>Ga0164242_10008282_pt1 | contig 11282 bp, 9 predicted proteins | sample OricomgcompostMG_FD_108783 | JGI IMG/M metagenome (GOLD analysis project Ga0164242, IMG submission 108783) | Miracle-Growth compost microbial communities from Emeryville, California, USA - Original compost - Miracle growth compost (MG) ...
GATTTTACTTCATCACGTCCCGGGCATGGCAAAGCTAGGGTAAACACCGGCCAGGCCTGCTATTTTTTGCTTTCTTTCTGGAATCATCTTTGATAAAGTATTTTGAATTCAAAATTATAAGTTCTTCCAAGACAAGCTGGACCACACACAAAGGAGATAGATCTGAGTCGCGTTCGTACATAGGACTTGGTTCGTTCCCAGGTCTGGGTCATTACTTCCAATGGAGAAGACAACCATGAAACACCTGAATACCAAATCACTGAAAAAGTCCGCTTTGCTGCCTTTGTCGCTGGCCATGGCAGCTTGCCTGGCAGCGCCCGCCCACGCAAAAAAATGGGAACCCACCCGCACGGTGGAAATCATCGTGCCGGCGGGCGCGGGCGGCGCGTCGGATCAAATGGCGCGCACCATTCAGCACATCATCATGAAGCACAAGCTGATGAAGCCGTCGTCGCTGGTCCTGAACGAAGGCGGCGCCAGCGGCGCCGAGGGCATCATGGACACCAAGGGGTCCAAAGGCAACCCGTATAAATTGATGGTGGCGTTCTCGGCCATTTATACGCTGCCCATCGCCGTGAATCTGCCGTTCAACTGGCGCGACCTGAACCCGGTGGCCATGATTGCCCAGGACGAATTCCTTTTGTGGGTCAATGCCGATACGCCGTACAAGACGGCAGCGGAGTACCTGAATGCCGTAAAAGCGGCGCCGAGCGGAAAGTTCAAGATGGGCGGCACGGGCGCCAAGCGCGAAGACCAGATCATAACGGTTGCCCTGGACAAGGCGGCGGGCGTGCACTTTACCTACGTGCCATACAAGAGCGGCGGTCAGGCGGCAACGCAGCTGGTCGGCAAACACATCGATTCCAACGTCAACAACCCAAGCGAAAACATTGCTCAATGGCGGGCCGGCGAAGTGCGCGCTCTGTGCGTGTTTTCCGAAAAACGCATGGTGTACACCGCCAAGGTGACCAAAGACCAGTCCTGGGCCGACATCCCAACGTGCAAGGAAGCGGGTTACGACGTTCAGTATCAGATGCTGCGCGCCTTTTTCCTGCCTCCCGGCACAACCAAGGCGCAGGCGGATTTCTACTCCGACATGCTGAAGAAAGTCAGCGAGACGCCGGAATGGAAAGCCTATGTCGCCAAGCAGGCGCTTCATGCCGATTTCCGAACCGGCAAGGCGTTCACGGACTTCCTGACCAAAGACGAGGCCTATCACAAGAAAGTGATGGAAGAAGCCGGTCTGGCCGCCAAGAAATAAGTCGCACCACAGGAGACGCCGTATGGAGCAGAACCAGACACCGGAGGATCCCCCACACGGCGGGTTTACGTACAGCATTGTCGATGCCTTGACCGCCGCCGTGGTTTTCATCCTCGGCGTGGTGATGATGACCGACAATTACCGGATTGGCGCGGGCTGGGGCTCGGGAGGCCCTCAGCCCGGGTATTTTCCGTTTCACATCGGCGCCATTCTTTGCATCGCGGCGGTGTTCGTATTCGCCAAAGCCTTGTTCGGCAAGCAGCGCAATCATGTGGTTTTCGTGACGTGGGACCGGTTCAGGCTGGTGCTGGTGGTGCTGCTTCCCACGATTGTCTATGTCTTTGCAATACAGCTGGTTGGCATCTATGTCGCATCGGCTGTTTTCATTGCCGGGTTCATGCGCCTGCTGGGCAAGACCAGCTGGTGGAAGACCGTGGTGGTCAGCGTGGGCGTCAGCGTGGTGCTGTTCTGGATGTTTGAAATCTGGTTCATGGTGCCGCTTCCGAAGGGGCCGCTCGAAGCCCTGTTCGGCTATTAAGAACGGGCGACGGAGGCTTTTCTCGTGGAAAATATAGACGCCTTGTTTCATGGCTTCTCGGTACTGATGACCTGGTACAACCTGGGCATGATGATGATCGGCCTGATATTGGGCGTGATCATCGGGGTCTTGCCCGGCTTGGGCGGGCCCAACGGGGTGGCGATTCTATTGCCGCTTACCTTCGGCATGTCGCCGACGTCGGCGATCATCATGCTGTCCTGCATTTATTGGGGTTCGTTGTTCGCCGGCGCGATCACGTCGATTCTTTTCAATATTCCGGGCGAACCTTCGTCCGTCGCCACGACCTTCGACGGCTACCCGATGGCGCAGCAAGGCAGGGCCGGCGAGGCCCTGACCGCTTCGTTTACCGGATCGTTCGTGGGCGCTTTGGCGGGTGTGCTGCTGATCACCTTTCTGGCCCCGATGGTGTCGAAGTTTGCACTGAGGTTTGGACCGGCCGAGTTTTTTGCGGTGTTCCTGCTTACTTTTTGCAGCTTCGTCGGCACGGACAGGAAAGCGCCGTTCAAAACCATTATTTCCATGATGCTGGGTTTCGGCCTGGCTGAAATCGGAATGGACACCATCAGCGGCCAGCTGCGCATGACCTTCGGCATGTCGGGCTTGCTGCGCGGTATCGATTTCCTCGTGGTGGTGATAGGGCTGTTCGGTATCGGCGAAATCCTGGTCAGCATGGAAGAGGGCCTGGCGTTTGAAGGCAAGACGGGGAAAATCAATTTGAAAGTGGTCTTCCAGACATGGAAGAAGCTGCCCAAATATTGGCTGACGTTGATTCGCAGCGTTCTCATCGGATGCTGGATGGGCGTCACCCCGGGAGGCGCCACGGCCGCGTCTTTCATGGGCTATGGCGTTGCCCAGCGTTTTTCTCCGCGCGGGTCCAAATTCGGCACGGGCGAGCTCGAAGGCGTTATCGCCCCCGAAACCGCCGCGCACGGGGCGGGTACTTCGGCGCTGCTGCCCATGCTGGCGCTGGGCATTCCGGGCTCGGCGACCGCCGCGGTCTTGTTGGGCGGATTGATGATCTGGGGGCTGGAGCCGGGGCCTTTGTTGTTTGTCGAACACAAGGATTTTGTCTGGGGCCTGATTGCCAGCATGTATCTGGGCAATATCGTCGGGCTGATCTTCGTCATGTCCACCGTACCGTTTTTCGCCGCGGTCTTGCGTATTCGCTTTGCCATTATTGCGCCCATCATTATCGTGTTGTGCGCGATTGGCGCCTACTCTGTGCACAACGCCATGCTCGATATCTGGTACATGGTGCTATTCGGCGCGATCGGCTATGTTCTGAAGAAGCTGGAATACCCACTGGCGCCGCTGGTGCTTGCCCTGGTCCTGGGAGACCGGATGGAGGACGCGTTCAGGCAAGCCATGCTGGGGCCCGGCACGGGGCTGCATGTTTTCTGGTCCAACTGGCTGGTGGGAACCATTACCACCCTGGCCCTGCTTATGCTGGTCTGGCCGTTGATCCCGTTTGTGTGGCGTCTCGCGCGCCGGGTCTCCAGCCGCAACCGGAAATTGGCGGAAAAAACATCGTGACGGCCGCTTTCTCCGCCGTCTGTTTTGGAGGCGCTCAATGTCCGATCTGATCCTGGTCGAGCGCCTCGGTTCGATTGCCACCGTTGTGCTGAATCGGCCGGCAAAACTGAATGCGCTGACCAAACCCATGTGGCGCGCGCTGGGCGACGCCATCGATGCATTGTCGGCCGACGACGGCGTTCGCTGCGTGGTGCTGCGCGGCGCGGGTGAAACGTCTTTTTCGCCCGGCAACGATATTGCCGAATTTCGCACCGAGCGCGCCAACAAGGCGCAGGCGATTGCGTACGGCAAAGTCATGCACGAAACGCTGGCCGCGCTGGCTCGTTGCCGGCACCCGCTGGTTGCGCAGATTCATGGCATTTGCGTTGGCGGCGGAATGGAAATTGCGGCCATGTGCGATATTCGCCTGTGCGGCGAATCCAGCCGCTTTGGCGCGCCGATCAAAAACCTGGGCCTGGTGATGGCGTATCAGGAAATGGCGCCTCTGGTCCGGCTGGCCGGACCCGATGTCGCTTTGGAAATTCTGCTCGAAGGCCGGATATTCGACGCGGCCGAGGCGCGGACCAAAGGCCTGGTCACGCGCGTCGTGCCCGACGACCAGGTCGCCGCCGAAGCCATGGCCAGTGCGCAGCGCATTGCCGATGGCGCTCCGCTGGTGGCGCAATGGCACAAGAAATTTGCCCGCCGGCTGGCCGATCCGCGGCCGATTTCCGACACCGAGAACGACGAGTGCTTCGATTGTTTCGACACGGAGGACTTTCGTATCGGGTATGCGGCGTTCCTGGCCAAACAAAAGCCTGAATTTCTTGGCAAATAACGAGCTTTCGACATGACGACAGATACAGATCATACGGGTCCGTTGGCGGGCATGCGCGTGTTGGAACTGGCGCAGATCATGGCGGGTCCCACGTGCGGCATGATGTTGGCCGATATGGGGGCCGATGTCGTCAAAGTGGAAAAGCTGCCGGGCGGCGACGATTCGCGCGGCTATCGCGAGCCGCGCGTAAATGGCGTTTCGGCGCCGTTCATGATATTGAACCGCAACAAGCGCGGCATAGCGCTGAACCTGAAGCATCAGCTGGGCCGCGATATTTTGCTGCGCATGGTGCGGGACGCCGACGTGCTGACCGAAAACTACCGTCGCGGCACATTGGAAAAGCTGGGCTTGGGCTACGAGGTGTTGGCGAAGGTCAACCCCGGCTTGATCTACTGCGCCGTATCGGGTTATGGACGCGACGGGCCCTACGGGGCGAAGGCGGGCTTCGATTTGATCGCGCAGGGCTTTTCGGGGCTGATGTCCATTACGGGCGAACCGGGGCGCCCGCCCGTCAAGACCGGCAACTCCATCGCCGACATCAATGCCGGCATTCTGGCGGTGGCGGGCATCACGGCGGCCTACGTCCACAAACTTAAAACGGGTCTGGGCCAGGTGGTGGATACGTCGCTGATGGAAGCGGCGCTGCAGCAGACATACTGGCAAGCCGCAAGCTACTTCGCCACAGGGGAATCGGTCGGCCCCACCGGATCGGCGCATTTGCTGACGGCGCCTTATCAGGCGTTTCGCACCCGGGACGGCTGGGTCAACATCGGCGGGGCGAACCAGGCCAATTGGGAACGTATCGCCGACGTGCTCGGCCATCCCGAGTGGCGAGGCGATTCTCGTTTCGCAACGAATACGGCGCGGATGCAAAACCTGGCGGAATTGACCGCCGCCATGGATGCGGTGCTAAAGGATCGCGACACCGCCCACTGGATCGAGGCATTCGATTCGGCGGGGGTTCCCGTCGGCCCGGTGCACACCATCGGCCAGGCGCTTTCACATCCGCAGACGCTGGCGCGAAATATGGTGGTCGATCTGGAACATCCGCAGGCGGGGCCGACCAAGGCGCTGGGTTGCCCGATTCATTTTTCCCTGACGCCCACTCGGATCGACCGCCCGGCGCCCATGCTGGGGCAGCACTCGCGCGAGCTGCTGCGCGAGTATGGCTACACCGATGCCCAAATCGATGACTTTGCCGCCAACGGCGTCATCCAGGATTCGCCCGCCGGTTGATCTTGCGGGCGCCGGCTATGTTTTCCGGCTTATAAGCAGGACTTTTCCCAACGCCAGCACAATGATGGCCCCGACGGCGCCCATGGCGACGGAAAGCCGTTCCGCCGACATATTCATTGCGCCTGAAAAATCCGTGACCACATTGTGCAGGGCCGGATCGCCGACCAGCATTTCGCCCGCGATGTAACCCAGCAGCGCCCCGCCGAACCATACGATGATGGGCAGGCGATCGGTCACCTTCAGCAATAAAGTGCTGCCGAACACCACCAGAGGAATGCTGATGGCGAGACCCAGGATCAAAAGCAGCAAGTCGCCGTGCGCCGCGGCGGCCACGGCCACGACATTGTCCAGGCTCATGATCAGGTCGGCGATCAGAATCGTGCGAATGGCCGCCCAGATGCTTCCATGCCGCTTGACCTGGCCATCTTCCTGTCTTTCCGGCAAAAGCAGCGTAACGCCGATATATATCAGCAAAACCGCGCCGACAATCTTGAGCCATGGCAACAGCAGCAATTCGGCGGCGGCCATCGTCAGGAAAATACGCAACACGACGGCGGCGCCGGACCCCGAGGCGATAGCGGTGAATTGCTGCGACGCCGGTAAAGACCGGGCGGCCAACGCAATAACCACCGCGTTATCGCCCGATAACAGAATGTTGACCCAGATGATTTCTAATAAAGCCAGCCAAAAGGCGGTTGAACCGACGTCCATGTGTGTTTCAGCCTAGCCTATGGATGACCCGTCATTCCCCCAAGGGTTCAGAACGGACTTCGGCTTTTTCCCTGAGGTAGTCCATGGCCGCTTGCACGCCGCCCTTGTTGTGGGGTACGCCGGCAAGCTCCAGGCCCATTTCGACGCCGGCCAGCGTTCCGCACAGCGAGAGGTCGTTTATGTCGCCCAAATGGCCAATGCGAAAGACCTTGTCCTTCAATTTCGTCAAGCCCTGGCCCAGCGACATGTTGAAGTGATCCAGGACCACCTTGCGGAACGCATCCGCGCTGTGCCCCTCGGGCATCATCACCGCCGTAAGCGACGGGCTGTAGCGCTGCGGGTCCGCGCACAATATCTCCAGGCCCCAGGCGCGCACGGCCCGGCGAGTCGCTTCGGCATGGCGCTTGTGCCGCGCGAACACGGTTTCCAGTCCCTCGCCGAAAAGCATTTCCAATGCTTCGTGCAGGCCGTACAGCAGGTTGGTGGCCGGCGTATACGGAAAGTAGCCCGTCGCATTGCTTGCAATCATCGGGCGCCAATCCCAGTAGGCGCGCCGCAGCGAGTTCTTCTCGCTGGCCGCGAGCGCCTTGGCGCTGACGGCGTTGAACGACAAGCCGGGCGGCAGCATGAGTCCTTTCTGCGAGCCTGCGACCGTGACATCCACCCCCCACTCGTCGTGGCGATAATCGATCGACGCCAGCGAGGAAATGGTGTCGACCATCAAAAGCGCCGGATGGCCGGCGCGATCCATGGCATCGCGCACCGCCTTGATGTCGCTGGTGACGCCGGTAGCCGTCTCGTTGTGGACAATGCAGACCGCCTTGATTTCGTGATGGCGGTCGTCGCGCAAGCGCGCTTCGATCGTATCGGGATCGGCGCCCCGGCGCCAGTCGCCGGGTAAAAATTCCACTCGCAGGCCCAGGTCTACCGCCATCTTCTTCCACATCGTGGCGAAGTGGCCCGTTTCCGCCATCAGCACCAGATCGTCGGGCGACATGGTATTGACCAGCGCCGCCTCCCATGCGCCGGTTCCGGAGGCCGGGTAGATCACCACGTGACCGTCGGTTTTGAAGACCTTCTTCAAGCCGGCCAGCACCTCTTTGCCCAGGATCCCGAACTCGGGTCCCCGGTGGTCTATCGTTACGTTGTCGATGGCGCGTAATACCCTGTCCGGCACGTTGGTCGGGCCGGGAATCTGGAGAAAATGGCGGCCGGAGGGGTGTGCACTGAGTCGTAGCATGTCTAGGCTTTCCTTCAAAATTTGTATTCAAAATTCAATTTATAAGTATGTTACTCTGCACCCTCAGCAAGATCAAGCTGTTTCTGCGGGCCAGCATCCGGATTTCATAGAGGAAAACGCTAGAAACACGATTCCGGACACTGCTCCTCGTGCTCCAGTAAATATGAATTCAAAATACCTTAAACCAGATTTCCCAAGCCGGCGGCGGCCTGCTCCGCCCTTGGGCCGCAACCGCCTACTTCGCTGAAAGAGCGGCGATCCCCGCTTTGCCGATTTCGACGTCCTGGGTGGACTTCACGCCGGAAACCCCTACGGCGCCCACGGTCTGGCCGTCGACCACGATGGGGACGCCGCCTTCGAGCATTCCCTGCATCGGGACGGATAGATAGGCGTACCGCCCGCCATTGATCGATTCCTCGTACAGCCGCGACTCACGGCATCCGAGCGCCGCCGTGCGCGCCTTGCCCGGCGAGATATCGGCGGTGATCGGAGCCGCGCCATCGAGCCGCAGCAAACCCAGCAAATGGCCTCCGTCGTCGACCACTGAAATCGTGACCATCCAATCCCGCTCAATGGCATATTTGCTGGCCGCGTCAAGAACGACCCGGACATCGGCGGCCGTCAATACGGACTTTGTCTTCATATCATTACTCCCAGAGAAATTCCGGCGCGGCGTCTCACGCCAGCGCCCGATCCAACACCCGCGCAACGTGCTCGGCGCAACGACCGGAGCCATCCGCGATCTGATGGCGGCAGCTCGTGCCGTCGGCGACAAGCAGCGTATTGGCGTCCACCCCGCGCACGGCCGGCAGCAGCGAGAGTTCCGCCATCTTCATCGACACGTCGTAGTGGCCGGCGTCGTAGCCGAAGCTGCCCGCCATACCGCAACAGCTTGATTCGATCAGGCCCACCTCGAGTCCAGGCACCAGGCCAAGCACCGTCTGCACGGGCTTGACCGCGTCGAACGCTTTTTGATGACAGTGGCCATGCAGCAATGCATGCTTCTGCGGCAGCGCCTTCAGAGATAGTTTCAGCTTGCCCGCCTCGTGTTCCCGCGCAAGAAACTCTTCGAACAGGAACGACATGCCCGCAAGCCGGCGGGCATCTTCACCCAGGCCCATCACCAAAAACTCGTCGCGCAGCGACAACAGGCACGACGGCTCCAGGCCGACTATCGGCACCCCCTTGGCAACGAACGGCCGCAATGCTTGAACCACCCGACGGGCTTCCGCCCTGGCCTCATCGACCAAACCGGCCGAGAGATACGTGCGCCCACAGCAAAGAGGCCGGTTCTTGTCGTGATCCGCGGGATCCGCGCGCGCGACATGCACTCTGTAGCCCGCCGCCTGCAATACTCTCAGCGCCGAATGCGCGTTTTCGGACTCCAGATAATTGTTGAACGTGTCGGCAAACAGGACGACATCGGCGTCATCGGCATGATCGTCGGGCGCCGTGGAAAGAAAGGTATCGCGGCGCCACCTGGGCAAGGATCGCTTCGCCGAGAATCCCAGCCATTTCTCGGACAGCCAGGCAGCGCCCGGGACGGCATCGCGCAGGTTCAGCAGCCACGGCAGCCGGGCCGCCCATGGCGCCCATCGCGGCATGGACGCGACCAGCCGATCCTTCAGGCGCAGGCCATGCCGCTTTTGCCACTGATAGAGAAATTCGATCTTCATCTTCGCCATGTCCACGCCGGTCGGGCATTCGCGCTTGCAGCCCTTGCAGCTTACGCAGAGATCGAGACTCTGGCGCACTTCCTCGGAGGTAAAGGCGTCGGGCCCCATCTGGCCCGACAGCGCCAGGCGCAAGGTGTTCGCGCGACCGCGGGTCAGGTGCCGCTCGTCACGTGTGACGCGATAGCTTGGACACATGGTGCCGGCATCGAATTTGCGGCAATGCCCATTGTTGTTGCACATTTCCACCGCTTTGCCGAAGCCGCGCGCCGGATCGTTTCCCGAGCCTGGCGCGCCGATGCTCTGCTCCGCGGCATTCTGGGTGACGTTCCAGGTGGCCCAGTCGAGCGCCGGCTCCAAGGGCAGAACCTGGTATGAGGGTTTGAAGCGGAAAAGCGAGGTGTCGTCCATCTTCGGACTGCGCACGATCTTGCCCGGATTCATCAGCCCGGACGGATCGAACAAATCCTTGATTTCTTCGAACGCCTTGGTCAAAGACGGTCCGAACTGCCAGGAAATCCATTCACTGCGCGCCAGGCCGTCGCCGTGCTCACCCGAAAAAGCCCCTTTGTATTCCCGGACCACGGCGCTTGCCTCTTGCGCGATGGCACGCATCTTGGCCGCCCCATCCGCGCGCATGTCGAGGATCGGACGCACATGCAAGGTGCCGACGGACGCGTGCGCATACCATGTTCCGCTGGTGCCGTGCTTGCCGAAGATGTCGGTCAGCCTGCTCGTGTATTCGGCAAGATGCTCCAGCGGCACGGCACAGTCCTCGATAAAGGAAACCGGCTTGCCGTCCCCGCGCATGCTCATCATTATGTTCAGGCCGGCTTTGCGCACGGCCCACAACGCCTTCTGATGCTCCGCTTCCGGCATGCGAACCACGCTATCCGGAAGCCCCAGCTCGCCCATGAGCTCGACCAGCTGATCGAGCTTGCGGATCTGCTCATCTCGGGACTCCCCGGCAAACTCCACCAGGAGAAGCGCCTTGGGTTCTCCGGTCAGCGCGCGATCTATGACCGGAGCGAATGCCGGGTTGCCGCGGGCCAGGTCGATCATCGTGCGATCGACCAGTTCCACCGCCACCGGGCCGAGCTGGACAATGTGCTGGGCCGAATCCATGGCCCGGTACAGGGTGGGAAAGTTCACCACCCCCAACGTTTTATGCTCGGGCAGAGGGGCGAGTTTGAGCGTGATCTGGCGCGTGATCGCCAGCGTGCCCTCGCTACCCACCAGCAAGTGGGCCATATTGACGCTTCCATCGGGCGTATACGGCCGCACGCTTTGCGGGTTGAAGATATCCAGGTTATAGCCGCCGACCCTGCGCAGCACTTTGGGCACGGTGCGCGCAATCTCGTCGTGTTCGCGCGCCGCTATTTCGCCAAGGCCGCGTACGATCGATCCAATGCGCGTCTGGTCCGTCCGCATATCGGCCATGGGACCGAAATGGCCCTCGGCCCCATCGGCCAGCAGCGCATCGATGGCAAGCACGTTGTGGACCATGTTTCCATAGGCGATCGAACGGGATCCGCACGAGTTGTTCCCGGCCATGCCGCCCAGGGTGCATTGAGCCGCCGTGCTCACATCCACGGGAAACCAGACCCCGTGGGGGCGTAGCCAGGCATTCAGGTGATCCAGCACAATGCCGGGCTCGACCGTGACGGTCATGGCATCGGGATCGAAATCGACGATCCGGTTCAGGTACTTGCTGTTGTCCAGTATCAAAGCCGGGCCGACCGTTTGCCCGCACTGCGAGGTCCCGGCGCCGCGCGCTACGAAAGGCGCCTGTAGTTCGCGGCAGATGTCGAGAGCGGCCCGGATGTCGTCGAAGACTTTGGGCACCAGCACGCCTATCGGGTCGGCCTGGTAGATCGAGGCGTCGGTGGAATACCGGCCCCGATCCCCGCGGCTGAACAGGATTTCACCTTGGACTTCGCGCGCCAGACGTTCGGAGAGATCGTTGCGTTTCGCGCCCGCGTGGATGACTTTTGGCTGTATGGAAGCGTTCATGGGAACCCTATGCTAACGACGGCGCACTGCTCGGCCCGGAGGGAACCCGCCAGCTTGCGCATATCCTTCCGACCGTTCTGCGCGCGCCTATAAAGGGACGGAATACTCTTCGAATCAACTTATAATTTTGAATTCAAAATACTTTATCAAAGATGATTCCAGAAAGAAAGCAAAAAATAGCAGGCCTGGCCGGTGTTTACCCTAGCTTTGCCATGCCCGGGACGTGATGAAGTAAAATC
>Ga0164242_10008283_pt1 | contig 11281 bp, 10 predicted proteins | sample OricomgcompostMG_FD_108783 | JGI IMG/M metagenome (GOLD analysis project Ga0164242, IMG submission 108783) | Miracle-Growth compost microbial communities from Emeryville, California, USA - Original compost - Miracle growth compost (MG) ...
CATCCGCGCACCCTCGGACGGCAGCGCCTGGATCAACCCGGGCTGCCGCGTGCACGTGATCCGCGGCGGTTCGTGGGGCAGCTCGCCCGAGCAGGTGCGTTCGGCGTTCCGCCAGGGTGCGGATGGCGACATCCGCAGCGGGCGGGTGGGATTCCGCGTGGTGCGCGAGCTGTAGCGACGCAGGCCACGCCCTTGAAAAACCCCGTGCAGGGCGCGGGGTTTCCGGCTCCTGGTTCCGGCTCGTCGTTCCTGCGCAAGCACACTGCTGTCCGGAGTATGTCCGCCGCCGGATGAGCTCCTCCCCCTGCGCGCAGGGGGAGGTTGGGAGGGGGTAACGCTTTGGCTTTCAAGTCAAAAGCACCCCTCTCCAACTCTCCCCTGCGACCGAAGGGGATTCCCTTCGAGACACGCAAGGGGAGGGAGCCTTCAGCCCATCCTTCGAGGCATGCGGCAGTCCTCGGTTCCCGGATCTTCGAGGGTGCGAAAGCAGGGATGACGACATAGGAGAGGCCCGGAGATTCTGGACAGGCTCTTACCGGATAACTCTTACCGGATGAAGTCCAGGATGCTCGCGGCGATGTCGCCCGCGGTGGCGCGATGGGTCACCAGGCTGATGTGGTTGTCGCGCACGCTCATCCAGCGGCTGGCGCTGTTCAGCGAGGCTTGTCGCTGATGCAGTTCGTGGATGGCCGCCCAGTATTTCCTGGCTTTTTCATCGTTCATCAGCAACTTCCGCAGCCAGGAATCGACCAGTTGTTCCCGGGTGCAACTGACGACCAGCCGCGGACATTGCCGGGCCGCCCCGGACGTCGTGACGACCCGGCGAATGCCGCGGAGCAACCGGATCTCTGCGATGGAGCCGTTCAGGGACCGCGCCAGCCACCCCGGAGTGCGCTTGATCCGCGCGAAGATTTCGGGCGGCAGCTCCTTGGCGGTGTGGAAGAAGATGGGGCCGTCGATCCTCAGCAGCGCGCACAGCTGCATGAAGCGGGCTACCACGGGCAGGATCCGGAACGACGGGTCGATGAGCTCGTTGTCGAACTCGGAGGTCGGGTCGATCTGGACGATGGCGCGGACCGTTGCCGGCGCCTGGGCCGCGTGCAGTGCCGCGATCAGGCCGCCGTACGAATGCCCGGCGACCACCACGGGCTGGTGGATGCCGAGACCGGTGAGCAGCGCGGTCAACTGTTGCGTCAGGCCGGCGGGTGTCAGCGGTGCCGTGCTGCGGCTGTCGCCGATGCCGGCGCGGTCGTAGGAAAGCACGCGCACGTGAGGCGCCAGCGCTTGTTCCAGCCATACGGCGTAGGCCAGCGAGGCGCTCCAGCCGTTTTCGATGACCACGACCTGTCCGGCGTCCGCCGGGCCGGCCAGCCGGTAGTGGAGCGTGCCACCCGGAACGGGCATGTCGCCCTCCTGCCCGGAGGAGGCATAGTCACCGAAGACCTGTGGCGTATCGCTCATGGTGTCGCCCTCCCGGTGCCCCAGCAGAAGTCCGGGCCGACGGTCACTCGCCCGGATTGGTAGCTGAACCCGCCCGTGCGGTCGTTCCTGAGCAGCAGCGGGCTGTCCAGGTCCACGAAGTCGCAGCATTGTGCCAGTACGTGAGCCGGCGCCATCGATAACGAGGTGCCGCCCATGCAACCTACCATCAGGCCTAGGTTCTTTGCCCGCGCCGCCCTGGCCAGCGCCAGTCCTGCGGTCAGGCCGCCGCATTTGTCGAGCTTGATGTTGATCATCCGGTAACGGCGGGCGGCCTGTTCCAGTTCGCCCAGGTGCAGGCAGGATTCGTCGGCGCACAGGGGCAGCGGCGCCCGGTAGCCTTCAAGCGCTTCATCGTGGCCGCGAGGCAGCGGTTGCTCGATGAAGATCACGCCCAGTTTCTGCATGGGTACCGCGACTTCCTTCAGTTGCTCGAAGCTCCAGCCCTGGTTGGCGTCCACCGTCAGGCGCGCGTCGGGACGGCGCTTGCGGATGGCTTCGATCCGCTCGACCGGGCGATCGTCGTCGAGCTTGATCTTCAGCAGCGGGTGGGGCGCCCTGGCCGCCTTTTCGGCCATCGCTTCCGGTTCGTGCTCGATGCCGATGGTGTAGACGGTGTCCACCGGCGCGGCGGCCACGCCCGCCAGCGCCCATGCCGATTTGCCCGACCGCCTGGATTCCAGGTCCCACAGGGCCATGTCGAGGCAGTGGCGGGCGCCGCCCGGTTTCAAAAGGCTCTGGAGGTCTTCGCGGCCGATCCCTCCCTGGATCTCCTCCCGCACGCTTTCCAGTTGCGCGACGACCGCCGGAAGCTGGTCGTCGGTATAGAAAATGCCCAGCGCCTCGCCGCGCCCCACATTGCCGTCCTCGGCCAGTTCGGCCACGACGCAGTCGAAGGATTCGAAGCTGCGTCCGGCGATGCGGAACGGCTGGAGCGTGGCCCATTGTTCGACATGGAAACTGAGGACTCTGTTCATCGGGTGGGGTCGCCGTCGAGATTCGGTTCGGTGTGCATCGCCGCCTCGGGTGGAGGGTTTTCGCGGTCCGCACGATCAGTACTTGTTTTACGATCAATGTTCGTATACTAATATGCGAACAGTGTTCGTATGTCAATTGCCCAAGAGAAGCGAAGTACATGAAGAAGACGCCGAATTCCCCCGCGAAAAAGCCCAGGGCAGCGCCTGCCACGCCGGGCCGCAAGCCCCTGTTCCAGAAAGAGCAGGTGATCCGGATTGCCCTGGATCTCGTGGAGCGCAACGGCCACGAGGCCTTGTCGATGCGGGCCATTGCGGCGGAGCTGGGTACCGGCGTGGCGACGCTCTACAACTATTTCGGCTCGCTGGCCGAGCTCAACGATGCGCTGGCCATCACCCTGCTCGACGAAATTCCGCTGGTGGACACGAAGGACGTGCGCGAGACCCGATGCCAGCTCAAGGAGCTGGTGATCGCGTACGCGAACATCGTGGAGCGTCATCCGAACTTCGTGCAGATGGTGGGTGCGCTTGCCGACCAGAAGATCATGCGCATATTCGATTCGACGCTGCAGGCCATGCTCGATGCCGGCGTGGACGTTGAGCGCGCCACCGTTACCTGGTCCGTCCTGAGTGGCCTGGCGGTATCCCACGCCGCTTCGAGTCGCAGGGTCGACCGCACCAGACAGACCGATATGCGCAGGAAGTTCAAGGATCTCAAGGCGCTGCAGGTGGCGGTTAAGACCGGGGTCTTCAAGCTCGGCCAAGACGAGTGGTTCAGTCAGATCCTGGATCTGACGATCGACCGGATGCTGCCGGAACTCAAGGCCAGGACCCCCAGGGCTGCAAAGGCGAAGACCCCTTGAAACTCAGCGAATACGCGGCGCATGACGCAACGGGCCTGATGGAACTCGTCAGGCGCGGCGAAACCTCGCCCGCCGAGTTGCAGCAGTGCGCGATGCAGGCCACTGCGCAGCTGAATCCATCGCTGAACTTCATGTCGGGCCCGGCCGCGGTGGGCGAGCACGGCAGCGGCCCGTTTGCCGGGCTGCCCTTCCTTTTCAAGGAAAGCCACGGCTGCGTGGGGCAACCGATGATGCAGGGGTCGCGGCTCACCGCCGGGTTCAACGCGTCCGCCGATTCCGAGTTCGTCAGCCGGCTCAAGCGCGCCGGGGTGGCTCCGCTGGGGGCGACCACGGCGCCCGAGTTCGGGTTGTATTGCACCACCGAATCCTCGTTGCATGGCGCCACGCGCAATCCGTGGAATCTCGACCATTCGCCGGGCGGCTCCAGCGGAGGGACGTCTGCCGCGGTGGCCGCGGGCGTGGTGCCTGTCGCGAGTTCCAGCGACAGCGGCGGATCGATCCGCGGACCTGCGCACTGCACCGGCACGTTCGGCCTCAAGCCCAGCCGTGCGCGCAATCCCATCGATGGCAAGACCGACGGCGGGCTGTTCCCGTTCATCGCCTACCATGTCACCACGCGGAGCGTGCGCGACTCGGCGGCCTTCCTGGATGTCCTGCAGGGCCCTTCGCCGGGATCGCGCTATTCGGTACCACCTCCCGAGCGTCCTTTCGTCCGGGAAGTGGGGGCCGATCCCGGTAGGCTGCGCATCGGCATCCTGCGCGCGTCCCCGCTGCCGACTCCGCTTCATCCAGACTGCCTGGCTGCGGTGGATATCGCCGGCAAGCTTTGCACGGATCTCGGCCACGCGGTCGAGGAAGCCTCTCCCGGGCTGGACTGGAGGGCGCTCACGGCAGCGTTTCTCCCGGCGATGATGTCGGTGCTGCCGTATGGCGTGGCGACGCTGGAGGCCCTCACTGGCCGCACGGCGGGAGCGGACACGCTCGAGCCGATGACGCTGCGCGCCCTCGACTATGCCAGGGCGTTGACCGTCACCGACCTGTTCAAGGCCGACGCGGTGTTCCAGGTGGCGCGGCAGGCGGTGGACCGCTTCTTCCTGGATTTCGACGCATGGATCACCCCGGCCGGCGTTGCGCCTGCGCCGCGAATCGGGGCATTCGATCCGGCTGCGAGCGATGAAGGCGTTGTCGAGTACGCCAGCCGAACCTTTGCCGACTACGCCGCGTTTACGCCGCTGCTCAACGTTACCGGCCATCCGGCGGCCTCCGTGCCCTTGCATCACGGTGCCGTGAGCGATCTTCCCGTAGGCGTGCAGATCGTCACCCGCATGGGGGACGAGGCAACCCTGCTGCGCCTGGCCGCGCAGTGGGAAGCGGCGCGGCCCTGGTGCGGCAGGCATCCACCCCATGCCGTGTTCGGCGGGTGAGGGGGCTGCGCCCGTGAATTCCTTCGCCGCCCGTCTGGACGCCATCTTCGATCCGCTCGACACCACCCGTGCGCCGGGCGGTTCCGTGGCGGTGGAAATCGACGGACGTGTCGTCTACAGCCGCGGTTTCGGCGTGGCTTCGATGGAGTCGGGCCTGGCCAATACCGTGCGTATCCGCGGCCGCATCGGATCGATCACCAAGCAGTTCACCTGCCTGGCCGCGATGCTGCTGGCCGAGGACGGCCTGCTCGACGTCGACGCGCCGTTGCGGCGGTGGATTCCGGAACTGCATCCGGAGTTGCCGCCGGTCACGCCGCGGCAGGCGATGAACCATACAGCCGGCTTGCGTTGCTGGGTCGACCTGCTGTTGGTCAGCAGCGGCATGCTGGCGAATTTCCCCGAACCGGAAGTGCTGCCGTTGATCGCGCGACAGCGCGGGACGCAGTTCGAGCCGGGCAGCCGCTTTCTCTATAGCAATACCGGGGCGCGGCTGCTGACGCTGCTGATCGAGCGTGTGAGCGGGAAGTCGTACGAGGCTTTCCTGCGCGAACGCATCTTCGCCCCACTGCGGATGCTCGATACCTGCCTGCCGCGCAATGAGTTCGACATGCTGCCGGCGCTGGCCAGCCCGCACCTCGCCACCGGGCAGGGCTTCTTCCGCGGCATGATGCCGGGCACCGTGCTGGGCGAGGGCGGGCTCGTTTCCACCGTGCACGACCTGGTGCGCTGGACGGCGTTCCTACGCGACCCGCACATCGGCAATGCGGCGACCTGGCGTGCGATGCTCGAGCCGCCGCACTTCCCGCAAGGCGAGGGCGGTACCTACGGGTTGGGCCTGGTGGACGAACTGCATCGCGGCACGCGGGTGCTGCACCACGCCGGCGCGGTCATCGGCGCCAACTCGCAGATGCTGGTGGCGCCGGAACACAAGCTGGGCCTGGCGATCCTGGTCAACCGTTCGGACCTCAGCGCCACCGAGCTGGGCTGGAAAGTGCTCGACACCATGCTGGGCGAAATGCTGCTGCCGGCCGAACCGATGGCCACCGGATGCGCCGGTAAGGCAACCGGTTTCTACGTCCATGCAGGAAGCGGCCGCACGATGGCCCTGGAGGTCGTCGACGAATGCCTTTGCTTCGACCACCAGAGCCAGTACGCGCCGCTTGCCGTCGATGGCGACGCCTTCGTGCTCAAGCAGATCGGCTTCAAGCCGATCCCCCTGAAGATAGTAGGCGACGCGGTCCTGCTGTTTGAACAGCCGGGTGCGGCCTGGCGGTTCGATCGAAAGACGCCGGTGGACGGCCTGCCCTGGTTGTCGCGCATGAGCGGCCGTTATTTCAGCGTCGAGACGGACGCGGAAATCCGCGTACATGCGGACGGTCCGGCGCAACTGGAAATGCGTGGTCCCTATGGCCGCAGCGTGTGGCGGCTGGAAGCGCTGGATACCGGTTCGCGCAAGCCGGACGAACTCCCCGAATTCTGGCTGCTGCGCCCGCTGGGGCCGGCGCCGGTGCGCTGGATCGCCATGCGCCTGATCGTTCGCGATGGAGCGGCCGTGGCCGTGGAAATCAACACGCCCCGCACCTGGGCCCTGCACTTCGAGCGGATCTGATCCCATGCCCATCCAAGCCATCAGGAACCTGTCGGCAAATACCGCAAGGCCGCGACCGCTTTCGATCCGACCGGAGCGGAAGGTGCTGGGCGGGTTCGGCGTGATCATGCTGCTCAGCGGCGGCGCGTTGTGGGCCTCGACGCTCGGGATCTTCCTGGCGCCGCTCGAGCGCGAGCTGGGCTGGAGCCAGACGCAGATCTACCTCGGCGTATCCATCTGCTACCTGACGACCCCGGTCTTCGCCCTGCTGGTGGGCTGGCTGCTGGATCGCGGGCATGCCCGGCGCGTCATCATCGGGGCCATCCTGATGGAGGCGCTGGTCTTCTTCGGCATGAGCTGGATGGGGCAGGGCATCGGCGGCTACTACGTACTGTGCATCCTGATGTTCGGGACCGTGCTGGGCGTGACGCCGGTGCCCCTGACCGCGGTGATCAACAGCTGGTTCGTCGCCAGGCGGGGCATGGCGCTCGGCCTTCTTTTCTCGCTCAACTACGCCGGGACCATGCTGGCGCCGATGGCTGCGCTGGCAATGATCGAGCGGCTCGGCTGGCGTCATACCTATGCGGCGTTCGGCATCGCGGCGCTGGTCCTGGCCATGGGCGCCGCGCTGCTCTGGGTGCGCGTCAACCCGGACGCGGAGCCACCCGTGGCGGACACCGCCGTGCGCAAGCCGGCGGAAGGGCAGCGCAAGGCACTGCTGGACGCGGTCCGGCAAAAGGAGTTCCTGATCGTCGCCATCTGGCTGCTGCTTTACGGCTACTCGTTCAACAGCATCAGTTTCCACCTGGTGCCGATGCTGGAGGAATACGGCCTGTCCACGGCCAGGGCCGCCGTGGCGCAGGGGCTGGTCGGCTTCGGCGGGCTGAGTGGCAATCTGCTGGCCGGCATCCTGCTCGACCGCATGCGTGCCTCGCGGCTGGCGACGCTTTTCGCGCTGTTCCCCCTGGCCGGGATAGTCATGCTGGCGATCTGGCCGGGCCAGGCCAGCGGCTACGTCATGGCCGCCAGCCTCGGGCTCGCGGTCGGCAGCGAAGGCACGATCCTGATGTACCTGGGCGGGCGCCTGTTCGCCCCGGCGATCCTCGGCACCGTCATGGCGCTGCTGGTCATCGTGATGACCATCGGCGCGGCATCGGGGCCGGCGGTCGCCGCGCTGATGCACGACCACTTCGGCAGCTACCACCTGCTTCTCGCATTGAACGCGCTGACTTTCCTGCTCAGTGCGCTGATGCCGTTCGGCCTCAAGACCTATCGCTACTAGACCGTCCAGCCATGGGGATCTCCGCAGCCATGTCAGCACGAATCTTCACGCCAGGCGCCAGGCTCGGCCAGCTCGCTGCCGAAGATCCGCACGAGCGCGCCCTCCTCGTCCGGCAGGCCGATGGCACCACCTCCAGCCTGAGCCGCGGCGAGCTCGACGCGTGGTCGAACCGGTTGGCGCACCGGTTGGCACAGGACGGCGTGGGTCCGCGATCCTTCGTCGCCATCCATCTCCCCACCAGCCTCGAGCATGTCGTCGCCACCCTGGCCGCCTACAAACTCGGCGTGTGCCCCATGCCGATCAGTCACCGCATGCCGGAGGCCGAGCGCGACGCGCTGCTGGCGCTGGCGGCACCGGCCGCAGTCGTCAGCGATGCCGGCGAGCTCGCCGGCATCAGCCGCCAGGCCATGCGCGCGCTCGACGGCTATCCGGACCGGCCACCGCCGGACGTCGTGCCACAGCCGTACAAGGCCATTGCCTCGGGAGGCTCCACGGGCAAGCCCAAGCTCGTCGTCTCGCCCGGTGCGTTCCAGTATCCGGGCGAGCGGCACCCGTTCGCCCTGGCGCTCGGTCTCAAGGCCGGGGACTGCCTGTATTCGCCGGGACCGCTCTACCACAACCAGGCTTTCCTCTTCACCCAGGTCGCGCTGTTCGCCGGCGGCAGTGTGATCCTCAACGAAAGATTCGACGCCGGACAGGCGTTGGATACCATCCACCGCTACCGGCCCAGCGTGCTCAGCCTGGTGCCGACCATGATGTCGCGCATGCTGCGCGCACCGGAACTGGCCAGTACCGACTTCGGCAGTGTCCGCTCGATGTGGCACCTGGCCGCACCTTGCCCGGCATGGGTGAAGCGAGGCTGGATCGAGCTGCTGGGCGCGCGCCGGGTGAACGAGTTGTGGGCCGCCACCGAACTGACCGGCGTCACCCTCATCGATGGCGAGGAATGGCTCCGCCATCCGGGCAGCGTCGGCTGCGGCTGGAACACCGAGATCCGGATTCTCGATGCCGAACGCCGGCCGCTGCCGCCGGGCGAAGTCGGCGAGGTGTTCAGCCGGTTCGCGGGCGGTCCGGCGCAATACCGCTACCTCGGCGCCGCGGCGCTGGAAACCGTCGGGGACGGTTTCGCCAGCGTGGGCGACATGGGCCATCTCGACGATGAAGGTTACCTGTATCTGGCCGACCGACGGGTCGATCTCGTCATCAGCGGCGGCGCCAACGTGGTTCCCGCGGAAGTGGAGGCGGCGCTGACCCGGCATCCGGCCGTGCGCGACGCCGCCGTGATCGGCCTCAGGGACGACGACCTGGGGCGCCGCGTGCACGCCATCGTCGAGCTCGCGCCGGGTATCGACGCGTCCGTCCTGCCGGAACTGGACCGGCACGTGCGCGGGCTGCTGGCCGGCTACAAGGTGCCGCGCAGCTACGAGGTCGTCCCCGCCTTGCCGCGCGACGAGGCCGGAAAAATCCGCAAGAGTGCGCTGCGCGACGCGCGCGGCGGCTGACCCCAGGCATCGGCAACGACACACGTTCGACAGGAGATTGCAGTGATCGACAAGAAGTGGCTGGGTTACGAACTGCCGGTGTCCACGCTGTCGCTGGAACGCGGGCGCCTGCGCGCCTTCGCCAGGGCAATCGGCGAAACCGATCCCGTCTATGTCGACGTGGAGGCCGCCCGCGCCGCGGGTTATCCGGACCTTCCCGCGCCGCCCACCTTCCTGTTCGCCGCGGAACAGGACAGCGGCACCCAGATGGCCACGGTCGAGGCGATGGGGATTTCCCTGGACCAGCTGCTGCATGGCGAACAGGGCTTCGTCCATCACCGGCCCGTGTGTGCCGGCGACACCGTCACCGTGCGGACGCGGGTGGCGGAGATCTACGACAAGAAGGGGGGCGCGCTGGAGTTCGTGGTGATGCTTTCGGACGTCCGCAATCGGCAAGACGAGCTCGTTGCCGAATTGCGGGGCGTGCTCGTGTGCCGGCACTGAACGCGATGGACGAGGAGCCTGTCATGACCACTTTCGACCCTGCCGCCGTCACGGTCGGCAGCGAGTTGCCGGCGCTGGCGATCGAGCCGGTGAACCGGACCATGCTGGCGCTGTTCGGGTGTGCGTCGGGCGATCTCAATCCGGTCCACCTCGACCTCGATGCCGCCCGCAGGCTGGGCCTGCCGGACGTGTTCGCGCACGGCATGCTGGGCATGGCCTGGCTCGGTCGCTTGCTGACGGGCTGGGCTCCGCAGTCCCGCCTGCGCCGTATCGACGTGCGCTTCCAGGGCATCACCCATCTGGGCAACGCCATCACCTGCCGCGGCAAAGTGGTGGAGATCCGCGACGTCGCCGGCGAGCGCTGCGCCCGCGTGGCGCTGAGCAGTTCCAACCAGTTCGGGCAGTTGAAGATCGTGGGCGAAGCCCTGGTCTCGCTGGCCTGACGCATATCCATTCCGAAAGAGAGCCAAGCCCATGTCGAAGAAGCTGGAAGGGAAGGTCGCGCTGGTCACCGGGTCGGGGCGCGGCATCGGCCGCGCGATCGCGCTCAAGCTCGCCTGCGAAGGCGCGCGCGTGGTGATCAACGACCTGGATGCGGAGCCGGCACAGGAAGTGCTTGCGGAAATCCGCGCGGCGGGCGGCGAGGCCGAGGCCTGCCTCGGCAGCGTCGGCGCGCCGGATTTCGCCGAGCGCTTCGTCGGTACCGCCGTCGACAGGTTCAAGGGCCTGGACATCGTCGTCAACAACGCGGGCTATACCTGGGACACGGTGATCCAGAAGATGACCGACGAGCAATGGTTCGCCATGCTCGACGTCCATCTCACGGCGCCGTTCCGCATCCTGCGTGCGGCGCAGCCGGTCATCCGGGCACTGTCCAGGGCGGATCGCGAGGCGGGGCGGCGCTGCGTGCGCAAGATCGTGAACATCTCCTCGGTCGCCGGCCTGTTCGGCAACGCCGGCCAGGTCAACTACGCCACCGCCAAGGCCGGCATCGTCGGCATGACGATGACGCTGGCCAAGGAATGGGGGCGCCTCGACACCACCGTGAACTGCGTCGCCTACGGCGTCATCAAGACGCGCCTGACGGTCGCCACGTCCGACGCGGATGCCACCGCGAACATCGACGGGCGCGAGATCAAGGTCGGCATCAACCCGGACCTCGTGGCGATGATGGAGCGCAGCATCCCGCTGGGCCGCGCCGGCACCCCGGAGGAAGCGGCCGGCGCGGTGTACCTGCTGTGCATCCCGGAGAGCGACTACGTCAGCGGCCAGACCCTGATGTGCACCGGCGGCCTGACGGGCGTCTGAGCCGGACGGCCAAAAGCACATGCCGTCCTTGCAACGAACCAGGAACAGACGATGAGCCAGAACGTGATGGTCGCGGGCGTCGGGATGATCCCCTTCACCAAGCCCGGTGCGAGCCGGCCCTATGACGAAATGGGCGCGGCGGCCGCGAGCCTGGCGCTGCGCGATGCCAGCCTCGACTACGCCGACGTCCAGCAGGCCGCGGTGGGCTATGTCTACGGCGATTCCACCTGCGGGCAGGCGGCGCTGTACCGGGTTGGCATGACCGGCATCCCGGTGTTCAACGTCAACAACAACTGTTCCACCGGATCGTCCGCACTGTTCCTGGCGCGGCAGATGGTGGCTTCCGGCGCCGTCGACTGCGCGCTGGCGCTGGGTTTC
>Ga0164242_10008284_pt1 | contig 11281 bp, 11 predicted proteins | sample OricomgcompostMG_FD_108783 | JGI IMG/M metagenome (GOLD analysis project Ga0164242, IMG submission 108783) | Miracle-Growth compost microbial communities from Emeryville, California, USA - Original compost - Miracle growth compost (MG) ...
GAGGTTCACAGACTCCGAGAACGTCCGCCGCATCTGCTCCTTGTCCTCCATCGTGTTCTCTCGGATCTTGTCGAAGACTACGACCGTGTCGTAGAGCGAGTATCCGAGGATGGTCAGGAAGCCGATCATCGTGGCAGGGGTGATCTCGAATCCGACGGCCGCATAGATTCCGGCCGTCAGGATCAAGTCGTGGAACAGCGACAGGATTGCGGCGGCGGACATCTTCCACGTTCTGAAGTACAACGCCATCGCGATGAACGCGAGCAGCAAGAACACCACAAGACCTTGGATGGCCTGCCGGCTGACATCAGCACCCCAGCTCGGGCCGATGAACGATGCTGCGACGTGGGACTCCGGCACCTTGTATGCCTTGGCGAGGGCGTCGGACACTGCCTTCGTCTGGTCGGAGGTCAACTGGTCTGTCTGCACCCGGATGCCGGTGTTGTTCACGCTGCTGACCTGAACCACGGCGTTCGATTTGACACCGGTGACGGCCTGCTCGGCGAGTTTCTGGTCTGTTGTGGCGACGTCGCTGATCTGGAACTGCGAGCCGCCACGGAAGTCGATGCCGAAGTTGAAGCCGCCCCTGACGATGGGGATGAGAATGGACGCGATGATGACGACGACCGCAATGGCATACCAGATCTTGCGCTTGCCGACGAAGTCGATGGAGCGCGCACCGGTGTATAGCTCATTGCCGAACTTCTGGAACCGCGTAGCCATCAGGACCCCTTCCCATCGTTCTTCTTATCGGAGGAGCCTGCTTCGATGAGCTCTTGCGCCTTGCGCTCGGCGATGGTCTGCCGTTTGGCGGCTTCGCGACCGGATGAGGCGGCCTTTCCCTTGGTCACGGCGCCGGCCGGTGCACGGAATTGTGCCGCACCGCGGTACACGGCGCCGAGCGCCTGCGGGTCCAGTCCCGACCACGGGCTTCCGCTCTGGAAGAACCGTGTTTGGGCGAGCACCTGCAGGGTCGGATGGGTGAACAGGATGACAATCAAGACGTCGATCACGGTGGTCACGCCGAGGGTGAACGCGAAACCCTGCACGTTGCCGACGGCCAGCACATACAGCACGATGGCGGCGAGCAAGTTGGTCGATTTGGACGCATAAATCGTGCGTTTAGCACGTTTCCAGCCGGCCTCCACGGCAGATTCGAGAACTCTCCCATCGCGCAATTCGTCGCGTATTCGCTCGAAGTAGACGATGAAGGAGTCCGCCGTGAAACCGATGGCGACGATCAGACCGGCGACGCCGGCAAGCGAGAGCCGATAGTCGATGCGCCACGACAAGATGGCGATCACCAGATACGTCAGCAAAGCGGCGACGACGAGCGATGTGATGGTCACGAGTCCAAGCAAACGGTACTGGAAGAGCGTGTACACGACCACCAGCAACAGCCCGATGATGCCGGCGATCAGCCCGCTGAGCAGCTGTGTCGATCCCAGGGTCGCCGAGATGGTGTCCGAGCTCTGCACCTTGAAGCTGATCGGCAGAGCACCGAACTTCAGCTGGTCGGCCAGCGCCTTCGATGACGTCTCGGTGAAGTTGCCGGTGATCTGCGGCTTGCCGTCGGTGATGACGCCCTGCATGACCGGGGCGGAAAGAACCTTGCCGTCGAGCACGAATGCGAACTGATTGCGCGGGGAATCCAGCCCGACCAGGCGAGAACTGACACCGGAGAAGTCCTTGGTGCCCTGACCGTTGAATACCAGGTTGATCGCCCACTGACCGGTGGATGCGCCGTTGGCCTGCACCATGCCTGCTGTCGCGTTGCTGATGTCGGATCCGCTGACCTCAACCGGGCCGAGCAGATATTTAACGCTGCTCTGGTCGTCGCAGGTTACGAGCGGCTTCGAGTCCGGCGCGACGTTGGTGGACTGCTTCTTGAGCGATCCGCAGTTGAACGCGTCGTATTGCGCCTGCAGGAGGGGCGTAATGTATGCCGTGTCGCTGCCGTTGGACGGCTTCGTCGACGGCGTCGACTGCAGGGTGGGCGCCGGAGACGGATATGGCGTGTTTTTGCCGTTCGAACCGACGAACGTGTTACTCGGCGCTCCCGCAAGCAGCACGGGCCGCAGCTCGAGCTTCGACGACGACTTGATGCGGTTCATGGTCGCGTCATCCGGATGCCCAGGAATTGAGACGACGATGTTGTTCGATCCCTGCGTGCTCACCTGTGCTTCGGACACCCCGGACGCGTCAACCCGCTGCCTGATGATCGAAACGGCCTGATTCAGCTCGTCGCTGGTGACCTTCTGCCCGCTCTCCAGCTGCGGGGCGAGGATGATCTCGGTCCCTCCCTCGAGGTCGAGGCCGAGCTTGGGGGCGAACGATGCCCCGCCGAAGAGGACTCCGCCCACCAGGATCAGGATCAGCGCGACGACGATGACTCCGAGCCACGTCAGTGAACGCCACGCTTGTGAAACCGGGGACGACTTTGCCACTGCTGTTTCAGCTTTCTATGCTCGCGAAGACACCGCCAATGGCGGTGGTGCGGAGGGGATGAATGTTACTCGTCAGCCTTTTTATCAGCTTTTGCAGTGCCGTCGATACGCTCGCCGAACTCGGGAGCAGAGTTGCTGATCGCGTGATCGGTGTTCAACTCGGGGGTTGCTGCTGCGTCCGAAGTGGCAGGCTCTTCAATCGAGGTGTGGTCATCGATGACGCGGGTAACGGTCTGGCGATGCACCGTGACGATGGTTCCTGGCGCGATCTGCAACTCGATCTTGTTGTCTTCGGTGTCGATCGAGATGATCGTGCCGTACAGGCCGAAATTCGTCATGACGTCTGCGCCTGCGACGACCTTCTGCTGCAGTTCCTCTGCCTGGCGCTTGCGCTTGCGGCTGCTGCGGAACATGAAGATGATCAGGATCGCCAGGATGACGAGCATGCCAATAGTCAGCGGATCAATAGTCATTACGTGTGGGACCTTCCAGTGAGGGGTAAACAACCACCTCATGTACGTATGGGGGCTGCGGGGCCAGCTTGAATTATAGGTTACCTGTGAATAGAGCTTGCTGTGAGCCGCTGGCGGGATCGGAGCGCTCGATGCCGAAATGCTGCCATGCGCTCGGTGTAGCAACTCTCCCGCGTGGTGTCCGCGATATCAACCCGATCCTGACGAGGAACGGTTCGACGACGGACTCGATCGTCTCGGCTTCTTCGCCGACCGACACCGCCAGCGTGTTCAGCCCGACCGGGCCTCCGCCGAATCGGGTCAGGAGGATTTGCATGACTGCGCGGTCGAGGCGGTCGAGCCCGAGCGCATCCACATCGTACAGCTCGAGTGCCGCGCGCACAGCATCGACGTCGGCAGCGCGGTCGTGCACCAACGCGAAGTCGCGCACCCGTCTGAGTAGGCGATTGGCGATGCGCGGCGTGCCGCGGCAGCGGCCGGCGATCTCGGCAAGCGCATCGCCGTCAACATCGAAATCGAGCATGACGGCAGCGCGGGTGAGCACCTCGGTCAACTCGGTCTCATCGTAGAACTCGAGGTGGGCGGTGAACCCGAACCGGTCGCGAAGCGGATTCGGCAGAAGGCCCGATCGTGTGGTGGCGCCGACGAGGGTGAACGGTGCGAGGTCCAGCGGGATGCTCGTGGCCCCTGCTCCTTTACCGACCATGATGTCGATGCGGAAGTCCTCCATCGCCAGATAGAGCATTTCCTCCGCAGAGCGCGCCATCCGGTGGATCTCATCGATGAACAGCACCTCGCCTGGCACGAGCGATGACAGCAGTGCGGCGAGATCGCCGGCGTGCTGGATTGCCGGGCCGCTGGACATCCGCAACGGCCGCGCGCTCTCGTGGGCGACGATCATTGCCAGCGTGGTCTTGCCGAGTCCCGGAGGGCCGGCGAGCAGGATGTGGTCAGGCGTGCGCTCTTGCATGGTCGCGGCGGTCAAAAGCAACTGCAACTGCCCGCGTACCTTGGCCTGTCCGACGAATTCGGCCAGGGTGCGTGGACGCAGAGCGCCCTCGAATGCGAGCTCGGCCTCGGACGCCAACTCGGGAGTTGTCAGGTCGTCGTCGCTCATGCGCGTTCGGCCGTCTGTTTCTGCGTTGGCCCGAGTTGGGCGAGCGCGAGCCGCAGGAGGGACGGCACCGATTCGCGCTCGTTCTCGGGCGTTTCTGCGACGACCTGGCGGATGGCCTCTGCCGCGGTCTTCTCCGGCCACCCGAGGCCGACGAGTGCAACGAGCACGCTGTCGGCCGTGGACGACCGTGTACTCATGCCGGTACCGGCCGTGCGCGTGGCGGGGGAAGTCACGTGCAACTTGCCAGTGAGGGAAAGCACGATGAGCTTGGCCGTCTTCGGCCCGATGCCCGAGACCTTGCGGAATGCGCCGTCGTCCTCGGCGGCGACGGCCGCCGCCACCTGATCGGGGCTGAGCACCGCAAGCACGCCCATGGCCGATTTGGGGCCGACGCCGGAGACGGCAGTGAGCAGTTCGAAGACCTGCAGCTGCTCGGCCTCGGCGAAACCGAAAAGCGAGAGTGAGTCTTCACGCACGATCAACGTCGTCAGCACTCGGGCCTGCTGGCCGACGCGCATCGACAGCGCATGATCCGGGGTCACCTGCACGGAGAATCCGACGCCGCCGACCTCGATCACGGCCGTGCTGCCCGCGGCCGCGAGCACCGTTCCGTTGAGGGATGAGATCACTTCGACAGCCTACGGGGTGGCGCAGACGATGCCGTGCCTCGTTCGGCGGCGCGCCACGCTTCCTGCGCAGGCGTCAGCGCGCCCCCTGATGCTGCCGCGGTGGGCATTCGCGGCGAGCGCACACCGGACGGCGGCGCAATCGGAGTGCGCCACGCGTGGCAGATGGCCAACGCCAAGGCGTCAGCTGCGTCCGCCGGTTTCGGCAGGTCGGCGAGGCCGAGGATGCGGGCAACCATCGCCTGCACCTGCTTCTTGTCAGCGGAACCGTATCCCGTGATGGCCGCCTTCACCTCGCTCGGGGTGTGCAGCGACACGGTGAGGCCGCGTTTGGCCGCTGCGTGCAGCGCCACACCGCTGATCTGGGCGACGCCCATCACGGTGCGCAGGTTGTGCTGCGCGAAGACGCGTTCGATGGCGACGACGCCCGGCCGATGTTCGTCCATCAGGCCCTCGATGCCGGTGCCGATGGCAAGGAGCCGTTGCTCAAGCGGCTGGTCAGGGCTCGTACGCAACACGGTGACCTCGACCAGCTTGGCAGTCCGGTTCGGCGCGACGTCAACGATCCCGACACCGCAGCGGGTCAACCCAGGGTCGATCCCCAGCACCCGCAGGCTCACGGCATCCCTATTCGTCGTCCTCGAGCTCGGCCTGCACATCGGCCGAGAGGTCGAGGTTGGTGTACACGTTCTGCACATCGTCGGAGTCTTCGAGCGCGTCGATCAGCCTGAACACCTTGCGCGCGGTCTCGGCGTCCGCTTCGATCTTCACCTGCGGCACGAACTCGACGTCCGCGGAATCGTAATCGATGCCGGCATCCTGCAACGCGGTTCGCGTCGCCACCATGTCCGTGGCTTCGGTGAGCACCTCGAAGCTCTCGCCCTGTGCGTTCACCTCTTCGGCTCCGGCGTCGAGCACCGCGGCGAGTATGTCATCCTCGTTCGTGTGCTCGCCCGGCACGACGATCACGCCCTTGCGGTGGAAGTTGTACGACACAGAACCCGGGTCGGCCATCGTGCCGCCGTTGCGGGTCATCGCGGTGCGGACATCCGCGGCCGCGCGGTTCTTGTTGTCCGTGAGACACTCGATCAGCAGTGCGACGCCGTTCGGGCCGTAGCCCTCGTACATGATCGTCGCGTAGTCGATCACCTCGCCGGTGAGCCCGGCACCGCGCTTGACGGCGCGATCGATGTTGTCGTTCGGCACAGAGGTCTTCTTCGCCTTCTGGATGGCGTCGACGAGTGTCGGGTTGCCTGCGAGGTCTGCGCCGCCCATTTTCGCGGCAACCTCGATGTTCTTGATCAGTTTGGCGAACGACTTGGCGCGGCGCTGGTCGATGACCGCCTTCTTGTGCTTGGTCGTTGCCCACTTGGAATGCCCTGACATGCGTCTCCTGTTTCTTTGCAGCCGAAGTGCCATGCCATTGTAGAACGTCGCGGGCGAAGCGCTGCCGCGTCTGGCATCCAGCGCGCGCTATTGCCTGGCGCGCACCGTCCGCAGAAAGTACTCGTGGAAGCGGGTGTCGCCCGTCATCTCCGGGTGGAACGATGTGCCGAGCAGATTCCCCTGTTCGACCGCGACAACGCGTCCATCCTCGAGCGCGGCAACGACGCTGGCGCGCTCCCCGACGGACTCGACGATCGGAGCGCGGATGAACACTGCGTGCATCGGTGCCTCCCCGAGCGCGGGGACGTCCAGATCCGTCTCGAACGAATCCAGTTGCGAGCCGAACGCGTTTCTGCGCACGGCGACATCGAGACCGCCGAGGCTCTCCTGTCCACGGATACCATCGAGCACCGTGTCCGCGAGCATGATCAGGCCCGCGCACGTCCCGTACACCGGAAGTCCGTCGGCGATCGCCTCGCGCAGCGGATCGGCCAGCCCGAACAGACGCGACAGCTTGTCCATGACGCTGGATTCACCACCCGGGATCACAAGCCCGGCGACGGATGCGAGTTCATCGGGCCTGCGCACCGGTACGGCACTGGCACCGAGACCGTTCAGGATCCCCAGGTGCTCACGGAAATCCCCCTGCAGCGCGAGGACGCCGACGCGGAGCGAAGCCGATCCGCTACCAGCCACGTTCGGCAAGGCGGTGCGGCGCGGCCAGATCGGACACGTTGATTCCCACCATAGCTTCACCGAGTCCGCGTGAGGCCTCTGCGATCACGCTCGGATCGTCGTAGAACGTCGTCGCCTTCACGATCGCTGCCGCCCGCTTGGCCGGGTCGCCCGACTTGAAAATCCCGCTTCCCACGAATACTCCATCCGCGCCGAGCTGCATCATCATCGCGGCGTCCGCCGGCGTTGCCACTCCTCCGGCCGTGAACAGCACGACGGGAAGCTTTCCGGTTTCGGCGATCTCGGCGACGAGCTCGTACGGTGCCTGCAACTCCTTGGCAGCAACGTACAGTTCGTCCGGTCGCAGTGCGGTCAGCGCGGCGATCTCGCTGGTGATCTTGCGGATGTGCTTGGTCGCCTCAGAGACGTCGCCCGTGCCTGCTTCGCCCTTCGAGCGGATCATGGCGGCACCCTCGTTGATGCGCCGCAGCGCCTCACCGAGGTTGGTTGCACCGCAGACGAACGGAACGGTGTATTCCCACTTGTCGATGTGGTTGAGATAGTCGGCAGGGCTCAGCACCTCGGACTCATCGATGTAGTCGACGTCCAGTGCCTGCAGCACCTGCGCCTCGACGAAGTGCCCGATGCGGGCCTTGGCCATCACGGGGATTGACACTTCGGCGATGATGCTCTCGATCAGATCCGGGTCGCTCATCCGCGCGACACCGCCCTGCGAGCGGATGTCGGCAGGCACGCGCTCGAGTGCCATCACGGCGACCGCTCCCGCGTCTTCGGCGATGCGAGCCTGCTCGGCGGTGACGACGTCCATGATGACGCCGCCCTTGAGCATCTCGGCCAGCCCGCGCTTGACGCGTCCGGTGCCGATTTCTCCTGTGGTGCTGCTTTCAGTCATAACAACAAATCCTACTCGGGTTGGTGGGGTGATTCGGATGCGGCCGGCGCGCTACACGGCGGGCTTCGGCCACGCGTCTGCGATCGCGGCGCGCACGTCCCCGAGCAGCTGCGGCAGCGCCTTGGTCTTCGCGACGATCGGCAGGAAGTTGGCGTCTGATGCCCATCGCGGCACGATGTGCTGATGCAGATGGGAGGCGATGCCTGCCCCGGCGATCTCGCCTTGATTCATTCCGATGTTGTACCCGTCGTTGCGGGAGACGGAGCGGATGACGCGCATCGCCGTTTGAGTGATCTGTGCGATCTCGACGACCTCGTCATCTGTCGCGTCGTCGTAGAGGGGCACGTGACGATACGGGCACACCAGCAGGTGCCCGCTGTTGTACGGGAACAGGTTGAGCAGCGCGTACGCGTGCGCCCCCCTGTACACGATCAGGGACTGCTCATCTGAGAGGCTCGGCGCGAAACAGAACGGGCAGTCTTCCCCGTGCGGACGCTGTTGGCCCTGCTGGATGTAGACCATGCGGTGCGGCGTCCATAGCCGCTGGAACTCGTCAGGCACGCCGGCCAGGTGCGACGGATCGTCGACGATGACGCGCTGTCGATCGCCGTGGTCGCTCGCCTCATAGTCGTCCAGGGTCAGGCGGGCCATGCCGAATCGACCTGTTCGTGGGATGCGATGGACGCTGCGATCCGCTCGATCGCCTCTGTCACCGGCACACCGTTGAGCTGACTACCGTCTCGGAATCGGAAACTCACGGCTCCTGCGTTGCGATCCTCTTCGCCCGCGATCAACTGGAACGGCACCTTCGATTTGGTGGCGTTGCGGATCTTCTTCTGCATCCTGTCGTCCGACCGGTCGACCTCTGCTCGCACCCCGCGTCGCCTCAGCTGTGCGACCACGTCATCCAGGTGTTCCTCGTATTCGGCAGCCACGGGGATTCCGACGACCTGCACAGGAGCCAACCACGCGGGGAATGCCCCGGCATAGTGTTCGAGCAAGATGGCGAAGAAGCGCTCGATCGAACCGAGCAAGGCGCGGTGGATCATGATCGGTCGCTGCTTGGTGCCATCGCGATCGGTGAATTCGAGGCCGAAACGCTCCGGCAGATTGAAGTCGATCTGAACGGTGGACAGCTGCCAGGTGCGTCCGATCGCGTCGCGCGTCTTCAGGTCGATCTTCGGTCCGTAGAACGCAGCCTCACCGGGGACCTCGGTGAGGTGCAGTCCGCTGGACTGCGCCACACGGCGCAACGCGTCCGTCGCTTCGGCCCAATGTGCTTCATCGCCGATCCACTTGGATTTCTCGTCGTCGCGCATCGACAGTTCCAACTCGAATTCGGTGAGCCCGAAGTCGCGCAACAGCGACAGCACGAACTGCAAAACCTTGCCGCACTCTTCTTCGAGTTGCTCGGGAGTAACGAATAGGTGCGCGTCGTCCTGCGTGAAACCACGCACGCGGGTGAGGCCATGGAGAGCTCCCGAGAGCTCGTTGCGGTAGACGGTGCCGTTCTCGGCGAGCCGCATCGGCAGGTCACGATAGCTCCTACCGCGCTCCTTGTATATGAGGATGTGCATTGGGCAGTTCATCGGCTTCAGGTAGTAATCCACCCCTTGCCGTGTGACGGTGCCGTCCGCGTCGCGCTCCTCGTCCATGCGCATGGGCGGCCAGATGCCGTCCTTGTACGTCACAAGATGGTTGGAGGTGATGAACAGATCGGCCTTGCTGATGTGCGGTGTGTAGACGTACGAATAGTCGGCCTCAAGGTGTCGCCGGCGCGCGTGCTGTTCCATTTCCTGCCGGACGATGCCGCCGCGGGGATGGAATACCGCCAGGCCAGAACCGATCTCGTCCGGGAAGCTGAAGAGATCGAGCTCGGCGCCGAGCTTTCGGTGATCGCGCTTCGCTGCCTCCTCGAGGCGTGTTTGATATGCGCGCAGTTCGTCCTTGGTCGGCCAGGCCGTGCCGTAGATGCGTTGCAGCTGCGGGTTTTTCTCTGAGCCCCGCCAGTACGCGGCCGCCACGCGCGTCAGCGCGTATCCGTTTCCGATCATGCGCGTGTTCGGCAGGTGCGGCCCGCGGCACAGATCCTTCCAGACCGTCTCACCGGTTTTCGGGTTGACGTTGTCGTAGATGGTCAGTTCCGAGCCGCCGACCTCGACGTTCTCGTTGTCCGAGCCCGCCTGCGTCGCAGAGCCCTTCAGCCCGATGAGCTCGAGTTTGTACGGTTCGTGGGCGAGTTCGGCGCGTGCTTCGTCGGCGGTGACGACACGACGCACGAACCGCTGGCCCTGCTTGATGATCCGTTCCATCGCCTTGTCGAGGGCCTTCAGGTCCTCCGGTGCGAACGATTCGGCGACATCGAAGTCGTAGTAGAAGCCGTCCGCGATCGGCGGACCGATTCCGAGCTTCGCCTCAGGATTGATGGATTGCACCGCCTGAGCAAGCACGTGTGCTGCCGAGTGGCGAAGGATGTTCAGGCCGTCTGCCGAGTCGATCATGACCGGGTCGACGATGTCCGTCGGCGTGATGGTGGTGGCAAGGTCCTTCAGTTCGCCGTTGACGCGCATTGCGACAACGGACCGGTCTGTGAATAGCTCGAAGCCGTCAGCCACTTGGTTCCACTCCCCTGTTCAGATCTGATGTCTCAACTTTAGTGCGGCACCAGGACGGGAAATGCCGTGCGTTACGCATACGATGGATGCGTGAGCCAAGTTGATGCAGCAGCAGTCCATTCCGTGGACGACGAAGAGCCGATCGTCAAGGCGCTTGCGCGGGAGCTTCCCGGCAAGCTGGGAGATGCGGTCGCGACACTCGTCGTTCTGATCACCCTCGGCCTCGGCGTGTGGAGCTTGATCGTGACCTGGATGGGTCTGTCCCAGTACGGGCCTTCACTGTTCAACACCGTTGTCGTTGGCACCGTCGTCGGCGGCATCGCGATCTACGCACGCAAGACTTTCAGTTACGTGATCGCGATCATCGGCGCTGCGGCCTGGTTGATCGTCTCCGTCATGCCGTTTGTCCCGATCGTGCAGCTGCTGCTGCAGATCGTCACTGTGCTGATCATGATCATCGGTGTGAACCTGGCGGTCGCAGCCGTTGGATACAACAAGAAGCGCTACACCTATTCGAACTAAGACGCTCTCGAACCAGATCGGTCTCGAACCAGATCAGTCGATCGGGCCGATGCGCGGAATCGATCCTGTGCGAATGTAATCGACCTGTTCCAGGTCATCTGCGACGTCGTCGTCGATCCGGAACACCTCGAAGACATCACCGTCCGGGATGCGCAGGGTGCGTGGAGGGAAGCCGTATTCGAGCGGGAGTTCTTTCCGCTCGCTGCGGCCGTACCTCGGGTCGGCGGGGTCCGGCCTGGTGAGAACAGCGGTGAAGGTCTTCACGTCTCCAGCGTATGTGGTCGCGACATGAAAAAGCCCCCGGATTTCCGGGGGCTTGGTGGTGGGCGATACTGGGATCGAACCAGTGACCTCTTCCGTGTCAGGGAAGCGCGCTACCGCTGCGCCAATCGCCCAGTCGTGTCGACCGGTCTTGTCTGAGTTGTGCCAACCTGCGGTCACGGAGGTGGCGACGGGATTCGAACCCGTGTATACGGCTTTGCAGGCCGCTGCCTCGCCTCTCGGCCA
>Ga0164242_10008285_pt1 | contig 11280 bp, 9 predicted proteins | sample OricomgcompostMG_FD_108783 | JGI IMG/M metagenome (GOLD analysis project Ga0164242, IMG submission 108783) | Miracle-Growth compost microbial communities from Emeryville, California, USA - Original compost - Miracle growth compost (MG) ...
ACCAACAACGAATCCTCCCCGGCCTTGAGCCGGGGCCCAGCTTCCCTATCGATCTATCGAGATACCCCCTTGAGCCGGGTGAGTAGGCTTGGACAGAATCTCAGATCCAACCAGTCTCAGAGAGATTACCCCCCAACCATCTCCACCCAGCTCGGTCCCTTGCCCGTCGGTAGCGTGTGCCGCTTGTCGAGCGCGCCGGTCTCTGTATCGATGCCGAAGACGTCGATGAGGTCCGAATTTTCGCCCAGCGCCAGCAGGAACCGGCCATCCGGCGTGATGTTCATGCTGCGCGGCCAGGGCGCCCCGAACGTGCCGCCCGCGCGCGTCAGCCGCCCGCTCGCCGCATCGACCGCAAAGCAGGCGATGGAGTTCGCCTTGCGGTCCGAGGCATAGAGGAACCGCCCGTCCGGCGTGATGCGAATATCGGCGGCCCACGGCTCGCCCTGCCACTGCTCCGGCAGGATGGAAAGCGTCTGCAAAGGCTCGGACGAGAGCGTGCTGCCCTCCAACCTGAACACGCCGGCAAGCGAGTTGAGTTCGGTGACGACATAGGCGAAGCGCCCGTTTGGATGCAGCACCAGGTGGCGTGCCCCGCTGCCGGCAGGCACCTTCGCCACCTCCGTCTGCTGCTCCAGCTTGCCACCGGTGCCGATCCGGAAGCGGTAGATGGCATCGGCCGCAAGACTCGTGGCGAAGAACACATCGCTTTCCGGCACTGGAATGCAGCAATGCATCTTGCCCGCCGGTGTGAGCGTGACGCTGGGTGCGCCTGCCGCGCGGTCGGCTCCGATCGGATTGATGCTGACCTTGCCGCCGCCATAGGACGCCGAAAGCAGGTAGCGGCCGCTGCTGTCGACCGCGATATGCGCCATGCTGTCGGCGAGCGGCGCGCGCCCGAGCAATCGCAACTGCCGGGCCGTGCCGTCGACGGCAAAGGACAGCACTTCCTGCGGGCTGCCGCGGAAAGCGAGATAGAGCGTCTTGCCGTCGCTGCTCAGCGTCATCGGGCAGGCGCCACTGGCCTCGCCGACGCCGGGGAACGGCATGTCGCCGGCATGCTCCAGTCTGCCGCTGTCGCTCAAGCCGTAAAGGCTGAAGCTGCTGCTGCCCGAATTGCAGACGATGACGAAATGGCTCATCCGGTTTCCCCTCAATCGATGGCGTCGGCGATCGCCTTGCCGCACTCTTCCGTTCCGGCCGGCCCCTTGAGGTCGCGCGTCCTCAGTTTCGGTTCGCGCAGCACGCGCTCGATGGCGCGGACGATCGAGGCGCTGGCCTCGTGCGCGCCGAAATGGTCCAGCATCATCGCCGCCGACCAGATCTGCCCGATCGGGTTGGCGACGCCCTGGCCGGCAATGTCCGGCGCCGAGCCGTGCACCGGCTCGAACAGCGACGGGAAATCCCCTTCCGGATTGATGTTGCCGGAGGGCGCAATGCCGATCGTGCCGGTGCAGGCCGGGCCGAGGTCGGACAGGATGTCGCCGAAGAGGTTGGAGGCCACCACCACGTCGAACCAGTCCGGATGCAGCACGAAGTGCGCCGTCAGGATATCGATGTGGTACTTGTCCCAGCGGATGTCGGGATAGGCCTTGGCCATCGCTTCCACGCGCTCGTCCCAATACGGCATCGAGATCGAAATGCCGTTGGACTTGGTGGCCGAGGTCAGGTGCTTGCCGCGCTGCCCCGCCAGTTCGAACGCATATTTCAGCACGCGGTCGACGCCCGTCCGCGTCATCACCGTTTCCTGCAGCACGAATTCGCGCTCCGTGCCCTCGAACATGCGCCCGCCGACCGAGGAATATTCGCCTTCTGTGTTCTCGCGTACGACGTAGAAATCGATGTCGCCGACCTTGCGGCCGGCAAGCGGCGATTCGACGCCCGGCATCAGCCGCACCGGCCTCAGATTGATGTACTGGTCGAATTCGCGCCGGAAGCGGATCAGCGAGCCCCACAGCGAGATATGGTCGGGGATCACCGCCGGCCAGCCGACGGCGCCGAAGAAGATGGCGTCATGCCCGCCGATCTGCGCCTTCCAGTCCTCGGGCAGCATCTGCCCGTGCTTCTGGTAGTAGTCGACCGAGGCGAAATCGAAATGGTCGAACCTGAGGTCGAGCCCGTGCACCGAGGCGGCTTTTTCCAGCGCCCGCAGGCCTTCGGGCACGACTTCCTTGCCGATGCCGTCGCCGGCGATCACCGCAATCCGGATGGCATTGCTCATGGTTTGTCTCGTCAAAATTAAAAAGGCGCGACCGTGGCCGCGCCTTTCGGGAAATTACTGTGCCGGCACCAGGCGGGCTTCCATTTCGGCCTTGTAGAGTTCCTGCGCCGCTGCCTTGATATCCGGCATTTCGCTGGCCGGCGGCGGACTCAGCATCGGCAGGATCGGGCCCATGTCGGCAATGCCGGAATAGGTGACGGCCTCGTGCAGCACGCGGATGGCGCTGGAGCGTTCGCGCAGCGCTTCCAGCGGCAGGAAGGGCTGCAGCAGCGCCTTGGCCTCCTCGCGCTTGCCCGCCTTCAGCGCCCTGAGGTACCGCATCGACAGCGTCGGAGCGATGCAGACGCACCCGGCCGTGAAACCTGCCAGCTTGTAGTCGAGCACGTGCGGGAAAGCCGGCGGCTCGCCGAAGCCGCTGACGATGCGCTCGCGGCCGACCGCCTGGATCAGGCCTTCGAGATAGGCATCGCCCATCGGGTCCTTGCGCGGCACGGCATATTTGATGCCGAAGATCGCACCCTGCTCGTAAAGGCGCGCCATCGCCTCGGGCGTCACGTAATTGTCGGTCTTGATATAGACGATCAGCGGCAGGCCGGAGCGCGATACGAATTCCTGCAGCGCCCGCACCACGCCGTCCTGCGTCTGCGGATTGATCATCGGCAGCGCCATCGCCACCGGGAACTTGCGGTTCTTGAGCACGGCCGCCATGTCGACGAGCTTGCCCCAGTCCGGCCCGACCGAGGGGATCACCCAGCTGTTTTCGGCCGCCTCTTCCTCCAGCACGTCCAGCCATTCGTCGAACAGCGACACCTGCCAGTTGTGCACGTTGGCGTTGCCGCCATAGAGCAGGGTGGTGACGCCGCCGGTTTCGAGATGCTTGATGAGCTTGGAATTCTCGGAGCGGCTGATCTGCAGGTCTTTGGTGAGCGCCAGGGGCGGCACGGAAAGTACCGATTCCGCCAGCGCCGAATTTGTTACTTTGGTTAGCATAGGTGCCGTCCGTGCTGCTGTGGGGTGATGCCGATCGGGGCGCTTGTTAAGTAAGTTGAGGCATTGCAACCTCGTTTCTCTCGCCCATGCAAGGTCCTCAGTTAGCTAAGCACAGGCAATGTTGTCAACTGACTTATCAAATTTCTTGCCCTGACCTCGCTGGCGTGCTTAAGCATCGGCGAGACTTGGGCTGCCGCGATGTTCGCTAGCCGTGCGACTCGTCCGGCAGCCGTCCGCCACATATGGCTCGCGGCACCATGGCGCGGGGATAAGAGGAGAATACGAGATGTCCGAAATGGCACGCCGGCGCTACGCTTTGGTTGGCACGGGTGGTCGATCCCGCATGTTCTACAACGCCATAGCGAGTCGCTATCACAACACCGCCGAACTCGTCGCTCTTTGCGACACCAATCAGGTGCGCATGGATTACACCAACAGCGTGCTGAACAAGGAGCACGGGCTCTCGCCGCTACCGACCTACCAGGCCGCTGATTTCGGCCAGATGATCAAGGACAAGAAGCCCGACGCGATCATCGTGACGACGATCGACCGGACTCACCACAAATACATCATCGCGGCCATGGAGGCGGGGTGCGACGTCATCAGCGAAAAGCCGATGACGGTGGATGCCGAGAAGTGCCAGGAAATCATCGATGCCGTGAAGCGCACCGGCAAGTCGCTCCGTGTGACCTTCAACTATCGCTATGCGCCGCACAACACGGCCGTGCGCGAGATCATCTCTGAGGGCGGTATCGGCGAGGTCTTCGCCGTGCATTTCGAATGGCTGCTCGATACGCGCCACGGCGCCGACTATTTCCGTCGCTGGCACCGCGACAAGCGCAACAGCGGCGGCCTGATGGTTCACAAGTCCACCCACCACTTCGACCTCGTGAACTTCTGGCTCGCCAGCCAGCCGAAGACAGTGTTCGGCATGGGCGACCTGCGCTTCTATGGCCGGGCCAACGCCGAGGCCCGCGGTATCTATGCGCCCTACTACCGCACCACCGGCGTCGCCGAAGCCAAGGATGACCCATTCGCCATCGATTTGACGGAGGCCGAGGCGACCCGCGAGCTCTACTACAACGCCGAAAAGGAAGACGGCTATCTGCGCGACCAGAACGTCTTCGGCGATGGCATCAGCATCGAAGACACCATGTCGGTGATGGTCCGCTACAAGAGCAGGGCGGTCCTGACCTACGCCCTTTACGCCTACTCGGCCTGGGAGGGCTTCAACGTTTCCTTCACCGGATCCGATGGCCGGCTCGAGCTTTCGGTGCGTGAGGCGTCCTACATCAATGCCGGCCAGGCGATGGGGCAGGAAGGTGCGACCAACGGCGTCCGCCTGATCCACTTCCCGACGCGCGGCACGCCTCGTGAAATCCCCATCGTCCACAAGGAAGGCGGTCACGGTGGTGGCGATAATGTCATGCTTGATGACATCTTTGGCGTGCCCCAGGACGACCCCTTCAAGCGCAGTGCCGGCTATGTCGACGGGGCCATGTCCATCCTCACCGGAATCGCCGCAAACAAGTCTTTTGCCACTGGTCTTCCAGTGGAAGTCGATACTCTCGTCCGCTTTTGAGCCGATGCCGGGATGGTGCGGCGCCACGCGTGGCGCCGCCCTCCAACATTTCCTATTTGCATGACTTGTTGACAAATTCTGCTAACCTCTCGTAACGTCTGCTCACTGGGTTTGCATTCGCGGGCTGGCCGAAAAGCCCACAAGCGGCTTGCCGCCACGATTGCCGGGCCCTGAACCGACTAGGCAGAGCCGGCGCCGTCGTCCCCATGAGGATGGCGCCGCCGGCGTAACGGGAGGACTACACAGCAATGACCATCTCTCTATCGCGCCGTACGTTCCTGCAGATGGCCGGTGCCGCTACGGCGCTCACCGCCCTGCCGGCCTTCGGTCAGGAAGCGCGCCGCATGCGTGCCTTCTGGTGGGGCGGCCAGGACCGCCTGGCCCGCACGCAAAAGGCGATCGCCGATTATTCGGCCGCCAATCAGGGCCTGACCGTGGACAGCGAGTCCGTGCCCTTCAGCGACTATATCACGCGCGTTTCCACGCAGATCGCAGGCGGCAACGCCCCCGATCTCTTCCAGATGGACTACCGGTACATCACTGAATATGCCAGCCGCGGTTCGTTGGAGCCGTTGGACGACTACATCGGTACGCTGCTCAAGCTCGACGACTGGCCTGCGGCTGCCGTCGACAGCCTGCGCGTCGATGGCAAGCTCTACGGCATAAACCTCGGCAACAACACCAATGCCCTGTTCTTCGACAAGGACGCCTACGGCAAGGTCGGCATCACTGACATTCCGTTCGGCACCACTTGGGAACAGTTCCTCGACATGGCCCTGCAGGTCACCAAGGACAATGGCGGCAAGTATTACGGCTCGAATGATCCGAGCGGCAAAGCCGCGGCCTTCGACAATTTCGTGCGGCAAAAAGGGCTGGCCTCCTACGACGGCCAGTCCATCGGCACGCCGGCCGATACGGTGGAGGAGTGGTTCGAGATGTGGGCCAAGGCTCGCTCCGACGGGGCGGCCCCGCCGGCGGACGTAGCGGCGCTGGACGAGGATACGGTCAACGCCAACCTGATCTCGCAGGACCTTGCCGGCGCTGCCTTCGTCCACTCCAACGGCCTTGTCGGCTATCAGGCAACAACCAAGAAGCCGCTGGGCATCACCATCTATCCGCAGGGGGCGGGTGATGTGAACGGGCAGTATCTCAAGCCCTCGTGTTTCTGGAGCGTCTATTCCGGATCGAACCTCAAGGAGGACGCGATCAAGCTCGCCAACTACACCGTCAACGATCCCGAAGGCGTGAAGGTTCTCGGCGTCGAGCGCGGCGTTCCGGCCTCTCCTTCGATGCAGGATGCGCTGGCCCCGTCCCTCGATGAAGTGAACCTGGCTTCGCTGCGCTTCGTGGCCGAGGCGACGAAGATCGTCAGCCCGATTCCGGCCCCGCCGCCGCGCGGCGCCACCGAAGTCGAAGCCAAGCTCAAGGAAATCAGCCAGCAGGTGGCTTTCGGCGAACTCTCGCCGGCCGACGGTGCCAAGCAGTATGTCGGCGACGGCAACGCCATTCTTGGCCGCGCCTGATCCTTCCGGGCCGGCGGCAGTGACAGCCGCCGGCCGCTTCTTCTCATGAACGTGTCCGATTGGCGTCGAACTGGTGAAATACCCTGGAAGAGAGGTTGTCTCGGTGTCCGATATACCCCAGGCGCAAACGTCCATCATGCCGGAGGTCAGCCTCTCCGGTTGGACCGAGCTGCCCTACACATTCACGTTTCCACCCGCTTGGGGCGACGAACTGGCCGAACGCGGGGTCGACCTCGTTCGCCTGCGCCAGACGCCGGTGCCCCCAGGGCAGTGGTACCTCGATACCGACACCGGGCATCTCGTCTGCAAGGGCGACAGCTGGCACTCCTGGCTTCGCTACGACAAGCCGTTGCGCGACTATGAAGCGCATGTCGAGTGGAAGTTCCGCAAGCTCGACCGTCCCGAGCTCTACAACAGCGGCGTTTTCGTCAGGAACGATCCGGTCAGGAACATCATGACCCAGATCGAAACCCGCTACGACCGCACCAGCACGGGCTTTCTCTTCACCCGCAAGTTCCATTTCGGGAAAAAGCACTTCGTTTACGGGCTCTATCCTTCTGCCTCCGGCGAACTGCGTCCGTTCGATCCGCAGGTTCCGGATAATCCGACCGTCGTGAACCCGCCGGGCGAGTGGAACACCTATGACATTCGTGTCACTGGCCGTCGAGCTCAGGTCTGGACTAATGGCGGGCTCAGCAGCGTCTTCGATCTGGAGCTCGACGAAGGCTATTTCGGCCTCGAAGCCGAGCGCTATTGGATCGAGTTCCGCAATATCAGGCTGCAGGAACTTTGAACTGCCGCGGAGGCTGTGCTCATGTTTCGCGCCGCCGCAATCGGCGATAGCGGCCATTTCGACAAGACCGGAAAATATCTCGGTCTTGCCGGCGGCCATGGCCTGCACCTCCCTTATCGGCACCTCCCTGGCGTCGAGATGGTTGCCATCGCCGATGCCGATCCCATTGCCCGCGAAGAGGGCAGGGCGGCTGCCGGCGCCGCGCGCTCCTATGCCGACTACCGGGAGATGCTCGAAAAGGAGCGGCCCGACATCGTCTCTATCTGCTCGCGCAATGCCGAGCGCCACGAGGCGATCGTGCTCGCGGTCGCTGCTGCCGGCGCCCACGTCTATGTCGACAAGCCCATGGCGCCGGACCTGGCGAGCGCCGACCGCATGGTCGAAGCCTGCCGCGCCGCCGGCGTCCGCATGGGCGTTGCGCACCAAAGCCGCTACGTCGAGCCGTTCCTGACGGCCCGCACCATGCTGCAACGCGGCGATATCGGCCGGCTCCTGTCGATGACCGGCCGCGGCAAGGAGGATCACCGCGGTGGCGGCGAGGACCTGATGTGCTGCGGCGTGCATGTGCTCGACGCGATGCGATTTTTTGCCGACGATCCGCTCTGGGTGCAGGGAACCTGCACGGTCGGTGGCCGCCCGATGACGCTCGCCGATGCCTGTCACGGCAAGGACGCCAACGGCCTCGTCGGCGGCGATGCGGTTTGGGGGCAATTCGGTTTCGCCGAGGGCGTCGTCGGCAATGCGATCAGTGTCCGCGACCAGCACCGTCACGGCGACCGCTGGGGCCTGACGCTCTATGGCACCGATGGTATTCTCTCCCTGCGCTATGGTGATTTCGACCGCCGCACCACGCTCAAAGTGTCTAGGGCCGGCGGGGCGCCGGAAGAAGCGCAATTCCTGGAAATCGAGGCGCCGTTCGAGCCCGTCGTGCCGGGGGCCGAACCGCTGGACAGCGTCCACATGCCGACGCGCGGCAATCGCCTCGCCGTCTGGGATCTGCTGACCTCGGATCAGCCTCGCGGCACCGGCGAGGACGGTCGCTGGACCATCGAGATGATCCACGGCATCTATGCCTCGCATCTTGAAGGGCGCCGGCTGCCGCTGCCGCTCGCCAAGCGGCGCCATCCGCTGCTGCCGGAGCATTTGTGAGATCGGTTAGCAAAATTGCCGCTAGAACTAAGGTCTATTTGCAAATTACATTGACAACTTTTTGCGAAAAGGCCTAACGTTCCGGCGACGCGAAAGATCCTGCCTTGCACGGCTCCTCTCGTTGGACTCTCGACGTTCCCGCGTCGACGCCGGGCCTTGCCCGACATGAAAATTAACACCGCAATTACCGGTCCGCGCGGGCATTTTGCTCGTCCGTCGCGACGGCTCGATCTGGGAGGAAACACAAGTGGCAAAGAAGGTTTATCGCGCCGGCGCGATCGGGCACACCGGCTATGGCGAATACGGGCATCAGCTGCACATGCCCTATCAGTTCCTGCCCATGACGCAGATGGTGGCCATCGCCGATGCCGACGATGCCGGCCGCGCCAAGGCTTTCGAGGAATCCAGGGCCGAACGGCAATATTCGGATTACCGCGAGATGCTGGCCAAGGAGAAGCTCGATATCGTCAGCGTCTGCCCGCGCCAGTCCTTCGAGCACGAGGAAATGCTGACCGCGGCCATCGAAGCCGGCTGCCACATCTATGTCGACAAGCCCCTGGCCTCGAGCCCGGCGGAGTGCGACCGCGTCATTGCCCTGGCCGAAGCACGCGGGGTGAAGATCGCCGTGGCGCACCAGAGCCGCTATGTCGAGCCGTTCATCACCGCCAAGCAGATGCTGGAAGCCGGCGAGATCGGCGAATTGACCAACATCGTCGGTCGCGGCAAGGAGGACTTCCGGGGCGGCGGCGAAGACACGATGGTGCTCGGCTGCCACGTCATGGATGCCATGCGCTTCTTTGCCGGCGATCCGATCTGGGTATCCGGCCGCGTCACCGCCAAGGGCAAGGACATCACCAGGGCCGATTCCTTCATCCCCAAGGAAAAGAACGGTCTCATCGCCGGCGATTCTATCAATGCCACCTATGCCTTCCCGAACGGCGTCGTCGCGCAGTTCCAGAGCCGGCATGACATGGAGAAGCGCGGCGAGCGCTGGGGCATCACGCTGATCGGCACCGAGGGCGTGCTTGCCATCCGCTACGGCGACTGGCACCGCCGCACCACGCTCAAGCTTTCCAAGGTCGCCTCCGTCCCCGAGGAAGCCAACGACTTCACCGCCATCGATGCGCCCTTCGAGCCTCCGGTGCAAGGCTCGCCCGATCCCGATACGGTGCACATGCCGACCCGCGGCAACCGCCGCGCCATTGCCGACCTCATCGCTGCCGCCGAGGAAGATCGCCAGCCGATCTGCTCGGCCCGCGACGGGCGCTGGGCCATCGAGATGGTGCACGGCATCTACGCTTCGCACCTGACGCGCACGCAGGTCGGCCTGCCGCTGGCGTCGCGCACCAATCCGCTGGCGTTCTGACCGGCCTGTTTCCTGGAGTTATCGAGATGAGCGAAAAGAAGCTGCGGCATGTCTATATCGGCGCTGGCGCCGGCATCTTCAAAGGCCGCCACAAGAAGGTGCTCGACCTGCCGACCCTGGAAGTTGTCGGCGTCAGCGATATCGATCCCGACCGCGCCAAGGCGGTGGGTGAGGAACTGGGCGTTCCCTATTGGGTCGACCACAAGGACATGCTGGCGGAGCTGAAGCCGGATGTGGCCGTGATCACCACGCCGCACCCGTTCCACGCTTCCATCGCCATCGATTGCCTCAATGCCGGCGCCCACGTCCTCACCGAAAAGCCGATGGCCGTGCGGATTTCCGAAGCCGATGCCATGATCGAAGCCGCCAAGGCCAACGACAGGCTCATCTGCGTCAACTTCCAGCAGCGCTTCCGCTCCGACTCCAAGACCATGAAGCGCATCATGGACGAAGGCGTGCTCGGCAAGATCCAGCATTTCGACATGATCGTGCCGTGGCCGCGCACCAAGGCCTACTTCACCAACAAACCCTGGTCCGGCCAGTGGCTGGGCGAGGGCGGCGGCGTGCTGATCAACCAGGGGCCGCACAACCTCGATCACGTCATCTATCTCATGGGCGGGCTGCCCAAGCGGCTCTTCGCCTGGAACCGCAACCAGGTCCACGGCATCGAAACCGAGGATACGGTGCAGGCCATGGTCGAATGGGACAATGGTGCGCTCGGCACCATCCATCTGTCCACCGCCGAGGCCGGCCGCGACGAGCGCGTCGAGATCGTCGGCACCAAGGGCACGCTGCAGGTCGTCAAGGACGGCACGTTCTCCCTGCGTGTCATGGACAAGGATTTCCGCGATTACGTGCTCGATCCGAACATCACCACCAAGTCCCCTGAAGTCAAAGAGGTGAAGGTCAACCTCGATGACGGCGACGGCAGCCACCGCGAGGTCTATGAGGACTTCCACTCGGCGATCCTCAACGGCACGCCGCTCCTCAACAATGCCGAGCAGGGCCGCATGTGCGTCGAGCTCTCGAACGCCATGATCTACTCGAACTTCCGCAAGACCGAGGTCCGTTTTCCGCTCGATCGCGCGGCGTTCGACGAGCTTTTCGACGAGCTGATCGCCGGCAAGCACCCCGACAAGGCGCTCTGATCCGGCAATGGTCACGGCAGCGCTCATCGGCGTCACCGGCTTCGGCCGCACCCACTGCGCCGATCTGCTGCGCCTCCATGGGCGTGGCGAGATCGCCATCGCCGCCGCGACCATTCGCGATGAGACTAAGGCACCGGAGAGCGCTGCTGCTCTCCGCGCCGCCGGCGCGACGATCTACACCGATCACCGCGCCATGCTTGCCGCCCAAGCGGGCAGGCTCGATCTCTGCTTCATCCCCACCGGCATCGCCCAGCACGAGCCGATGACCGTCGATGCGCTCGCCGCCGGCGCCAGCGTCTTCGTCGAAAAGCCTGCAGCCGCAACGCTCAACCAGGTGCGGCGCATGCAGGCGGCGGAGGCGGCATCCGGCGGCCATTTCGTCGCTGTAGGCTACCAGACCATGTACGCACCCGAAACGATGGTGATGAAGCGCGCCATCCTCGATGGCACGATCGGCACCTTGCAGGCGGTGAAGTGCCGGGGGCTCTGGCCGCGCCCCGATACCTACTAC
>Ga0164242_10008286_pt1 | contig 11280 bp, 4 predicted proteins | sample OricomgcompostMG_FD_108783 | JGI IMG/M metagenome (GOLD analysis project Ga0164242, IMG submission 108783) | Miracle-Growth compost microbial communities from Emeryville, California, USA - Original compost - Miracle growth compost (MG) ...
CGATTGACCGCGATCGGTCACCGGACTGGTCATCTGACAGAAGCGAAGCTGCTTTCCTCCGCGGTAATGACGGGCTGCAACCTCATGGAGAAGGACCATGACCCGTATCTCTTCCCTTGCAGCGCTTAGCCTAGGAGTGACCCTCATGACGCAACCCGCCCTCGCAGCTCGGGATGTCGCCAACGATAACCCGCGCCGCCGAGGCCTGCGGACGGCCGACGGCGCGGCTCATCCTGCGAGTCGGCGTGACGGCAAGCGGGTCTGGCGAGGCAAGTACTCTTCAGATCCTGAGGCGATCGCCCCAATTGGTCCACAAGCACGCTCCCAGTCCGGAGCGGGGCACCTTCGAGACCGGCCCTTTGTCGGTGTGGTGCTATCACGCCGTACAGTCTGATGGTCTGCCCGCGATCTGCGTCGATGCGCGCCATGCCAAGGCAGCGCTGAATACGGCCGCCAACAAGACCGATGCCAACGACGCTGACGGACTGGCGCATCTGACCGAGGAGGCTTCTACCGTGAAGTCCGAGTCAGGGGCTTCGACAGCATGCTGAGGCCCTCAGACCGGTCGGTCGACGACGCCGCAGGTGAAGTGAACGGATGACCGCTACCAGGGAGCCGTTTCGCTGGTTCGAAGGGCAGCTATGTCGGCGGCTCTAGGCGAAAAGCAGTGCGGTGCCCGAACCGGCAGGTGTCGATCACTTCATGCCGTATCGAGCGGAAGTTCTTGATGGTTATCCTGCGTACTCGCATGAACGCCCCCTATAAAGCCGAGTCGCACGCCAAGTGCTATTCCTTCGGCGCATCGTTTCTATCCCCGTTAATCTGCCCGTAGCCGCCAGTAATTCATCGAGCTATATTCGATTGAATTTCACATGCCAAATTTTGGCTCCTGAATCACTGAGATGAATTCCGGATATGACCAAATCGGATGGTCTTCGCTCGCTTGCTATAAAGCCGACGCGCTTTCAAATCACCGACGTGGACCGTTCTGATCGCGATACCATCCATACCATCAGCAGGCTCCCGCTCTGTCTCCATTTCGTTGGGCGCCGCCCATCAGGAAACCTCTCATAAATTATCCCTTTTTAATATCGGACTACTTGGCTAGCCTAGATTCGGAACGGGGGGGCGGTAATGGACGATTTTGACTGCGAGGATCCTGTTGACCCGCAGACTGAAGCCGCTGCCTGCGATCCCACCATCTCCGCAGATATCGCTGGTAGCTTCACCTACGCATCGCACCAGAATGCGATCCCGGTCATCCGTTCGATCAAGATCGAAAATGTCGGCGCCGGGTATCACGAAAACTGCAGGCTGGAACTGAGCTCGTCGCCCGCTTTTCTGCGGCCCAAGACTTGGACGATCGATCGGCTCGTTCCCGGGGATGAGGTTCCGCTGAGCGATCGAAAGGTCGAACTTGACGCTGTGTATCTCGCGGGACTGAACGAGGCGGAGCGCGGGGAAGTCACGTTGCGTTTGTCGGCGGCGGGCACTGTTCTCGACGAACAGCGGTTCCCGGTTCGCCTCCTGGCACGTGACGAATGGGGTGGCGTTGCCGACATGGCGCAGCTGCTGCCAGCGTTCGTGATGCCGAACGATCCTGCCGTTGCCCGCATCTTGCGCACGGCTGCCGAGCGGCTGGCCACGCACGGTCAGCCAAGCGCTCTCGACGGCTATCAGTCTGGCGATCCGCAGCGCGCGTATATGCTAGCCGCGGCGATCTATTCGGCAATCGCTGCCATGGGCCTCCATTATGCCGAGCCACCAACCAGCTTCGAGAACCGGGGCCAGAAGGTGCGGCGTCCCGCAACAATCACTGAAGAACGGCTTGCGACCTGCCTCGATACCAGCCTCCTTTTCGCTGCGGCACTGGAAGCGGCGGGGTTATATCCGGCGATCCTTATGTTCGACGGCCACGCCGCCGTGGGGCTGTGGCTGGTCAAGCGGACTTTCCCCAAGGCGATCGAGACCGATCAAATGGAGGTCCGGAAGGCGCTTGCCTCAAGAGAGATGATCGTGTTCGAGACGACCGGCGTCACACATCGCCCGCCGATGACCCTTGAGGGGGCCCAGCGCGCGCTGGATCATGGCATGAGCGAAGAGGAAGCGCACGCTTTCGTCGCGGCGATCGACGTACGGCGTTCGCGCAGCGGCGGTATCACGCCGCTCGCGTCTCACGAAGCAAGGCATGGCGATGTCACCGACGATGACGGCAGGGTCACGATCGATCTTCCGCTACCGCCGGCGCCAACATTCAACGACCTTCCTGCCCTTGAGGTCGAGGAAAAGCCGACCACTGCCGCCGGCCGTATCGATCGCTGGCAGAAGAAGCTGCTCGACCTGACCCTTCGGAACCGACTCCTCAACTTCCCGACCAGTAAGAAGACGATCCCATTCCTGTGCACGGATGTATCCTATCTGGAGGATCGGCTAGCAGATGGGGCGGCAATACGGCTCGTTTCGCTACCGCAGCAGAATCCGCTCGGCGAGCGAGATGCGGCGCTGTATCGCGATGTCCATGGGCGCGACCTGCAGCGCGGCTTCGCGGCCGAAGCCTTGCATCGCGACGAACTACCCTCGCCACTCGACGCGCAACAGCTTGAGGCACGCCTTATCGACCTCCACCGGCAGGTCCGCAGCGACTTTGCCGAGGGTGGGGCCAACACGTTGTTCCTCGCGGTTGGCTTCCTCCGATGGAAGAAAAAGCCCGAGGACGAGCGCAGCTATCGTGCACCACTGCTATTGGTGCCGGTCAAGCTTGATCGACGCAGCGCCAGTTCGCCCTTCCACATCCGCTTTCACGAGGACGAGCCGCGCTTCAACGCGACACTGCTGCAGTTCCTAGAGCGTGACTTCGACCTCGAACTGCCACAATTCCAAGGAGCCTTACCGCTCGACGATAGCGGCATCGACGTGCCGCGCGTGCTGGCGATGATGCGGCAAGCGGTGCGCGACGTTCCCGGTATGGAAGTGGTTGACGAGACGGCGCTCTCGACGTTCTCCTTCGCGAAATACCTGATGTGGAAGGACCTGGTCGAAAGAACCGACGCATTGCGCGAAAACCGCGTGGTTCGCCATCTTATCGACTCCCCGGAGCAAGCATTCTCGGACGGCCAAGGCGAGGCTGCCTTTCACGATGAGGGCGATCTCGACCGCGTTTATACACCGGCCGACATCGTCTCTCTGTTGCCGTCGGATTCCTCGCAAACCGCAGCGAGCCTGGCAGCGGCCGAGGGTCGGGATTTCGTCATCGTCGGGCCGCCGGGGACTGGCAAGAGCCAGACCATCGCCAACATGATCGCTAACTGCCTGGCCGTGGGCAAGACAGTCTTGTTCGTAGCCGAGAAAACCGCAGCGCTTGACGTCGTCTATCGACGTCTTCGTGAGCATGGCCTCGGCAATCACTGCGTCGAGCTACACTCGAACAAGACCGATCGGCGCCATTTCCTGGCGCAACTCAAGGCTTCATGGGAGCATGGCGAGCGGTCCGATCCTGACGAGTGGATCGCGATCAACGAGCGCCTGCAACTGCGGCGTGACACGCTCAACGCCTATGTAGAGGCGCTGCACAGGCCATATCCCAACGGCTGGACGCCCTATCTGGCGCTCGGCATCGCATTGCGCGCGGCAGAAGCGCCGGCACCCGAGCTGTCATGGGCGCGCGGAGTGACTCATGACGAGCCCACCTTGGCGGCGCTTGAGGCAGTGGCAGCAGAGGTCGGACTGGTCTTCGCGTCGGTGCAGCGGGTTCCCGCGCTGGATCTGGTCGACATCGACGAAGCGAATTCGGTTCGGCAGGAAGAACTGCTCTCCGCTGCGCAATCGCTGCGCAACGCCGCCGATCTGCTTGCGGTCGCGCTCGACGCCTATCGAACGAGCGTCGGTCTTATCGCTGGCGATCAGGCAATCACAGACCAGATAGCCGGCCTGACGGCGCTCGCGCGAGCGCTCGACGATTGTCGCGGCCGCGACATCTCGGTGGCCTTCCATCCTGACTTTGCGCACTGCCGGAAAGATCTCGACGCGCTCACTTCAGCGATCCATGCCTATCGCGCAATCGAACGGCAGCTTACCGCTTCATTTGCCCCATCGGCTGTGCGCGACCTCGATCTTGATGCACTAGACCGTCAATGGCGGGAGGCGGGTGCTTCATTTTGGCCGATGTCGACGCTCGGGCGACGCAAGGTAACGCGACTCCTGCAGAGTTACGCCGATCACGGGAGCTGCCGGCCCGACGAAGATCTGCCGCGGCTGAAGGAGTTGCAAGCGCAGCTGGCGACGGTCGATCACACGCCACTGAGCGGACGGCTGCTGCCGATCGCAGGTCTCGACACTGATCCTGCCGCGGCGAGCGATGTTCTAGATCGTGCGCAACGCTTGCGCGACGCGCTTCGCTTCGAGGGTCGTGACCCGGCCGAGGTGCAGGGCGTTACCGACAGGATCGCCGAGGTTTTGCGCGACGATGGCGGCGTCAGCCCGATCTGGCAGGCCGGCGGCAAGCTGCTCGCCGCAGCGCAGGGTTTCGATGCGGCGCGGTCACGCTTTGCGACAGCCGCCGGACGCGACCTGACGATCGACGCCGGTGCCGACGCGCTTGGAACGCTTTCCGCGTCGCTCGAAGCGCTGATTGAGGCGCGTCATCTGTTACGTGACTGGTCGGCGTGGTGCCAGGTCAGGAACCGCGCAATCGCGGCCGGTTTAACCGAACTGGTCGAGCTGATTGAACGCGGTGACGTGCCTGCTGACGGCGCTCGCGACGCCTTCCGTCTAGGCTATGCCCGCTGGTGGTTGCCGGCAATTCTCGACGGCGATCCGGTGCTTCGTGACTTCCGGCGTTTCCAGCACGAGAACACCATCGCCGAATTTCGTGAAATCGACGATCTCGTCCGAACGCATGCGACCGGCCGCGTCATCAGCGCGATCGCACACGGGCTTCCAGCGGTGCAGAACGTGCCGCGCAATTCGGAACTCGGTCTGCTGCGCCACCAGATGGAGCTTCAGCGCCCCAGTCAGTCGATTCGCGACATGATCAGCCGCATGCCGGAGAGCTTTTCCAAGCTTGCCCCCTGCATGCTGATGTCGCCGCTATCGATCGCGCAATATTTCCCGCCCGACCAGGCGCTGTTCGACGTCGTGATCTTTGACGAGGCGTCCCAGATCACGACGTGGGACGCAGTCGGCGCCATCGCGAGGGGACGCCAGACCATCATCGTCGGCGATCCCAAGCAATTGCCGCCGACAAATTTCTTCGGGCGCAACGAGGATGAGGAAGGCGTCGCCGACTATGAACAGGATCTGGAGAGTATTCTCGATGAGGCCAAGGTTTCGGGCATCCCGGTCCGCGACCTGCGGTGGCATTATCGCAGCCGCAGCGAGTCGCTGATCGCCTTTTCCAACCATCATTATTACCAGAACCGCCTGATTACCTTTCCCTCGCCTCAGGTGGAAGATCGCGCGGTGCGCCTGCGCAAAGTGCCGGGCGGCGTCTACGACCGCGGCAAGAGCAGGACCAACCGGATCGAGGCGCAGGCGGTTGCAGACGAGGCCATTAAGCGCATGCGCGCCTGGCTCGCTCTGTCGGAGAAAGACCGGCCGACGCTGGGTGTCATCACCTTCAATGCGCAGCAGCAATCATTGATCCTCGATCTGCTCGACGTTGCGCGACGGGACGATCCCGAACTCGAATGGTATTTCGCCGACGAACGCATCGAGCCCACCATCGTCAAGAACCTGGAAAATGTGCAAGGTGACGAGCGCGACGTCATCCTGTTTTCGATCACCTTCTGGAAAGACGCGGCGGGCAAGGTAACGATGGATTTCGGCGCGCTGAACCGCGACGGCGGCGAGCGTCGTCTCAACGTCGCGGTCACCCGGGCACGTCAGGAGTTGATCGTATTTTCCGGCTTCACCGCCGACAAGATCGATCCCGCCCGGACCAAGGCGTTGGCGGTCCATCACCTCAAGGCGTTCCTCGATTATGCCGAGCGTGGTGCCATTGCCCTACCGGCGCAGGATATCGGCTCGGTCGGCGGTTTCGAGTCTCCGTTCGAAGAGGCGGTCGCCGCGCAGCTCGAACAGCGTGGCTGGATGGTGGTTCCGCAGGTGGGCGTCTCTGGCTTCCGTGTCGATCTTGGCATTCGCCATCCCGATCTGCCCGGCGCCTATCTCGCCGGGGTTGAGTGCGACGGCGCCTCTTATCACCGGGCGGCGACCGCCCGCGATCGCGACAAAGTGCGCGAGCAGGTGTTGACCGGACTCGGCTGGGCCATCCTGCGCATCTGGTCGACAGATTGGTGGTATGACGCTGCGGGTTGCGCGGAACGGCTGCACAGCGCGCTGGAGGAGTTACTAAATGAAAGCCGCGCCCGCGCGTCCGACGAGGCCGATAGCGTCGATCGCTGGCACATGGATCATGAGGATGATGAGGGTGAGATCGGCAGCACGGAGGCTTCAGCGAGCGTGCTCGATGAGGATGCTTTGACATCGCCGGCACGCGATCACCAGCCGGCACCGGAAGAGCAGCCGGCCGCCATTCCCCTCGCGGTCCTTCGCAGCGCGGCATCGGCAGCCGCCGGAACGCCTCCACCGGCCGCGCTTTACCGCGTCACCGACCTGACCACGTTTCCAGCCGATCCCGACCGCTTTTTCGATCTCGAGTATCGCGATACCCTGCGGGCGATGATCGGGGCGGTGATCGAAACCGAAAGCCCGATACGAACTGACATCCTGTGTCAGCGCATCGCGCGTGCGCACGGCTGGTCGCGCACCGGTGCGAAAATCCGGCAGCGGATCGAACTGCATCTGCGCGGCTATGACCGCACGGCGGAATCGAGCGGGGATTTCATCTGGGCGGCCGGAAAGGCGGCCGACATTCACCCCTACCGCGCGCCTGCGGACGATGATGCGCGTCGTGCGATCCATGACGTTCCGCTTGCCGAATTGGCGGCGATGGTCCGCGACAATCCCGGCTTGCGCGATGAGCCCGACCCGGCGCGCGAAATGGCACGGCTGCTCGGGGTGGAGCGGCTGGCAGCGGCGTCGCGCCTGCGGCTGGAAGAAGCGATAACCCGGGCACAAGGCGCAGTGTCGGCCAAGGCGGAGGGCTGACGATGGCTCGCTTCATCCATTCGAGCGACCTGCACCTGGGCAAGCGCTTCGGCAACTTTTCGGGCGACCTGCCGGGCCGCTTGCGCGAAGCACGCCACGCCGTCCTGGGACGCCTGGCGGCACATGCGCGCGACCATGATGCGCACACGATCCTGCTTGCCGGAGACACGTTCGATACTGAAACGCCGGCCGCCGACATCCGGCGTCAGGCCCTGACCGAAATGGCGCACCATGCACCGATCCGCTGGGTGCTGCTGCCGGGCAATCACGATTCATTGCAGGCGTCGGAGCTGTGGACGCAGCTCGCCCAAGACGCTCCAGACAATGTCGTGCTCGCCACGGAGGCGAACCCAATCGAGCTCGGCGAGGCCATGATCCTGCTGCCGGCGCCTTGCACGACCCGGCGGCCCGGACGCGACCTGACCGAGTGGATTGACGGCGCCGCGACACCAGAGGACGCGATCCGCATCGGCCTCGCCCATGGCGCGATACAAAACTTTTCGGAAGATGCGGCGGCATCCGACGTGATTGCGCCGGACCGCGCAACCCGCGCCGGCCTGGCCTATCTCGCGCTCGGCGATTGGCACGGCGCGCTGGAAGTCGGACCGCGCACCCGATACAGCGGCGCGCCCGAACCAGACCGGTTCAAGCACGACCGTCCAGGCGAAGCGTTGCTGGTGGACATCGCCGATGCCGGCGCGTTGCCCCAGGTGACGCCGCTTCCGACGGCGACCTTCTCGTGGCGTCGCATTGATCTTCATCTGCTCGCCGAGGATGATCCCGTGCCTGCGCTCGACGCGCTGCTGCCCGAATTGCGGGAGCGGCGACACACGCTGGCGAGGATCGTAGCCAGCGGGCACAGCAGGCTTGCAGCACGAACCGCGTTGGCCGACGCCATCGAGCACGCGGCGCCCGACTTTGCGTTTCTTGATCTCGACGACGCACAACTTGGCACGAGCTGCGAGGTGGAGGATCTCGACCAGATCGATCGCGGCGGCGCACTGCGCGACGCGGCAAATGCGCTACTTTCGGAAACCGAGGACCAAGCGCGCTCGGCCGCCGAGCGCGCGGTGGCCAGCGCCGCGCTCGCCCGCCTCTATGCTTATGCCCAGCGGGTGTCGTCATGAAATTGGCAGCGCTCCGTCTGTTCAACGTCAAACGGTTCGCCGATCGCGGTGTGGCAATCGAGGGGATCGGCGATGGCGTGAATGTCCTGTGCGCCGCCAATGAATTCGGCAAGTCGACCAGCTTTGAAGCGTTGCATGGCCTATTCTTCCAACCGCATTCGAGCACGGCCGGAGACGTGCGCAGCCTCAGGCCCTATAGCGGCGGCAGCCCGCTGATCGAAGCGGACATCGCCGTGGGCGACGATCGCTACCGCATAACCAAGCAGTTCTACTCCGGCCGCTTCGCAAAGGTGACCGACCTCGCAACGGGACGTCTGCTCGCGCAGGCCGACGAGGCAGAGAACTTCATCGCTGGTCTGATCAACGGCGGTGCCGGCGGACCGGCGGGGCTCTTGTGGGTGCGCCAGGGCATCACCGGACTCGAACGGCGCAGTCGTTCCGAAGAGGACAATGACAAGCAGGTTCGCGCTAGCTTGCTCGAATCGGTGCAAGGCGAGGTTGAGGCGGTAACCGGCGGTCGGCGTATGGCCGAGATCATGGCAGCCGCGGCGGACGAGGCCGCAGCGCTTGTCACGCCGACCGGACGCCCCAAAAGCGGGGGCCGCTATGCTGCGGCGATCGACCTGTGCGAACAGCTTGGCCAGGATGAGCAGCGGCTCGCGAACGAGGTCGCGATGCTGCGAGAGGCGTTGGATCGACGAGTAGCGGCGCAGCGCCGGCTTGCAGAACTCGATGTGGCTGACGAGCGCGCCGCCCGGCAAAATGCGGTCGTAGAAGCGGAGGCGGCCTTCGACGCGGCGCGCTCGCAGCATGATCGCCTGAAGACGGCCGAGGCCGAGCTCAACCTCGCCCGCGAACGCCACGGAGCGGCCGAGCGCGATCACCGCCAATTCCAGGAGGCGCTGGCCGAAGCCAAGGTCGTCCAGGAGGAATGGCGGGAAGCGACACGTCGCCGCGACGAGGCAGCGAACCGACGTCGCGACGCGATCGCCGGCATAGAGCGCGCGCAGCGCCTCGCGGATGCAGCCGAGAGCGACGAGCGCGCGGCCCGCGAACTGCTCGACCGCCTCAACGCGGCGGCACGCGCTCGCGCGGCGGCAGAACGACATGCCGAGCTTGCCGAGCGGTTAAGCAAGGCCGAGGAGGTGCGCGGTGCGCTCGAGAAGGCCGAGGCACAATTCGCCCAGACGAGGCTGCCAGCCGGGGCCGTCGACGAATTGGCCGAACTCGATGTCGAGATCGCTAGAATTCACGCAGCGCTGGACGCCGCGCGGCCCTCGGTGACCGTCGATTATGATGCGCCGAATGCACCGCCGGTGACGATGGACGGCGCTGCCCTGAGTAATGGCGACGAACGGGGTTACGATGGCAATGCCCAGCTCCTGGTGCCAGGTCTCGGCACGATCACGCTGCGTTCGAACAAGCCCGGCGAAGACGATGGCCGGCTCGATCGCGCCGAAACCAAGCGCCGCGCGTTGCTGGACTCTATGGGCGTGGCCGATCTTGCCGCCGCGCGCGCGCAGCAGGTCAGTGCCAAGGGGATCGAAACACAGATCGTCGAGGCTCGCGCGCAACTGGCGGTGCTCGCCCCTGACGGGCTGGCTCGGTTGCGCGAGGAGGTAGCCGCAGCGCACAATGGCCTGGATGGTGAGGCAATCGAGCTGAAGGCTGACCCGGCCGAGACTCGCGCAGTTGCCGAAGCGGCCGAGGAGCAGCGCAAGCAAGCCGGGCATACCATCCGCGCGCTCGAAGCGACCCGCGCTTCCGCCGAGGATGCCTTTGTCGCGGCCGAAACTGTGTTGGCCAAGCTTCAGACGCGCGAGCAGCAAATTACCGCCACCCTAGGCCCCGCCGATGCGCGCGACGAGCGAGGACAGGCGTTGGCCGATAGGCTAGGCACCCTGCGGACCGCGCTTGCGGACGCGCAGGTCGGCGTCGACGATCTGCGAACCGCAGCACGCGACCTTGAGGCAGCGGAGACGACGCTCCGGCGCGTTCGCTCGATCGAACAGGCTGCAGAGACCGAAATTCAGCAGCTTCGCGAGACACTGGCCGGCCTCAACGCGCAGATCTCCACCCGGTCGGACGAGGCTGTCGAGGAAAAATGGCGGGAGACCACGGAAGCGCTTTCCGCGGCGCAGACACGCGTCGCCGCTTTCGAGCGGGAAGTCGCGGTGCTTGATCGGCTCACCCAGGCATTGGAAAATGCCCGATCCCATGCCCGCGATCAGTATCTCAGGCCGGTCATGGACGAACTGCGCCCGCTGCTTGGACTGCTGTTCGACGATATCTCGATCAGCTTTGACGAGCGGACACTTCTCCCCCAGACCATCCTGCGTGGCGGTCAGGAGGAAGATGTTGAGCGCCTAAGCGGTGGCATGCGTGAGCAATTGTCCGTCCTCACCCGGCTGGCGTTCGCACGCCTACTCGCACGCGATGGACACCCGGCGCCCGTGATTCTCGACGATGCGCTCGTCTATTCCGACGATGATCGGATTGAACGCATGTTCGATGCACTCCATCGGCAAGCACGCGAACAGCAGATCATCGTCTTTTCGTGCCGACAACGAGCATTTCAGCGACTTGGCGGCAATGTTCTTCAGATGACCGAATGGCGCGGATAGCCGGCGCAACAGACTGGATCACATCGACCGCTCATTGCGGGCGGGCGTATGCTGTGTCGGCGTCTTGTGCCGGTGTGCGCATCAAGAGCCGATCGTCTTGACGAGATTGCTCACGGATCAATCGAGATCAACCAGCGGACGATATCGGAAACCAGATTTGAGCCGCTGAACGGCAGCATTGTTGGCGATGTTAGGCAGCTTTTGCGAGCTTCTCGACCTTTATGTCCTGCTCGTGCTCGCGGGCCTGGGCCAGCTCATAGGTCGTCTGCATCCGCAACAGAGTGTCGGCCTTTATGCCGAAAGCCTTCTCAAACCGAATAGCCATATCAGCAGACAGGTTCGCATTGCCATTCAGCAAGGTGCTCAACGCCTGCCTCGATACGCCAAAATGCTCGGCCAAAGCCGTCACGCTGACCTGTGCA
>Ga0164242_10008287_pt1 | contig 11280 bp, 13 predicted proteins | sample OricomgcompostMG_FD_108783 | JGI IMG/M metagenome (GOLD analysis project Ga0164242, IMG submission 108783) | Miracle-Growth compost microbial communities from Emeryville, California, USA - Original compost - Miracle growth compost (MG) ...
GGACGTCCCAGCCGAGAAGGTCGACGAACACTTCCTTGCGCGCCACGAACATGGCGCGCAGCGCGTGGCCCTCGTCCAATTCCTGCCGGTCCATCAGTGTCATGGGACACCTCGTCCTTCGTTAGTGACGAAGTGAAATTTGCGCGGAAACGACGCTGTGATCCTATCCTGTAAACACAGGATAGGATCGCTCGGGAATGACGCTACACATGGTCGATTCGGCAATTGCCCCGTGCCCGCAAGGGATCCGTTGCGCGGAGCTTCCCGGTGGGCGTAAATTGACCTCAGGATCGCCTGGAAGCGCGCTCTCCCATGAGCTCGCCATAGGTAATCGATCCGGCGAACAATCCCCTGACGATCAACGGTGCGCTTTTGCTGGTCCCGTTGCGAATGCGTGCATTCTTGAGATGCGCGTTGACCGTCGCGGGGCTGATCTCGAGATGACGCGCGATCTCCTTTTCCTGCTTGCCCTGGCCCAGAAACGCCACGATTTCGCGCTCCCGCTCGGTCAGGCGCACGGTGCGGCGTCGATGCGAGGAAGGCACGACAACGAGATTCCTGGCTGCCTCGAACGCGAAGGAACCAAGCGCCTGTGCCAGCGGGATCTGATCACGCGGGAAACGAATGCCGGGCTCGACCGCGAACGAGCAGGAGCCGCTTCGCTCGCCCGGTACATGATAGGGGACGGTATAACCATCACCGATGCCGGCGTCCTGGGCCATCGCGCGAACCTTGTGATCGTCGGGCGTCAAGTCGACGAGATGCTCGAGCGCCCACCAGCCAAAACCTGAGTTGCGCAATTGGCTCGCTCGATGAACGGGATCTCGCACACCCAGACCCTGCGCATCAAACCAGGCCGCCCATTCGGCGGGATAATTATGAACGCGGAGCACGTCGCTCTTGTTCGGCTGCCAATGCTCGTGATGTGCGATCGCGAAGTAGCGGAAGCCCGCGAGCCTTGAGATGGCGACGACCGCCTGCGAAACCGATTCGAGACTGTCGAACAACTCGATGACGTCATGAAATCGCTGAACGATATTGATAAGCATTGCGCGCCCCTGTTCCGACCGGCGCGCGCGGCCAGTGTTCCACATCGCATCCAATCGCTGTTTTCAGACGATCGACGCGCCACGTTTCCCGCTGGCTCTGTCGACAGCCGACGTGTCCGGCGCCGAGGACGACTCGGACCAAGTCGCGAGAATAGCACCGTCTTTGTAGCTTGAGGCGGCGATCCGCGATGGCGGCGTCATGCTGGCTGACGGGGCATGTGTGCTGGTTCGGCGTCTCCCGCTTTTACGGGAATGGCACGGCACGCTGTTTGTGTTTCGCTCGGGCCGTCCTCGCCTGCGACATCTTCGCTGGAGATAGCTGTGCCTGCGGTCCGACACGAGAAGGGCAATCCAATCCGGTGCGCTGCCGGCCCATGGGTTGCGCATAACGGCCGCGACATGCGGCGTTCGCGCCCTGAACTTCACCAGCTTGTCGTATTCCTGCGCGTGGCTGAGGAGAGAAGCTTCAGTGCCGCAGCGCGGCAGCTTGGATGCACGCAGCCTGCGATCAGCCAGACAATAAGACGGCTTGAGGATGTCTATGGCGGCGATCTCTTCGCGCGAAGGCGAGGCGCACCGCTTGCCCTCACGCCGATCGGCAAGGCGGTGTTGCCGAGTGCTCGCCGAATCCTCGACGCAGTCGATCGGCAGATGGCGGACGCGACGAGCGCGGCACGAAGCGATGGTGGAACCTTATCGGTCGGATTCTGCACAGGTTTATTTGGTGGCCTCTTCCGCATCGGCATGGCGGCGTTTGCCGCCGAGGCGCCATTGGTGCGTCTGAGACTCGTAGAAGGCGCGCCCGACGCGCTCCGCAGCGCGCTCGACCGGCATCGGCTCGATTTGACGGTATCGCCAATGTCCGGCGTGATGGATGAGGTGGCCCATGAAAGCGAATTCCTCTGGAACGAACGGCTTGTCGCCGCGCTCCCCGAAATGAGCCACTTGGTTTGTCGGGACGAGGTGAGCACACCAGCGCTGTGCGCGGTGACGTCGTTCCGGGCGGGCTCTATGGACGAAGCCGAGCAGGGTCGCGCGACGGATAGCGCGGCCATCGAAGTGGGCGACGATCCTCAACATGCGCTACCTCCGGCAACTGTCCTCGATCTGGTCGCCATGGGTCTGGGAACGGGGATCGTACCGGCATCCGCGGCAAGACCGCGCGCCGGCGTCGACTTCCAGTCGATCGAGGAGCGCGACGCCCAGATCGCGATTCATGCACGTTGGCTCCGCGATGACACCAATCCGATAAGGCATCGCCTGCTGTGTCACTTCCGGGCGGCAGCAAAGACCGATTGCAGCGGCGCTACCGGTTGAGCAATCGGTGCTCGAGCAGCGTCTGCATGTCCCGGCGACCGTCGGCGATCACAATGATGAAAACCGTGGCGCCGACAACCCGATAGATCAACCGGTAGGACGGCATCAGAATCTTGCGGAATTCACGAATGCCAAGCGCATCGAGTTCCTTGGGAGCGCCCTCGCAATGGAAATCGCTCGAGCGTTCCGACCTTGTCGAGGAACGAATCGAGTAGCGTATCGGCGTCATCCGCTGAACGATGTTCGGCCAACCAGGCGTGAATGGCTCTCAGATCGCCTTCCGCGCCCTCGGTCAGTTCGACCTCGAACCGCTGATCCGCTATCAGCGGGCGACGGTCTTCGATCGCAGCTCTTCGACGATTGTGCAGGCAGGTCTGCTCTTGCCCGCGGCGATGTCCTGACTGCCGAGCGCAAGCAACTTGAGGAGCGCAAGCTTCTCCTGCGTCTGCTCGAACGTCGCCATGTCCTGGATCACCGCATCCGCTTCGCCGTTTTGCGTCGCGGCAGGGCAGCAGAATTCCCTGGTCCCACCGCTTGTCCGTCGCATACCATTAACGTATATGCGTTTATACGTCCAACGTACAGGTGCGCCATGAACGATCTCACCCGCTGGAGCCTTAAGGTGTCGCGCGAGACTGATATAGCCCTGCGTACCCTGCTGGCGACGCGTGGTGGCCGGAAGGGCGATTTGTCGCGCTTCGTGGAGGAAGCAGTCAACCGCGCGGTACTTCGCGAAACCATCCGCGATGTGCACGAGCGCAACGCCAATGTGGCCCCAGGCGAGATCGAACGGATCGTCGAAGCCGAATTGGGCGCTGCTGGCCGTACGTTCTGGGCCGAGCATCGCGCCTGATCGCCGGTGCGCGTCATTCTCGATACAAACGTACTGTTGAGCGGTCTGATTTCGCCGGCGGGCGTTCCAGCCGGACTGATCGATGCCTGGCTTGACGATCGTTTCACGCTCATCAGCCATGCGCTGCAACTCGATGAACTGCGCGACGTGAGCCGTCGCGACAAAATCAGAGCGCTGATCCGGCCCTCCGAGGCGGGGCGTCTCGTCAATCAGATCGCGGCTATCGCGGAGATGCCGGAACGATTGCCGGCGGTTCAACGCTCGCGCGATCCACGCGATGATTTTCTATTAGGCTTGTGTGAGGCGGGGCGGGTGGATTGGCTGGTCACCGGCGACAAAGCCGATTTGCTCGCTCTTGATCGCCAAGGCGCGACGCGCATCGTCACGGCGTCGGTATTTGCGGGGCATCTATAGCAAATTTCAATACCATTATCTGCTCGCAAGCGGATCAGATGCGTACCAAACAGTCACTCATCCCTCCACGGCCCGAGCATCAGATCGCGCCCGACGAGAACACGGACGCGCGCACCGGGACGGATGGTAATGGTCGGCTGCACGTCGAGTTGGTGCTCGACCAGCTTGTCGCTGGCGCGCTCGACCGACTGGCCGACGCTGTCGCGGATCGCAAAGGCGATGTCATCGTGATTGCCGCCGCCCATCGCCACATGTGTGCCGAGCCCGAACAGGGTCGACAGCAAAGCCGCCTTGAACAGCGCGCCGGTATGATGGTCGACATGATCGGTGAAGCCGGATTGTCCCGATGGGTCCGTTCCGATCATCCGGTCGAGATCGATCGAACGGCCGTCGGGCAGGATCAGCCGGGTCCAGACGACCAGCGCGCGTTCCTGGCCATAGCTGATATGGGCATCATAGCTTCCGATCAATCGGGCGCCTTGCGGGATCAGCAACGTTCGACCCGTTGTCGAATCGAATACGTTTTCGGTCACCTGCGCGACCACCTCGCCCGGAAGGTCGGAGGAGAGACCGGTGATCAAGGCTGCCGCGATCGTCGAACCCGCCGAGATCACATAGCGCCCCGCCGACAGCGTGAGACGTCCGCTATTGACGGTAGGCTCACGGACACCGCCGGCCACGAACGCGACCTTGCGGTCCTGCGTGTCGGTGCCGGCAGCCGGCGCGGCGTTACTACTCATCGATGGTATGGCCGATGATGGCCGCGATTCCATGCTGGCGACAGTAACCCGAGCGCCTTCGCTGGTTCCGGCGAACAGCTTGCTCGCCCGCGCGCTGTCGTTTTGCTGGCGACGGCGCTGCTGGTCGGCGGCGGCCTGATTGTCGATCGGCGTGGATGGAACCGCTGTGTTGGAGGGCTGCGGAGCCGCGCGCGGCTCTGTTGCTGTCGGTGGTGCGCCGATCCCGTCCGAGGCGCTGCGCGTCAGATCGCCATAATCCTTTGGCGCACCGGCCAGCACGTCGGTCTTGGGGCGGTCAATCGACACCGTCTGTTGCGGGGCAGCGGGTCGATGACTGTGGTTCAGGCTGTAGCCGAGCGCCGCTGCGACCCCGATCGCGGCCACGCCCGTCAGCACAGCAAGCGCCCGTCGCGAAAGCTGGCGCGGCCTAGGTGCCGGCGCGCGCGTGGCGATCGGTTCCGGCCGCGCCGACGTGTTGGCAAGATCGTCTCGCCCCTTCACGAGCGCCGATCCCGCTTGCGTTCGATCCGGACGATCTGCTGCTTCCTGGTGCCGAGCCGGAGTTCAGCGACCGAGAACAGCCGGTCGATGATCATATAGCGGCCGGAGACGCGATAATTGACGAGTTCGGCCCCCTTCTCGCCGATCAGGAACAGCGGCGGCAGCTCGCTCTGCGCGATCGTGGCCGGGAACAGGATGTAGGTCCTGGCGCTGTCGTCGAACACCTGAACCGGCCGCCACGGCGGCTTGTCGCCGGTGAGCCGATAGGCGAAGTCGAGTTTCGCCGGATCGATGCCGGCCTCAACCCGCGTAGCAGCGACGCGTGCCGTCGCCTGTGCGCTAGCCCGTACTGCGATCAGCTCGTCGTGCGGGTAGGACCAGCCGATACTGGCCATGTAGGTGGTCGGCGTCGAGCGCAGTTCGACATGATAGGTGCGCCTGGTCGTGTTGATGACGAGATTCGTGCGCAGGCCCGGATCGGTCGGCTTCACGAGGATATGCGTGCGGCGGGTGCTTCCGGTGCCGCTCGACGCCTCGCCGATCACCCACCGAACCGTGTCGCCGGCCGCGACCGCGCCCGTGTCCGACAGCGTCTCGCCTTCCTGCAGCATGATGTCCGTGACCTGACCCACGGCGGCATAGACCTGATAGAGCCCGCCCGGTGCATAGACGAACATTTGCGTCGCGCCTTGCCAGCCGGCGGGACGCGGAGCGATCCGCGCCGCCTCCGTCGCGGCGGCGACCGGACGTGCTGCTGGCGGAGACGATTGCGCCAGCGCGGGCGTGGTGGTGAGCAGCAAGGGTGTTGCGAGCAGAGGCAAGCGCATGATCATTCTCCGATATCCTGGGACCAGCTGATGGCGTGGACGTAGAGTCCGAGCGGATTGCGGCTGAGCGTGGCCGCATCGGTCGGCGTGCGGGTGACGTAGGTGAGGATCGCCGACCAATGCGTGGTGGCGGCAAGCTGGCCATGATCGTAGTGGCGTTCGTCCCACGCGATGCGGAAGCTGTCTGCCGAGGCGCGCACGACATTCCTGACGTCCACCGACACCTGCTTGTCGGCCAGATCGGCGAACGGATCGGCGGCGCGCGCATAGTCGTTGAGCGCGGCAGCGCCCTGCTCGGTCGTGAAGTCGTAGGCCGACGCGAGGTTCTGCCGAAGCACGATCGGATCAGCCGGTCGCGACCGGACGTTCTCGATGAACCGCGCGAGTTGCCATGCGATCTGCGCGTCAGTCGGGCGATAGTCTCCGGTGGCGGGCGCCACGGCGCGTGCCGCGCCCAGCCGGTCGACCTCCACGACATAAGGCACGATATGCGAGCCGAACCGCAGTCTTAGGTTGTCGACCACCGACAGCGACAGAAGCGCGGTCGCGCCGAACGCCATCAGGCGCCAGCTGTACGCCTGGCTGCGGGCTGAGCCGATGCGGTCATCCCATGCCTGGCGTGCGCGCTGATAGGGAGTTTCGGGAACGGGCTCGCGGCCGAAGCGCGACGAGGAACGGCGGAACGGATTCATGAGCGATCCTCCAGCGAGATATGCGCCGAGCCGCCGTGATGGTCGGCCGAGCGCAGCGTGTGGGCGGCCATCGTCGCGCCCTGGAACATGGCCTGCCGGCGGCGCAGCCGCTTCGCCCAGGCCGGTGGCGGTGATGCGGCGGGGCTGGCGGTGTTGATCGGTTTCAGCCGCTCGACGGCGGAAGCAGTCGTGTCGGCATCCGTCGTCGTGCTGCCAGCGGCAGACGATCCCGAGCCACTTTCACCCGCGCCACCGGACGCTGCCGGATCCGAATCGCCGCCGGCAGAAGCGGCAGCGGCGCCGCCTCCCGGCGGTCCGGACGGAGGGGGAACCGCCGGAGCGCCACCCGTCGGCGCCGGGGGAGCAGGCGGCGCGGACGGGGGACCACCAGTCGGGGGAGAGCCGGTGGACCGGGAGAGCGTGGAGGCGGCAGCCGATGTGGCTCGCCCGGCGAGCCCAAGGGCGCCCGCTGCCCCTGCAGCGGCGGCGGCACCGACGCCCACGACCGTCATGCCGGTGGCGACCGCCGCGCCTGCGCCTAGCGCCGGCCCGCCCGAGATCAGGCCGGAAGCAATGCCGGGGCCGAAGATGGCAAGGCCGAGCAGGGTAAGCGCCGCAAGCGCGATCGAGCCGACCTGTTCCAGCGTCGGCGGCGTGCCGCCGAAGTCGATCACGAACTCGTGGAAGATGGTCGAACCGATGCCGATGATCACCGCAAGGACGAGCACCTTGACGCCGGTCGCCATCACGTTGCCGAGCACGCGCTCGGCGAGGAACGCAGTGCGGCCGAACAGCCCGAACGGCACCAGCACAAAGCCGGCGAGCGTCACCAGCTTGAACTCGATCAGGGTGACGAACAGCTGGATCGCGATGATGAAGAAGGCGAGCAGCACGATCGCGAACGCCAGCAGCAGCACCACGATTTGCGCGGCGTTGGTGAATAGCCCGACGGGGCCGGCCAGTGCCGACGCCTGGTCGAACAACGGTCGGGCCGCGTCGATCCCGATGGCGGCGATCTTGCCGGGATGCAGAAGATCTTCGGCGCTACCCGACCCGGCCGCTTTCAAACCGATCCCGGAGAAGCTCAGGTAGATGATCTTGGCGAGGCTGTTCCAGTTGGAAATCAGGAAGGCGAAGAACCCGACCTGAAGCGTCTTGCTGACCAGCCGCGCGACGATGTCCTCGCCTTCGCTCCACGTCCAGAACAGCACCGCCAGCGTCACGTCGATGACGATCAGCGAGCTTGCGAGGAACCCGACATCGCCGTGGATCAGGCCGAACCCGGAATCGATGTATCGCGCGAACGTGTCGAGGAAGCCGTCAATGACTCCGGTGCCTTGCTCCATGACCTACTGCCCTTCCGTCAGCGTGCCGGAGACGGACGGCACGTAGCTCCCGCTCTCACCCATGAAGCGGCGGCGGTTGACCTCCCATGCCTTCTGGCACGCCGCGTCATCTGTCCCTGCGGCAAGCGAGCGACAGCGCAGCAGTTCGGCCACCAGCGGATCGGTCGATGCCTGCGCGCGCGTATTGTCCTCACCCATCGACACGGCGAAGCGCGATGCGGACGGCGCGGGCTGGTGGAGCGCGACCAGCGCAATGACACCCGTCCCAGCGACGGCTGCGCCGATTGCAAGCATGCGCCAGCCGGGCAGGACGAACCGGCGGCGCTGCTGTTCCTGCTCAGTCATGGAACAGCGACACGCTCTGCGGCACATATCCGGCGCCGGGCTGCGAGAAACGCCGCGCCTGCTCGCGGCCCTGCGTCTCGTCGGCGGCGGCACGCGCCGCCGCGATGCTTGTCGACCGTGCCTGAGCGGCGAGCATCGCGGTCAGATCGGCGAGCTGCCGGGTCTCGAGCGCGATCAGCTGGTTGCCCGCCTGCGCCACCTGCAGCGCGCCGGTCGCGCTCTGGCTCGCATCGACCAGCGTGCCGACGTGCGACCGCGTGTCGTCGAGATTGCCGGCGACGGTCGCCGAGGTGCGCAGGGTATCCTGATAGGAAGCGAGCGCGTCGTGCCAGCGGGCCTGCGCGTTGCTGACCAGATCGGCCGAGCTGGTCCCGGATAGCGAGCCGGCCGGGTAGCGCTGGCTGAACACCCGGTCGATGTCCGAGACATTATAGGCGACCTGCTGCGCCTGGCTGATCAACTGGCGCGTGCGGTCGATATCGCGCTGGATGGGCGCGAGCAGGCTGGTCGGCAGGCTGGTCAGGTTGCGCGCCTGATTGATCAGCGACTGCGCCTGATTCTGGATTTGCGTGATCTGGTTGTTGATCTGCTGGAGCGTGCGCGCGGCGGTCAGGACGTTCTGCGCGTAATTGCTCGGATCATAGACGATCCCGCCGAACTGGGCATCAGCGGGGCCGGAAAGCACCAGCGCCAGCCCGGCAGCGCCGGACAGCAGTGGACGGAAGGCACGAATCTTCATGCGGACATCTCCTCAAGCTCGGGGGCTGAAGCGGACACGGTCCCGGCCGCGATCAGGTCGGCGGCCCAGCCGAGGCCGCGATGCCGCAGCCACTCTTCCGCGAAGCGGTCGGCGCCATGGCGCTCGCTCAGCGCGGAAATCGCATTGAGGTCGGTGCGCGAGGATGCGGCGGCGAAGGCCAGCGCGACCGGCCCGAGGCCGAGATCGAACAAGCGGTTGCCGAGCGCCGACTGGCAATAATAGTCGCGCTTCGGCGTGGCGCTCGCGATGATCCCGATCTGGCGATCGTTGAGCCCGAACCGGCGATAGACCGCCATGATCTGCGGTTCGAGCGCGCGCTCGTTGGCGAGGAAGATGCGGGTCGGGCAGCTTTCGATGATCGCGGCCGCAATCGCCGAACCCTCGATATCGGCGAGGCTCTGCGTGGCGAAGATGACGCTCGCGTTCTTCTTCCTCAGCGTTTTCAGCCATTCCTTCAACTGACGGACGAACAGCGGATCATCGAGCGCGAGCCAGCCCTCGTCGATCACGATCAAGGTCGGCCGCCCGTCGAGGCTGCGCTCGATGCGATGGAACAGATAGGCGAGCACCGCGGGAGCGGCAGGCGTGCCGACCAGCCCCTCGGTCTCGAACACTTGGAACGGGCTTTCCCCGAAATGCTCGATATCGCCGTCGAGCAGCCGCCCGTAGGGACCGGCCAACGTGTAGGGGGCGAGCGCGCGCTTCAGGCCCGACGCCTGGATCAGCGCCGTGAGCCCGGTCAGCGTGCGCTGCGCGACGGGCGCGTCGGCGAGGCTGCCCAGCGCCGTCCAGAGATGATCCTTCACCTCCGGGGTGATCGCGAACCCTTCTCGCGCGAGGATCGCGGCCAGCCAGTCGGCCGCCCATGCCCGTTCGTCGGGCTCGTCGATCCGTGCGAGCGGCTGGAGCGATACCGGCGCGGCATTGCCGCCGAGCGCGCCGCCAAGATCGTGCCACTCCCCGCCGACGCCGAGGGTCGCCGCGCGCATCGAGCCGCCATGATCGAACGCGAATACCTGGGCGCCGTGGTATCGCCGGAACTGGAGCGCCATGAACGCCAGCAGCACGCTCTTGCCCGATCCGGTCGGCCCGATGATCAGTTCGTGACCGACATCGCCGACGTGGAGCGCGAAGCGGAACGGCGTCGCGCCCTGCGTCCGCGCATGAAAAAGCGGCGGGGCGTTGAAATGGGTGTCGCGGTCCTGCCCGGCCCATACCGCCGACACTGGCATGATATGCGCGAGGTTGAGCGTCGAGATCGGAGGCTGGCGAACATTGGCGTAGGGGTTGCCGGGCAGCGAGCCGAGCCACGCCTCCAGCGCGTTCAGCGTCTCGGGCAGGCAGGCGAAATCCCGCCCGCGCACGATCTTCTCGATGGCCTGAAGCTTGAGATCGGCGCCGCGGGCGGTGTCGCCCAGCACCGTGATGGTGGTGGTGACATAGGCGTAGCCGGCTATGTCCGCGCCCAGATCCTGCAGCGCCGCGTCGGCCTCCGCCGACTTGTTGGCGGCATCGCTGTCGACCAGCACGCTCGCTTCGTTGGTCAGCACCTCCTTGACGATCGCGGCGAGGCTCTTGCGCTTGGCGAACCACAGCCGCCGGATGCGGGTGAGCATCCGCTGCGCCGACACCTTGTCGAGCGTGATCGCGCGCGTGGTCCAGCGATAGGCGAAGCCGAGCCGATTGAGTTCGTCGAGCATTCCCGGCACGGTCACGGCCGGAAAGCCGGTGATGGAGAGGCAGCGCAGATGCTTGTCGCCCAGCTGCGGCGCGAGGCCGCCGACCAGCACCTCGTCGGCGAGCAGGGCGTCGAGGTGCATCGGGGTTTCCGGAACCGCGATGCGCTGCTCGTGGGTCGAGATCGTCGAATGGATGTAGGTGAGCGTCTCGCTGTCGGAGAGCCATGCCGCCTCGGGCATCACCCCTTCGACCATGTCGAGGATGCGGCCGGTCTCGCGCTCGAAATCGTTGAGGTGGTCGGCGGCGGCGGCGATGGCCTGCGCCCCGCCTTCGTAGAACAGCGACGATGCCTTCGACGTGTCGTCGGCCGGCGGCAGCCATTGCAGGGTGAGATAGTAGCTGCTGGTGAAGTTGGGCCGGGTGATATCGCCCCCTCCGCCGCCATTCCAACGATGCTGCGCATCGTCGGAACCTTGGGCTGCTCCGCCCTCGAACAGGTCGCGGCGCTCCTCGTCGATCAGCGCGGAGACCGGATCGGCGAAGCCATCGGAGACAGGATAGCCAGGTGCGGCTCTGCGCTGCGCCTCGACATAGATCGCCCAGCCGGTGCCGAGCCGCTTCAGCGCCGAGTTCAGCCGCGCCGAGGTCGCGATCAGCTCGGCCTGTGTCGCGCTGTCGAGGTCGGGACCGCGGAACCGCGCGATGCGCAGGAAGCTGCCGTCCTTGTTGAGGATGATGCCCGGCGCGATCAGCGCC
>Ga0164242_10008288_pt1 | contig 11279 bp, 12 predicted proteins | sample OricomgcompostMG_FD_108783 | JGI IMG/M metagenome (GOLD analysis project Ga0164242, IMG submission 108783) | Miracle-Growth compost microbial communities from Emeryville, California, USA - Original compost - Miracle growth compost (MG) ...
TGCCCGCCGCCGGCAACGGCGGCGGCACAGCCGGACGAGGCCACGCGACTGCTGGGTCCGCCCAGCCATGTGAAGGATGAAGCGCGCTGGCAGGCGGAAATGGAGCGCCGCAACAACCCGCCGGACCTGGGCGTCGCCGTCGGTCCCGGCATCGGTTTCGCCATTCAGGACCCGCTCTGCAAGCTGACCGCCTTCCTGCTGGGCGGCCTCAAATGCGGGGCGCTGCCGTCCAACCACCTCTCCACGGACGCCCAGTTCCAGGCGGCGCTGGCCGCCACCCAGGCGCGAACGCGCGCGCTCTATGGCCGGCCTGTGCTAGGCTCCGGCACCAAGACAGGAGGCGGCGATGCGCAAACGCATGGGACTGGCGATGGCGGCACTGCTGCTGGCGGGACCGGCCCTGATTCCGGCACAGGCGGCCCCTGATTCCTTCGCCAGGCAGCGCGCCGCATGGAACAAGCCGATGAAGCCGTTCCATGTGATCGACAACATTTATTATGTCGGCACGGCGGGCATCAGTTCCTTCCTGATCTTCACCTTGCAGGGCCTCATCCTCACCGATGGCGGGCTGCCGGAATCGGCCAAACAGATCGAGGCCAACATCAAGACGCTGGGTTTCGACATCAAGGATGTGAAGATCCTCCTCAACAGCCATGCCCATTTCGACCATGCGGGGGGCCTGGCCAAGCTGAAGCGCGACAGCGGCGCGCATCTGATCGCCAGCGCCGCCGACAAGCCGATCCTGGAAAAGGGCCGCATCGGTTTCGGGCCCTCGGCCACCGATCCCTTTCCCCCCGTGAAAGTGGACCGCGCGGTCAAGGACGGCGATACGGTCGATCTGGGCGGGGTGACGCTGACGGCCCACGTCACGCCCGGCCACACGCCGGGCTGCACCGACTGGACCATGCCCATCGTGGCGGGCGGGCAGAACCATACCGTGATCTTCTTCTGCTCGCTCACCGTGGCGGGCAATCCCCTGGTGAACAACAAGGCCTATCCGGGAATCGCTGCCGACTACAAAGCCAGCTTCGCCAAGTTGAAGAAAATCGACGCCGACATTTTCCTGGCGCCGCATGCCGAGCAGTTCGGGCTGGCGAAGAAGGTGGCGACGCTGCAAGCCGATGAAAAGAACAAGGTGATGAACGCGCCCAATCCCTTCATCGACAAGACCGAGTTCCACCGCGTGGTCGGCGCCATGGAAAAGGATTTCGACATCCAGCTTGCCAGGCAGCAGGCGGCGGCGAAGAAATAGCTATCGCTTCTTGGCGACCATCTCGCCGAAGCCGAGCGCTTCAAGCTCCGCCACGGCAGCGGCCCGCAGAGGCGGTAAATTGTTGACAATGGTGGCCCAGACGGTCGCTTCCGAAACCTTCAGATAATCGTGCCGATAGAGATTTCCCGCATCGCGGATAGCGCGCCAGGGGATTTCGGCATGACGATCCTGCAAATCGTCCGGCAGTTTGCGGCTGGCTTCCGATATGATTTCCAGGGCGCGCAACGCGGCGTAATAGGTCTTGATATCGTCCAGGAACTGGTCGGCGGTTACGTCCGCTACAAAGGCATCGACGTTATCGATGTTGCCGACAATATCCAGGAGCGCCTGAGCGGTCTTCACCGCTTCAGAAGGCATCGACGCTCTCGCGCAAAGCTTCGCGCCGGACCAGATCTTTCAAGGCACGTTTTTCCACCAGATCGACATTGCGCCCCAACATTCCGCTCAAGGTCGTTTTGATGCTGGCGAAATCATAGATGCCCAACGTCTTCTGGGGATCGAGATCGACCATCAGGTCAATATCGCTGCCAAGCCCGTCCTCGCCCCGCGCCGTCGAACCGAACACCGCCGCGTGCAAGACGCCGCGCGCGCGCAATTCCGCACGGTGGGCACGCAGCATTTCCAACACATGGTTCAGCCCAGGGCTCATTGCCACTGCATTAGCATGAACGACGCCCCTTGTTTAGGCCTGTCTCACGTCGGGAATGGATTGCGTTCCTCGAACTGCGCCTGGTGCCAATAGGGATAGATTTTCGGCCGCTCGCTGGCGGCATCGAGCCTGGCGACCTGCTCCGCGCTCAAATCCCAGCCCACGGCGCCGAGATTGGCCTTGAGCTGTTCCTCGTTGCGGGCCCCGATCACCACCGTCGCAACGGATGGCCGCTGCAACAGCCAGTTCAGCGCCACCTGCGGCACGCTCTTGCCGGTTTCCGCCGCCACCGCGTCCAGCGCATCGACCACCCGGTAGAGATAATCGTCCTCCACCTGCGGCCCGGCATCGGCGGTCTTGTGCAGGCGGCTGGTGGCGGGCAGCGGCGCGCCGCGCCTGATCTTGCCGGTGAGGCGGCCCCAGCCCAAGGGCGACCACACCACCGCGCCCACGCCCTGGTCCAGCGCCAGCGGCAGCAATTCCCATTCATAGTCGCGGCCGATCAGCGAGTAGTAAGCCTGGTGCGCGACATAGCGGTTGAGGCCCAGCCGGTCGGAGGTCGCCAGCGCCTTCATCAAATGCCAGCCGGAGAAATTGGAAGCGCCGATATAGCGGATCTTGCCCTGCCGGATCAGGGTATCGAGGGTCGAAAGCGTTTCCTCCTGCGGCGTCATGGCGTCGAAGCCGTGCATCTGCACCAGGTCGATATAATCGGTGCCCAGCCGTTGCAGCGCTTTCTCGACGGCGTCCAGGATATGGTGGCGCGAAGAGCCGACATCGTTGGACCCGCCGCCGCTGCGGAACGTGAATTTGGTGGAGATCAGCAGTCGGTCGCGGCGGCCATGGATGGCGGCGCCCAGCACTTCCTCCGACGCGCCGCCGGAATAGACATCGGCGGTGTCGAACATGGTGACGCCGTGATCGAGACAGATATCGACCATGCGCGCGGCTTCGCGGGCGTCGATATCGCCCCAGGCCTTGAAGAACTCGCCCTTGCCGCCGAAGGTCCCGCAGCCGAAGGTGAGGACAGGGACTTTCAGGCCCGAGCGGCCCAAGAGGCGGTAATCCATGATGCGCTCCTTTGTTTCCGCCCGCGGCGCCGGGCCCGGCATGCGGCGATAGCCGCCGGAGGATTGCCGCGATGGATGCGGCTTGCAACCGCGCCGGCGGCGGGGTTTTAGAGCGCCGGCATCGCGGGGGCGAGCCGGCCGCCCACCCGCACCGGCTCGATCCGCGCCGCCAACCCGTGTCCGTCGGTTTGCACAAAGACGCCGCAGAGCGTGGCCGGGCCGGTGGCAGGGCTGTAGCGCGAACCCGGCAGCTTGGTGGTGAAGCGGCGCAAGGGCTCGGCCTTGTCCATGCCGATCACGGAATCATAGTCGGCGCAGGCCCCGGCATCGCTCTGGAAGGCGGTGCCGCCGGGAAAGATCTGCGCGTCCGCCGTGGGGGCATGCGTATGCGTGCCCACCACCAGGCTGGCGCGACCGTCGCAGAAATGGCCCATCGCCATTTTCTCGGACGTGGCCTCGGCATGGATGTCGATGACGATGGCGTCGGCGGCCTCGCCCAGCGGACAGGCGTCGAGTTCGCGCGCCACCGCCGCGAAGGGATCGTCCAGCGCATCCATGAAGACGCGGCCCATGACATTGACCACCAGCAGCGTACCGCCGCCCGGCAGCGCCGTCAGCGTGGCGCCCTTGCCCGGCGTGCCCTTGGGATAGTTCGCGGGACGGAGGATGCGGTCGTCGGTCTCGACCATGGCGAAAATCTCGCGCTGGTCGGCCCAGTGGTTGCCGGTGGAGATGACATCGACGCCGACGCCGAACAATTCATCGGCGACGGCGCGGGTGAGGCCGAAACCGCCCGCCGCATTCTCGCCATTGGCGATCACCGCATCCAGCTTCAGCGCCTGGCGCAGGCGCGGCAGATGCGAAGTCACCACCTCGCGGCCGGGCTTGCCGACAATGTCGCCGATGAAAAGCAGGTTCACGAAATCAGGCCGTGTTCGGTGAGGATGCCGTCCAGGGTCCTATCATGCGGTTCCGCCGGAAGCGAGGAAACTTGTTGTCCGGCATGGGCGATGCCGATGGCGGGCACGTTTAGCGCGGCAATGGTGCGGTCATAGAAACCGCCGCCGTAACCCAGGCGGTGGCGGCGCGCATCGAAGGCCAGCAGCGGCACCAGCAGCAGGTCCGGCTTCACCCGCGGAAAATGCGCCGCCGGCTCGGCGATGCCCGAGAAGCCGGCACGCAACATCTCGCCATCGGGAATGCGGTGGAATTCCAGCGGCCGGCCTTTGGCGGCAACGCGCGGAAAGGCGATATGCGCGCGCCGTTCCACCAGGGCTTCCAGCAGCAGCGCCGGATCGGCTTCATCGGCAAGCGCGTGATAGGCGCCGACGATGCTGCCGGGTTTGATCCGCAGCAGATCGGCATGCACGGCAAGGCGCGCGGCGAAATCCGGCATCGCCGCCGCCAGCGCCGTGCGGCGGACGCGGGCTTCAAGTCTGAGGGCGTTTTTTTCAGTCGGCATGATGGGCGCGGGCCGTCACCTGGGTGGCCCGCATTCGCGGGCCATGACAATGGTGTTTGTAGCGCGCGAAATTCGGCAGTTCCAGAAATCCCCAGCCGCGCAGCGAAGCCGCGCGGCGCCCCTCCGCTAGGGCGAAGCCCCGCCTCCCCCTTATGCGCGAAGCACGCCGACGGACCACTCGTATGCGCCGGTGCAGGACGGCCCTGGGTGGCCCGCACGCGCTGCGGCCCTTCGGGCCTTGCTGGCGGGCCATGACACGTTTTGCGGAAAGTGGACGGTACCGTACTACGCCGTTGGTTGTTGGATCCTCATGGGCCTGCAAGTGCAGGTGGGCGCCATATGACCGGAGCCACGGCTCCGGTCAGGGACAGCTCCCGATGAGTACCATTAAGGCCCCTGGGCATCGCATGTACCTGACGCGCGAGACAGTGACCGTCCATCATCAATGTAAGCGCGACGGGGCTACCCGGCAAGGAGCGCCAGGGAGCGTTCCACCCGCGCCGCCGCCGCTTCCAGCCGGTCGGCGGCCACGGCCTGCGCACTTTCCGCCTTTTCGCTCAACTGGTCGCGTTCGCCCTGCAACGAGCCCGCCGCCGCGGCGGTGTCGCCCAGCTTTTCCAGCGTCTCGTGATGCTCGTCGGCCAGCAGCAGCGCGGCGGTGAGCAGCAGCTTGGTGTCGCTGGCCTGGGCGCCGACCATGTTCTGCGCCTCGCGCACCTTGGCATCGACCAGCGCCGCCAGTTCCTTCAGGTGCGTCTCCTCGCCCTCGCCGCAGCCCAGCGTGAAGGCCTTTCCGTTCACCATGACGTTGACGAGCGGCATTGCGGGTCTCCTTTCTTTCATGGTCGCGCGGCCTGACGCGAACCGCTTCGCACTTCGTGGGGCCGACGCTCCCTAGCTCCTCGCCAGCGCGGCGCGGATTTCGCCGATGGCGCCGTCCAGGCGGCTCTCCACTTCCTCGGTGACGCCGGAAAGCGTGGCCAGTTCTTCCTCCAGCGCCGCCACCTTTTCCAGCAGGCGGGCGCGCTCGGCTTCCAATTCCGCAACCCGGCCTTGCAATTTCCCCGCGTCGGCGGCCTGCTTGGCCGCGCCCTTCAGCGCCCTGTCCAGGCTGTCCAGGGCGGTTTTCAGGCGATCCGAGGCCAGTTCCAGTCGGCTCATGCGCGCGCCCTCGACGAAATCATCCGCGACCTTAGGCTCGCCACGGAAATCGGGTCAACCGAAGGCGTTGAGAAGAGGCCTTGACGCCCCTCCACCCCCCTCTTAGAGCCATCCAACCCCCGGGAACTCGCCATGACCCAGACCGCACCCGACCAGCATCATGTCCGCCAACTCGCCAACGCCATCCGTTTCCTGACGCTGGACGCGATACAGAAGGCCAAATCGGGCCATCCCGGCCTGCCGCTGGGCATGGCCGATGTCGCCACCGTCCTCTTTTCGCGTTTCCTCAAGTTCCATGCCGCCGCGCCGCACTGGCCCGACCGCGACCGCTTCGTGCTCTCGGCCGGGCATGGCTCGATGATGCTCTATTCCCTGCTCCATCTCACCGGCTATCCCGAGATGACGCTGGACCAGTTGAAGCATTTCCGCCGCGTCGGCAGCCGCACCCCCGGCCATCCCGAATATGGCCACGCCCCCGGCATCGAGACCACCACCGGCCCGCTGGGCCAGGGCCTCAGCAACGCCGTCGGCATGGCGATGGCCGAGCGCCATCTGGCGGCCCGCTTCGGCGGCGCGCTGGTCGATCACAAGACCTATGTGATCGCCTCCGACGGCGACCTGGAGGAAGGCATCAGCCACGAAGCGATCGGGCTGGCGGGCCATTACAGGCTCAAGAACCTGATCGTGCTCTGGGACGACAATTCCATCACCATCGACGGCTCCACCAACCTGTCGCGCACCGCCAACCTGGACGAGCGCTTCAAGGCCGCCGGCTGGATCACCGACAATTGCAACGGGCATGACGCCGCCGACATTTTCCGCGCCCTCGACGCGGCGCAAGGCGCCGACCGTCCGGTGATGATCGCCTGCCGCACCGTGATCGGCTTCGGCATGCCGGGCATCGAGGGCACCCGCAAGGCGCACAGCGACGCGCCGGGCGCGGATGTGGTGGCGGGCGCGAGGGCGAAGCTGGGCTGGGAATGGCCGGCCTTCGTCATCCCCGACACCATCGCCAACCAGTGGCGCGCCATCGGCAAACAGGGCGAACAGGCGCATCGCGACTGGACGGCGCGCAAGGCCGCCAGCGGGCGCGAACGGGAGTTCGACGATGCCATCGGCGGCATGTTGCCGCCCACGCTGGCGGCGGGACTTGTCGCGCTGAAGCAGAAGATCGTGGCGGAAAAGACCGAAGGCGCCACCCGCAAGCTGTCGGAAAAGGCGCTGGACGTGATCAACGCCGAAACCAGGCTCACCATCGGCGGCTCGGCCGACCTGACGCCCTCCAACAACACCAAGACCGCGAATATCGACGCCATCACGCCCGAGGATTTCGCCGGCCGCTATCTGCATTACGGCATCCGCGAGCATGGCATGGCGGGCGCCATGAACGGCATGGCGCTGCATGGCGGCGTCATTCCCTATGGCGGCACCTTCCTGGTGTTCTCCGATTATTGCCGCCCTTCCATTCGCCTGGCGGCCTTGATGGGGACGCATACCATCTTCGTGATGACCCACGATTCCATCGGCGTGGGCGAGGACGGGCCGACGCACCAGCCCATCGAGCAACTGGCCGCCCTGCGCGCCATTCCCAATCTCTTGGTGATGCGTCCCGCCGACGGGGTCGAGACGGCGGAATGCTGGCAGATCGCCATGGAAGCCAGGTCCAACCCCAGCCTGCTGGCGCTGTCCCGCCAGGACACGATCCTGGCCCGCGACAGCCACACGGCGGAGAATCTCTCGGCCCGCGGCGCCTATGTCCTGCGCGAGGCGCCGGGGGCGAAGCTGACCCTGCTGGCCACCGGCACCGAGGTCGGGCTGGCGCTGAAGGCGCGGGAGCTGCTGGCGGCGGAGGGCATCGCCGCCCGCGTCGTCTCCATGCCCTGCTGGGCCCTGTTCGAGAAACAGCCCGCCGAGTACCGGCGCATGGTGCTGGGGCCGGGCACGGCGCGGCTGGGCATCGAGGCCGCCTGCCCGCTTGGCTGGGACCGCTATATAGGCGAAAAGGGCGCCTTCCTGGGGATGCACGGCTTCGGCGCCAGCGGCCCGGCGAAGGATGTCTATGCCCATTTCGGGATCACCGCCGAACACGCGGTGGAGATGGCGAAAGAGTTGTTGCAGTAACCGGGTGGCCCGCACGCGCGCTGCGCGCTGGCGGGCCATGACAGGTTTGAGGTAGTTGGTTGGCCGGCTCGCGCTTCGCGGCCCGGCCATGACAGGAGATGATGAATGGCTCTTCGGGTTGCAATCAACGGCTTCGGCCGCATCGGTCGTCTTGTGCTGCGGGCGATCGTGGAGTCCGGCCGCCGCGACATCGAGGTGGTGGGTCTGAACGACCTGGGTCCGGTCGAGACCAATGCCCATCTGCTGCGCTATGACAGCGTCCATGGCCGCTTCCCCGCCACCGTGACGGTGGAAGGCGACATCATCACCGCCGCCGGCCATCGCATGCGGGCCACCTGCATCCGCAACCCGGCCGAGTTGCCGCACAAGGACCTGGGCGTCGATATCGCCCTGGAATGCACCGGCATCTTCGCCACCAAGGAAAAGGCGGCGATGCATCTGGAAGCCGGCGCCAGGCGCGTGCTGGTTTCCGCGCCCTGCGACGCTTCCGACCGCACCATCGTCTATGGCGTCAACCACGACACGCTGACCCGGGACGATCTGGTGGTCTCCAACGCCTCCTGCACCACCAACTGCCTGGCGCCGGTCGCCAAGGTGCTGAACGACGCCATCGGCATCGACAAGGGCATGATGACCACGGTGCATTCCTATACCGGCGACCAGCCGACGCTGGACACGATGCACAAGGACCTGTACCGCGCCCGCGCCGCCGCGCTGTCGATGATCCCGACCTCGACCGGCGCCGCCAAGGCGGTGGGCCTGGTGCTGCCGGAGCTGAAAGGCCGACTGGACGGCATCTCGGTGCGCGTGCCCACGCCCAACGTCAGCCTCGTGGATTTGAAGTTCATCGCCAGGCGCGCCACCAGCGTCGAAGAAGTCAACGCCGCCATCAAGACCGCCGCCGCCGGCCCGCTCAAGGGCATCCTGGACGTGGTGAACGACAAGCTGGTCTCCTGCGACTTCAATCACAATCCGGCGTCGTCCAGCTTCGCGCTGGACCAAACCAAGGTGATGGACGGCAATTTCGTCAGCGTCATGAGCTGGTACGACAATGAATGGGGCTTCTCCAACCGCATGGCCGACACCGCCGTGGCGATGGGGAAGTTGATCTGATCTGAAACTGCCATGCCCGTCCCCCGGTCCGCGCCACGCGCGGCCGGAGGATAAACTCCAGCGGGAGCCCAAATGTCCTTCAAGACGATCGACAAGCTGGATGTGAAGGGCAAGCGCGTCCTGGTACGCGCCGACCTCAATGTGCCGATGGAGAATGGGCGCGTCACCGACGCCACCCGCCTCGAACGCCAGGCCCCCACCATCCGCGAACTGGCGGACAAGGGCGCGAAAGTGATCGTGCTCTCCCATTTCGACCGCCCCAAGGGCAAGGTGGTGCCGTCCCTGTCGCTGCGCCCCATCGCGGCGGCGCTGGCCGGCCATGTCGGCCACCCCGTCGCGTTCGTGCCCGACATCATCGGCGAAGAGGCCCAGAAGGCCGTGGCGGCGCTGGCGGACGGCGCGGTGCTGCTGCTGGAGAACACCCGCTTTCATCCCGGCGAGGAGAAGAACGATCCCGAGCTGGCGCGGGCGCTGGCGGGCCTGGGCGACCTCTTCGTCAACGACGCTTTCTCCGCCGCCCATCGGGCCCATGCCTCGACCGAAGGCCTGGCCCGCCACCTGCCCAGCGCCGCCGGCCGTTCCATGCAGGCGGAATTGCAGCATCTGGAAAAGGCGCTGGCCCATCCCCGGCGCCCCCTGCTGGCGGTGGTCGGCGGGGCCAAGGTCTCCTCCAAGATCGCGCTGCTGCGCAACCTGGTGACCAAGGTGGAAACCCTGGTGATCGGCGGCGCCATGGCCAACACCTTCCTGGCCGCCGAAGGCAAGACTGTCGGCAAATCGCTCTACGAACCCGACCTCCTGGACACCGCCCTGGACGTGATCCGCCTGGCCAAAGACAGCGGCGCCGCCCTGCTGCTGCCCCTGGACCTGGTGGTGGCCAGGGAATTCAAGGCCGGCGCCGCCCACCGCATCGTGGCGGCGGACGCCATCGGGAGCGACGAAATGGCGCTGGATGTGGGGCCGGCCACCATCGCCGCATTCACCGCCCGCCTGGCCGCAACCCGGACTTTGGTCTGGAACGGACCCTTCGGGGCCTTCGAAACCCCGCCGTTCGACGCCGGGACGGTGGCGGCGGCGCGGGCGGTTGCCGCAGCCACCAAAGCGGGGAATTTGTTGTCTGTCGCGGGCGGGGGCGATACGGTCGCGGCCCTGGCCCATGCCGGTGTAGAAAACGATTTCACCTATGTTTCGACGGCCGGTGGCGCGTTCCTGGAATGGCTGGAAGGCAAAGAACTGCCGGGCGTGGAAGCGCTCAAGGCACAAGGGAGAGTTAAGTCATGAATCTCGATGCATTGAATGCCATCGCGCGCAAGATGGTCGCCCCCGGCAAGGGCCTCTTGGCCGCCGACGAATCCACCAGCACCATCGGCAAGCGCTTCGACGCCATCAACACGCCCAACACCGAAGAGAACCGCCGCGATTACCGCGAGTTCATGTTCCGCACCACCGCGGCGATGAAGGGCCATATCTCCGGCGTCATCCTCTATGACGAGACCATCCGCCAGAAGGCCAAGGACGGCTCGACCCTGGTGTCGATCATCGAGGCCGCCGGCGCCATTCCCGGCATCAAGGTCGATGCCGGCACCACGCCGCTGGCCGCCTTCCCGGGCGAACTGGTCACGCAAGGCCTGGACGGCCTGCGCGAGCGTTTCGCCGAATATCACAAGCTGGGCGCCCGCTTCGCCAAGTGGCGCGCGGTGATCGACATCGCGCCGGGCATCCCCACCTATGGCGCCATCCTGGCCAACGCCCAGGCCATGGCGCGCTACGCCGCCCTGGCCCAGGAAGCCGGCATCGTGCCGATCGTCGAGCCGGAAGTGCTGATGGACGGCGACCACACCGCCGCGCGCTGCGAGGAAGTCACCACCCTGGTGCATGAGATTTTCTTCGAGCATCTGTTCCATGCCCGCGTCGCGCTGGAAGGCATCATCCTCAAGCCCAACATGATCGTCTCGGGCAAGAAGTGCCCCACCCAGGCCGGCGTGGCCGAAGTGGCCGAGCGCACCCTGAAGGTGCTCAAGCGCACCACGCCGGCGGCGGTGCCGGGCATCGCTTTCCTGTCGGGCGGCCAGTCCGATTTCGACGCCACCGCGCACCTGGATGCCATGAACAAGCTGGGCGGCAATCCCTGGCCGCTGACTTTCTCCTATGGCCGTGCCCTGCAGGCGGCGCCGCAGAAGGCCTGGGGCGGCAAGCCCGAAAACGTCAAGGCGGGGCAGGAGGCGTTCGCCCACCGCGCGCTGATGAACTCCGAGGCCGCGCTCGGCAAGTGGAACAAGGCGAACGACAAAGCCGCTTAAAGGTCCGCCTCCCCTTCGTGCGCGCAGCGCACAGGAAGGGGAGGTGGCTGTAGCTGGCAGCGCGCCCGAATCCTAGGGCGCGCGTCGCCAGCGAAGGCCGGAGGGGTTAAAAGTAAACATGGGGCGGGAA
>Ga0164242_10008289_pt1 | contig 11278 bp, 11 predicted proteins | sample OricomgcompostMG_FD_108783 | JGI IMG/M metagenome (GOLD analysis project Ga0164242, IMG submission 108783) | Miracle-Growth compost microbial communities from Emeryville, California, USA - Original compost - Miracle growth compost (MG) ...
CAGGGCAATCGCTATAAACACGACAGATAAATTTCGTAATCAATATGTTGAGATCACAATTGCTGTGCCTGTGGGTCATTACATCAAAGTCAATAAGAATTTTGGTTGGCGTGGCCATGTAAGATTTCCAAGGTTTTGGAATGATAACTATTGGTATTATGATGACAATGACGAATATTTTGAATTCAGAAGTGGGGTTTCGTATATAATGAGAGAAGACGGCCTATACACCCTGGCTGGCGAACGTTCTGATAAGAGAAATGATTGGGGTGATCGTTCAAAAAGAAACAGAGAAGATAATGATGACAATAAATATCGCTATACTCCCAACATGAAAATAGATTCTTTAAAGGCAGAACAGGAAAAACAAATCCAAAAAATGCAGGCGGCTCTGGACTCGGCTAAAGATGCACGGGAGAAAGCATTGAAAAGGCTGAAAGATTCGCTGAATAAGGCAAAGGAAGAAATTAATAAGAAAATTGAAAAGCTGAATAAAGGAACGGCATGGTATGAGGGCAATTCAAACCCTGGCTTTTCAGAAAAGTATTCTTTTATGAGCTATATCTAATAAAAAGTTTTGGTCGTTTAAGTTGAATGGGCTTCATGCTTAGGCATGGGGCCTTTTGTATTATTTTGTAGCTATTGCCAGGGAAGCTATATATAATTTTATGTTTTTAATTTTCAGAATTTCTGCGCCACAGGCTTCTATCGTAGCGCCTGTGGTAATTACATCATCTACTAAAAGAATATTTTTTCCTTCCAGCAAAGATGCATCTAACACCTGGAATGTTTTCTCCACATTTTTCCATCTTTCGGTACGATGTTTTTTGGTTTGGGTTTCTGTAGATACTTTTCTGATCACGTTTTTTCTGACCACAGGTTTATCAAGAATTTCAGAAATGCCATTGCAAAGAATTTCTGCCTGGTTGTATCCCCTCATTTTTTCTTTCTTCTCAAACAGGGGAAGGGGTACTATTACATCGATATTAAAACGATTATTTTCTAATAAGCTTTTGCCCATTATGTTTCCAAAGTAATGGGCTGCATCTTTATTGCCATTATATTTTAATTCGTGAATGAAATTTTGGACAATAGATTTTTTTGAAAAGTAAAATTCGCTCATGGCCGCTGTAACAGGAATACGCCCCCAAAATTTTTTTTCAACCGGATTGCCGGCATGCGATTCATAATGGGTATATGGTAAATCATTGATACACTTTAGACAAAGAAAATTTTCATCACTTATTACATCGCTCCCGCAGCCAATACAATTATGAGGATATAACAAATGAAAAAAGGCATGCCTGATCCATGATGATTTCATATGCATTTTATAAAGCGAATCAATATTTTAAAATAAGTATTGGTATAATTCCTCCACCTTTCCCAAAGTGATCACCTCTATTTTGAATTTGTTTTTTCCTAAGCCTTTGGTATTGTATTTACTTACTATTATTTTTTCAAATCCGAGTTTTTGGGCTTCAGCTATTCTTTGTTCTATCCTGTTTACCGCCCGTATTTCACCGCTTAATCCCACTTCCCCCGCAAAGCATAAGTGCGTCGGTAAAGGCACATCCTCATAAGAAGAAAGCAGCGCGCTTAATACGGCAAGATCTATAGATGGATCTTCCACCTTTAGGCCGCCTGCAATATTTATAAAAACATCTTTAATACCAAAATGAAAGCCTCCCCTTTTTTCAAGAACGGCCAGCAACAATTGTAATCTTCTCAGATCAAAACCTGTATTGGTTCTTTGTGGCGTGCCATATACGCTTTGGGTTACGAGCGCCTGCACTTCTAAAAGTAACGGCCTGATGCCTTCCATGGTAGCTGCAATGGCTACCCCACTTAAATTCTCTTCTTTTTGAGTGATTAAAATCTCAGAAGGATTTGTTACTTCTTTCATGCCTTCCCCGGTCATTTCGTAAATTCCTAATTCAGAGGTGGAGCCAAACCGGTTTTTTAAAGTGCGTAAGATCCGGTAAGCATAATGCCGGTCGCCTTCAAATTGTAAAACGGTATCTACCATGTGTTCAAGTATCTTTGGGCCGGCAATACTTCCTTCTTTAGTAATATGACCAATCAGGAAAACAGGGGTATTACTCTCTTTGGCAAATCGTTGAAATTCGGCAGCGCTTTCCCTTATTTGCGACACGCTGCCCGGTGCAGATTCTATATAAGATGATTGTAGCGTCTGTATTGAATCAATAATTACTAATTGTGGTTTTAGTTTTTTTATTTCTTTAAATATAGAATGGGTATTCGTTTCTGTAAGAAGGAAAAAATTGTCGTTGCTTATCCTAAGCCGGTCAGCACGCATTTTAATTTGCTGTTCGCTTTCTTCGCCGCTGATATATAAGGTAACTATATCTTTAAGTTGTAATGACGCCTGTAGAAATAAGGTAGATTTTCCTATGCCTGGCTCGCCGGCAATTAACACAATGCTTCCTAATACAATTCCACCTCCGAGCACCCGGTTTAGTTCCGCGTCATTGGTAGTTATTCTTTGTTCTTCACTACTGGTTACATCATTCAATGAAGTTATTCTAACCCCATTGCTCATTGATGAAAATTCTCTCCACTCTGCAGACGGTTTATCATTCCCTTTTACGATCACCTCTTCTACAAAAGTATTCCACTCATTACATGAAGAACATTTACCTACCCACTTAGCGCTCTCTTGCCCACAATTACTACAGAAGAAGGCCGTTTTAGTTTTACTCATTTATCATTAATTACTTAGCAACAAAATTAATTTGTATAAAATTAAGCAATCCATGTCAGGGCATCATAATGATAAATAAATTACAGTGGAATAAAGGAATGTATAGATGTCATAAGAGGATTAATATCGTTTACTTTATGTGTGTATAATAAAGTACAAGCTCAACTTACTTGTTTCTAAAAAAGTAAAAGAGCCGGTATTACTACCAGCTCTTTGTACTTACTAACCCATTAAATTCTATTGCTAAATTACAAATTGCAACCATAAAAACAAATTAATTTTTAACGATGTGAATAAATTTCAACAATATTCACATATAAATAATATTTTTATTAATTATTCGTTTTATAATGATAATCAATCTGTTTTATTGATAAATATATATTTTCGCTCAAATGAAAATTTATTTTTCAACAATAAGAATTATTTTATCATCAATTTATAATAATAAAATTTATTATATTTTGATATTAAAACTTACCTGAAAATGATAACAATATAAATTTTAAGAGTTTATATTTTTTAAAGCAAAATATTACCATCTTATGGTTTATGCTTCCAATTAATCCAAGGGGATAAAAAAATTTTTTATGATATTGTTTTGAAAAAAGTAATGATCATAAAGCGAATCAGTTCAACTGTTCACTGGTTTTACCGAATCTTCGTTCCCTGTTTTGGTAATTCAAAAGGGCCTCATATAAATTTTCTTTTCTAAAATCAGGCCATAATGTTTCTGTAAAATATAATTCTGAATAAGCAAGCTGGTATAAAAGAAAATTACTGATACGGTATTCTCCACTGGTACGAATCATTAGTTCCGGATCTGGAAAGCCGGCGGTGCAGAGATAGTTTTTAAATGTGTTATCAGAAATATCGTTAGGTTGCAATTTCCCGGCTTTTACTGCTTCACCAATATTTTTTACTGCATTTACTATTTCCCATCTACTGCTGTAGCTCAGAGCCATTATAAGGTTTAGCCCGGTATTATTTTGTGTAGCTTCACATGCTTCTTTCAATTCTTTTTGTGCAGATGGAGGAAGCATGGCTACATTTCCGATTACATAAAGCCTGATATTATTTTTGTTGAGTGTAGCTACTTCTTCACGTATGGTTTGTACCAGCAATTCCATTAAGCCTGTTACCTCGTCTTTGGGGCGGTCCCAGTTTTCAGTACTAAAGGCATATAAGGTGAGGTATTCTATTTTTAACTCGGCACAGCCTTCCACAATATTTCTAACGCTTTCCACTCCGTGATAATGCCCAAACAACCGATCCTTTCCTTTTTCTTTTGCCCATCGTCCATTACCATCCATTATAATAGCAATATGCCGGGGAAGTTTTTCGGCTATTAATTTTTCTTTTAAACTCATTGTGTAATAAGGGAATAAGACATTGCCAAGCCTGACAGAAACAAAAGTAAGGAAATAGTTAATATAGAATTGAAAGAATAATTTATGGCTCGGCAGAAGGGCAACGATACGAGGTAATGTTAAATGAAACTCCAATTTCAGCGATGGTATATTGATCTTTTTGTTTGCTGAAACCCCTTTGACGTCCTTCAATACCGATAGGAGTGCCGGTTTCAAAAGAACGATCTTGCATAATTGCCGCCAACGATTTGCCTGCCGCAATAAATTTATCTTTACCTATGTAGGTTTTACTTACGTCATCAATGTAATCGGTAGTAGTGAAGCGATGAGCTATTTCAAAGGAAATATTTACTCTGTCGTTGATTGCATATTTTACTCCAAATCCTATAGGGAATGCCATGGCGATGCTGCCGTATGCTTTGCGTCCGTTATAAAAAGTCTCTCCTTCGGTATTTAATGGCCGCAAATAAACTTTTTGGTTCTGGTAATAAGCATAGGGATCGTAACCAAAGAAACCAATTCCTAAAGTGGCATAAGGAGTAAAGGCATAATTAGGGTCTGTAGGAATGAATTTGAAAAAATTAAAATCACCTTGCAGTGCTATCTCAAAAATATTTGTATTGAAGCTCAGGTTTCGTCTTTTCTGAAAATCATTATCACTGTAAATATCGCTATATCCCAATAATGCATAATGCCCTGACAAACGCGCGGATACATAATTTCCAAATTGTTTTCTGAAAAAAGCGCCGAAAGCAATTTTAGGACGGTTCACCATTCCCCTGTTATTAAGATCGCCAAAATAATGCGCAGCACCTGCTGTGATACCGAATTCTCCTTCCTGCACATATTCCTTCATTTGGGCATAATTCATGGTTGTGAGGCCGAGGCACAGTATAACTAAGGGGATTATTTTTTTCATGTTTAAGAGGACAAAATAACTGAAAGTTCAGGAACGAAGAAAGGATGTTTAAATTATTAACAAAGTTAAAATTTCAATTCCGCTTGTCGAGACCCCATGATAATTTATTTCTTAGTGTCTGCAGGAAATTATTTTCATTTAACCTTACAAGATTTATGCTAAAGTTTTCTTTGCGTATGGCAAGCAATACTTCTTTGGAAACAATCTCACGACGGCTGTCCAGGGTGCATAAAAAACCATCTGTTCGGCCTTCCACTTCAAACGAAATAACTGAATCATCAGGAATTACCAATGGCCGAATATTTAAGTTGTGAGGAGAAACAGGTGTTATAACCAGGCTTGCAGAATTAGGAAATACTACGGGTCCGCTACAACTAAGAGAATAACCCGTAGACCCGGTAGGTGTAGATACAATTAACCCATCAGACCAATAAGTGTTCAAAAAACCTCCGTTTAGGTAAGTATGAATCTTAATCATAGGCGAAGTATCTTTTTTATGAATGGTGAACTCATTAAGTGCATAATTTACTCCATTGAACAGAGGCATATTGGCATCGAGATGCACAAGTGATCTTTTATCAAGAACAAAAGTTCGTTTTACCAGAGCTCCGATTACAGTATGTATTTCCTGTTTGCCGATGCTGGCAAGAAATCCGAGGCGGCCATAATTGATTCCCAATACAGGAATTCCTTTATCTCCTACAAAGGTGACTGCATCAAGAAGAGTTCCATCGCCTCCCAGGCTTATCATAAAATCAATTTCAACAAGATCTGACGATTGGTTAAAAGTCGAATATTTATCAACAATGCTAAATGAGGAATAAAACTGGTTAAAAAAGTCCTGGAAAATAACAGGCTCGATATGATAGAAAGAAAATTCAGCAAGCAATAATTTCAACCCTTCCAGTTGTTCTGATTCTAATCCGCGACTGTAAATGGCTATGCGCATAATTATTTGGGATAGAGAATGATGTATAAATCCTGCGAGCGTCTATTTTGTAAAAGTAAATTCTTTAAGCCAAATAGGTATTTCAAATTTTCGCAAGAACGAAATTATGTATACACTACTTGCACCAATCATTTTTTAATTTCATTAAAAATATCCGCTAAAACGTATTCCTTGTCTTTTGGAAAAGGGTTGGATGGAAAACTAAATGCTTAGATAATTCATTAGATGATTATAATTGGTACTGATCTCATTTTCAAATAATTCTTCTCCTGAATAAAAGGTTACAGAGTACTCATATCTTTCAAAAGTAGCAATGATGGTAGACACTTCTTTTTTATTTATTTGCAGAGTTACCTCCAGGAGATGAGATAAAACATGTGGTGCTACATTCAAATGAAGTATCGTAGAGCCATCACTTTCCACAATGCTATTAATTTCAGATATTGAAAATTTGCTACGCTCTATATCAAGAACTACAATTGCTCCATTCTCGGCTGCTCCACAAAAAGATCCGAGTGCAGTAAGGAGGGCTTCGGATGAAATGGTTCCCAGAAATTCATTATTTTCTCCCGTAACAGCTATTATATTCGTATGATAAAGATTACAAATAGCTACAGCCTTTAGAAAATGACTATTACCGTTGATGATGGCCGGTAAGTAAGCTTGCTGCAAAAAATGCAGCGTAGTATTTTTATCTTCTTCATTCATCAAATTTTCCTGGCTGATGAGACCTAAAAAATTTTCGTTATCTACCACAGGAAGATGGGTTAATTTAAATTCATCAGTCATTTGCAGCGCTTTCTCTACCGTATCTGTTGAAGAGAGACGGGGTGAGAAATGATCAATAAGTTGCAGTGTGGTCATTATACAATGAATTATGTTGAGTTACAATTGTTTTATTAAAGACAATATAAATCAGATAACTGTTGCAGCCGGCACTTTCAATTTAGAAAGAAATGTGTTTAATATTTTATTAAACTCATGCGGAACTTCCATCATAGGTGCATGGCCACATTTGTCAATAAAATGGAGTTCGCTATTAGGTATAAGCTTATTAAACTCTCTCGCTACAAACGGCGGAGTGATCGTATCATTATTTCCCCATATAAGGCAGGTAGGTTGTTTGATTTGATTTAACTCATCACCAAGATTATTTCTTATGGCTGATTTTGCCAGTGAAATAATTTTGATCACTTTAAGCCGGTTGTTGGTTATTTCAAAACATTCGTCTACGAGTTCGTCTGTGGCCATTGCCGGATCGTAAAAAGTGAGCTGTGTTTTTTTCCGGATATATTCCTTATCGCCCCGTTTAGGATAGCTATCACCCATCCCATTTTCAAACAAACCCGAGCTTCCTGTAAGAATCAGTGATCTTACTCTTTCAGGATTTTTTAAAATATATACCAAAGCTACATGACCACCTAAAGAATTGCCAAGAAGATGGATATGGTTGTAATCACGTTGCTCAATGAATTTTTTTACAAATTTTTGTAAACCCCCAACAGTAGTATGCAACAGATCGAGCTCAAAGAGCGGGAGCATAGGCACAATCACCTTATGCGTATGTTTAAAATAATCTATGAGATCTGAAAAATTACTTAATGCCCCAAAAAGCCCGTGAAGCAATACCAATGGCTCACCTTGCCCAACTTCAATAAATTTAAACTTACCGTCTTGTAGTATTTGATATTCCATTATTCGTTTGAATGGACAGTATTTTTTAGGCTGCCTAATTACTGCTAAAATAAATGTTTCTGCCCAAAAAAAAATGGAAATAATATTTACTTCATAAAACCATGGCTAACATTTTCGAAAAAAGCCTGGAGTTGAAAGAACAGATCCTTAAAAATCGGAATTATTTTTCCCATACTGTCTATGATCTTAGGCCCCCATGGAGATATATAATCATAAACCCATGATGTAGCAATAGTAGAGGCGCTTAAGGCTTTTGTTTTTTCTGCAAAAAACAAAAAAACACTAAAGATAATGGTGTAGATAATAACATAAAAGATAATTCCACCTATTCTATCAAAGCCTCCGAGCATAGCTATTTGAAATGTCTTTTTTAATATCCTCGCAATTATATTTACCAATAAGCTCACTACAACCAAAACAAGTATAAACGATAGCACCGGCAACCATTTGGCTCCCGTATGTTCGGAAGATTCTAAATAATGAGCTACTGCTACTGAAAGTTTTAACGCCGCTGCCAGGCCAATAATGAAAGCGAGGAATGAGAAAACTGCAACGATCAAGCCCTGAGAAAAACCCTTATAAACCGCAATAAGCATAACAATTGAAAATGCAATGTCTATTACCATTGATACGCCGGGTTTTTATATATGCATGGAAAATAGAAGATTATATTTCAGGATTTGGCAAGAAGTTCCTTTACAATACCCGCTATTTTTTTCCCATCCGCTTTTCCTGCAAGCTGCTTGTTGGCCGCTCCCATTACTTTGCCCATATCTGCCGGTGAAGCGGCTCCGGTTTCAGCTATAATTTTTGTGATGATTTCTTTTAACTCTGCTTCATCCAATTGCTTGGGTAAAAATTTTTCAATCACTGTTATCTCTTCCTTCTCTTTCTCGGCGAGATCTTCCCTGTTTTGCTTTTCATAAATTTCAAGAGAATCTCTTCTTTGCTTCACTAGTTTTTGCAAAAGCTTTACCTCATCTTCTTCTTTTATTTCACCATGAGCGCCTTCAGAAGTTTTTGCAATAATAATAGCAGATTTAATAGCGCGTAATGCACGCAAGGATTTTTCATCTTTCGCAAGCATAGCTGTTTTTAAATCAGCCATTACTTTTTGTTCTAACGACATAATAATATTGGTTTAATGGAAATATTGTTTTCTATTGATCAATTAAAAAGAAGTTACCCGTTCTTTTTCTCAGCTTCTTTTTCCAGGTACTTTTTATGAAAGTCGTTTGCAAATAATTTAATGCCCTCTGCAATTTCAGCATGGCGGGTTGCTCTTTGAAAAGTGTCGGCCATGGTTACAAATATCTGGTAATAAAAATCGGCCATTTCATCCATCATCATATCCTTTGTCCAAAGGTCTATTCTCATGGCGGTTTTTTCCGCATCATCCCACAAAGCCAAAAACATGGCTTTGGATTTTTGAAGAGAATCTGCAGAAGTTCCCGATGCATTCCAACTTATCTGTTGCGGTATTTTATTAGCGTCTAACTGGACATTAATATTTATATTTGATTCTGTCATAGCGAATGCAAATTTAAGGTTATTGAATTTAGTAACAGAGTTGTATTTAACCTTTCTTTAACCCTGTAACAAATACATTTGCCAACTTAATAATATTTATGAAGAAAATCTTTTTTGTAGTAACATGTTGCTTATTTTTTTCAATGGCTTTTTCGCAGAATATGCAATCAGACAGCACTACAAATAAAAAAAATATTTATAAAAAGTACAACCGGTCCGGCGATCATTTAATGATCCAACTTTCTTCCGACCACTGGGCTGGGATGCCCGATAGTATTGGCAGCCACCAGAGTGGTTTTTCAAGAGGTTTTAATGCTTACTTCATGTTTGACAAACGGTTCAAAAACTCTCCTAAATATAGTATTGGTATTGGGGTAGGCATCAACACAAGCAATATGGTATTTAAAAAAATGAATATTGATTTAAAATCTGCATCAGCGCGTTTGCCTTTTACCCCTGTTGATTCTACCAATCATTTTAAGAAATATAAATTAGCCACCAGCTATCTTGAAATTCCATTGGAGTTTCGTTATACAGCCAAACCAGAGAATCCAAATAAAAGTTTAAAAGCGGCTATAGGTTTAAAGGTGGGAACTTTGGTTAATGTTCACACCAAAGGAAAAAATCTTTTGGATAAAAATAACCAGTCGCTGAATACTTATATCGAAAAGGAAAATAGTAAACGCTTTATCAATGGCACTCATTTTATGGGTACCGCCCGGATAGGCTATGGAATCTTTTCTATTTTCGGCTCCTACCAGCTCAACAATATTCTAAAAGATGGCGCCGGCCCTGATATGAAATTATACCAGATAGGCCTTACGTTAAGCGGCCTTTAAATTTCTTTCGCCTCGAATAAACTCTCATCTTAAATTCTATTTAATTTATCTTTCAAAAAAAGGATAAATTATTTTTGCTTTTAAATACCCGCGTTTGATAGAAAAGAAAACAAATTATAACAATGCTGTGAATGCCGTTTTGGTTGCCGTAATTCAGAATGGGCAATCAGAACAGGTGGTAAAAGAATATCTTGAAGAATTAAAATTTTTGGCGGAAACTTCCGGGGCAAATACCATTAAAACATTTACTCAAAAATTAGATCATCCTGATAGCCGGACCTTTGTTGGAAAAGGAAAATTGGAGGAAATTAAAAATTTTGCCCAGAGAAAAAAAGTCGATCTTGTCATTTTTGATGATGAATTGACCGGCTCGCAAATCTCCAATATAGAAAAAGCGCTGAACATTCCTACTATTGACAGAAGTGACTTGATTCTCGATATTTTCGCTTCGAGGGCTAAAACGGCACAAGCCAAAGTGCAGGTGGAATTGGCACAATATCAATATATTTTACCCCGATTAAAAGGTATGTGGAAACATCTTGAACGGCAGGGAGGGGGTATTGGAAGCCGTGGCCCCGGCGAAACAGAAATTGAAACCGACAGGCGTATTGTAAAAGATAAGATAAGCCTTTTACGAAAAAGATTATTGGAAATTGATAAGCAAGCTTTTACTCAAAGAAAAGAACGCGGTGAATTCATAAGAGTAGCGTTGGTGGGTTATACTAATGTTGGAAAATCTACCATTATGAATCTGCTAAGCAAAAGCGATGTTTTTGCAGAGAATAAATTATTTGCCACATTAGATACCACCACCCGAAAAGTAGTGCTTGGCCATACGCCATTTCTTTTAAGTGATACGGTTGGTTTTATCAGGAAATTGCCTCATCATCTGATAGAGAGTTTCAAAAGCACGTTGGATGAAGTGCGCGAAGCAGACATCTTACTACATGTGGTGGATATCTCACACCCTAAATACGAAGAACAATTAGCGGTAGTCAATAAGACGCTTCATGAATTAAAAAGCTTTGAAAAGCCTGTTATTACTGTGTTTAATAAGATGGATCAATATGAGAAAAACACATTTGACCAGTGGCTGGCACCAGAAGTTAAAGCACAGTTATTAGCTGAATTAAAAGAAAGATGGCAACAGCAAACCCATGGCAGTTGTGTTTTTATTTCTGCTACAGAAAAAACCAATATTGAAGAATTAAGACAAATAGTTTTGAACCAGGTAAGAAAATTATACCAGGC
>Ga0164242_10008290_pt1 | contig 11276 bp, 7 predicted proteins | sample OricomgcompostMG_FD_108783 | JGI IMG/M metagenome (GOLD analysis project Ga0164242, IMG submission 108783) | Miracle-Growth compost microbial communities from Emeryville, California, USA - Original compost - Miracle growth compost (MG) ...
CTCGGCGCTGTCGCACAGCTTCGTCAAGGATCCGCGCGACGCGGTGAAGGCCGGCGACATCGTCAAGGTCAAGGTGATGGAAGTGGACCTTCCGCGCCAGCGCATCGGCCTGTCGATGCGGCTGGACGACGAGCCCGGCCAGAGCCGGGGACGCCCCGGCGCGGACGACAGCCGTTCCGCCCCGCGCGGCCGCCGCGCTCCCGCTTCCACGGCCGGATCCGCAGCCTCGCCCGCACCCGCCAACAGCGCCTTCGCCGATGCGCTGCAGCGCGCGTTGAAGCCGTGACCCCAACGCTCTCGCGTCGCCGCCCGGCGTAGGGCGGGCAACGCCCGCCGACACCCCATGACGGCGGCCATTGCCCGCCCCATGTTCGAAATATCCTGCCTTGCACCACCGCGATCCGCCCCATGGCTGGCCGCTGCAGTGCAGCGCAGCATGCGCTGACGTATGGAAATGGATTACCGTAACGACGCCATAACAAAAACCCATCGTGCAAGGAGTCTCGTTGCCATGCTTCGCACCTCCCACCTGGCCGGCGCCATCGTCGCCGCCCTACTCTTCAGCGCCAGCGCCGCCGCCGCGGATTTCAGCAAGGTCGAGGTGTTTGGCGACAGCCTGAGCGACGCGGGCAACATCTCGCTGGCCACGGCGCCCAGCATCCAGCCGCCGCTGGAATTCACCACCAACCCCGGGCACGTGGCCGTGCAAGGCATCGCCAGCCACTTCGGCCAGTCGCTGAGCGCCTCGCTGGCCGGCGGCACCGACTACGCCTGGGGCGGCGCAGGCATCTTCAACAACTCGCCGGGGACACCGGCCGCGGTGCCGACGATCACCAGCCAGGTGAACGCCTATCTCGCTGGCGGCGCTGTCGACTCGCACGCGCTGTACTCGATCTGGGGCGGCGCCAACGACATCTTCTCGGCCGCCACCTCGGTGGGCGCCGGCGCCACGGCGCAGCAGCTGATCCAGCAGAACGTGGCCGCGCAAATCGCCCAGTTGCAACAGGCCGGTGTGCCCGCCGCCCAGATCCAGGCCATGACTCCGACGATCACCCAGCAAGTGACCGCCGCGGTGACCCAGCAAGTGCTGGCCGGTGCCCAGGTTTCGTCGTTCATGACGTCCGACCAGGCGCAGGCCGCCATCGCCGCCGCCGGCCAGCAGGAAGTGAAGCTGATCGGCCAGCTGCAGGCCGCCGGCGCGAAGAACATCCTGGTGTTCAACCTGCCCAACATCGGCGTGACGCCCAGCGGCATCGCCCAGGGCGCGGACGCGCAGGCCTCGTTGACCGGACTCAGCCTGATCTTCAACAACCAGCTCAACACCGGGTTGGGCACGCTGGGCAAGGGCATCATCCCGGTCAACACCTACGCGCTCATCAATGAAGTGGTGGCCAACCCCACCGCCTACGGCTTCAGCAACGCCACCACGCCGGCCTGCGGCGCCGGCTCCAGTTCGGTGCAATGCGGTCCCGCCGGCTCCGGCCTGCCGTATACCTACGCCGACGGCACCGACCAGAGCTACGTGTTTGCCGATGGCGTGCATCCCACGACCGCCGCGCACGCCCTGCTGACGCAGTACGTGATCGCCGAGCTGGAAGCGCCCGGCTACGCCTCCATGCTCGGCCAGGCCGCATTGACCGACAGCACCACGCAGACCCGCGCGATTCGCCACGAAATGCTGGCCGACAGCGCCGGTGCCGGCACCCGCACCTTCGCCCGCGTCGACTACGGCCACCAGCGCTACGATGCCGGCGGCAACTCGCCGAAGACCACCAGCGACAACCTCAGCCTGACCATCGGCGCCGACGCCAAAGTGAACGAGCACATCTCTGCCGGCGTGGCCCTGGGCGTCTCGCACCAGAACGCCGATTTCCAGGGTGGCGGCGGCTACAAGCTGCAGGGCCTCAGCGGGCTGGGCTTCATCACCTGGCACGCGGGCGGCGGCTACGTGGGCGCCTACGCCAACTTCGGCCAGTCCAACTTCTCCAACATCGAACGGCACATCCGCCTTGGCGCCATGCAGCGCACGGAAACCGCCAAGGCCGACGGCAACCACCTGGGCGGCGGCCTCACCGGCAGCTGGTGGATTCCCATGGGCAAGCTGCGCACCGGACCATTCGCCAACCTGGAGTGGCAGACCGCCAAGGTCGACGGCTACACCGAAAGCGGCAACGACAGCAGCGCCATGTGGTTCGGCCGCCAACAGCGCGATGCGCTGATCGGCACGCTGGGCTGGCGCCTGGAAGGCCAGTGGCAGATCCACCAGGCCACGCTTTCGCCCTTCGTGGAACTGGCCTGGAACCACGACAGCAAGGCCGACCCGAGCCTGGTCGAGGCGGGCCTCAACAGCATGAACGGAAGCTTCGAGCTGCCCGGTTTCGCGCCGGACAAGACCTGGGCCAGCGCCAACCTCGGCGTGGCCGCACACTTCGACGACAACATCACCACGTGGATCGGCTACAACGGCCGCTTCAGCGACAGCAGCCAGAAGTACAACAGCGTGAACCTGGGCTTCCGCGTAGCGTTCTGATCGCGGCAGCATTCGCAAAAAGGCCGCCTGTTCCCAGGCGGCCTTTTTTACGTCCAGGCATCCAGCGGATGCGCAGATGATGCGAGCAGATGGCGAGCGGCCTACTTGCCCTTGCCGCCCGTCGCCATGTTCAACATGTCCTGCGCCTGCTGCTTCAGGTTGGCCGCATCGCCGTCATCCAACGGGCCGACCTTGCCGGAAACCTCGTGCTGCTTGAGCACCAGCGTGCCATCGGCGTTCCAGCCGGCGCGATCGATCGACGACGGCTTGGCGCTCTGGCTGGCCTTCTTCTGCTGCACGATCACCCACGGCTTGCCGTCCTTGTAGGCGAAATCGGTGCTGGTGAAGCCCTTGTCGCCGCGATCGGCACGGGCGCGGATGAACTGCACCTGCCCACCCTGGCGGAACACCTGCCAGCCATAGGAGATGTCCTTCTCCAGCTTGGTGCCGGTATGGATCTTCATGGCGCCCAGCTGCTTCTGCTCGGCCTGGAACGCGGCCAGTTCCTTTTCGCCCGGCGTCTGCTGCGGCACCAGCTCGATCGAGACATTGGTCGCCGGATGGCCCTTGGTCAGCACCGGCGCCTGCAACGGCATCTCGTAATGACGATCGCCATCGACCAGCTCGGCCTTCACCACGTACAAGTCGTTCGGCACCACGTCGGTCGCGCTGAAGTCCAGATCGAACTGCAGCGGGAACGTGGTCGCCGGCGCAATCGTCTTGGTGGCCAGCGGCGTGGAACCCTGCTGCGACACGTCGACCAGGCTGATGACCAAGTTGTCCGACGCCGACGGCTTGTCGTTGCCCCGGATCGTGATCGTGCCGCTCACCGAGTGAGCCGCGGCCTGCGCAGCGGACGCCGCCGTCGCGGGGTTCGCACCGTTCGCGGCCTTGTTCGACGAACCCGAATTGCAGCCGGCGAGCGCCAGCGAAACTGCCGCCACGAGCGGCCAAACCATCATACGCATGGGAAAAACCTCAATCTGAGATCAAACGGGAGCGCGAATGTCGTCGGGCGCCAACGCGCTGCCGACCTTCGCGGGGGAAAGCTCCAAGCATAAGACGAAAGAAAGGTGAAAGCAAAAGTCAAGAGCTCTTCGCCCTGTCCCCTGTGCGCACCTCCTGACGAAACCGCCGAGAATACCTAGCCTGACCTGGATTGCAGGACGGCCTGCATCGTTTCGCTGTACCCACAGGCAGTACCGGAACGACATGCCCGGATAGCGCAAGCTGACTACTCAAGCGGCAGCCCAGCAGCCACCCGAAATCGACTCCTATCCGACGGTTTTCGCGATTTGTACTTGCTGCAGGCTGTGCCTCATCGATACCCGCATGAGCTCTCAACTTCCAGGTTCGCGGGAAAGAGACCTGTGCGATGCCTCCATAGCCTGTCCGTCCCTCCACTACAGACAAAGAAACGGCGCCAGGGACAACCCTGGCGCCGTCTTTGCTGCCTTATAGACTTTACTATCCCGGCTTAGAAGTCGTAGGTAACGCCAAACCGCACGTAACGCGGCGTGCTGTAACCACGGACACGACCGAACTGACCGGCATTCTGGTACTCGTAGATGTAGGTCGGCTTCTGCGAATTGAGCAGGTTGAACACATCTGCGTTGAAGGCCAGCTTGTGGTCGGCAAACGCCGGGCGATACTCCACGTTGAACGATACGATCTTCTGCCACGGCAAATTACCCGCCGTGCCCGAGGGCACCGGCTTGCCGCTGCACCAGTGATAGTACGGACCCGCATAGGCCGGGTACGTGCCGGTCGGACCATAGGCGCCCAGACAATCGTACGGCGCGCCCGAGATCAGCGAGAGGCTGCCCGACACGTTCCATTCCGGAGTGATCTGGTAGCCGCCATACACCTTCAGCTGATGCTTGCGGTCATTGTGCAGGCGACCGTTCGCATATTCCATCAGCGACGGGTAATCCCAGTCCTGGGTTGCCGAGATATCGGATTGGCCGATATCCGACTTCACCTGACCTTCGGTGTTGCCGTAGCTGCGCGAGAACGTGTAGTCGACACGGCCCCACCAAGTGCCATCGAACGGATGGTTCAGGTAGAGGTTCAGCGCGTAGTAGTTGCGCTTCGCATGCTGATAGCCCAGCTCCTTGTTGCTCATGTGGATTTCGCCGTAGCCACCCTTGCCATCAGGCACGAGGAAGGTGGCCGCACGGCCCGGGTTGAAGAAATAGCAACCACGCAGATTATCGGTGTCGAGCCCGGCCTCCTGGGCCTTCGCCATGAACAGTTCTACGTTGCAGGTGTCGTCGGTCTCGTTCTTCAGGCTGCGATAGGTCAGCTTCGCACCATACGTCCATGCGCTGTTGAGCTGCTTATCGAAGCCCAGGATGTACTCGTCCTGATACTTCGCCGTGAGCGACTTGGCAGTCACCGTCTTCGGATCGGGTGCCTGACCGTACTCGAGATTTTCGGAGAACGGCTGGCCTGGCCCGTTGATCGTATCGATCGGGGTCAACCCGGTTGGATACCCGGTGGTGGGATCGATACCGGTGTAGGTGAAGTAAGTCCGGGTGAACAACGAGGCCGACGCGCCACGCAACGCCACGCTGGTCGGCAAGGCAAGGTAGTAGCGACCGGCATTACCGTATACGCGAAAGGTGGAATCGCCATTCACGTCCCAGCTGAAGCCGAAGCGCGGCGCCCATTGCGGCTTGGTCTGCTTGAGGTACGGTACACCGTCACTGTTGTAGTTGGTGAACTGGTCGTTGCGCAGACCCAGCTTCACCAGCCAGCGATCGCTGACCTGCCAGGAATCCTCGATGTACTGTGCACGCTGCTCCACACGGACCGAGGCACCCGTTTCATACCGGTACTGATCCACATAGCAATCCATGGCACCAGCGTCTGGATCAGTCGCGCAATTGGCACCGCCCGGATAGTCAGCCGGTGCGCCCACTTGGCCTTCGCTGATCTCCGAGCCGTGGGGAACCTGGCCGTACTCCCAGTTGTAGCCAGCGGGAACATATTGGCCATCGTTCAAATCCTGCGACGCTGGTTGTCGATACCGGCCGTGATCGTGTGATCACCCAACACGTAGGTCAAGTCGATGCGATAGTTCGCCGCCTTGGTCTGGTGCGCCTGATTGTCGATGTAACCCGTAAGCTGCGAGTTGGTGATTGCCGCACCGCCGTTGTAATTCGGATTCCGGCTATCCACACCAGAGATCGGGATGATCGAGGGATCGATGCTACCACCCGGCTCGGAGTACAGATCCGTCTTCTGCTTGCCGTACTGGGCTGTAAGCGTCAAGTTGTCAGTGATGTAGGTGGTGTACTTCGCGATCCACATCTTGGCCGACGTCTTGGTCTTCGTGTCCGAACCGCGGAGCGCGCCTGCCGTGTGGGTGTCGTTGTCGTAGTCGTAGATGTTGCCGTTGTACTGGTGCTCGGTGGAAGCTCCGGTCAACTCCAGGATGTTGTTGTCGTTGATGTTCCAGTCGAGCTTGGCGTACCACTTGGGATCATGGTAGGTCCGCTGGTACTCATCACCGTTCGAGACCACATCGACGACCTTGTCCTTCGACTTCGAGGCTTCCACCGACGCGAACATGAACAGCTTGTCCTTGATCAGCGGACCGCCGATATAGGCATCGTAGGTGGTATTCCAGCCCTTGTTGTCATTGCGGTACTGGTAAACCTCGCCATTGGCCGGGTTGTAGATGCTCTTGGGGTCGGAGCGCAGGGAGGTAGGCGTCCACAGGACCTGACCGCCGAAATGCCACTCGTTGGTGCCGCGCTTGCCAACCTGGTTGATCACGCCGCCATCGGAACGGCCAAACGCCGCACCATAACCACCCGTCAGCACTTCCTCCTGCTCGATCGAGCCGTACGGAAGATCGATGCCACCCAGGCCATTGAGCGGGTCGGTGACGTTCATGCCGTTGATGTAGTAGGCATTCTCGGTTAACGATGCACCACCGAAGGACACCAGCGCATTGCCGGTGGGGCCAGTGAACCAGCCGCTACCCTGGATGGCCCCCGGAGCCAGCAGAGCAATCGCTTCCGCCGAACGCCCGAGCGGGAGCGTCTTGAGCTGCTGGGCGGTGATCACCGTGCGTGAATCGACGCTGGTGACGTCGATGGCAGGCAGCGCGTTGGCGGTAACGGTCAGACCCTGCAGGTTCTGCGCAGAGGCAGAGGTAGCGAAAGACACATCCGTACCCCCACTCACCCGAACCGTGATGTTCGAGCGCGAGCTGACCTCCTGACCATCTTTCTGCAGCGTTACCGAATAAGTGCCCACTGGCAAGCCAGTGATGGAATAATGGCCGTTCTCACCCACGATGACGGTCCGCTCCATACCCGACGTGTTCTTGACCGTCACGGTATCGCCAGCGGGTGCTTGGCCGAAGACGTTACCCGTCGTGGCCTGGCCAAACGCGAGGCCACTGACACCCATTCCCAGCGCCAGAACCAGGGCAGTCCGGCGAGGGAGTGCCCCGCGCAAAATGGAATGCTTGTTCATCAACAATCTCCCCATGAGTCACCCCGAGATACCGGGGCATCAAAATGTTTTGAAAACAATTACTTGTGGCCCAGCCGATTAGCTGTCCATACTTTCTTGCCGATCCGATGCGCTTGCCTTGTCAACGCTTGGAAACTTCCTGCGTTTCCACCATGGCAATGCCCTCCAGACCGCACCAAACCGACAGGATATTGCGAACCTATAGTAAGAAACTGCCGAAGTCAACGCTTTCATAACGTTTGTGTCCCGCAAAATTTCACACCTCTAGCTGCTGCCGTTGGCCTACACTGATGCCCGCGGCGCTGAGACGGAAGAATCTACGATGAATGCTCGTAAACATTCTTTGCCCGAATCTTCGGCCACCTTCTCGGATCGCATAAAAGCCTTGATCTACAAGGTTGGCAGCGTCACCGAAATCGCACGGATGTGCGGTTTCTCCGAAGGCGTTGTCCGGAGCTGGCGGGATGGCAACACCGACCCCTCGCGGGCACGCTGCGTGACCCTGGCCCGGACCTTGGGTGTCTCACTGGTCTGGCTGGTCGCAGGCGAAGGGGCCATGCAGGTCGATCCATCCATCAATGCCCCGACGGACGACCAGACCAGTTCCGAGTCGGTCCAGCCGGACCGGCACCGCACGAAACTGCATACGGCGGCGACTTCGCTGCAAACCGCCGGCGCGGCAATGGACTCGGAGCGTCTGGATACGGCGCTGAAGATGCTGCAGTCGGAGCTGGACCTGAGTCAGAGCAAGCTCTCGCTGGCCGAGAATACCGACCTGCTGGCCGAGCTCTACGGCATCCTGGGCCCACGTGGACAAAGCATCGACACTGCGGCCATGCTGGTCTTCAACCGCCGACTGGCCGAACGCATCCAGCACCTGCAAAACACCGTGGCCTGAGAATCTGTTCACGATCTTTTTTGCAGGCGCACTGCTCTGGTAGGAGCGGCTTCAGCCGCGATGCTCTTTAGAGGCTTTCAGACATCCAGCCTAAAAGCATCGCGGCTGAAGCCGCTCCTACCGTGGAGAGATGAAGGCGTACGGGCCCGCTGAACGAGATCGTGAACAGGCAGCCAACACCGACAGGCTGCGGCCGCCCGCCGGGAGTTGCCGGCCAGGCGGCGAAACCGGCTACAGCCTGGAGATGTCGGCGATCGCGCCGAACTGGGCGCCGAGCTGGCCAAGCAGGGCCAGGCGATTTGCGCGCACGTGCACATCGTCGGCGTTCACCATCACGCCATCGAAGAAGGCATCCACCGGCGCCTGCAATCGCGCCAGCCGAACCAGTGCCTCGGCGTAGTCACCGCGGCGCAAGGCCTGGGCCGTATCGTGGTGCGCACTGGCCAAGGCCTCCGCCAGCTCGAACTCCACCGGCGACTCGAAATAGGCCGGATCGACCACGCGCGCCCCTTTGGCGCCCACCTCGCCCTCTTCCTGGCTCTTGCGCAGGATATTCGCCACGCGCTTGTTCGCCGCTGCGAGGCTGGAAGCCTCGGAATGCTTGCCAAATTCGGCCACGGCACGCAGGCGACGGTCGAAGTCGTACAGGCTGACCGGCGCCACGGCAAGCACGGCTTCGAATTGCTCCGGCGTGAAGCCGCGTTCGGCGTAATAGCCGCGCAGACGTTCCAGCGCGAAGGCATGGAGTTCATCGAGCAATTCGGCGCGACGAGTCCCCGGATCGAGCGTCGGAGCCTTGCCGTCCTTGCCGCGCTTGAGACCCGCCGCCAAGGCCGCCTCGGGCAGCAATTCCAGCGATTCGGCGAACAGTGCCCGCAGGTCGAGATCGAGCTTGCCCCCGACCAGGGTCCGCGCCAGGCCCAATGCGGCACGGCGCAGGGCGAACGGATCCTTGTTGCCGCTCGGTTTCATGCCGACGGCGAAGATGCCGGCCAGCGTATCCAGCCGTTCGGCCACGGCCAGCACGCGGGCGAGCTTGCCATCGGCGATGGCGTCGCCGGACTGGCGCGGCTGGTAGTAGCCATCCAGTGCGGCGGCCACGTCCGCGGCCTCGCCGTGGTGCTGCGCATAGTAGCGGCCCATCACGCCCTGCAACTCGGGGAATTCGCCAACCATGCGGGTCAGCAGGTCGCACTTGCCCAGCGATGCTGCGCGCGTGGCCGCGCCGGCATCGGCACCGACACGGTTGGCGATCACGCGCGCAATTTCGGCCACGCGCACGCTCTTGTCCCACAAGCTGCCCAACGCCTGTTGATAAGTGACGTTCTTGAGCTGTTCCTGGTAGTCGGCCAGCGGCGTCTTCAGGTCCTCGTCCCAGAAGAACTTCGCGTCGGCGAAGCGCGGACGGATCACCCGCTCGTAGCCTTTGCGGATCTCCGCCGGATCCTTCGACTCGATGTTGGCGACGCCGATGAAGTGCTCGGTGAGCTTGCCGCTGGCATCGAATACCGGCACGAACTTCTGGTTGGTCTCCATGGTGGTGACCAGCGCATCGGGCGGCACCGCGAGGAAGTTGCGGTCGAACGTGCAGGCGATCGCCGCCGGCCATTCGACCAGGTTGGCGATCTCGTCGAGCAAGGCGTCGTCGAGGCGCGGCACGCCGTTGGTCTTGAGGCCGGCGCGATCGATCTCTTCGCGGATGCGCTGGCGGCGCTCGGCCGGGTCGGCCAGCACCTTGGCCGCACGCAGCGCGTCCAGCCAGCTGTCGGCGTCGAGCACATGCACGGGGTTGGTGTGCATGAAACGGTGGCCGCGCGACTTGCGGCCGCTCTTCAAGCCCAGCACCTCGCCGTCGACGATGGCGTCGCCGTGCAGCATCACCAGCCAGTGCGCGGGGCGCACGAACGTGTAGTCGTGGTCGGCCCAACGCATCGGGCGCGGGATCGGAAGGCCCTTCAGCGCGTCCTCGACGATCGCCGGCAGCAGCGCGACCACCGGCTGGCCCGGTTGCACGCTGCGGTAGACGAACCACGCGCCCTTGTCGGTTTCCAGCTTTTCCAGCTGCTCGACGGCGACGCCGCAGGATTGCGCGAAGCCGAGCAGCGCCCTGGACGGCTGGCCGTCCGCGCCAAGGCTGGCGCTGACGGCGGGACCGCGGCGCTCGATCGACTGCTCCGGCTGCGCCCTGGCCACTTCGGGCACGTGGACGGCGAGGCGACGCGGCGTGCCGTAGGCCTTCGCCCGGTCCAGCGCCGCGTCGATGCCGCGCTTCGCCAGCCCGTCGCAGACGCCGCGCAGGAACGCGGCGGCCAGTTCGTCCAGCGCCTTCGGCGGCAGTTCCTCGGTACCCAGTTCGATCAACAGGGATTTGTCGGCCGCGCTCATGCAGCTTGCTCCTTCGACGTGTTCTTCAGCCCCGGGAAACCAAGCTTTTCGCGTTGTGCCACGTAGGTTTCGGCCACGCTGCGCGACAACGCGCGCACGCGCAGGATGTAGCGCTGGCGCTCGGTCACGCTGATCGCACGACGCGCATCCAGCAGGTTGAAGGTGTGGCTGGCCTTCATCACCTGCTCGTAGGCCGGCAGTGGCAGATTGGCAGCAACCAGCTGGTTGGCGGTGGCTTCGCACACGTCGAACCAGTGGAACAGCTCGGCCACGTTGGCGTGCTCGAAGTTGTAGGTGCTCTGCTCCACTTCGTTCTGGTGGAACACGTCGCCGTAGGTGACCTTGCCGTGCGGACCCTCCGTCCAGACCAGGTCGTAGACGTTGTCCACGTTCTGCAGGTACATCGCCAGACGCTCGAGGCCGTAAGTGATTTCACCGGTCACCGGACGACACTCCAGGCCGCCGGCCTGCTGGAAGTAAGTGAACTGGGTGACTTCCATGCCGTTGAGCCAGACTTCCCAGCCCAGGCCCCAGGCGCCCAGCGTGGGCGATTCCCAGTTGTCCTCGACGAAGCGCAGGTCGTGCACCAGCGGGTCGAGGCCGAGTTCCTTCAGCGAGTCGATGTAGAGCTCGAGAATGTTCTCCGGATTCGGCTTCATCACCACCTGGTACTGGTAGTAATGCTGCAGGCGGTTCGGGTTCTCGCCATAGCGGCCGTCGGTGGGACGGCGGGAGGGTTGCACGTAGGCGGCCGCCCACGGCTCGGGACCCAGCGAGCGCAGGAAGGTGGCGGGATGGAAGGTGCCGGCGCCGACCTCGGTGTCGAGTGGCTGCAGCAGCACACAACCTTGCTTCCCCCAATACTGATTGAGGGTCTGGATCACATCCTGGAAGGTACGTGCGGACATGGCTTTCCGTGACCGTGAACAAAGCGCGTTAGTATAGCCCCAGCACGCCTGCCCGCCGGCTGTC
>Ga0164242_10008291_pt1 | contig 11276 bp, 6 predicted proteins | sample OricomgcompostMG_FD_108783 | JGI IMG/M metagenome (GOLD analysis project Ga0164242, IMG submission 108783) | Miracle-Growth compost microbial communities from Emeryville, California, USA - Original compost - Miracle growth compost (MG) ...
CCTTGGAAGCCGTGTTTATTGTCGCCCATGAAGGGGCCGTCTTCCGCCTCGAAGGGATCGAGCCCCATGGTTGCGGCGTGGAACAGAGACAAGTCCGGGTCCACGCGCGTGGCGACGAAGCCGGTCGGCATGTGTGTGTCGAGACTCTCTTCGATACCCCCTGTCAAGCGTGTTAGCCATGATCATATCCCCACCGGCGCCAACCTGTCATGCCAAGACAGGCCTAGAGAGGCCCCGGAGAGAGCGGGGAGAAAACTCACAGATGAAGATGTAAACGAACTCGGCCGCGACGGGCACCCATGTCGCTAGCGCCAGCAACTGGCCAAAGCCCCACTGGTTCTCGTCATCTATCCCTCCAGACGTGTCGATGATGCGCTTCCTCAAAACAGTGAAGTATGCCAGCAGGGCCCACATGAACAGCAAATTGAGCCACGCAATGCCAAGCCGCCAGACAGACCGCCACCTGCTCACCCAGCCCTTTTCTGCCAGCCCCGGGATACCGAAGCCCGTAACGACGAAGGCCGTCAGAACGAGCCAGAGGAGGGGGGCGCCGATAATGAGCACCTGGCTAGCCTTCAGGGCTTTCCAGTAGTTTTCGCCGCCGCGCTGGTTGCACGGGTCCATGTCGGCCTCCTGATAAGCGCTGTGCCGCTCGTCGTAGTCGGCCTCGCCCCGTGGCGCCAGGTACACCTCCGTGGCTGCGAGAGCCCACATGAAGGCCAGCACTCCGCGCCGCAGCCACACACGATGCTTGTCCGTCCTGGGCTTTTCCTTATTCTTGTCAAGCTTGCTGCCGTCATCGTTTCGCCGGCCCATTAGGGCGTACAGCAGCATCACGGGGAACACGGAAAAGGAGGCGGCGAGGAGAGAGAGAACCATGTCATACACGGCACTGCCGAAGAACTGCACAGTCTGTGGGCCCTTGGGGTGTTCCCGGGCCCTGACGTGGGCGGCGGCCGTCCATACAGCGGCGATAAGCATCGCTATGCTCATGAGCATCGTGGCCGAGAGGAACCCGTCCAGGGAGCCGCGGAACGAGTCAAGTGTGCGCTGGCCGAGGCTTATCTTTACGGGTTTCTTGGCTGCCTTGTCGCCATCGTCGTCGCCGGCAGGGCGCTTGAGCAGAGCTTCGTTCCCGTCGCGGTCCCGCCTCTTTGCCTTGGCGTGGCCTCTGAGATGCCATATTGTGTATGCGATCAGGTAGGCGGTGGCGAGCGAGGCTTCGACGTAGTATGAGACGTACACCTAGGTGCCGGACAGCGAGTGTCAGTAACAAGTTTGGGATGTGCAACTAGGAAAGCAGAAATAAGGTGCGCCTTACCCCGATGCCAGTCAGATCGGCATTCCCTGTGTAGCCAAGAGACTTGCAGTATTCGGCCGTGCAGTCCAAGAACGGAGCGTAGATCACGTTCTCGTAGAACTCAGGGCTGGTGTCCCAGTTCCCCTCAGTCTCATTCCAGGTGTTGAGCGTGTGCCAGGTGAACCACTGGGAGATCCCACTATACGCCTCGGGTAACGTCAAGTTTGCCTGCTCGGCGATGGTGTAGAAGTCGACAGGGCTCGCAGCGGCGAAAAGGTTTATGCCGAGAACGTAGGTGCCGCCCAAGGTCTCGGATTTGTTCCAGGGGTTTGGGAGGTAGCGGGATGCCATCCAGTTGCCCCAGACGTCGCAGTCCGCCGCGAAATTCATGTCCTCCCATAACGGCAACTGGGGGAAGTTGACGCCGTCCGACATGGCTGGCCAAGTCTAATTACCGTACACGGAGAAGGAGCACCGGGGCGCTAACTCTACCCACACTTGGTAAGAAGGACGAGCGGGTTGGGCCGTTTTTGAGTACACCAAACCTTCTAATGGACAACCAACCACTGCCGTGAACACGGTTTCAGGGAAAGAGAGAGATGAGGCTCTGGGGAGAGCAGCCATCGTCGTATTTGTTACTCGCCATAAACATGCATACCTAGCGTTGATTTCGCTTATCGGTCACGACAACTCAGCCGCTGATCCGTAATCCCCCTCTCTCGGAAAAAGCTTGCTCAGCTTTGCCTTCGTGATGATTCCTCCCCATGTTCGGGGCCCACAACCTGGCCCCCAGAGTTGGAGATGAAGGGGTGGGACGGCCGCCGCCAATACTGAAAATGGAATGGCGCTGACGGCCAAGACCACTAGCCCCTGAAGCTGGATGAGCGCCCATGTCGAATGGAGCGAATGAGAGGACCTCAACAATCACTTCACCCCACCATTTCTGCCGTCCGTGGGGACTTGCTCCCCTTTCTTTGGTGCCAAAATTTTGTCAACAACCAGGGTCTCCTTCGGCGGTCCAGACCGATACGGATTACGGAGTACAGGGCTGAGAATCATCTTCCTGTTGCATTGGACGTCCTCTCGCTCCCAGCCGGTGGCTTGGCCAACGAGGGGGAGGGGGGACGAAGCTGACAAGGTCCGCGCGCACCATTGTCGTTCCCGTGCAATCTGTGGACAGCCGCATCAGTTAAATTATAAATAGACCCTTCCCAAAGACCTCGCCGGGTACCTGTCCACTAATAAGCGCACTGCGTTAGTGTGCACCACCTCAGCCTCTCGAAGCACATGGAGAAACGCGCTGCGCTGCCGCATGGCGCTCCTCCGCATGGAATGTCTTAGGTTCCCGATCGCACAGTAATACCCGCGATGGGCTTGGCGCGCTGTGGATCCACGCAACGCCGCGGGGAGTTCGATCGGCACGCCCCGCGCTGTTTTTGCGGCACAGGAACCCGACAGCCAGGGCCAGCTCCGTCGCAGTCTTGGCAATCCGTACCTCGAGGTTGATAGAAAATGGACTACCCTTTTGGCCACCATGTCCGGCCATTCGAACCGCGTCAGTCGAAATACTGTTGCTGAAGACAACCCTTGGAACACACGTCAGGTTCGAGGTTGTTGCCGAAGAAGCCATGTCGCTGAGCGGTTCTGCGGGTAGTGCTGATGTCAGCAGAACAAGGTCCCGCACCAACAGATGTTGCTGCCTTCGACAATCCTACCTTTGACAATCCTACCTCAAACGACGCAGAGTCGCACCCCTCCTTCCTCCTGTCTAATTATCCTTGCTTCGTTTCGGGTGAGCTCTCGAGGCGTCTCGTGAGCAGTAGGGTGTGGCATTCTCACACCCAGAGCATCGTCAGGCTATGCCAACGAAATCAAAGGCCGACGCCTTTTACCTCTCATCTTGTGGCGGATGCAAAGATGTCGCTAGAGATGAGCCACGTTCCTCTTACAAATTGGGACGAAGTAGGTTCCTGGAACAGCAACCCCAGCACTTCTCCCCGTGTGGGAAAAAAAAATCAGGGGCGCGATGGCGATGAATCAGTCGGACCGGGTCTGCTAATATTAAGTCCGTGAAGACTCGACGTTGCCGCTTGGGCGTGCATGGCAGCGACTAGGGTGCAGGGCCTACGCGCGCCATCATCTCCGCCCCACGTCGCTTGGTTTGTTTGCCAAGCTACCGATGTGCACTAATGCCGGCCAGAACAGATGCCCGCCAGCACATTTGAACATTGCGTTGTCCACCACTGCGAGTGAAAAGAAGAGCCCCTGTGTCGTCCGCGGGAGATCATTCCCATTTCATCGCGCCATTCATTGCAAGAGTAAAATCAGGCGCCATCGTCATGCTAGACTCGCTTGCGTGCTAGCCGTTCTCCTTTCAATCTCCGAGTTCGCCGAAGCCGCGCTCTCCCTAATTCTCGGCCAGAGTCGCTCCAGCCGCCAGTATGATCGGAGCCTGGTGTGCATTCCGGGAATTCATATGCGTCGCCGAGTTTCTTCACAGTACCCGCCTTTGGCGGGAGCCAATGGTACCTTATTATGGTGCATCGGCCTGGATCCGACCCAGAACAGCGCTAAAACCGGCCGGGATTGGTGGAGCACGCAACGAACTACACTATACGTCACTCACGACGAGCACAAGCGCCTCTTACAGGCAACTTTCCGAGAATGCTGGAGATGAAGGTCTCTTCCAGGACGCTTGGATGCCGTTGTACGCAAGAATGTGACGCGGCCCAAAACTACCTACCTAGTGTATGGTCTGACGATGTGACTCATCGGCCCCGCCTATCTCCGACTTCCGGCCCCGATGTGCGCCGACCTTCCGATTGGCAGGAGATAATCAGTACGCCAACGTTCAAACCTGCAGGCTCCCGCTCTTCCATTTTACCCCATAGTCGTAACCTCTTCTGACTTGCCACACCTCGTGAAGATACTAGATACTAGCTTTGCTGCCCTTGCGGCCACCAACGCGACCACAACACCAAACCAGGCAGATCATGGCACCTATGAAAATCCTCATCAGCGGTGCTGGCGTCGCCGGTAACACCCTCGCCTTCTGGCTTTCAAAGCTAGGCCACAGCGTCACTGTCGTCGAGCGGTTCCCCAGCCTGCGGACCGGGGGGCTCCAGATCGATCTGCGGGGTCCGGGGGTCGAGGTCATGAAGCGCATGGGTCTCGAGGAGGCCTTCCGCTCCAAGTCGGTCCCAGAGCAGGGCATTCAACTAGTCGATAGCTCTGGTAAACGGCGGGCTTTCTTTCCGGTCGGCAAAGGGCACAAGTTCCTCACCACCGATTATGAGATCATGAGAGGGGATTTGTGTCGCCTTCTACAGGAAGCTAGCCAGGATCGGGTCAATTTCATCTTTCAGACATCGATCGAGAGCTTCGAGGAGAAGGATGGCGCCGTTGACGTTCGACTGTCAAATGGCACGACAGACCGATATCAGCTGCTAGTCGGCGCTGATGGTCTAGGATCAAAGACCCGCAAAATGATGCTTGGACCCGACACGCCGGATGCATTTCGCCGCTTCCGAGATCTTTACACAGGATACTTTACTATTCCTCGGCCGATAAAAGAAGGAGAAGAGTATCTCGCTACCATGTACATAGCGACCGGAAGACGGGGCATGATGACCAGGCGCCATAGCCCGGACGAGATACAGGTATACCTTGGCGGCAAGTTGGAATCCAAGCGACTTGAGAGTTCTCGTCCGGGAGATGTCAAGGAGGAACAAGAGGCTTTGGCAGAGGTACTACAAGGAGCAGGGTGGCAGACAGATGAGATCCTAAAGTCTATGAAAGACTCTGACAACTTCTACCTGGAACGCATGGGCTTTGTCAAGATGGACTCCTGGTCACGGGGCTGTGTAACGCTTGTTGGAGACGCTGGATACGGTCCGTCAGCTCTCACAGGGCTGGGCACTACCAGCGCGCTTGTGGGTGCATACGTCTTAGCCGGCGAGATCGGAAGACACTGTGGACGGTCTGATGAAGAGACTGCTAATGGAAGAAACAACGCCAAGGAGTGTCTGGCGGCCGCGCTTCAGGCTTACGACCAAACGTTCCGGCCATTCATGGACCACGTACAGAAAGGGCTATCGGAGAATTCAGGGTCGTCTAAGCTGATACCGTCATCACAATTCGGCGTAACTGTCCTAACCTATCTAGCAGGACTGGCCTCGTCGTTGAGGCTGCATATCCTTGTCAGGGGACTTTTCAAAGAGGAGGAAATCCCGTGGGAGTTACCGGATTACGAAGAGCTGTTAAGGGATTAGATCGATTCTCCGAGTAGGCAAGGCATGTATGTATGATAGACACTCCACTCACGCCCGCCTGGCCTTTAGGATGTGACCTCTTGGTGTACTAAGCTGTGCTATGGGCTCAAGCTAGGGAATCCATGAGTAAGCAGGTACCTACGTAGGCAGGCATGTAATACTGTAAAAATTCACCACTTATATCTGCTTAACCTTCTTTGCTCGGTTGATATTCGCCCGAGACCGTTGTAACTGTGTAACCCAATCCTCTAATGCCGCAAGGGCAAGGCAAGCTTCTCGGTCTATAAACAATCGCCGACGTCTACACATGAATGCCAGGATTTCACTCATCTCACTTAGGTCTTCCCAGCTGCGAGGAGTGCCCTTAGAACATGATGTTGAAAATATATTAATGGTATGGCATCTCCTTCTGCAATGTGGTAACTTCGTCTTCGAATCCGAATCCGGCTCTCCTTGAACGGTCTCTGCCTTCCATTCCTCCATCCCTATCAAGGAGTCCAAACTTCAATTTCGTTCTTCTAACTTTGTCATTCAAAGGCATGGCCCCCATCGATTGTCCCATTGTCAGCTTGTCCAATCGATGATTCCTTGTCGTCGACATGAAGGCCGAGAACGATATGTCATGGCTGACCCCGTTACTAACGTAGGCGCGAAATCCAATCAAGACCCCAATTAGCGACATACCACATGTAATAGCGTATGTAATGATGAGTAGTTGTCTGTTGTACGAATAAACGTTGACAGGAGACGCGACAGTGACTCTGGCATTACTGCTGTTCAAAGCTCTGCGAGACATTAATTAGCGCCTGTGCTTGAGCATCATATCGGGTCAGGCTATCTTCCTACAAGACTTTATCGGCGCTGAACAAACTCAAAGTCACATTGCGTGAAAGCTCTTCCACAAGCTCCCCCACTGACTTGTTTTGAGCAAGGGCCGTGATATCAGGGGGTAGGAGAATTGGCGCTAGGCCGTAGACGCCAGAATGTGGCTCGTAAGGGTTGGCTTTCAAAGCGCCGAAGATGGCTGTCTCCGCCACTCGTGTCTTGTACGACATGATTCCGGTGAAGAAGCCACGGACCGCGCCGGTGAGCAGGTTAGCTACTGCATTCGCGACGGGGAAATAACTCCCGTGCAGGTCGTCCTCGGTCCAAGAAAAATCGTAAACGGGATCAATGCGCTGAGCACGCTCGGATGCCGAGTAGTAAAAGTGGACGTTGTATAATGTATCGGTAAGCACGCAGTCGTACGTCACGTTCTGTGCCCAGATCCAGAGTCGCCCTAGGTTATACTCCCCCTGGCTAGAGGGGAGCGCTGACACGTCGTCAAGCTTCGCACTGCCGTTAACTGGGACTGTGATCCCCTCACGCAGCGGAGAGCTGACGAAGTCGGGGAGGTAATCGTCATCCATAGCTGGCGGAGTGATGCAAGACACGGCGAAGTTGAGGAATTCGAACCATTTGTCCGAAAGGGGTGTGCTGTCGGAGTTGGCAACATCGAACATTATGGAACCGGTGGGTGGGAACGCAAGCCACGCCATCGGCGAAGTTAAGTTGTCGCCCAATGCGGTTGAAGATGAAACAAAGAATGTGGAGTTGAGGGTCATCCAAATGGCTTCGTTAATCCGACTAGACGGCTTGTAACAGCGGAGAGATGGGCCATGGAATTCCATCTCGTAGGTTGAATTAGCGATGGCCATATTCATGGGCAGAATTTGTAACGATGAAGCAGTTGACGCGACCAGACGAGCCATGTACGGCGTGATGCCATTATCTGTCGATTTGCCATCGTTTCCTATGACACTAGAACTGTAATCGAAGAGTGGTGTAACCTGAGAGAAGTTGACCGAAGGAACGGACATGGTGCTTGAGCTTAATATAGTTGTCGGCACTACCGTGAGTGTCGCTGGTGTGATGAGCGCCGAAAGGGGGATCAGCCTGTAAACCGCCAAATCAACTCTGTCAGTCGACGACATGCTAAAGAAAAAAGGCAGCCTCTGACATGAAGCAAGGTACCTACCACACCAAAAGAGCCAAAATAGCGCCTAATTTTGCCTTTCTTAGGAATTCCCAACTAGTAAAACTGAGTAGGCTCTCGGCTGCCAAAAACATAGCGTCAAGGCCCGCTACCGTGATAGCCTTTCGTCTAGCCGTGAGCCAGAGCTGTTGCTGGAACGCGATGACTACCGAGCCAGCAAACATAGACTTCACCAGGAACGCAAAGCCTGATCCGAAGCGGATCTTCCACTCCTGCCCTTCCCGCATGGCGTCCAGGCTCCACTCGTTAGAGGTCGTCACGACAACTGCTGTTCCATTGAGGCTGGAGTAGTAAAAGTGATGCCCAATCGCCCCAGCGGTGGCGCTTAGAAATAGGCTCACCATGGCCGCCGGAGACCGCCAGTGTACACCCCAGCGACCGGGAGCTTGGCGATAAGGGGCATTTTGGTGCTGATCATGGGGAGATCTGTTCCCAACCCATGGGGGAAGGTGGTAAATGTCGTCTTGGCTCTCATGAGGTCGATCCGATACTCCCACAAGGGGAGTCGACAAACTTGACGACGACCACATGTCGAGATGCTAGCTCCGCATTATAAATACCGGGTTCGACGTAGTTGAGAGGGTATCATAACGAGATATCTTACGGCACGAGTTGGAAAGGCTTTGATCAGGGAATTTAGAAACCAACGCAAGCCTGGGAGCCTCGAATTTTCCCGGGGCGCCTAACAGGTTACTGGACTGCCTGGGTGGATAGCTTTGCAAGGGTACTTGGTGCGTTGGCCCCTGTCTGTGGGGGCTGAAGAAATGAGCTGAACTTGCCAAAGCAAAGCGGCGAAGGATCAACGAATGCCGTTGCCGTAAGTGGTTCGGCGGCCTACAGCTGCAGTAGTTTAGGCGCTTCGAGGGCTAAACACTGCCCAAGTCGAGGCGCTTAAGCCCAGGCGCCACAGCGGGGGTCCACCATTTAGATAGATGTGCGTTTTTGGACAATCCGGAGTTTCACATCGTATTTTTTCAACTCGGGAAGGTACACCGAGAGTTATTTATCGTCTTGGTGTCAGCACGCTTGACTTTGTAACTAATTCTCTTTATATTACTGCTTTCCGCGTAGCTTCAAGGATGTTAGTAGGCCATCCAAGACCAGGGGCGTCGCTGTCGACACTAGCAATGCCTCCACTCGATTTTGTAAGACTTGGGTGCGAACCAGCATTCCTAAGTGAACGGCAGGTGTAAGTGGTTTGACATTTTTGATCATAATGGTGCAACAGCCAGACTTGATACCAAGAGTTTGCTCCAGACATCTTGGGAGTATTACTTCCACGGCAAGAAGCATATCCCAATCTTAGCCAGGGTCGCGCAACGCAAGCTACTAAAGGCTATCCAAAGCTCGAGAACGGCCACATAATTCGGACTGATAAGGCTGCAGCTACTCGAAATGCTAAGGTAGCTGTCATGTTGCGTCTCAGACAGGTAATCGTCTTTTACAGTGCTATCACCCTTCCCTGCCCTCAGCGAAAAACGAGAGGAACTTCTTCATTATTACAAACTTCGACACCGACAGTAAAAAGCATCGCGGATGGCTGCACAGGATTGCAAAGCGTACATGCGTGTTCTAGCAGCCAGGCTTTGAGATTGACGTCTGTTTGGAACCAGGTACTTTCGATTGCGACGGATTTGATCACCTTGACTTCATTTACAAACTCATCGTTTCCACCCGGCGAAACAGAAGCCCTAAAACGACCCCTATGCTCAGTCTGAGCAACGAACAAAGTAGGACAACCCAATACTAATGCAAGGCTATACGTAATTCAGACCGAGGATGGAGATGATTGTTAGCATTGGATCGTTCCATAGGAACCATGATGATTTTGCCTAGCAAGACACTGAGCGATGCAGAGTCGAGATTAGGGTGAACATCAAATAGGAAAAAGACTTAGAAAATAGTCTCTGACGGCGGACTGTCACTGACCTCATATTCCCCGAGGCAAGGTGGGAACACAGGCGAACTTGCGAACCATCCGGGGATAGTTGGACGAGTCTCCCGGCTGGGCAGGAGGCTGACAGCCCTCTCCGAAGACCGACGAGGAGCTGTTGGTTGACTACCCAGGTTTCCTAAAGAAACCTGGCCCACGAGCTAGATCTCTTGTCGGAATGTTTAGAAACCTATCATAGCGAGCTGAGATCACGGAGACTTACTCGGTGCGTGGTCGGATATAGTAAAGTGAACAATCGGAATACACCATACCATGGTTTGGGACTTGTGACACCCCCTAGTGAAGCGAAAGGAGAAGTAATGATGACCAACAAGCCCAAATAAAAAGAAAATAGGGAATTCGAAAAGCAATGGGGATCAAAGAACAAAATAAGAACAATAAGTAAAAAAGGGGGAAAAAAAGAAATTGCCCTCTGCCAGAATCGAACTGACGACCTTGTCATTACTGGGCAATTCCTTTTTTTCTTAGTGGCTCCTTCGTACCCTTTTGTTTTTTTTTGTATGGCAGGTCACGTGTAACGAATGGAGGGGATATCAAGGTTAGCATGCCTCTTTACATGAATGATGCGGTCATTCCTCTATTTCCATCCGCAACCTCTCAAAACGCTTCACATACTCCTACATAACCTAAAATAAGAAAAGTTGCACGATGAATTCCCGAGATCAACCAGACCGTGGTGTGAGTCTAGTACTCTGACAACTCAAGAGGCCCCGGATGCTGATTCTGATATAAGTCGAATGCAGAAAGGGATAAGCGTCTCTCTCGCATGTACGGAAAGGTACCCACCAGAGGGAATCTTCTCCACAACCAGTTACAGGTATCCATCCACATTCTCACCCCGATTTACGAGCCAGCCCTGCTCCAGCTGATGGCCTCTTCGTCGAATCCTAGGGACGAAAATATTTCGACTCGGGCGACTTCGCGCTGTCACAGGCCCACAGATCCTCCGACGCCGGCGCGGTCAAGACCGGGGACGAGCATCCTCTCCGAGGCACCATATCCAACCCCCTGTCCGCCGTGCCAAGCTCCAGCAATCTTGACGACGCTGACCAGAAGCGACGCAACGGGAGGGAAGCCGGAGACATGAAGCACGCGAGCCACCTCCACGATGAGGCAACAGAACAGAAGAATGCCAGCTCTCGGGATGGGGCTGGGGACGCGAAACTAGAATCATCGGTCTAGATGCTAACTTTGACGCAGGGAGATGACGCCTCTCTGCGTGAGCTGCGACGATGGATCTTCCTAAATTGGGCTGTTAATGGTAGTTTGGGTGCAAGTTAATGATCTGGGTATCTAATAACTGCAGGAACTGAGAATGTAAAGTTGGAGGAAGGGGTAAGAGGGTGAAGTCATGGCTTGGTTGGACCTCGGACCGCTGCAGTTGAAATCAGCAGGTCCCTGTGAATACAGGCCGTTCTCTCCGGCCAAATTGGTCTATACTTCGAGATGATTGGCGGCCATGTTAAAATGGGAGTTACTACAGATAGGCAGTTTTCGATCGCGGCCATAAAATCAGCCCCACCACGTGACACCAGGTGGCGGAACCAAACTCATCACGTGACGGATTTGGAGAGTCGTAATGGCTGGTTCACCACCATCAGCTCTCGCGCATCTCGGGAACCTCAAAACATTCAGAATATTCAGTAATGTTTATTCAACTGGGTACGCGTCCGCGAATTCTATCGGCGGACAGTCTACAAAACAATGGCGCCGCCC
>Ga0164242_10008292_pt1 | contig 11275 bp, 10 predicted proteins | sample OricomgcompostMG_FD_108783 | JGI IMG/M metagenome (GOLD analysis project Ga0164242, IMG submission 108783) | Miracle-Growth compost microbial communities from Emeryville, California, USA - Original compost - Miracle growth compost (MG) ...
CAGACCCTGGTCGCGGCTGACGGTGTTCAGCTCGGCGGTGGGCTGCTTGTTCTCGTCGATCACCGGGGCGACGATCGGGGAGATCTCCCGGTCGAACCGGCCCTCGGCCCAGGCCTGCTTGGCTTTGGCCTGCGAGGCAAAGCCCAGCGCATCGATGTCGGCGCGAGTTATGCCGCGGCGCTGGGCAATTCGCTCGGCGGCCTCGAACTGGTTGGGCAGGTCGATATCCCAGGACGCCGCCCGGGCTCCGCCGCCGTTGGCGCCCAGCGGTACCCGGCTCATGGCCTCGATGCCACAGGCGATGCCGATGTCGATGGCCCCGGTGGCGATCAGGCCGGCGATCAGGTGGTTGGCCTGCTGGGCGCTGCCGCACTGGCAGTCGATGGTGGTGGCGCCGACATGCTCGGGCAGACCGGACACCAGCCACGACTGGCGGGTGATGTTGTTGCCCTGCTCGCCGTACTGGGTGACACAGCCGCCGATGAGCTGCTCGACGTCCCCGGCATCGATGCCGGCCTTCTCGACGAGCGCCTTCTGGGTGGCACCCAGAAGCTCGGTGGCATGCAGGCCGGACAACCAGCCGCCTCGCTTCCCGATCGGGCTGCGGGTGGCTTCGACGATGACAGGATTACCCATGGGGTCAGGCTAGAACACGTTTCATTACTCTGACAAGCAAGGATGCGCCCGTGCCTTTTATCTGCGGTGAAGGCATGTTTCAATGGTGCCAACAGGCACTAGAAGGATTTGTCCGAGAACCTCAAGTTCCGGTGGCCCTGGATTTTCAAGGAGACACACAATGCCCTGCCCGATCCCCAACGATTTCGATCCGCTGGACGCGAATCTGAACCTGGAGCGTCTGCCGGTCTCCGAACTTGCTGAGCTGCGCAAGTCCGAGCCGGTGCACTGGGTGGACGTGCCCGGCGGCACCGGCGGATTCGGCGACAAGGGCTACTGGATCGTCACCAGGTACGACGACGTCAAAGAGGTCTCCAAGCGCAACGATATTTTCGGCAGCTCGCCCGACGGCGCCATCCCGGTCTGGCCGCAGGCGATGACCCGCGAGGCCGTCGACGTGCAGAAGGCCGTGCTGCTGAACATGGACGCCCCGCAGCACACCCGGCTGCGCAAGATCATCTCCCGCGGTTTCACCCCGCGCGCCATCGGCCGGCTCAAGGACGAGCTGAACGAGCGCGCCCAGAAGATCGCCCAGACCGCCGCTGCCGCCGGCACCGGTGATTTCGTCGAGCAGGTTTCCTGTGAGCTGCCGCTGCAGGCTATCGCCGAACTGCTCGGCGTGCCGCAGGAGGACCGCGACAAGCTGTTCAACTGGTCCAACGAGATGACCGCCGGCGAGGACCCCGAATACGCCCACATCGACCCGGCGATGTCTTCGTTCGAGCTGATCACCTACGCGATGAACATGGCGGCCGAGCGTAAGGCCAACCCGACCGACGACATCGTCACCCAGCTGATCGAGGCCGACATCGACGGCGAGAAGCTCTCCGACGACGAGTTCGGCTTCTTCGTGGTGATGCTCGCGGTCGCCGGCAACGAGACCACCCGTAACTCGATCACCCACGGCATGATCGCCTTTTCGCAGAACCCCGACCAGTGGGAGCTGTACAAGAAGGAGCGCCCGGAGTCGGCCGCCGATGAGATCGTCCGTTGGGCCACACCGGTTTCGGCGTTCCAGCGCACCGCCCTGGAGGACACCGAACTCGGTGGCGTCAAGATCAAGAAGGGTGAGCGGGTGGTCATGTCCTACCGTGCCGCCAACTTCGACGACGAGGTGTTCGAGGACCCGCACTCCTTCAATATCATGCGCACCCCGAACCAGCACGTCGGCTTCGGCGGCACCGGTGCGCACTACTGCATCGGAGCGAACCTGGCCCGGATGACCATCAACCTGATCTTCAATGCGATCGCCGACAACATGCCCGACCTGCGACCGATCGGGGAGCCCGAACGGCTGATGTCGGGCTGGCTCAACGGCATCAAGCACTGGCAGGTCGACTACACCGGCAAGTGCCCGGTCGAACACTGAGCATCGGTCGAATCAAGGAGGATTCGGGTGGACTTCACACCGAACCCCGAACAGCAGGCTGTCGCCGATGTGGTGAACTCCGTGCTGGAACGGGAAAATAGCTGGGACGCACTGGTTTCCGGTGGGGTGGCGGCGCTGGCTGTGCCCGACCGCCTGGGCGGTGATGGACTGGGACTGGCCGAGGTCGCGACCGCGCTGACCGAGATCGGCCGCCGCGGCACCATCGGCGCGGCACTGGCGACCCTGGGCCTGGGCCTGGCACCGCTGCTGGAGTTGGCGTCCGAGGGGCAGCAGGACCGTTACCTGGCCGGGGTCCCCGGCGGTGCGGTGCTGTCCGCCGCGCTGAACGAGGCGGGTGACCAGCTGCCGGAAAACCCATCGACCAGCTTTGCCGCGGGCAAGCTCAACGGCACCAAAATTGGTGTGCCGTATGCCGAATCGGCCAAATGGTTGCTGGTCAGCACCGACACCGCGGTGGTTGTGGTGTCGCCGCAGGCCGTCGGTGTGAACGTCACCAAGACCCCGACCGCCAACGGTTCGGACGAGTACGTGGTGACCTTCACCGATGTCGCGGTGTCCGACGACGACGTGCTCGCCGGGGCCACGGTGGCGCGGGTGAACCAGTTGGCGCTGGCCATGATCGGTGCCTTCGGTGCCGGTCTGGTGGCCGGTGCGCTGCGGCTCACCGCCGACTACACCGCGACCCGTGAGCAGTTCGGTCGGCCGCTGTCCACCTTCCAGACGGTCGCAGCCCAGCTCGCTGAGGTCTACATCGCCTCCCGCACAATCGATCTGGTGTCCACCTCAGTGGTGTGGCGACTGTCCGAGGGACTGGACGCGACCGAGGATCTGGCGATCCTGGGTTACTGGCTGACCTCGCAGGCCCCGCCGGCCATGCGGCTGTGTCATCACCTGCACGGCGGTATGGGTATGGACATCACCTACCCGATGGACCGCTACTACTCCTCGATCAAGGACCTGACCCGATTGCTCGGTGGTCCGTCGCACCGCCTCGATTTGGTGGGAGCCTGATATGTATATCGACCTGAACCCGGAGCAGCGTAAGCTGCAAGCCGAACTGCGCGAATACTTTTCGACGCTGATCACGCCCGAAGAGGCGGCGGCGATGGAGACCGACCGGCACAATGCGGCTTATCGTGCGGTGATCAAGCGGATGGGCTCGGACGGCAAACTCGGTGTGGGCTGGCCGAAGGAGTACGGCGGCTTGGGCTTCGGCCCGATCGAGCAGCAGATCTTCATCAACGAGGCCAACCGCGCCGACATCCCGCTGCCGATGGTCACCCTGCAGACCGTGGGACCGACCCTGCAGTTGTTGGGCACCGAGGCGCAGAAGAAAAAATTCCTGCCCGGAATCCTTTCCGGTGATGTGCATTTCGCGATCGGCTACTCCGAGCCTGACGCCGGCACCGACCTGGCCTCGCTGCGTACCACGGCCGTGAAGCACGGTGACGAGTACATCGTCAACGGCCAGAAGATGTGGACCACCGGCGCGCACGATGCCGACTACATCTGGCTGGCCTGCCGCACCGATCCGACCGCAGCCAAGCACAAGGGCATCTCGATCCTCATCGTCGACACCAAGGACCCGGGGTACTCGTGGACCCCGATCATCCTGTCCGACGGAGCGCATCACACCAACGCGTCGTATTACAACGATGTGCACGTCCCTGCCGACATGTTGGTCGGCGAGGAGAACGGTGGCTGGAAGCTGATCACCACCCAGCTCAACCACGAGCGGGTGGGTTTGGGCCCGGCCGGCCGCGTTGCCGGGATCTACGAGCAGGTGCACGCGTGGGCGTCCAAGATCGGTTCGAACGGTGTTGTGCCGCTGGATGATCCGGAGGCCCAGCGACTGCTGGCGCAGATCAAGTCGATCTGGCGGCTCAACGAACTGTTGAACTGGCAGGTCGCGGCCTCCGGTGAGAACATCGCCGTCGCCGACGCCGCGGCGACCAAGGTCTTCTCCACCGACCGGATCCAGGAGATCGGCAGGCTGGCCGAAGAGGTCGTCGGGCGCTTCGGTAATCCCGCCGACGACCACACCGCGCACCTGCTGGACTGGCTGGACAAGATGACCAAGCGCAATCTGGTCATCACCTTCGGTGGCGGTGTCAACGAGGTGATGCGCGAGATGATCGCCGCATCGGGTCTGAAAGTGCCGAGGGTCCCGCGATGAGCGATCTGCAAGCCGGTATCGACGAGATCATCGCCGGGGGCCGCAGCAAGCCGACGGTGAGCCGGGATCCGGTGAATCAACCGATGATTCATCACTGGACCGATGCGATCGGCGACAAGAACCCGATCTATGTCGACGAAGAGGCGGCCAGGGCCGCCGGCCACGACGGCATCGTCGCGCCGCCCGCGATGATCCAGGTGTGGACCATGATGGGCCTGGGCCGCACCCGTTCCGACGATGACCCGCTGGGCCGGGCGATGAAGTTGTTCGACGACGCCGGCTATGTCGGTGTGGTCGCCACCAACTGCGATCAGACCTATCACCGCTATCTGCGGCCGGGTGAGCAGGTCGCGATGAGCGCCGAGATCGTCAGCATTGTCGGTCCAAAGCAGACGGCGCTGGGCGAGGGCTACTTCATCAACCAGAAGATCCGTTGGCATGTCGGTGACGAGGAAGTTGCCGACATGGACTGGCGCATCATGAAATTCCTGCCAGCCAACAAGGCGGGCCAGGACGCGGCCCAAATCGGTTCGTTGCCAGCTGATCTTGATCCCGACAAGCTGATGCGGCCGTCGTCGTCCAAGGACACGCAGTTCTTCTGGGACGGCGTCAACGCACACGAATTACGGATTCAGCAGCGGCCCGACGGATCGCTGCAGCACCCGCCGGTGCCGGCGCTGTGGAAGGACAAGACCGAGCAGACCGACTACGTTGTGGCCTCGGGCAAGGGCACCATCTTCAGCTACGTGGTGCACCACGCACCGAAGGTGCCCGGCCGCTCGTTGCCGTTCGTCATCGCCCTGGTCGAACTCGAAGAGGGCGTGCGGATGCTCGGCGAGCTGCGCGGTGTCGAGCACGACCAGGTCGAGATCGGAATGCCGGTCACCGCAACGTTCATCGACTTCCCGGACAGCGATGTCAGTCCGGCCTGGACCCTGTACGCGTGGTCGGCCGAGGAAGGATCAGCCAAGTGAGTGTCACCGTGGGCGCCAAGCTGCCCGAGCTGTCGATCTACGGTGACCCGACGTTCATCGTCTCCACCGCGATCGCCACCCGCGACTACCAGGACGTGCACCACGACCGGGACAAGGCGCAGGCCAAGGGCTCCAAGGACATCTTCGTCAACATCCTGACCGACACCGGTCTGGTGGGGCGCTACGTCACCGACTGGGCCGGGCCCAAAGCCGTCATCAAGTCGATCAAGCTGCGCCTCGGGGTGCCCTGGTACGCCTACGACACCATCACCTTCCGCGGTGAGGTGACCGCCGTCGAGGGGGACCTGGTGACGCTGAAAGTGGTGGGCAGCAACAGCCTTGGCGATCACGTGATCGCCACCTCCACGCTGACCTTGGGAGGAGCCAAGTGAGCATCTCCGGTAGGGCCGCCATTGCCGGCATCGGCGCAACCGACTTCTCCAAGAACTCCGGACGCAGCGAACTGCGGCTGGCGGCCGAGGCCGTCACCGACGCACTGGACGATGCGGGACTGTCGCCCAAGGACGTTGACGGTCTGGTGACCTTCACCATGGACTCCAACCTGGAGACTGCGGTGGCCCGCTCGACCGGTATCGGCGAGCTGAAGTTCTTCAGCCAGATCGGCTACGGCGGCGGCGCCGCGGCGGCGACCGTGCAACAGGCCGTGCTGGCGGTGGCCACCGGGATCGCGGAATGCGTTGTGGCATACCGGGCATTCAACGAGCGCTCGGAGTTCCGCTTCGGTCAGGTGATGACCGGGCTGACGGTCAACGCCGACTCCCGCGGCGTCGAGTACAGCTGGTCCTACCCGCACGGGCTGAGCACCCCGGCCGCCTCGGTGGCCATGATCGCGCGGCGCTACATGCACGAATACGGGGCCACCAGTGCCGATTTCGGTGTGGTGTCGGTGGCCGACCGCAAGCACGCGGCGACCAACCCGAAGGCGCACTTCTACGGCAAGCCCATCACGATCGAGGACCACCAGAACTCGCGCTGGATCGCCGAACCGCTGCGGCTGCTGGACTGCTGCCAGGAAACCGACGGCGGCGTGGCGATCGTCGTCACCACCCCGGAGCGCGCGAAGGACCTCAAACAGCGTCCGGTGATCGTCGAGGCCGCGGCGCAGGCCGCCGGTGAGGACCAGTTCACCATGTACTCCTACTACCGCGACGAGCTCGGCCTGCCCGAGATGCGGCTGGTCGGTCGGCAGCTGTGGGGCCAGAGCGGATTGACCCCCGCCGACATCCAGACCGCGGTCATCTACGACCACTTCACCCCGTACACCTTGCTGCAGCTCGAGGAGTTGGGGTTCTGCGGAAAGGGCGAGGCCAAGGACTTCATCGCCGGCGGCGCCATCGAGTTGGGCGGCCGGTTGCCGATCAACACACACGGCGGACAGCTCGGTGAGGCCTACGTGCACGGCATGAACGGCATCGCCGAGGGCGTGCGTCAGCTCCGCGGCACGTCGGTGAACCAGGTGCCCGACGTCGAGCACGTACTCGTCACCGCCGGCACCGGGGTGCCTACCAGTGGTTTGATCCTGGGCTGATTGGCGTCGGCGACCGCCGCGGCAGGCGGTAATCTTTACCCTGACGCGGTGGATTTCGCGGAAGGGGGCCGTGTCGATGGGGATTCAGCCGGATAGCAGCCCGTACGGGTCGCAGACGGTAACCGGGCCGGCGTGGCCGAACGTGCAGGAGGAGCAGCTCGAAGAGGCTGCCGCCCACTACCAGGCGCTGGCCACCAAGATCACCGGTTCAGTGGTGCCGCAACAAAGTGGGCAGCTGATGAGCCTGACCGACAAGTGGACCGGCGGCGGGTCGCTGGCCGCTGCGGGCGAGGCCACGACAATCATCGGTGGTCACGAGGCCAATGGTGCGCAGGCCGCGGCGATCGCCGCCAAGTTGCATTCCATGGCGGCCACGGTGGTGCAGACCAAGAATCTGGTCAACGCCACGGCGGAGGAAACGCAGCAGGAATGCATGGCGCTGGCCGCGGCGCCGTTCCCCAACGTGCAGGAGCTGATCCAGGCGCGGGTCAAGGCCGGCATGTCGGAGAACATCGCGGCCGTGACGGCCGCCGCCACCGAGATGGCCAATGCCGTCGGGGGCTCGCCGAGTGTTCCCAGTGCTGGCGTCCCGCCGCAGCTGGAACAGGCCGCCGAGAAGGCCGCCGGCCAGATGGACCCACAGGAAATGATGCAGATGCTCAGCCAGATGGGGCAGATGGCCGGGCAGCTTCCGCAGATGGCCGGCCAGTTGCCGCAGCAGGCGATGCAGCCCCTGCAGCAGCTCGCGCAGCCACTGCAACAGCTGACCTCGTTGTTCTCCAGCGGCGGGCAAGGTAAGTCGGTGCCCGGCCTCGGCGCATCGCCGTTTTCCGCGTTCTCCAACCATCCCCTGGCGGGCGGGTCGGGCGCCGGTGGCGGCGCCGGGATGATGAAGGCCGCCGGCCTGCCCGGAGGTGGCGCCGAGGCGCGTACTCCGTTGCTGGCCAAGATGGTCGGACCAATGCCCGCGGCCACCGCAGTAGGCGCGACCGGCGGTATCGCCGCAGTGGGCATGGCCCCGGTCGCCGCCGGCGGCGGGATGGGCGGCGGCATGGGCATGATGGGCGGTCATCGTGGGGAAGGCGGTGGCGGCCGTGCCGCCGCATTGGCCGTGCCGGCGCCGTTGGAGTACGAATCCGATGACGACGATGCCGACGACGACTGGTGAACGCTGAACGTTTCGAAAGCAAAGGGGTGGAACTGCCATGAGTATGTCGCCGTTGCAGAAGCCTGAGGGCATCAGCTGGACTCCCGCGTCCGTGGAATTGCCGGACATGCCGATGATCCAACCGGGTGTGGACGCGATCAGTGCCACGATCGCCGCGGTACTGCCGACCATGGCCGCCGACATGACCGCGAACGTGGAGTCTCTGCAGGCCAAGGAGGGCATGTTCTCCGGCAAGGTCGACACCGCGCAGTCGGCGTATCAGACCGCCGACGAGCAGGGACATCAATCGGTCGGGCAGATGGGCCAGATGTTGGGCCAGGTCGGCCAGATGGCTCAGCAGGCCGGGCAGATGGGCGGTCAAGGCGGTGGCCCGCTGGGACAGATGGGCCAGATGAGCCAGTTCGGCTCGATGATTCAGCAGGCGATGCAGGGCAAAGGTGGTCAGGGCGGCGGGCTCGACCCGTCGCAGGCCGCCGGACAGCTCGGCCAACTGGGGCAACTGGGGCAGCTCGGCCAGGCCGGCCAGCCGCCGCAGCCGGACCAGCGTCAGGCCGAGCAGGATCAGCGCCAGCAGCAGCAGGACCAGCGTCAGGTCCAGCAGGATCAGCGCCAGCAGCAGCAGGACCAGCGTCAGGTCCAGCAGGATCGCCGCGATGCCCAGCAGAATGCGCGGGAGTCGCGCCCGCAGCATGCCCCGGTCACGCCACCGACAGCCGGAGCGGGTCCGTCGACCCAGCATGCCGGGCCGGCGCCGGTCGCACCGGTGGCTCCACCCACGCGCCACGGCGGGGACGCCGCCCGCGAGATGTAGTCCGGGGGTTCGGGTATCGGGCCGCGAGAGGAAAAACTGAGGGCCAGTCGCGAAAGCGACTGGCCCTCAGTTGTCAGTGCGTTGGCGTCAGGACGCCGGGGTGGCGGCGACCACGGGGGCGCCACCGGTGTTGGCGGCCGGTGCGGTGTTGGCCTGGCCCGCGGTGCCCTGGCCGGCGACGGCGGCAGGCTGGGCGTCAGCGGCCGGGACCTGAGCTGGTGCGGCGGGCGAGGCGGCGGCCGGAGCCGTCGGGGTCGGTCCGCTGACCGCGGCAGCAGCGCCCGGGGTGGCGTTGGTCGCTGCCGGAGTGCCCTCAGCGGCCGGAGCGTTGGCCGCGGCCGGGGTGCCTTCGGGTGCCTGGCCGGCGGCCGGGGCGGTAGCCGGAGCTTCGGCACCAGCAGGGGTACCGGCCGGGGTCGCGCCCTCGGCGGGCACGGCGGCCGGGTTCTGTGCGGACACCGAGTTGGCCTGGCTGCCATCGGCCGGCGGGGTGACGGCCGGTGCCGGGGTGCCGGCGGCGACCGCGTTGGTGGGCGCGGCGGCGGCAGCGGCGCCGAGACCGCCGGCAGCGGCCGGAACCGCAGTGGTGGCGTTGGCGGCCGGGGCGGCGGCGGCAGCGGCAGCGGCCGGGGCGGCAGCAGAGGCGGCCGACGGCGCGGCGGCGTGGGTTCCGGCGGCCGGGGCGGCCGCGGGTGCCGACGACGAGCCCTGCCAGGTCAGCAGGTCGCGGCCGCCGTCGTTGTACACGACGCTCTGCGGGTTGGGGCCGGTCACATCGAAGTACACCTTGCCGGTGGTCTTCTGGCCCTGGGCCAAGGTGGCGGGGTTGACGCCCTGCGGGGTGGCGACACCGAACAGCACACGGTAGTTCTGGCCGTCAGCGGCCCGTGCGTTCAGGTTGGACACGATCGGGGTGGCCCCGCCCTGTAGGGCCTCATCGGTGGCGGTGGCCTCCCACAGCGTGCCGTGCGCGGCGTAGGGGATGGCGTCGGTGCTGGGTTTGAGATCGGTGATGGTCCAGCCCTGGATGCTGTTGCCATTCACCAGCTTGGCCTGCTGGCCCAGTGCGGCAGAGGTGCCGGCAGCGTCGTCGGCCCAGGCCAACGGCATGGCGATGGCGCCGATGGCGGCAGCCGCTGCAGCGGCTGCGGTGATCTTGGTGATGTTCACGGTGTTCGCTCCTAAGTCGTCCGACGGGCGGCTTCCCCCGACAGAAGGTGTGGTCACGCGTTTGTTACTTCTAACGCAAATTAGCAGGTTATGCAGCAGCTGTGGACTATGGATCCCATTGTTCGAGGTACCGGCACCCGCGCAGAACTTTGCCGGCCGCCGACAGACATCGGCTCACGTGCCGGTTCTACCGGGCCAACGGGTGTTTGGTGGTGTTTTCCGGCCACGGCGGCGCCCCAGGGTGCCGCCGTGGCCGGCTTCACAATCAGGACGCGAGTAACTCGACGCCGGAGAGCACAACGGTGTTGTCGCGGCTCGGCACCGTCAGCACGCCGGTGACCTTGTTTCCGTCACGCCACAGGTTGGCCTGCAGCGTCTCGGCCGGGAACACCACGCCGGCGAATCGGGCGCCATAGGAACGGACCCGGCCGGCGTCGCCGTCGAGCACGTTGTCCACGATGGCCTTGCAGCCGATGCCGTAGCTGCACAACCCGTGCAGGATCGGCCGGTCAAATCCGGCTGCCGCGGCGAATGCCGGGTCCGAGTGCAGCGGGTTGCGGTCGCCGCAGAGCCGGTAGAGCAGCGCCTGCTGGGGCAGGGTCGGCAGATCGATGGTCAGGTCGGGGGCGCGGTCGGGGGCGGTGGCCGAGCTTGCCGGTCCGCGGTCGCCGCCGAAGCCGCCCTCGCCGCGGGCGAAGATGGACCGCTTCTGCTTCCACAGTGGGGCGCCGTCCGGGGTGGTCACCGTGGTCTCCGACCAGATGACCGCGGCCTTGCCCTTGTCCCAGATCTCGGTGAACTTGGTGATGGCGCGGCCGGTACCCGACGGCGGGATCGGCGCGTCGGCGTAGACCGCCTCGCTGGCGTGCAGCACCTTGCTCAGTTCGATGTCGATGCCCGGGAACTGCACCGTCGGCGGCTCGGTCATGTGGAAGCTCTGTGCCACATTGCCGAAGGTCGGCAGCACCTGCGGGGTGTTGTCGACCAGGTAGCGCAGTTCCCGCTCGCTCATCGGGTCGGCGCCGGCGCCCAATCCCAGATGGTAGAGCTGGATATCGCTACTGCTCCAAGAGAATTCAACGGGTTCGAGTTCGGCCCCGATCGCCTCGTCGAGATTGATCGGCATGTCAGCCCTTTCCTGCCACGTGCAGCGCGGCGAGGTATCCGAAGGTCATGGCGGGGCCGATGGTCCCGCCGGGTCCGGGGTAGGTGTGGCCCATCACCGGTGCGCTGACGTTGCCGGCGGCGTACAGGCCGTCGATGACCGAGCCGTCCTCGCGCAGGGCACGACCGTGCACGTCGGTGACGATGCCGCCCTTGGTGCCCAGGTCGCCGGGGACCATCTTGGCCGCGTAGTACGGC
>Ga0164242_10008293_pt1 | contig 11274 bp, 7 predicted proteins | sample OricomgcompostMG_FD_108783 | JGI IMG/M metagenome (GOLD analysis project Ga0164242, IMG submission 108783) | Miracle-Growth compost microbial communities from Emeryville, California, USA - Original compost - Miracle growth compost (MG) ...
ACCTTTGACGCCGCGCGCTCGGTCGATGCCTGCGCTGCCGTACTGTGGGACGGTCCGGAGGGTCGCGCGCGGTGATTTTCGGGCTTCTGCTCGCTGAAAACGGCCATGTCCGGGCCATACGATTTAACGACCGATAATGCAATATTATCGGTCGTAATTATCTCTAAACAGCCGGTGCGGATTCTGTTGATAATTCTCGCATAAACCGCACATTACGTGTAGGCTGATTTGCAATGAATCGGCCAGTCACACGAACATCGCATCCTATCATACCGCTGCCGCGCGTGCCGGCCTGGGCGGTGCCGCGCAGCACCATCGACAGCGATGTCGAGGCTGCCTATATGGCCGGCAGTGCCCTGAATTCGCTCGACAATCTCGTTCGCTCCGATGTGCCATGGCTCGGCGCCTGGCGGCAGCGGCTCGCCCTCAAAGCCGCCGTCGCGACCGTCAAGCTAATGCGCCGCACCGAGGATGAATCCGCCTTGCGCGATGCCTGGTATCTGCGCCAGCCCGTTGACGATCCGGGGCCCGCCGGACAAGTGCTTCTGGCATGGCGAAAGCTCGCCGGCCGGACGCTGCCGCCATCTGCCCAGGATCTTGGAGCGGTTGCCGATCTGCTCGGCGTTTCTTGGTCGGATGCGTTCGCCCATTGCATCCCTCGCATCGAGGAGGACGTGCGAACGGGCGCGCCGGCGCCCCTGGTCGCCGCGCGTGCCGGGACGGCCGTCATGCGGGAGGACCGGAAGGCGGAGGCCTTGGCCTGGTGGATAGGCGACCTTGCCCTGTCCCGACGCATGGGCTGGTCGCCGGCCGTTCCGGTGCTCGCCAGCCAAATGTACTTGCCGGCGCTACGCACTGGTCCAGATCGCCGGCGCGCCCGTCCGGATGGTCCGGATTTCGAGCGGTCAGTCTGTCTTGCCGCCGCAGCGGGTGCTACCGAGGCCTGCCGGCTCGCCTCCGGCATCGCGCAGCAGGCCGAACGTCTATACGAGGTAACGCCGAAACTGCGCTCCAAGGGGGCAGGGGACGTCATCGCGCTGTTGCTGTCGGACGATGCCGTGTCCGGTTCCTTTACCAGCAAGGTGATGACCCGATGGGCCAGCCGCCGGCTGTTCGGACGCCTGGAGCAGTTCGATGCTGTGCGGGAGCTTACCGGCCGGTCGACCTTCCGGCTGTACGGGTTGTAGCCATGGGCCGTCCGTCACGCGAAACTGGTTTGCTGGATACCGAACTCGACGCGCTTCCGCCCGAGCTTCGCTGGCGCGAGTGGATGACACGTGTAGAGGCAGTTATTTTCGCCGCGCCTGAACCGGTCACACGGGAATTGCTATCACAGATCGTCGGCCGCCAATGCAGCATCGATCTGCTGATCGAGGATATCTGCAACGAGCTTGCCGCGCGTCCCTACGAGATCGTCGCCGTCGCCGGCGGCTGGCAGTTCCGCACACGACCGCGTCAGGCCGATGTGCTGAAGGCCGCCTTTGGCGGCACCACCACCGGCGCCGACCTCCCCGAGGGCGAGATGCTAGTGCTGGCCTCGATCGCCTATCACCAGCCGGTCACGCGCGCGGCGCTCACCGACATGCTCGGACGCGAGGTGTCGCGGGATGTCATCGGCCATCTGCGTCGGCTCGACATGATCGCATCCGGGCCGCGCTCACCGCAGCCTGGCGCGCCTTACACCTATGTGACGACACGGAAATTCCTGGAGCACTTTGGGCTCGATACCCTTCGCGGACTGCCCGACCTCGAAGCGCTTGAGGATGCAGGACTGTTGAGCCAGGCTACCGTTGGTCCTGAATATGCGATGGCCGACGAAGAGGAAAACGTTGATCTGTCCGGCTAAGTTGGTGCGGGTTGGCACCCAGTTCTGGTCCCTTCGGGGAAGGGGTCAAATTAGTGTCGATTGCGGCTGGCAGGTATGTGTCATCATGCTAGCCGTTGAACAGAGCTACTGCCGTTCCCAATAGCTGGCGACCGTATTTTCTGTACTGTGCCGGGCGCATCGATCGAAACTCCGCTTTGACGAGGAGGGCGATCAAGCTAGAAGCAAAAGATCAGGACATGGGCTGCTTAATATGGACCCAACGATTGACGACAATTTCGAAGAGCCGGAGGGTGTCGACGATCCGTTCGACGCCGGCTGGGGAGACTATCCGCTCGATGCCGTCTTCGTGCGCACGGAGCCGCGGACGGTAGGCGATGTCGTCGATCGTATCGATCGTCAGCGCTATATTCTCGATCCGGACTTCCAGCGTGATTTCGTCTGGCAAGTTCCCAAGCAGTCGAAGCTCATTGAGAGTTGTATCATGCGCATTCCGCTGCCGGTCTTCTATGTGGCGGAGGCGCCAGATGGTCGAATCATCGTAGTCGATGGGTTGCAGCGCTTGACGACATTCTATCGTTTCATGCGTAACCAGTTTCGCCTGACCGGCCTTGGCTCAAGTGATCCCGACGCCAAGCACCCACTCGAAGGCAAGTTCTTCAAAGACCTGTCGGTGACGCTTCAGGAGCGTGTCTCCGACACGCCACTTACGATGTATATTCTCGACGCCAAGGCGCCCGAGCGGGCGCGGTTGGACATTTTCGAGCGAGTGAACAGCGGCGAGCCGCTGACCCGCCAACAGATGCGCAACGCGCTCTACAATGGGCCTGCGACCAACTGGCTTAAGGATGCGGCCGCAAGTCCGATCTTCCGTAATGCTACTGGGCGTTCGCTCAACGCGCGGACGATGCGTGATCGCGAAGCTATCAACCGATTCTGCGCGTTCAAGCTACTTAGACCAGAAGCCTATCGCGGCGACATGGACACATTCCTAGCGCAGGGCCTAGCGGCGCTGGCCAACGGCAGCGACGCCGAGCGCAGTGAACTGCAACAACAATTTGAGGATGCCATGACGCTCAACGCGGAGTTGTTCGGCGAGCATGCCTTCCGCAAGTCGCTTGCTAATGGTCCTTCGGCGACGCGCAGCGTTATCAACATCTCGTTGTTCGAGGTGTGCGCGGTAGCAATGGCCGGGCTCGGCCCACTAGACGCGCAGCAGAAAACTTATCTGCGCGAAGCGATCATTGAATTGCTCAACGAAGCGACCTTTATCAATGCGATTACCTATTCGACCAACAGCACGAGGCAGGTGCGCGCGCGGTTCGGCATGATGGACGCAGTGATCGCCGAGCTGCAGAGAGCCGAAACATGAGCGAATGCGTAGTTCGTGCGGTGGCGATGGAGGGCTTCAAGTGCTTTGACGACTTGCGGCTCGAGTTCGGCCAGCTGACACTGGTGACCGGTTTCAATGGCGGCGGCAAGTCGACCGCGCTGCAGCCGCTTCTCCTACTCGCGCAAGCGCTCCGTTTTGGTACATTGGACACGCTGCCGTTGAACGGTCCGCTGGCACGGCTTGGCACGGCGGGCGATATCGCACCGATACGGTCGGAGCGGCCGATGCTGCTCAAGATCGAGGGCGATGACGGTAGCTTTGCTGTGCAGCCGACCTTGCAGGCGGGCGATCGCGTCCTGCCGATCGCAGAGCCGCCGGAGAGACGACCAAGCCCTCGACTACGACGCGCGCTCGAAACCCTGTCGTTTCTTGGCGCAGTCCGTATGGGCGCTGAAGACGCTTTTCCGATTCCCGAGCGTGTCAATGTTCGCGATGTCGGGCACGATGGCCGGTTCGCACCTTACTGGTTCGACCAGCTCGCTGATGAGGATGTTGATCCGCGTCGGCGCTATCCCGGGACGGAAGCGGCAATCTTCCGCAGACAGTTTGATTCCTGGCTCTCCAGCTTGTTTCCGGGCGCTGAAGCCAATGTACAGAATGTGACCGCTATGTCGCAAATGAACCTTCAGTTCCGGCTGGCAGAGCTCGGATCGTGGAGGAGACCGTCGAATATCGGCTACGGCCTGACCTACGCCTTTCCGATCCTGGTTGCGCTGCTGGCCGCCGTCCCGGATCAGCTGATCGTGATTGACAGCCCGGAATCGCATCTCCATCCGTCGGCGCAGTCTCAGATGGGGAGGCTCCTCGCGACGTTGGCGAGCGCGGGTGTGCAGATTGTTGTCGAGACGCACAGCGACCATCTCCTCAATGGGGTCAGGCTGGCGGTACGCGACGGCACGCTGCCCCCGGAGGATTTGCGCCTTCATTTCTTCAAGGGACCGAACGGCAAGGAACATGGCGTGACGACCCCAGGGATTGGGGAGGGGGGCGAGATCTACGAATGGCCAGAAGGCTTCTTCGACCAAAACGAGAAAGATCTATCGCGGCTCGCCGGATGGAGCTGAGTGGGTGCGCTTCTATCTAAACGAGGCCTCTATACAGGGGCAGTTCGAGGATGAGTCTGATTTTCGGCCGCTGCTCGAGCAACTGCTGGCCGCGCGTGCACGCTCGCCGGTGCTGGCGGGGATGCGCACCACGCCGGCGCTGGCTGATCGGCCGGTCTCGCATGCACGGAACGTGCGGCAGGTCGTGCAAGGCTGGCGCGGATCGCCGACGGTCGGGGCCTTGCTCGCTTGGGTAGGCCGAAACGGACCGTTTATCGAAGAGGATCGCTTAGACGAAGCCGAGGACTTATTTCATTGTCTAGGCGTCGAGGTTACCGATGGCGGTCTTGGCGAGGCCGGCCGGCGCGTGAAGGCCGGTGAGATTGCAGCGACAGTGAGCTTCCCGGGTGGTGCGCCGGACTTCGCACAGTCGCCTCTATCCGTTGTCCATGGCTTCGAAGATGAGCCGATTGGCGAGTATCCGGTCGAGAACTTTTGGGACATGGATGCGGCGGTCGCGCGCGTGCTCGGCGAGCAGGCACCGGCAACGAACTGGCAAGCGATGGTCGAAGCAGCGCGGCAGCGCTTTCCGAACCTTCTGCTTCCGAATGCGCTATACGAAGACGCACGCCTTGCGCGTGAGCCGTTCGATGCGATCATCCGCGATCGCTTCTATGCGCTGCTTGGATATCTTGATGCCTACATGCGCGGACGCGATGAGAGCGGCAACGAGGGCCGGGAGGCTCAGGAAATCCTGAGAGCCCATTTTCATGGCGAACGTGCGTTGTTCTCACCGGAGTCAGCAACCAATAGGCGCGATTTTCAAAGCGAGATGACTTTCCCTGACCCCGAGGGCGGCGCCGACATCTTCGCGCATTTCCACGGTAAGATTAGCCACCGCTTCTTCCGCCTGCATTTTGATTGGCCGGTGCCGAGTACGGCGACCCGGCTCAAAGTTCTCTACATAGGCCCGAAGCTCACCAAATCCTGATGGCTGAAACGCTACCGCTGATTGGCAACGCGTACCTGACCACAGGCCGACGTCACGAGGCCCTCTCGTAGAGCGAGAACCCCGTGGGGAGAGGTGAGGTCCCCCAATCCATCGCGATGGCCACACTGTGGCGACCGCGCGTCAGAGCGACATAGAACTTCGCCCGACTCTGGGGCTTTAGGTTCGTCGCGTGATCGGAAAGCCAGAGTCGCATCGGCTCGGTGGGCAGGATCACCACATGGTCGAAGCCTCGGCCCTTCGACTCCCCAAAGTTCATGGCGGGCCACCGCTGATCTACGCCGAGGCTGGTGATCTTGTCACGCAGTTGCATCGGCCGGACCGTCGCCAGGTAGTGGGCGTAGTCGGCCGTCCGGAGGATGAAGGCGCCATTCCACGCCGCCGATCCGGTCCTACACCGGACGCAGTCACAGGCCTGGCTGGCGGGCAGGACCGGAAACAGTCGCGACGACACCGTGCAGATGACTGCGCTGTTGCGGTGCGACCGGTTCAAGGTCGTCTCGTCGATGTCGACCGGCACCTTCTTGGGAAGCTCATTGCGCAGGAAGTCGACGATGCCACCATCGGCGTACTTCTGGTAGCGCCGTTCATGGTGCGTTAGGTAAGTCACCTGCCGCGGGTCGCCGACCATGAGCAGGCGAACGGAACTGCGGGCGAGCGCCGCCAGGATGTCGAGATCATAGCCGGCCAGATCCTGTACCTCGTCTACAAAGACGTGCGGGAAGACGCGGCTGATCCGGTCCATCACGGCACCGCCGCTCTTTTCGTTGCAGCGGATGGCGAGCTTGGGAAGCTTGTCGGAATAGACCCGACGGACTGGGTCGAAATAGTGCTTGTCGATTTCATTCTCGGCCCAGAAGACCGGCTGACCCTGGCGGGTCCGAAACTTCAGGCCCGACTGGGCCGAGACCAGCACCATTCCGGAGACCGGGAACTCGAATAGGCTACCCTGAAACGGCTTGACGCCATGGGTGATCAGGAAGCTGAACCATGTCATGATCACCACGTTCGCCGGCACATGGCCGACCAATTCGAAGAACTTCTGGCGGATCTCGGCTTCGTTCGACTCCGTGTAGGTCGTGATCATGACCCGCTCGCCCTTGATCTTCACCGCCTCCTCGACGAGGTAAGTGGTCTTGCCCGAGCCGGCTGCGGCGATGACGATCTTGTTCTCGCCGATCACGGCGCGATGGCCTTTTGGATATAGTCCGGATAGGTGACCGCGGTCGTCGAATTGAAGATGGCCAGGGCGCTCTCGGTCTTGTTCGCCCGCATGTGGATGCGAAGCTCGTCATCCGTCTTTGCCGATGTCCCGAGGATGGCATTCAGGGTCGCGCGATCGTTTGCCTTAAGGAGCTTCGGCTCCAACGTATTGTAGTTGTAGGGCTTATCCTTGATCATCAGGTGTCCAGTGTCCACGACGGGATCAAAGCAGATCCTGACGGTGCTTGAGTCCTTGAAGGCAGCATATTTCTTCTCGACGGCGGTGGTGTCGCCGTCATTGTCGGTAACTACGGCAACCGGGATCTTGAGAGCGTCAGCCAGTTCGAGGAAGCGCAGGAAGGCCGTGCCGACAGAGATGACGTCGATGCCGTCCTGGATGGGCAGGCGGCCCCCATTGGCATCCATATAGGCGCGCTGAACGACCAGCTCGTCGGAGTCGCCCTCAACAAGTATGGCCTTGGCGGCGAGGGCCAAGCGCAGGGTGTCGTAACCCGCCAGTTTCTTGAAGAAGTCGCTGGCTTCCAGTTCCGAGATACGCGCCACCTCACCGCTACGCAGCACGATCAGGTGGTCGAGGCCAAGCTTATTGGCTACGAAGCTGCTGTGCGTGGAAATGATGATCTGCTTTTGCCCGTGCTTCTCGGTAAGGTCGGCGATCAGTTCGTTCAGCCGCGTGTGCGACAAGTGATTCTCCGGCTCCTCCAGCAGAACCGCCGTCGCCTCGGCGTTCTTCTTGGCGCTGAGAGCCAGCTTGGTCTTGATCACGCACTGTTCGCCCTTGCCAATATATTGGAAGGGGATGAGGTCGATATAGGTCATCAGGCTGCTTTCCCAGGCGGTCTGGGACGACAGATCGACCGAGATGCTGACCGCTTTCTGGCTGATCTTGGCAGCCTGGGTGATCCGCTCGTTGATTAGCTTGAGGTTCGGGTTTGCCACGAAAGCCTCCTTCAGCTTTCGGTGGGCTTGGGAAATGGACGCGCGCTCCTTCTCCTCTAGGACGTCGCGGATGATCCGGGAGACGTAGACGTCTGACCCGTTCTGCAGTCGCGTGCTTGAGGAATCGATCAGCGCGGATTTGATCGGGATATTGCGAGCAGTGACGCCCTTGCGCGCGAACGAACGCATGGTTGTGGTGTAGTACTCGACCGGGATGGAGGTGAGTTCGCCGGCTTTCACCAGCTCCTCATACGGTCCTTTATAATTCTCCTCGTCGAATTCGATCTTGTAGACCACGCCGCTGCGCTTGGCCCTCTCCGAGTTGCCATCGCCCTCTAGCTCCGCCAGTTCGTTTGAGGACCCCGAAAAGAATAGCTCGATCGTGATCGCTGGCGGCGGGAGCGGTGATGCTGTGCCGAGGCTTTGTACGTACTTGTTCTGAGCGACCAAGTTGAAGAGATAGCTCGTCAGGTCGTTCTTCAACGGGCGGCCGTGCAGCAGTCCCGTCAGCGCCAGGTGAATCGCCTCCAGGATCGTGGTCTTCCCGGACTCGTTGGCGCCAACGATCACGTTGAGGCCATCGTCCAACGCGAGTGTAAAAGTCCCCTCGTAACATTTGAAATTGGTGATCTTGACCTTCTCGATCTTCATACCTTCGCCCCAAGAAGTCGCCCGAAGTCTAAAAAATATCGACTATCCCATCTCGTGAATTTTCACCTGCGGCACGACCTGCTCCGCAATCTCGCACAGATGCCGATGATGGGTTAGGTAAACCACCTGTCCGACTTGGGCCATCTGCCCGAACAGCCGGAACACTTCCTCCGATCGCGGCTCATCGAACGTCTCCATGATGTCATCTGCGATGAAGGGGACCGACGGTCGTGCTGCGGCAAACTCCTCATATCCGGCCAGACGCAGCGCAAGGTACAGCTGGAACTGCGTTCCTTTGGACATCTCGACGGCAAGCTTGGAGCCGCCATGCCGCGATAGGCTGATCAGCGCTTCGCGATCCTTGTCGGGTCGCGTAGCAAGGCCGGTATATTCATCGCGTGTGATCAGGCGGAACGCTTCGGACGCCCGATTCATCATCGCGCTTCGGTGTTTGTCGCGATAGGCGCGAATGCCGTGCTCGGCGACCAGACTTCCGCTTTTGAGGCGAAGATACCGCAGCGCCAGATCCTCAATTTCCAGAAGGAGTGTGCGCCGGTTCGCCTCAAGACGGGCAGCGGCATCATCGCCGCCGATGGCTGTCAGGCGATCGGTTGCACGCGCCTTGTCGGCGAACAGGTTCTTCGCTCGGCCGTCGAGATCTTCAAGCCGCGTGATGAGTTCGGCCTGCTGGCGCTGCAGCTCCGCCAGGTCGGCGTCGGCAAGGCTGGCCATGGCAGCCTCCAGCGATGGCAGCTGCATATCGCCAACAACCTGCCGCTCAAGCTTGCCCTGCTGCTCGACCAGCTCATCCCTTTTCCGGCAACGTTCGAGAGCTTGCCGAACATCCGCGAGCGCATCGACCTGGAAAAAGGTGGTCAATTCCTTCTTGTGCGCGGCATGGACCGCTATTTCGCCGTCCAGCCGCTCGCGCTCGGTCGCGAGATCGACAAGCATCTGATCCCGTTCCAGCCGCTTCGCCTCGACCTGTCGGGCTTCCTCCAGCCGACGGATCAGGGCTTTGGCGGCCTCGCCAGGATTGCTGCCATCAAATGTGTCGCCGAGAGCATTATGCAGCAGGGCAACCTCGTCGATGAAGGACTTTCTATCTGCCTCCATGGAGCCGATGCGGTGAAGCAGATCATCCTTCTCTCGCAGGACTTCCGGCAGGCTGGCGAGCGCGTCGAGGAGCTCACGGACAGCGCCGACCTTTCCTTCCCTGGTGAACCAGGTGCTTGCGAGGGCGGTCGACCAGCCTGTTTGCCACACATCGGATGCAGTGATGGCTTCGTCGAGCTCTGCTTTCCGGCGAACCGCGGCCGCTTCCAATTCACCGACGCGCTTTTGAGCGTCCTGCCGTTTGGTCTGCATTGCAGCATGGTCGGAAAGGATGGTGTCGGCAGCCTGCATCAGGGCCGCCACGTCCAGACCATCGACATCGATCCCAACGCTGACCAGGGTTGCTGCGAGCGTATTCTGCTCCGTCGCAAGCGCAGTCCTGGCTTCTTCGGCGTCACTCACGGCACGGCGCAGATCATCCCATGCAGTCAACGCCGAAGTACGGGTCTCAGCCCATTGGCCGATCCTTGTCAGCCATGACCCGACGGATGCATCCTCACCCAGATCGATTTCGGATGGCGTTTCCGTTCTGATCTCGCGGCGCAGTGTCTGCAGATCTTCATCGGTCTCCCGCAGCAGCTGGCTTTGGCGGTCGATGCTCGCCCCGGTTACCGCCAGCCCTACGGCCAGGGAACGCAGCTCCTCGAGTTCCCTGGCGCTGTTAAGACGTGCGGCCGCGGCTGCATCGGTCACGCGCATTCGGGCCTCGAAGCGATCAGCCGTTTTCCGATCAAGGACCGACAGATGCTGCGCCCAGGCTTCTTCCCGTTCGAGAAGGGCCGCCTTCGCCTCATCATCATCCATGATGTCGATCGCTTCGCGCAGCGCTGCCAGCCGTGCTGCATCTTCCTCCTGCTTCGTCGAGACCTCTCGTTCACGCTCGATGATCTGCGAGCGACGCTTCTCTATGTCGCTGGAAGCCCTCTTCCAGGATTCGACACGATCGGCAGCGGGTGGCGATATGTGCCGAAGTTTGTCACCGTCACCGGACCATGGATGCAGCCCGCTGACGGCATCTTCAAAATCCCGGCGTTTGGCGGGGACAGTTCGTTCGGCAAGGCGGAGTTCGGCAACAAGATTGCCGTCACGCAAGCGGCGCAGCACCGACTGAAGCTGCGCTACCTTGCCAGCATCGATCTGGGCACCCTGGCCATCGAACGCCTGGCGGGCGCGCTGCTCTGTCTCAAGGGCCTGCCGAGCCGCCTCGTGCTCCTTTTCAGCCGATTGTCGTGCGACATCGACGCCGGACTTTTCGCTGATCAGGTCACGCAGCGTCCCAATCGTGGCGGCCGGAATGAGCAGTGACTTCGGATCGTCAACGTCTGCCTGACCTAGCGTAGCGAGGATGAGATCCACCTTGCGGTTCGATTCAGACAGCGCATCCTTTCGTTTCGGCAGATCTTCTTGCGCAGTCGCATAGCGTGCAGCTGCGTCTGTCAGCTGATCGAGGCGATCCGCAATCTCAAGCATGCGGTTCTCAACCACGAGCCCTTGGAGTTCCTCCCGGGCTTTCTGCTCGCGCTGCGTGATGCCGGTCAGCTTAGTTTGAAGCCGCGTCTCTTCGACAATCAGGTCTGGAAGTGCTGACGCCCATTCAATTGGCGGATGCGGAAGCCCCACGTATTCGGAAAGCTGCTCGTCTCCCTGACGGTATTCGGCCACCAGAGGGTGGGCACGCAGGATGCGAGCGATCTCGTCATGCCGGGCCTTTGCCGTACCGATCTCCTTCATAACAGCGTCATAGGCCGCTTCAGCCTGTTCGAGCGCTGTCATCAGCGTTCTGTAAGCCGAGGCCTGGACGTCGATCTCATCGCGCTGCGATCGGAATTCCGCGATCTGGCGTTTCAGGCCGGCGATCTTCGTCGAGCTGGCGCGCTTCCGGAAAATGCCATCGGCCTCAGTGACGGCAGTCTCGAGAATGGAACTGATGCCGGCGAGGCCAGCGCTCGCCGAGAACAGCAACTGCCCCAGATCGCCCTTGCTTTCCAGAATGGCATTGCCGCCATCCTCAAGCGTCTGATCGTCGAGGGAGAACATCATGCGATAGGCGTCGCGCGTCAGCCCGGCGAGCGGG
>Ga0164242_10008294_pt1 | contig 11274 bp, 9 predicted proteins | sample OricomgcompostMG_FD_108783 | JGI IMG/M metagenome (GOLD analysis project Ga0164242, IMG submission 108783) | Miracle-Growth compost microbial communities from Emeryville, California, USA - Original compost - Miracle growth compost (MG) ...
CACCCACACCGCGGTGCAGGATCCGGAGCTCGACCTCCTCGCCGACGTCCAGCTTGAGCAGCGCGTCCTCCAGGGCCTCCACGGAACCGGAGACGTCGCCCTTGATGATGAGGTTGAGCTGCTGGATGTCGCCGGCGGCGATGGCCTTGTCCAGGTCCTCCAGCGAGATGCGCACCCGCCGCTGGGCGAACTGCGCGTTGCGCTCGCGGGCGGCCCGCTTCTCGGCGATCTGGCGCGCGGTGCGGTCGTCGTCGACAACCAGGAAGTTGTCGCCGGCGCGCGGCACCGAGGTCAGACCGAGGACCAGCACCGGGCGGGCCGGGCCCGCCTCCTGCAGGTTGTTGCCGTTCTCGTCGAGCATCGCGCGGACGCGGCCGTGCGCCTCGCCCACCACGATCGAGTCACCGACGCGGAGCGTGCCGCGCTGGACCAGGACGGTCGCCATGGCGCCGCGGCCCTTGTCCAGGTGGGCCTCGATCGCGATGCCCTGGGCGTCCTGCTCCGGGTTGGCGCGCAGGTCGAGCGCGGCGTCCGCGGTGAGCACGACGGCCTCGAGCAGGCTGTCGATGTTCAGGCCCTGCTTGGCGGAGATGTCGACGAACATCGTGTCGCCGCCGAACTCCTCGGCCACCAGGCCGAACTCGGTCAGCTGGCCGCGGACCTTCATCGGGTCGGCGCCCTCGACGTCGATCTTGTTGACCGCGACCACGATCGGGACCTCGGCCGCCTTGGCGTGGTTGAGCGCCTCGACGGTCTGCGGCATCACGCCGTCGTTCGCCGCGACCACGAGGATCGCGATGTCCGTCGACTTCGCACCGCGGGCACGCATGGCGGTGAACGCCTCGTGACCCGGGGTGTCGATGAAGGTGATGGCGCGCTCGTCGCCGTTGACCTCGGTGACGACCTGGTAGGCACCGATGTGCTGGGTGATGCCGCCGGCCTCGCCCGCGACCACGTTCGACTTCCGGATCGCATCCAGAAGGCGGGTCTTACCGTGGTCGACGTGGCCCATGACGGTGACCACCGGCGGGCGGGCCACCAGGGCCTCCTCGCCGCCCTCGTCCTCGCCGAACTCGATGTCGAAGGACTCGAGCAGCTCGCGGTCCTCGTCCTCCGGGCTGACGATCTCCAGGACGAAGCCCATCTCCTCGGCGAGGAGGCGGAGCGTCTCGTCGGAGACGGACTGCGTGGCGGTGACCATCTCGCCCAGGTTGAACATCACCTGGACCAGCGACGCCGGGTTGGCGTTGATCTTCTCCGCGAAGTCGGTGAGCGAGGCACCGCGCGACAGCCGGACGGCCTGCCCGTTGCCGCGAGGCAGCATGACGCCGCCCACGGACGGGGCCTGCATGGCCTCGTACTCCTGGCGCTTCGCCCGCTTCGACTTGCGGCCGCGCGCCGGGCGACCGCCCGGGCCGCGACCGAAGGCACCCTGCGTGCCGCCGCGGCCACCGGGGCCGCCGGGACGCCCGCCGAAGCCGGGGCGACCGCCGCCGCCGGCCGCGCCGCCGCCGAACCCGCCGCCACCGGGACGCGGGCCGCCGAAGCCGCCGCCGCCACCGGGACGACCGGCGCCGCCGCCACCCGGACGGCCGCCGAAGCCGCCGCCGGGACGACCCGCGCCGGCACCCGGACGACCGGGCGCACCCGGACGGCCGCCGGGCCCGGGACGGGCCCCGCCGGCCGCGGGACGCTGCGGCATCATGCCCGGGTTCGGGCGCGGCATGTTGCCGGGCGACGGACGCGCGCCCTGCGGACGCGGCATCCCGCCGGGAGCCGGGGCGCCACCGGGACCACCGGGACGCGGGGCACCCGCACCCGGACGCGGAGCACCCGGACGGGCGCCACCAGCACCGCCGGCGCCGCCCGGACGCGGGGCACCGCCGCCGGCCGGACGCGGACCGCCGGGACGCGGAGCGCCGCCGCCCTGGCCCTGACGCGCCGGGGCACCCGGACGCGGCATGCCGGTGCTGCCGGAGGTGAAGGGGTTGTTGCCCGGACGGGGACCCGCCGGACGGGCGCCCGGAGTCGCCGGACGCGGGCCCGGACGAGCGCCCGGGGACGCCGGACGCGGGCCGGCCGCGGCCGGACGGGACGCCGGGGCGTCACCGCGCGGGGCGGCACTCTGCTGGCCCTGGCCCGAACCCTGGCCCGGCTGCGCGGCCGGGGCCTGGAACTCGGCCGCCGGGGCGGCCGGACGCTGCGGCGCCGCGGGCGCGGCGGGGGCGGGACGCGGGGCCGGACGCGGCCCCGGGGTGGGACGCGCGCCGGACTCGCCGGCGGCGGCCGCGGGGGCCGGCGCCGAGGCGGCCGGACGCGGCGCCGGGCGCGGGCCCGGGGTCGGGCCGGGGCGCGACGCGCCAGCGGAGCCGGTCGCACCGGCGGCCGGCTTGGGCGCCGCGGGCTTGCGCGGCGCGGGCTTGGCGGGAGCCGCGCTCCCGCCGCCGCCTCCCTTGGAGGCGGAACTGCTCTTGTTGAACGCGGTCTCCAGCTTGCGGACAACCGGCGCCTCGATCGTCGAGGACGCCGAACGGACGAACTCCCCGAGCTCCTGGAGCTTGGCCATGACGACCTTGCTCTCGACGCCGAACTCCTTCGCGAGTTCGTAGACCCGGACCTTAGCCACTTCGCTCCTTCTCGGTCCGGGGTTGGTCGTCCGCCGGACCGTCGCTACTTCTGCATGGGCGTACTCATCGCGTACTCATCGAGTGCTCATCGCAATCTCGACCCACTTCCGATTCGCGAGGTACCTGGTGCTCGGCGCTGCCGCGGGATGCGGCGGCGCCCGTGCTCTGACGAACACCCCCGCTTTCCGGCGGGGGTGGTACTGCTCAACAGCGGTGGGACATCAGCGCCCTGCGGGCGCCCGGCCACCGCCGACCGGCTGCTCGGTCTGCTCGAACCACCGGCTCAGGGCCGCGGTGTCGAGCGGTCCCGGGCGACGCAGCGCCCTGGGGAACGCCCGGCGGCGCACGGCCAGGTCCAGGCAGTTCCGGTCGGGGTGCAGATACGCGCCCCGGCCGGGCAACGTGCCGCGCGGATCGGGGACGCAGGCGTCCTCGACCGCCACGACACGCAGCAGGTCCTGTCTGGCCGCCCGCTTGCGACAGCCCACGCAGGTGCGTTCCGGGCATGCGGAAGCATGCGCCCGGCCAGACACAGCCAAGTCTACCCCTCTGACGGTCCTCGCTCCCCTCGCGCCGATCATCATCGGACAACCGACGCCGGGAAGCGTCTGTTCCCGGAGCCGTTTCCCGGTTCCGTTCCCGGCTCTGTTCCCGGCCCCCGCGAAGGGGCCGCCGGAGCCTCCCCGGGCCGCGCGTGGCGTCAGGCGCCGGGCTCCGCCTCGGTGTCCGGGCGGATGTCGATGCGCCATCCGGTGAGGCGCGCGGCCAGGCGGGCGTTCTGCCCCTCCTTGCCGATCGCCAGCGAGAGCTGGTAGTCCGGCACGGTCACCCGGGCCGAACGCGCCTCGCGGTCGACGACCTCCACCTTGGTCACCCGCGCCGGGGAGAGCGCGTGGGCGACCATCTCGGCCGGGTCGTCCGACCAGTCCACGATGTCGATCTTCTCACCGTGCAGCTCGGCCATGACGTTGCGCACCCGGCCGCCCATCGGGCCGATGCAGGCGCCCTTGGCGTTCAGGCCGTTCTTCACCGAGCGCACCGCGATCTTGCTGCGGTGGCCGGCCTCGCGGGCGATCGCCGTGATCTCCACGCTGCCGTCCGCGATCTCCGGGACCTCCAGCGCGAACAGCTTGCGCACCAGGTTCGGGTGGGTGCGCGAGAGCGTCACCGAGGGCCCGCGCACGCCCTTGCGGACCGCCACGACGTAGCACTTCAGCCGCACGCCGTGCTTGTAGACCTCGCCCGGGACCTGCTCCTGCACCGGCAGGATGGCCTCCAGCTTGCCGATGTCGACCAGCACGTTGCGCGGGTCCTTGCCCTGCTGCACCACGCCGGTGACGATGTCGCCCTCGCGGCCCGCGTACTCGCCGAAGGTCTGCTCCTCCTCCGCGTCGCGCAGCCGCTGGAGGATCACCTGCTTGGCGGTGGTCGCCGCGATCCGGCCGAAGCCGCTCGGGGTGTCGTCGAACTCCCGCGGCTCCGGGCGCCCGGCCTCGCCGGCCTCCTCCGGCGTCTCCGTCGCCCAGACGGTGACGTGGCCGGTCTTGCGGTCCAGCTCGACCCGGGCCCGCGAGCGCGCGCCCGGGGTCCGGTGGTACGCGATCAGGAGGGCCGACTCGATCGCCTCGACCAGCAGGTCGAACGAGATCTCCTTCTCCCGCACCAGCCCACGCAGGGCGCTCATGTCGATGTCCACGCTTACGCCTCCTCCTGTTCCTCTCCTGCGGTCCGCACCGAGCGGAACCGTCACTCCCCCTCGACGGAGGCGTCGTCCTCTTCCGCGACGTCCTCGACGTCGCCGCTGCCGTCCTTGCGGTTGAACTCGATCTCGACCCGCGCCCTGGCGATCTCCGCGTACTCCACGCGGCGCTCGGCGGCCTTCCCGCGGCCCTTCACGGGCGGCACCAGCAGCAGCACGCCGTCCTCGCCGGCCTCCAGCACTCGCCCGGTGACCTCGCCGCCCTCCGCCAGCTGCGCCTTGACCAGGCGGCCGACGGCGCGGCGCCAGTGGCGCGGGTGGGTGAGCGGGCGGTCCACCCCCGGCGAGCCGACCTCCAGCACGTAGGGGGCGCCGCCCATCACGTCGGACTCGTCCAGCGCCTCGCCGAAGACCCGGCTCAGCTCGGCGACCTCGTCCAGGCTCACGCCCTCGTCGCCGTCGACGGCGATCTCGAGGCGGCGGCGCTTGCCGGCCTGGGTGACCTTGACCTCTTCCAGATCGAACCCGGCCTTCACGGCCAGCGGTTCCAGCAGGGCACGCAGCCGGTCGTTCGGGGGGTTGCTCATCCGGGTGACTCCTCGGCCGCGTCTGCTGTTGTCGGAAGGTCGCGCGGATCCCGGAGCCGATGGCTCCGAAAGCCGTGTGGTGGAGGCCGAGTCTATCCGGTGAGGGTCGGATGTGCCGATTCGGCAGGGGGTACGGGGGCGCGATACGGTCCGCTCCGGGTGTTCCCGGTGGTCCCCGCGCCCGGGGCCCGCCCCTCCGCGTCCACTCCGTACCCCAGGCAGGAGCGTGCCGGCGTGCCGTCGTCCCCACCGCTGTCCACCCCGGTCCCCGCGCCCCGGCGCCCGCCCCGGCGGGCGGTGCTCGCGGGCGGGGCCGCGCTGCTGCTGAGCGCCTGCGGCAGCACGACCGCGGCGCGGCGCGGATCGGCCGACGGCGCGGGGAGCGGATCGCCCTCGGCGTCGCCCTCGCCCGGTGCCGCCGTGCGCGCGCGGTCCGCCCGGGCGTCCGAGGCCCTGCTGGCCCGCTACGACGCGACACTGACGGCCCACCCGGAACTGGCGGAGCGGCTGACCGCGCTGCGGTCGCAGATCGCGCAGCACGTCACCGCGTTCGGCGGGACGGCGGCGACGGGCCCAGCGGCTCCCGGCACCTCCGGGAGCGCCTCGGCGTCGGCCTCCGCGACATCGCCGTCGGCGTCCGCGGCGCCGCGGGTCCCCGCCTCCGGCCCCGCCGCGCTGCGCGCGCTCGCCGGCGCGGCCACCGCCACCGCCGCGGCCCGGCACGCCGATCTGCTCGCCGCTCCGCCCGCGCTCGCCCGGCTGATCGCCTCGGTCGCCGCCTGCGAGGCGAGCCAGGCTGTACTGCTCGGAGGTACCGCCTGATGGCCGCTCGGCTCTCCTCCACCGAACTCTCCGCGCTGCAGGCCGCGTTGGCCGCCGAGCACGCCGCCGTCTACGGCTACGCCGTGGTCGCCGCCCACCTCACCGGTTCGCGCCGCACCGAGGCCACCGCCGACTACCAGGCGCACCTCGCCCGCCGCGACGCGCTCCGGGAGCGGGTCGCCGCCTCCGGCGCCACCCCCGTCGCCGCGGCCGCCGGCTACGAGCTGCCGTTCACCGTCACCGGCGCCGCCCGGGCCGCCGAGCTGGCCGCCCTGCTGGAGAGCAGGCTCGCCGACGTCTACGCCAACGCCGTGCAGGCCGGCGCGGACGGCGGCTTCCGGTCCGACGCCGCCGCCGCGCTCTCCGCCGCCGCCGTGCGCGCGGCCCGCTGGAGCGGGAGCACGCAGGCCTTCCCGGGGGTCGGAACGCCCTGACCGGCGGGCGGTCGACCGGATCCGGCCACCCGTGGCCGACAATGGACGCGAGCACGGTCCGATCAGCGGGCGTGCGGCGTCCGTGGAGGGAGCCTGATGCCGGCAGGACCGGACCAGCCGCGGGTGGAGGTGCCCGCCCTGCTGCGCCGCACCGTCTCGACCTGGGAGGGGGCCGCCGGGCGCGCGTGGCTCGACGCCCTGCCCGGTGCCGCCGCCGAGTTCGCGGAGCGCTGGGGGCTGACGATCGAACGGGTGCTGGTGCCCGGCGGCCAGGTCAGCCTGGTGCTGCTGGTGCGGACCGACGAAGGCGAGCCGGCGACGCTCAAACTGGGTCTGGTCACCGCCGAGAGTGAGCGCGAACCGGAGGCACTGGAGCGGTGGGACGGGCTCGGCGCGGTCCGGCTGCTGCGCGCGGAGCCCGAACGCGGGGCGATGCTGCTGGAGCGGCTCTCCGGCGACGTCTCGCTGCGGTCGCTGCCGGAGGCCAAGGCCATGCTGGAGGCCGCCGGCACGCTGCGGCGGCTGTGGGTGCCGGTGCCGGAGGACCACCCCTTCACCACGCAGCACGCGCACGTCACCCGGCTGCTCCGGCTGCTGCGCGAGCGGCGCGACCGGCCCGGCGTCGAGGAGATCCGCCCGCTCGCCGACGAGGCGATCGCGGCGGCCGAGTCGCTCCTCGCCGACCCGCCCGAGCAGGTGCTGCTGCACGGCGACTTCCACCACGGCAACGTGCTGGCCGGCGAGCGGCTGCCCTGGCTGGCGATCGACCCCAAGCCGCTGGTCGGCGAGCGCGCCTACGACCTGGCGTGGCTGGTCCGCGACCGGCTCGACACCCTGGCCGGGCAGCCCGGACCGGCCGCCGCCACCCGGCGCCGGCTCACCCGGCTCGCCGACTCGCTGGAGGTCGACCCGGACCGGCTCCGCGGCTGGTCCCTCTTCCGCGCCGTGGAGGCGGGCGTCTGGGCGGTCACCGTCGGCGACCCGGCGTTGGGCCGGCTGCTGCTGGAGTTCGCCTCCTGGCTGTGACGGCGTCGCGGTTCTGACGCCGGCTCAGGTGCGGGCCTCTAGGCGTGGGGCTTCAGCGGGAGGTGGGCGCCCATGACCGCGTAGGGGAGCACGGTGTTCGGGAAGATCACCGGATGCGCCAGGTCGACGTAGCCGAGCGAGCGGTAGAGATGGCGCGCGGGCGTCTCGTGGTCGATCGCGGAGAGGATGCTGCGGGTCTGCGGGACGCCGTCGCAGAGCGTGGTGATCAGCCGGCGGCCGAGGCCGAGGCCCTGGTAGCCGGGGTGGACGTGCAACTCGGTGACGGCGAAGGCGTCGTCCAGCCACTCGCCGTTGCCCTCGCGGTCCAGGTAGGGCTCGATGATGGTGGACCACCAGTGCGTGCGGTCGTTGGGCATGCCGTAGGCGAAGCCGACGAGCCTGCCGGTGGAGAGCAGCAGCGCGCCGAAGGCGCGGGTGCCGGGGACCAGCGCGTGCCGGGCGACGATCTGGCAGCGCACGGCGACCTCCTCCGCGGTCAGACCGAAGGCCTGCGCCTGGACCTCCAGCGCGTCGGCGGCCCGCGCGGCGAGGTCGATGGGCGCGATCGTCACATCGTCCATGGCCGCGCAGGTTACCGCTTGCCGAGCCGCACGGCGACCGGACGCGTACGGCAGGTGACCGGTGGCGCCCGGCGGGACGCGGCGGGAACCCTCCCCCACGGTGAAGGTTGTCCCGCTGGACGGGACAGGAGCGGTCTCGGTCGCCCCGGCCCGGACACGGGAAGCCGGACGCGCGGGCCCGGACGCGCGGGCCCGGACGCGGGAGGCCGGACGCGGGAGGCCGGACGCGGGGCCGCCGCCGCGACGCCGCGAGAGGCAGAGTCGCGGCGGCGCGGCGGCGGCGTCAGAGGCGGACCGGAGGACCCGCACGGGCCCTCCGGTCCGGCAGGGTCACCGCGGGGGTCCGCCGGAGGCGTTCGGCACACCGCGCGGGTCCGCCGCGCCGGGGGCGCCGGCGGCCGTCGCGGAGCCGGAGGGATCACCGGACGGCGTGGCGTCGGCGGAGGCGGCGGCCGTGGGGTCGGCGGAGCGGCGGGGCGGCCAGTGGTCCCGGCCGTCGCGGCCACCACCCGGGGTCGCGGACGCGGAGCCGGTCGGCAGGGCGGCGCCGTCGCCGGGGGGCATGCCGCTCGCCGCGGCGCCCGGCGCTCCCCCGACCGCGGGCGGGGTCGGCGCGGACGCCTGGGTCGAGGCCTGGGGCGATGCCTGCGTCGGGGCCTGCGGGCAGCCGAGTTCGACCAGGGACTGGGCCAGCCGGTCCGTCAGGAAGGAGTACAGGTCCTGGCCCTGCGTCGGGGAGGGCGCCTGCTCGGTGAACCGGCGGTCGGCGCGGACGCGGGCCGCGCCCGGACCGGCCAGCCGCGCGCAGTACCGCTCGGGCGAACCGTCGTCACCGGCCTGGCCGAGCGCGGGCTGCCCGCTGCCGGCCCGGTAGAGGCCGGTCTTGCGCGGCGACAGGTCGCCGTCGACCAGCGTCATGGGGTCGTTCAGCGGGACCAGCGCGACCGGCGGCCCCTGGTGGGCGGCCGCCTGGAGCTCGTCCAGGGCGAGCGAGGTGGTCGTCCGGCCGGGATCGGCCAGGTCCGGGGCCCGCCAGGGCGTGCAGCCGAGCGCGGGGGCGACGTAGTCGTCGAGCAGCGCGTTGTCGCTGGCGTTGAGCAGGGTCGTCGTGCCGTCACCGCCATGGCCGCGGTCGTCTTCGCTGAGGGCCGCGGCGGCGCGCGCGGTGTCCTGGGCGGTGCGGCCCCGGTCGTCGGCGAGGTAGGCGGTGGTGACGTTGTCGCTCTGGTCCTGGTCGACCAGGCTGAAGTCGCGGGTGCTCGGGCAGGGCCGGCCGTCGGCGGCGGTGCCCAGCGGCGGGACCTTCAACGTCCCTGCGGACTCGGCCTTTTGGGCGGCGCGGAAGAAGGCGGGGGCGCCGCAGTAGGCGAACTGGCCGAAAAGCGAGTCGCCGAGCCCGTTGACGCACTCCCCGGCGCCACGCCCGGACAGGGTGAGCGTGTCGCCGTTGAAGCCGAACCAGACGCCGACCACCGCGCCGGCCGGGAGCCTGGGCGGCACCGGGGCCACGGCCGGGCGGCTGCCGTCGTCGACCACCAGCGGGTCGTAGACCGCGAGCGTGCCGGTGGCCGGATCGAGGACGGTGGCCTGGACGAAGGCGGACTGCGCCGGGTCGGCCTCGTGGCAGGGGCCCTGGTCCGGGTCGGTGGCGGTGAGCCGGTAGGGGGTGGCCAGTCCGGCGGCGGTGGTGGGGCGCGCGGGGACGAGGAGGGTGCAGGCGGCGTTCGGCTCGCCGCCCCCCGAGTCGTCCCGGCCGCCGGCACTGCCGCCGGCCGTCGAGGAGCCCCGGGCGCCGGGGGCGCCGGTGGTTCCGGCGATGCCGCTCGCCCCGGCGGCGGATCGTCCGCCGTCGCCGTGGTGGCCGCGCGGGTCGCCCGGGCCGGGACCGCCCGTGGCGGCGAAGGCGACGCCGAGCGCCGCGGCGAGGGCGGCGAGGAGGCCGACCAGACCGGTGATCGCGGTGAGGCGTATCCGGCGGCGGCCGGCGCGCGAGGGACGATGCGCGCCGCCCGGCCCGCGCCTCGCGCGGGGTGGCGCGGAGGGAGCCGGAGCGGCCGGGACGGTCGACGGGGACGGAGGTCGGGAACGCGGGGGACGTCGGCGGGACTGCACGCAGCCTCCATGGCCGTAGGACACCGGGAAGCGGTCGGCTGCGGGGGGACGGCCGCTGCCGCGGTGAGGTCGGCCAGGAGCCTAGGCACGCCCGTGCCGCGTCCGCGGCGTTTGGTGACATTCCATCAGAATTGAACCCCTGGGCGGACTTCCCCGGACGCGAGGCGGTCGGTGCCGGGCAGTGGGTCAGAACAGCACGCTCATGAACGCTCCCGTTTCGCGGAAGCCGACCCGCCGGTACGCGGCCCGCGCGGGGAGGTTGAAGTCGTTGACGTAGAGGCTGACGACGGGGGCGACCTCGCGCAGCGCCACGTCCAGGACGGCGGCCATGCCGGTCTCGGAGAGCCCGCGTCCGCGATGCTCGGGGGCGACCCAGACGCCCTGGATCTGGCAGGCCCGCTCGGTGACCGCGCCTATCTCGGCCTTGAAGATCACCCGGCCGTGCTCGTCGAAGCGGGCGAAGGCCCGGCCGGTGGTGACCAGTTCGGCGACCCGCGAGCGGTAGAGCAGACCGCCGTCGCCGGACATCGGGGAGACCCCGACCTCCTCGGTGAACATCGCGATCGAGGCCGGCATGAGGAGTTCGATCTCCTCCCGCCGCACCCGGCGGACGTGCGGGTCGGCGGGGACCTCCGTGGAGGGGCGGTCGGCGACCATCAGCGGCTGGTGGGCGCGGACCTCGCGGGGAGGACCCCAGTGCGGCTCCAGCAGCCGCCACAGCTCCGCGGTCGGGCCCGCGGGGCCGACTATGGAGGAGCAGCGCCGGCCCCCGCGCCGGGCGCGCTCGGCGAACGCGGCGACGGCCTCCGGGCAGGCGTTGACCAGGACCAGGTTGGCCCCGGCGTAGCAGAGCGACTCCAGGCGCCCGGCGCCGTCGAACCAGCCCCACATCTCCCCGCCCAGCCGCCAGGCGTCGAGCCCGGCTATCCGCACCCGGGCCGCGACGAAGGCGTTGGAGACCGGGTCGCGGTCCAGGATCTCCCGGGCCGCGGCCAGGTCGGCCGGCTCCAGCAGACGGGTCGCGGCGGAGGCACCCAGGGCCCGCGGCGGGCGGGGGGAGGAACTGCTCAACACTGGCTCTCCGCGGGGTGGGCGTGGGAGGCGGCGGCGGGGAGGTCGCGCCACCGGGCGGCCGTGCGCTCCCCGCACCCTATCCCGCGCCCCCCGAGGGGCGCACCGGATGCACCGATGCGCCCGTGGCGGGCCCCCGCGCGCCGGAGCCCGGGGGCCCCGAGGTCGGGGGGCGCTGGGTCCGGGGTCCGGGGGCGCGGGGCTCGGGTGCCGGGCCGGGGTCAGGCGGTGGTGACGATCGGGGCGCCCTCACCGGCGTCCGGGTCCACACCCATCTCCTCCGCCAGCTTCAACGCCTCCTCGATCAACGTCTCC
>Ga0164242_10008295_pt1 | contig 11273 bp, 15 predicted proteins | sample OricomgcompostMG_FD_108783 | JGI IMG/M metagenome (GOLD analysis project Ga0164242, IMG submission 108783) | Miracle-Growth compost microbial communities from Emeryville, California, USA - Original compost - Miracle growth compost (MG) ...
CCCCGCGAAGACGGGGATCCAGAGAGGGTCAATGCAGTCGGAACATTTCCGGATTCCGGTGCGGCCGGCAAGGCCTTCGCGGCAACGGCAGGCCCATCTGACTATGGGCATTCCGGCTATCGCTGCCTTCACGACGCGATGCCGCAATGCTTATTCAACCGAACAGCAAAGGCCATAAAATAACCAGCCAGGTCGCCGCCGCCAGCGCCAGCGTCAGCAGCACTGCGGCGCTGCCGAAATCCTTCGCATTCTTCGACAGCGGATTGCGCTCCAGCGAGACGCGATCGACCACCGCTTCGACCGCGGAATTGAGCAGTTCGACCACCAGCACCAGCACGAATACCGCGATCAGCAGCAGCTTTTCCAGCGGCGTCACCGGCAACAACAACGCCGTGACGGTGCCGACCGCGACCACGAACAATTCCTGCCGGAACGCATGCTCGCCGCGCCAGGCCGCGCGAAAGCCGGCCATCGAATAGACCAGCGCCATGTAGATGCGCCTGAAGCCGCTTTTGCTTTTGAATTCACTGATGGGGAGTTGCGGGTCGCTCATGCGGAAAATCTGCTTGATCAAAGGGTGGCGCGATTATCTGCGCAACGCGGCGGCGAGACAAGCGCGAGAGCATGCCCGCGCGGACGTCAAGGCGCCGTTAAATGCGCGACGGGCTTTGTCGATCTTTTCACGATGTGATATAAACGCTGCATGGCATCAAGAATCATGACGACATCTCCCACTTCCGAAGCGGACAAGACTTCCATCCAAGTGCTGGAACGCATGACCTCGCTGCTGGATGCGCTCGCCTCCTACCCGGATCCGGTCAGCCTGAAGGAACTGGCGCAGACGACCGGTCTGCATCCGTCGACCGCGCACCGCATCCTGAACGACCTGGTGCTCAAGCGCATCGTCGATCGCACCGAGCCCGGCACCTATCGCCTCGGCATGCGGCTGCTGGAGCTCGGCAATATCGTCAAGAGCCGGCTCGACGTGCGCGAAGCGGCGCTGGACCTGATGCGCCGCCTGCATCGCAAGACCAGCCAGACCGTCAACCTGTCGGTGCGGCAGAACGACGAGATCATCTACATCGACCGCGCGTTTTCCGAACGCTCCGGCATGCAGGTGGTGCGCGCGGTCGGCGGCCGCGCGCCCTTGCATCTGACCTCGACCGGCAAGCTGTTCCTGTCGATCGACGACGCGCAGGCGGTGCAGGCCTATGCGGAGCGCACCGGGCTGAACGGCCACAACAAGAATTCGATCACCGATCTGGTCAAGCTGCATGGCGAACTGCAGCGCGTGCGCGAGCTCGGCTATGCGCGCGACAACGAGGAACTGGAACTCGGCGTGCGCTGCATGGCGGCCGGCATCCATGACGACAGCGGCAAGCTGATCGCCGGCCTGTCGATTTCCGCGCCGGCCGACCGCCTGCAGGATGCCTGGCTGGACGATCTGATTTCGACGGCCAAGGAAATTTCACTGGCGCTCGGCTACCCGGGCGGCAACAAGGCCGGCGCAGGCTGAACGCCGCGCGCAATAAAAAAGGCGAACCGCGGTTCGCCTTTTTTTATCTGTTCCAGCGTCAGCCTTCGATGCGATGCGGGTTCGCCGCGATGCTTTGCGGCCGCGGATTCTTTTCCAGCCACTTGCGTATGCGCCGCGCATCGGCAATACGCGAATACTTGCCCTTGGAATCGAGGAAGATCATCACGACCGGGCGGCCGTCGATATTCGCCTGCATCACCAGGCAGTGTCCCGCCTCGTTGATGAAGCCGGTCTTCTGAATGCCGATTTCCCAGTCGGGATTGTTGACCAGGCGGTTCGAATTGGAATACTGCAGCGAACGCCGGCCGCCCGGCTGCACGACATACTTGGTATCGGTCGTGTACTGGCACAGGATGGGATGGCGCGATGCCGCCATCAGCAGCTTGGCCAGATCGCGCGCGCTGGCGACGTTCTGGCTCGACAGGCCGGTGGAATCGACGTAGTGCGTGCTCGTCATGCCCAGCTCGCGCGCCTTCGCGTTCATCGCGGCGACGAAGGCCGGCAGGCCGCCGGGATAATTGCGGCCCAGCGCGGATGCCGCGCGGTTCTCGGAACTCATCAGGGCGATGTGCAGCATCTTGGCGCGCGTCAGCCGGGAACCGACGCGCAGGCGCGAGGAGCTGAAACGCAGGCGATCGACGTCTTCGTCGGTCACTTCGATGATTTCGTCCATGTCCTGGTGCGATTCCACCACCACCATGCCGGTCATCAGCTTGGTGATCGAAGCGATCGGCAAGGCGATGTTGGCGTTCTTCTCGAACAGCACTTGCGAGGTCGATTCATCGATCACCAGCGCCGCGTTGGACGCGAGCGCCAGCGCATCGCGCGTCATGTTCAGTCCGGCCAGGTCGCCGGCCGTCATCACCGGCGGCACGGCCGGAATCGCCGGGCGCGCCTGACGCTGGTAGACCACGCGGCGCTTGCCATGCACGACGACGACCTTCCTCACCAGTTTTTCGTGCGGATTCAGCGAGGCGGCGCGCACCGCGCGGGCCTTCTTTTTGGTCGGCCTGGACACGCCGCGGCGGGAGACGACGCTTGCCGGCTTGCGCTTGGCATGGCGCGCGGCTTTTTTCGTCTTTGGGTGGGCAGAAGTACCGGTCGGCTCGGCCGCCTGCGCGTAGGGAAGATGGGAAACGATCAACAAGGACAGGAATATTCCCAGCGCGGCCTTGAGCATCTGCGGTCTCCAGTGGGGACAAATATTGCCGCAGTGTAGCAAACATCGCAAAAAACGCAAAGAATTAGAGGCTTAGCCCCCTTCATTAACCTATTTTCTAGGGGACCGGCCCGTGAGCGCCGCGCATTGCCTGCTGCACCGCAATACATTACGCCATTTCCATGAGGAAATGGCGTTCCACCTTCATATGACCGGGACAGTAAGCTCAAGTTGCATATGTTTTAACTCCGCCAGCATGCGCGCGAACGCCGCCTCGGTCTGCGCCGGCTCGCCCTTCACGCCCAGTTCGATGTGGCGCCGCGTCTGCGCATCGCCGACATTGGGCAGGCTGAACACCTTCACCAGCGGGAATTCCTGTTCGATCGCTTCCATCATCGGCGTCAGGCGCGCCTCGATCGCGCCGTAGACCAGCACCGATTTCTCGATATGCGACTGCCGGTGGAACAGATGCGCGTAATGCGACTCGAGCACCCATTCGATCATCGGCCAGGCCATCACCGGGAAACCGGGGACGAAGTAATGCGCACCCTCGCCATGCCGGATCGAGAAGCCGGGAATCTTGTTGTAGGGATTCGGAATGATGTCGGCGCCCTGCGGGAATTCGCCCATCCTGAAGCGGTTGACGTTGTCCGGATGCTGCGGGTCCAGATCGACCTTCGCTTCGCGCGCCATGTCGCGTATGCGTTCCGCGATCTGCTCCTTCGCCTGCGGGTGCAGCACCAGCGGCACGCCGAGCGCAGTCGCCGCGCACTGGCGCGTGTGATCGTCCGGCGTGGCGCCGATGCCGCCGCAGCTGAAGACGATGTCGTCGCTTGCAAAGGTACGCCGCAGCGTGGCCGTGATGCGCGCGCGATCGTCGCCGACGATCTCCGCCCAGGACAGCGACAGGCCGCGCGCCTTCAGCAATTCGACGACCTTGGAAAAATGCTTGTCGCTGCGGCGGCCGGAAAGAATTTCGTCGCCGATGATGATGAGTCCGAATGCCATGAGGTTCGCCTTGTTCCGTCCGCCCTATTCGACTGCGCGCGCATCCTGCGACGCCGGCTGCAGCTCGCCGCGCTGCGCGCGGTGCCGCGTCAACGCATCGAGGCAGTAATGCTGGAACCACAGGCCGGTAAAGACAAACACCAGCACGTACAGCCAGATCGCCACCGCCGCCAGCAAGGGAAAGAAGATATAGGACAAGGGACCGCCCAGCCACAGCAGCGTCGGCACCGCGCCGAGCGCGCCGGTGACGGCGCCGATCAGCAGCAGCTGCCAGCGATGCGCGCGCAGCACGGCGCGCCTTTCCTGCGCATCGGCATGATCGGCGAGCGCGTCATAGGCCATCACGCGATAGGTCAGCCAGCCCCACAGCAGCGGCTGCACGATGAAGGTCAGCGGCGGGAACAGCGACAGCGGCAGCGTCGCCAGCCACAGCACCAGGAACACGACGAAGGACGAGGCCGACATCCACAGGCTGCCGAAGAAGCTGCCGCCCTTGCGCGCTTCCAGGCGCGGATAGTAGGTGCCGCCGACGTGACGCACGACGACCGGCATCGCCATCATGCCGACGAAGATCAGCGCGGTCAGGATCATCAGCGGCAGCAGCGCCCACATCGCGATCAGCGGCACCACGATGGTCTTGATCGCGCCCATGCCGATCGCATCGAGCATGCTGCCGCTGGCGGAAAACAGGTCGTGCTCGAGGAAGAAGGCGTGCAGCCAGTTGGTCATCGGCTGCAGCGTGAACCACAGCACGACGCCCCAGATCACGACCGACAGCAGAAACGGCAGCACCGTCAGCATCAGCATCCGGAAACGCAATTGCGACATCAGCGCGCGGGCGAATGCGGCAACGATAGTACGCATGAACATCCTCTACAAAAGCGCGGCATCATGCCGCGGCAAGACATGGCGCGATTTTACAGCGCGTGCGCGACATGCACCGACGCGGGGCAGATGCAGGCAGCTGTTACAATCGCCGCATACACCCACCACCTCTCTTGCAAAGGATCAACATGGCAAGCATCACCACCTCTTCCGGCCTGCAATACGAAGACAAGGTCGTCGGCGACGGCCCGGAAGCGACCGCCGGCAATTACGTGACCGTGCACTACACCGGCTGGCTGCAGAATCCGGATGGCAGCGCCGGCCAGAAATTCGATTCGAGCAAGGACCGCAACGATCCCTTCGCCTTTCCGCTCGCCGCCGGCCATGTGATCAAGGGCTGGGACGAAGGCGTGCAAGGCATGAAGGTCGGCGGCACCCGCGTGCTGACGATTCCCGCTTCGCTGGGCTACGGCGCGCGCGGCGCGGGCGGCGTGATTCCGCCGAACGCGACGCTGATCTTCGAAGTGGAACTGCTCGGCGTTTGATCGAAGCGCTTCACCGAATAAAAAAAGCCTCGCATCGCGAGGCTTTTTTGTTGTGGTCTTGAGCGGCGAACAGCTCACGCAGCGCCGAAGGTTTTTCCGATGTGCCGGCGCACCTTGTCTTCGATCATCGCTGCAAAGCTCTTGAAGAAGCCGCCCAGTTCGATTGCCAGATGCACCTGCTGCGGCTGCAAGGCCAGCCGCCCTTCCAGGCCGCTGCGTCCGAAATGCAGCACGTCGCCGTCCCAGCGCGATTGCATCTGGTATTCGTCGGCCATGCGCTCGGCCACCTGCTGCGCCGCCTCTCTTGCCTGTTCCTGCGACAAGGCGTGCGCCTGCGTAATTTCGATATCGGCCATGTGCTCTTTCAATTCAATACGGCAGGATTGAGGAGATTGGGCGGACGCTGGCCGGACAATGCCGCGATCAGGTTGTCCGATGCGCATTCCGCCATCGCGCGCCGCGTCTTTTCCGAAGCGCTGCCGATGTGCGGCGTCAGCACCACGTTCGGCAAGCTGAGGAAATCCGGATTCAGTGCCGGCTCGTTCTCGAACACGTCCAGCCCCGCGGAAGCGAGCCGGCCTTCGCGCAATGCCGCAATCAGCGCCGCGTCGTCGACGATGCCGCCGCGCGCGATGTTGACCAGCGTCGCAGTCGGCTTCATCAACGCCAGTTCCGCCGCGCCGACCGCATGATGCGTGTCGGCCGAATACGGCAGCATCAGCACCAGATGATCGGCCTCGCGCAGCAGTTCTTCCTTGCCGACGTAGCGCGCGTGATTCGCATGCGCCTCCTCTTCGGGCGACAGACGGCTGCGGTTGTGATAGAGGACCTGCATGTCGAAACCGATCGAACGGCGCGCGATCGCCTGCCCGATGCGGCCCATGCCGAGGATGCCGAGCGTCGCGCCGTGCACTTCGGCGCCGAGGAACTGGTCGAAGCGCCAGTTCTTCCAGTGGCCGGCGCGCAGCCAGCGCTCGGATTCGGAAACGCGGCGCGCGCTCGCCATCAGCAGCGTCCAGGCATGGTCGGCGGTCGTCTCGTTCAGCACGTCCGGCGTGTTGGTCACGACGATGCCGGCGCGCGTGGCGGCTGCGAGGTCGATGTTGTTGTAGCCGACCGCGACATTGCAGATCGCCTTCAACTGCGGATTGCCGGCGATGAGCTCGGCCGTCACGCGCTCGCTGCTGGTGACGATCACGCCGGCCTTGTCGCGCATGCGCTCGCGCAATTCGTCGGCGGAATAGATGCGGTCCTGCTGGTTGGCTTCCACATCGAAATGCTGCTGCAGGCGTGCCAGCGTCTCGGCAAAGGTGGCGCGGGCCACCAGGATTTTCGGTTTCATCGCGTGCGGCGTCCGGGGAAAAGATGGAAGAAGGCTGTCATTCTAGCCCAGCCGCAAGGCTGAAAGCCGCGCCGGCATGGGCGCCGCGCAGCATTTGCTTATGCACAAACAGTATAAGCCGGGTTTGTGGGAAAGGTCGAATTCGCTTAAAATGTGAAGCTTTCCGCCGCTGTGAAAAGGGCTCTCCGCGAGGACTTTGCGCGCAGCCGGCAGGCAATATCACATTCTTTAGGACTGGCAATGACTCACGTAGTAACCGACTCCTGCATCCAATGCCGCTACACGGATTGCGTGGACGTATGCCCGGTGGATTGTTTCCGCGAAGGCCCGAACTTCCTCGCGATCGATCCGGACGAATGCATCGACTGCGCGGTGTGCGTCGCCGAATGCCCGGTCAATGCGATCTATGCGGAAGAAGACGTGCCGGCCGACCAGCAGCATTTCATCCCGCTCAACGCCGAGCTGGCGCACGGCTGGCCTTCGATCACGAAGACCAAGGCCGCGCTGCCGGAAGCCGAAGAGTGGAAGGACAAGACCGACAAGCTGCCCTATCTGAAGCGCTGATCCCCGCTCGCTCCGCAAAAGCCCCTGCTTCGCCAGGGGCTTTTTCATTTCAGCCGGCATGCGCCAATACGCATTGGCGCACGCCGGCGATGTGAACGATAATTCGGTTTTCCTCAATCCACTCACCGTGCGCCCGCCGTGACTTCCTCCGTTCCGCCCACACTCGCCGACCAGATCGAGGATCTGCTGCCGCAGACGCAATGCACGAAGTGCGGCTATCCGGCCTGCCGGCCCTATGCGGAAGCGATCGCGGACGGCAGCGCGAACTATAATCAATGTCCGCCCGGCGGCATCGAAGGCGTGGCGCGCATCGCCAATCTGCTCGGCAAGAAGGTCATTCCCATCAATCCCGCCAACGGCGTCGAGCGGCCGCGCCCGGTCGCCGTGATCGACGAGCCGATCTGCATCGGCTGCACGCTGTGCATGCAGGCCTGTCCGGTCGATGCGATCGTCGGCGCCGCCAAGCAGATGCACACCATCGTGGCCGAGCTGTGCACCGGCTGCGACCTGTGCGTGGCGCCCTGCCCGGTCGACTGCATCGCGATGGTCGACGTCACGCCGGGCAGGACCGGCTGGGATGCGTGGTCGCAGGAACAGGCCGACGCCGCGCGCGAGCGCCACGACTTCCGCAATTTCCGCCTGAAGCGCGAGAAGGAGGAAAACGATGCGCGGCTGGCGGCGAAAGCCGCCGCCAAGCTGGCGGCGCTGGAAGGCGACACGGTGTCGGAAGAAGAAAAGGCCGAGCAGGCGCGCAAGAAAGCCATCATCCAGGCCGCGATCGAACGCGCGCGGCTGAAGAAGGAAGAAGCGGACAAGGAAAAGAAGAAAAACGAGGACCAGCAATGAACGCTGAAAAGCGCCGCGAGATATTCAACCGACTGCGCATCGCCAATCCGCACCCCACCACCGAACTCGAATACCAGACGCCGTTCCAGTTACTGATTGCGGTGCTGCTGTCGGCGCAGGCGACCGACGTCGGCGTCAACAAGGCGACGCGCAAGCTGTATCCGGTGGCCGGCACGCCGCAGGAAATTTACGCGCTCGGCGTCGACGGCCTGACGCCTTACATCCAGACCATCGGCCTGTACCGCACCAAGGCCAAGAACGTGATCGAGACCTGCCGCATCCTGCTGGAAAGGCATGGCGGCGAAGTGCCGCGCACGCGCGAGGAGCTGGAAGCACTGCCGGGCGTCGGCCGCAAGACGGCGAACGTGGTGCTGAACACCGCTTTCGGCGAACCGACGATCGCAGTCGACACGCACATCTTCCGCGTTTCCAACCGCACCGGCCTTGCGCCCGGCAAGACGGTCGAGATCGTCGAGCAGAAGCTGCTGAAGTTCACGCCCGACGAATTCAAGCAGGATGCGCACCACTGGCTGATCCTGCACGGCCGCTACACCTGCATCGCGCGCACGCCGAAATGCTGGAACTGCGTGATCGCCGACCTGTGCGAATACAGGCACAAGACGCCGCTGCCGGCGAAAGGCGTCTAGAAAATCGGATCAGCGATTACAGCACGATCGCGCAGGCCGCTTCGAAAGTCAGGCGCGGCAGGCGCGGCCCCAGCTTTTCCTTGTCGCCGTAGCCGAGACCGCAGATGAAGTTCGCCTTCACCTGCGTGCCGGTAAAGAACTCGGCGTTGACCTTGTCCGCATCGAAGCCCGACATCGGGCCGCAGTCCAGTCCCACCGCGCGTGCCGCCATGATGAAGTAGCCGCCTTGCAGCGACGAATTGCGGAATGCGGTTTCTTCCCGCACCTTGTCGTCGGCATACCACTCCGCCGCGTTCGCGACCGGGAACAGCTGCGCCAGCTTGCGCGTGAATGCCATGTCCATGCCGATGATCGCGGTGACCGGCGCGGTGCGCACCTTTTCCACATTGCCTTCGTGCACGCAGGCCGCCAGGCGTTCCTTCGCCTCCGCCGACTTGACGAAGGCGATGCGCGTCGGCTGGCAGTTCGCCGCGGTCGGTCCCCATTTCATCAATTCATAGATGTCGCGCAGCTGGCCGTTGGTGACCGGCTTGTCGAGCCAGGCGCGTTGCGTGCGCGCTTCAATGAACAGGGTGTCGAGTGCGTGCTGATCGAGCATAATGGTTCGCTTTCGAGAATAGGCGGCCATGCGGCCGCGCGTTGACGAGACGCATATGGTAGCGGGAAACGGCCCAGCTTGTCGGACAGCGGGCAGTGCGCAAGCCACGTACAATATCGGCTGCGGCGCGCCTTTCCCCGGCCGCAACGGAAACCCATGTTCACACCTTCCCAGCACGACGTCCGCCGCTTTTTCTGCGAGACCTTCCGCAAGCAGCGCGAAAACCAGATCCTCACGCCGATGGAGGCGATCGCGCGCGACTGGATCCTGCAGCATCCGGAATACGCGGACGACTTGCGCGACGTCGAGGCCGCGCTGGCGGCCGACTATTCGGTCGAATCGGGCAAGGCCAATCCCTTTCTGCATTTGTCCATGCACCTGTCGATCGCCGAACAGATCTCGATCGACCAGCCGCCCGGCATCCGCGCCGCCTACCAGGCGCTGGCGCAACGCCTGGGCGAACACGAAGCGCATCATCAGGTGATGGAGTGCCTGGGCGAGATGATCTGGACTTCGCAGCGCAACAATACGCCGCCGGATGGCGCCGCGTATGTCGAGTGTGTCAAGCGGCGGTGATTGCTGGCGATGATCAGTCCGGCATGTCGTACTGGAACAGCTAGTCGGACTGTGCAAGGACGGACTGGATTCCCGCCTACGCGGGAATGACGGTATTGCTTGATAGCGATGAAGATTGAAGGGAGCTCACTCCACGTTAACCGTCTCACTATCGATTGTCATTCCCGCGCAGGCGGGAATCCAGAAGCGCCTCATCCAGCTATCGCGAGACATATTGAATCCAATATCCCAACCGACACCTGAACAATAAAAAAGCCGCGGCATGCCGCGGCTTTTTCTTTATCCAGATACAAGCACCTATTTACGAGTCACCAGCGACCCCGGCAGGCTGTGCAGATAGGCCGCGATGTTCTGGATGTCGGTATCCGACAATTGCTTGGCCATCGGTCCCATGATCGGATTGCTGCGGCTGTTCGAGCCGCTGCCGCGGCGGTACGCGGTCAGCGCATGCGCCAGATAGTCCTGATGCTGGCCCGCGAGCTTCGGGTAGGTCGGATCGATGGGCGATTTGAAATCGGCGCCGTGGCAGGAGGCGCAGTTGAACTTGGCAACCGCCGCCTTGCCGGCTTCGATGTCGTCGGCACTGGCGTTGAAGGAAACCGCCAGCAGCGAAACGGCGGCCAATGCGTATAGCTTCTTCATGATCGGCTCCCCTTATTTCTGCTGAGAATAGTAGGCGGCAACGTCGGCAATGTCCTGATCCGACAGGCTGGCGGCAATGCCGTCCATCGAAGGATGATTGCGGTCGCCTTTCTTGTATTCGTTCAGCGCGGCGATGATGTATTTTGCCGATTGCCCACCGATCATCGGCACCGAATACACTTCCGGGAACGAAGTCTTGTAGCCTTCGATGCCATGGCATCCGATGCACATGGACACCTTGTTCGATGCAGCCTTCGCATCACCAACAATATCCGCCGCGGAAGCGATACTGACCACACCCGCAAGCGCAAGAAGCGCAATTAGTTTTTTCATGATGAGCAGTGGGTAGTTGAAGAGCAAACCAGTTGGCGGGGCGCTTGAGTCTCCATCTGCGCATGTATGTATTGCTTCTCCGCCAATAAAAGCCGCTCGATTCTACATGAAGACAAAATGGGCGTCCATGTCGGCCGGACATGCGTGGACCGGGAGACACGGCGCGCTCCGATACGGCGTCCTTCACCGCTCATCTTCGGGCAGCGCCGGCTGCGGCTGGCGCGCCGCAACGAGCGTGTCCTTCGGTCCCGGCCACAGGAATTCCAGCGGCCGCAGCAGGCAGCGCCGCCACAGCGCGCGAAACGCCATGCGCCGCTGCCGGCGCGGCACGTCGCGCGCGCGCAATGCCAGCGCCAGCGCGCAGGAGAACGCGACGCCCAGATTCAGCAGACCGATCGCGGCAAGGCCCGCGGCCGCCAGCCAGAACTGCGGCATGGAGAACACGTGCCAGCCGAGGCTGAAGGCGGCCACCGCCAGCGCCGCCGCCGACAGCGTCACGTGCCGCACCTCGAGCGGCAGGCCGAAGAATTGCGCGACCGGCGGCGTCATCGCCAGCAACACCGCCAGCGCGAGATTGCCGGCGATGCCGGCCACGTTGCGCTCCAGCCATGCGGCCCAGCGCTGCGCGCGATGCGGGCCGAGCGCGTGCAC
>Ga0164242_10008296_pt1 | contig 11273 bp, 10 predicted proteins | sample OricomgcompostMG_FD_108783 | JGI IMG/M metagenome (GOLD analysis project Ga0164242, IMG submission 108783) | Miracle-Growth compost microbial communities from Emeryville, California, USA - Original compost - Miracle growth compost (MG) ...
CGACGGCAGGTACGGCGCGTCCGTGTCGAGTGCAATGAGCAGGTCGGCATCGGCGATGACAGCATGGGGGTCGTCGCCGGCGTGCAGCTCATGATCGGCCGGGAACGAGAGGTGCTCGGCGACCACCTCGACGACCGAGATGCCGTAGCGCTCCGCCACGGCAACGAGCTTCGGCACGCGCTCGGGCACGCGGCCGAGGTACGACGTCACGAGCACGGGATTCGTCGCCGCGCCGAGATCCGCCACGAGCTTCGCGAGCACCGGCTCGTGCACCGGAAGCGGCTCGACGGGCGCGAACTCGGCGGGGTCGGCGCGCGGGAGCGGCGCAGTCTCGACGAGCACTTCGCGGGCGCCGGTCACATATACCGGTCCTCGGGGCGAGCTCGTCGCGATCTGCAGGCCGCGCTGCACGATCTGCGGCACGTTGACCGCCGTGCGGAGGTCGTAGCTCCACTTGACGTACTGGCGGACGATCGCGTGCTGGTCTTTCGCGTCTTGCAAGTGGTTGATGTGGGTGTTGCGGGTTCCGGGGAGCTCGCCTTCGAGCGTGTACGGCGTGAGCCCGGCGAAGATGAAGACCGGCACGCGCGAGCGCTGCGCGTTGTGCACCGCGCCGCCCAGGTTCGCCGTGCCGACATCCGTATGCACGAAAACCGCTTGCGGCTTGCCCGTCGCTGCCGCATAGCCGTGCGCCGCGCTGAGCGCCGTTGCCTCGTGCGGGCACAGGATCACGGTCGGCGTGTCGATGCCGGCCTCTCGATCTTGTGCGAGCGCTTCGATGATCGCCGGGTGATCGCTGCCGAAATTGGCGAAGATGTACGCCACGCCAGCCTCGCGCAGCGCCGCGATCAGCATCGCGGCAGCGGTCGCCTCCTCCGTCACTGCGCGCCCTGCACGTCGATGCTGTGGAACTGGAGGTATTCGTCAATTCCGTAGGGCGAGGCCTCCCAGCCGATGCCCGACTGCTTCCAGCCGCCGAACGGAATCTCGCGCGTTCCCGCCCGGGAGAACAGGTGGCTGTTGACGATCGTCATGCCGGCCTCGATGCGATCTGCCACCTCGAGCGCGCGATCTTCGTTGCTCGACCACACCGACGAGCACAGCCCGTACTCGGTGTCGTTCGCCCAGGCGATCGCCTGCTCGACGTCGTCGTAGGCGACGACCGGCAGGATGGGTCCGAACTGCTCGACGGCGACGATCTCGTCGTCCTGCTCCGCATCGAGGACAACGGCGGGGCGCACGAAGTAGCCTTCCTCCCAGCCGTCGTCGGTGAGCGGATGCCCCAGGGTGCGCACGTCCCTTCCGGATCCATCAAGGCGCTCGCGCAGCTGCTTCACGTGCTCCAACTGGGCCGCATTGTTCATCGGCCCCATCGTCACGCGCTCGTCGAGAGGGTCGCCGATCACCAACTGGTCGACCCGCTCAGCGAGCCGTTCGCCGAACTCGGCGGCGAGCGCTCGGGGTACATAGACCCGCTTGACGGCGAAGCACACCTGGCCGGAGCGGCGGAAGGCGGACTCGGCGATGCCGGCCGCGGCGTGCGCGACATCCGCGTCGTCGAGGACGATCGCCGGGTCGTTGCCGCCGAGCTCGAAGTGGACGCCCGTGAGCGTGTCGGCGGCCTGCCGCATGATGTGCCGCGCGGTCTCGCCGCCGCCGGTGAAAGAGAGCTTGCGGACGTCTCGGTGGGCGACGATCGCGGCGCCCGCCTCGCCGCCGCCATTGAGGACGTTCAGCACACCCGGCGGCAGGATCTCGGCGGCGATCTGCGCGACGCGGCTCGAGGCGAGCGGCGACAGGGGCGACGGCTTGAGGATGACCGCATTGCCGGCGGCGATCGCGGGCACGATCTTGTTCACAGTGAGGATGAGGGGAGCGTTCCACGGCACGATGCACCCCACGACGCCGAACGGCTTGCGGGTGATGCGCACGAATCCGCGCTCGGATTCGTGCTCCTTCGGGGCAAGCGCGTCACCGAGGTATGCGCCGACCTCGCGCCACATGCCCGCGGTGCCGAGCATCTCGCGCGCCGCGATCGAGCGGGCGCTGCCGTTCTCGCGCGCTTCGAGCGTTGCGATCTCGTCGGCGTGCGCGGTGAGCTCGTCGGCGATGCGCTCGAACAGCGCGATGCGCTCGGCGACGGGCGTCGCGGCCCAGCCCGGCTGCGCTGCGCGGGCGGCCTCGATGGCCGCGTTCACCTCCGCCGTGGTGGCGTCGGGCACCGTGCCGACGAGCTCCGCGTGGCGCGCGGGATTGTGCACCTCGAGCTGTCGCTCACTCGGCAGCTCACGGCCGCCGACGATCAGGCCGAGCCGGATAGGCTCGGCGATTCGTGCCTCGATGGGCGCCTCAACTGACATCGTCGATTCCTCTCTATTAACGCTTCTATTAACGCTTCAGACCCGCGCCGGCATCACGAGCGACAGCAGGTGGTTGCGCAGGGCGAGGAATTCCTCGCTCGAACGGGTCGCGGTCTGCGTGCGCTCGCTGCCGAGCGGAACGTCGACGACCTCTTTCACGACACTGGGGTTGCCCGAGAGCACGACGATACGGTCGCTCAGGTAGATCGCCTCGTCGATGTCGTGGGTCACGAGCACGACCGTGATGCCGAGGTCGCGCCGCACGCGAAGCACGAGGTCTTCCAGGTCGAACCGCGTCTGCGCATCGACCGAGGCGAACGGCTCGTCCATGAGCAGCAGGTCGGGCCGATACGACAGGCTGCGCGCGATCGCGACTCGCTGCTGCATGCCGCCGGAGAGCTCCCACGGGTACTTCTTCTCGACGCCGCCGAGGCCGACCGCCTCGAGGGCCTCGCGAACGCGCGCGGTGCGCTCGGACTTCGGGATCCCCCGCGCTGCGAGCGGCGCACCGACGTTGCGGCCGTTCGTCAACCACGGGTACAGGGAGCGCGAGTAGTCCTGGAAGACGAGGCCGAGCTTCGCGGGAACCCCGTCGAGCTTGGCGCCCTCGAACGTGACGGTGCCGTCCGTTGGCGCGGCGAGGCCCGCGAGGGCGCGCAGCAGCGTCGTCTTGCCGGCGCCCGAGGGGCCGACGATGCACACGAACTCGCCGCGCTGCACGGTGAACGAAACCGATTGGATCGCGGTGAACGCCGCCTGCGTGCCCTCGTTGTAGACCTTTTTCAGTCCCTCGACGGCGAGCACGGTTTCGGTGGTGGTCAAGGTGGTTCCTTCCATGGTCAACTCCCCAGCGCCCGTGAGCGGTAATACCAGCGCAGCACCGCGTGCTCGACCACGACGAAGATGTAGTTCAGCACCGTGCCGAGAATTGCAAGCACGAGAATGCCTGTCCACATCTTGATGATCGCGAAGGATGCCTGGGCCTGAAGGATGAAGAATCCGATGCCCGCATTCGACGCGACCATCTCGCTGACGACCATGAGGATGATCGACACCGTCAGACTCGCGCGCAGGCCCGCCGCGATCTGCGGCGCCGCCCCTGGCAGCACGATCGTGAAGTAGCGCCGCCAGCCGCCGATACGCAGCACCTTCGCCGTGTCGAACTTCACGCTGTCGATTCCGCGCATGCCGTCGAGTGCGTTCAGCAGGGTCGGCCAGATGGCTCCGAACGTGATCAGGGCGATCTGGCGCATCGGGCCGATGCCGAAGATGGCGATCATCGCGGGCAGCAGCGCCGGCGCCGGCAGCACGTAGAGGAAGTACACGATCGGATTCGCCGCCTGACGCAGCCGCAGCGAACGCCACAGCAGCGAGCCGAACGCAATGCCGAGGATGCCGCCGGCCGCGTAGCCGATGAGCAGGTTGCGCACGCTCGCGACCGCGTTCGTCCATGCCCCCTGCGTCACCCACTGGTCCCAGGTCTGCGAGAGGATCAGCTGCAGAGGCTGGAAGAACGGCGAGGTGCTGTTCGCCGACGCGAACCACCACACGGCAAGCAGGACGATCGGCAGCCATACCGCCGTGAGCACGCGGCGCAGCACGACCGTGCCGCCGCGGGTGCGCCGCGCCGGGCGCGTGACCGAGAGCGAGCTCGTGACCAGCCGGCTCATGCGTTGTTCCCCTCGCGAATGCTGCGCTGCGACTCGTGCCAGTGCATCGCCCGGCGCTCCACCAGGAAGAACGTGCCTGTGAGGAGCACACCGAGAATGCCCGCGACGAGAATGTAGGCGTACATCTTCGGATAGGCGTCGATCCCCGTGTTCTCCGCGAGCAGGATCTGCCGGCCGACCCCGTCCGCGCCGCCCACGATCTCCGAAATGATCGCGAGGATCAACGCCTGGGCTGACGCGATGCGGACGCCCGTGACCAGATAGGGAGATGCGGTGGGAACGGTCACTGTGAAGAAGCGCCGTATGCCGCCGATCCCCAGTGCCTTCGCGGTGTCGAGCACCACCGGGTCCATCGAGCGCACGCCGTAGATGACCTGGATGACGAACGGCCACAGCGCCGCAAAGCAGATGAGGAACACCTTCATCGTCATGTTCGAGCCGAGGGTCAGGATGACCAGGGGCAGGATCGCGATCGCGGGAATCGCCTTCAGGATCTCGATCACGGGCGCTGCGCTGCGCGCGGCGAAGTCGTTGAACGCGAGCGCCGTGCCCACGACCAGCCCCACTACGACGGTGATCACCATGCCGATCAGCCACGCGAGCAGCGTCTTCCCGATTGCCGACCACAGGTCGCCCGTGCCCAGCTCGTGACCGAGCTGCGAGATCGTCGCCGTCATGGTGGGGAACTGCGACCTGCGCAGCACCTCGGTCGCCGTCAGCACCTCCCACAGCACGAGGACGATGAGCACAGCGAGCGGTGGGAGGACCCAGCTCGTCCATGCGAGTCGCCGTGCCGTGCTCATCGTCCTCCCTTCATCACTTCTTCGTCACTTCGACGCCGTGGGCTTGCAGGCCGACGCGGGGTAGGCCGTCGCGCCGGACCAGATCAGCTTCTTGACGTCGACCTTCTGCTTCTGGCCGCCGTACTCGGTCAGCAGCTTCTGGGCGGTCTCGAGGCCGCCGATGTTGAGGCAGGGAACGCCGCCCTCGTTGCGCTTCGCGCCCTCGGCCTGCTCCTTGGTGTACTTGAGCCCGTCGATGAGGGAATCGGATGCCGCCGTCTCGTTCGCGTTCGCCGCCTGGATCGACTGGATCATGCTGTCGCTGAACGCCTGCACGACGTCCGGATGCTTGCTGATGTAGGACGCCGACGCATCGAACACCGTCGTGGCCTTGTCGCCGTAGAGGAAGTTCGGGTAGCCGATCTTCGTCGCGCCGTCCGCGACGGCCTGGTCGATGAACGGGGATTGCATGATCGCCGCGTCGACGTCGCCGTTCTGGAGCGCGGCAACCATCTGCCCGAAGGGCAGCTGGACGTACTTGATCGACTTCCAGTCGCCGCCGGCCTGGTCGACGAGCGCGTCGGTCGCGTACGTGTTGTTCGACGTCAGCCCGACCGTCGCCACCTTCTTTCCGGCGAGGTCCTTGACGTTGGTGATGCCGGACGCCTTGCTGGCGGCGATCGTCGTGCCCTGGTCCTTGTCGCCCAGCCGGCCCTCGACGGTGGAAACCTCTTGAATCTGGATCCCGTTCGCAGCGGCCGCCACGACGTGGATCGGCGTGGTCTGCCCGAGGTCGTACGTGCCGCTCGCCAGGCCGGCCACCGTCTGCGCGATGTCGGGCTGGGGAATGATGTCGAGCTTCAGATTGTGCTTCGTGAAGATGCCCTGCTCGACGCCGTAGTAGAGCGACGCGAACTGGGCTGAGGGGTTGATGGCGACCTTGATGGTGGTCATCTTCGACGGCATCTTCGCCTTCGAATCGGTGCTGGCGGCTGAGCCGCCGCTGCATGCGGTGAGCAATGCCGCCGTGGCGATGCCGGCGAGGCCGGCCGTGACGGCACGCCTGGTGGGGAACTTCATTGTTGCCCTCGTTTCAGTTGGTCCAGCCGAGAAGGTCCGTGACGTTGCCGTGGAAGATCGCTTCGCGATCGGCGTCGTCAAGGATGTCCATCTCGGTCAGGTTGGCGATGGTGGAGCGGATGTAGCCGGGGCCCTTTTCGGGGTCGAACGGGCTGTCCGAGCCGAACAGGGTGTGGTCGACGCCGAAGAACTTGATCGCGGTGCGCATCGAGTCGCCCGCCCCGAAGTAAGCCGTGTCGACGTAGAAGTTCTTGAAGTAGTCGATGGGGCGCTTGGTGAGAGGCCAGCCGGTGACGTCGTCGGCCTGGTCGGCGGGGGTGCGCGCCCCGAGCTGGTCCCAGCCCGGGCCGACTCGGCCCGCGAAGTGCGGGATCATCGCCCCGCCGTGGTGGATCAGGAACTTGATGTCAGGCAGTCGCTCGAACAGGCCGGCGAAGACGAGCCGGGACATGAAGGCGGAGAGGTCGTACTCCCAGCCGAGCGTCCACCAGATCTCGAACTTCGAGCGCTCCTCCGTCTTGTAGTCGGACCAGCTGGAGTCGCGGCAGGGGTGCACCTGAATCATCTTGTTGCCGCGCTTTGCGACCGCCTCGTAGAAGGGGAAGAAGCGCTCGTCGGACATCGGGCCGCCGTGGAAGTGCGTGTAGATCTGCACACCGACCGCGCCGAGATCGTCGAAAGCCCGCTCGGCCTCGGCGATGGCCGCGTCGACGTCGTCGAGCGAGACCGCTGCGCAGAACCCGGCGAAGCGGTCAGGGTGATCCGCGACCAGCTCTGCCATGCCGTCGTTGGCGACACGGGCCAGTTCGGTGGTGCGCGAGGCGGGGCCGAGGTCCTCGAGGGGCGGCGCCGCGGTGTTGACGATCTGCCGGTAGTCCTCGCCGAACTCGTCCATGAAGCGGAACCGCGTGTCCATGTCGACGAGTGCGGGAATCCCGCTCACCCGCTTCTGGATGTTGCGGGCTTCCGGGCTGTCATCGATCGCGAACAGGCGCTCTGCGTATGCCTTGGGCAGCAGGTGGCAGAAGGCATCGATCTTCATTGGCCGACTCCTTGGGAGCTACGTGTGCCGGCCTCGTTGCCGACTGTGCTCACTGAAGCCCCCACGCCACGCACTGAGCAAGTCATTGAGTGGTCGCTTTCCGCCCTGCGGAAAGCGCGACGGAAAACTCAGGCACCCGTGGGGCGCGTGGGGGAAGGCCGGAGGTCGGCGCGAATGTGCGCGGCACACTCGCGGAGCGACACGACGATGTCCTTCACGCGGGGGCCTTTGAGTCGCATGCTGGGCGCCGACATCGCGACGGCGCCGATCGGTACGCCCTGTCGATTCCGCACCGCGACGGCAACGGCGCGCAGTCCGGGCGTCGACTCTTCGACGTTCGTCGCGTACCCGCGGTGCCTGACCAGTTCGAGCTCCTCGGTGAGCTGCGTGAACGTCTTCGTCCGCTCGGTGAGCTTTCGCAGACCGTGCGGATACAGGCGACGCAGCTCCGCCGCGCTCAACTCGGCGAGCAGGATCTTTCCTCCCGAGGTCGAGTAGGCGGGCAGCAGCGTGCCCGTGAGCACCTGCGTACGCACGCGCTGCGTGCTCTCGACCCCTGCGATGAACCGGCACATCGTGCCCTCGAGCACCATCAGGTTGACGGTCTCGCCGAACTCCGCGGCGAGCGTGCGCAGGTGGGGCTCCGCCGCGGCGCGCAGGTCGAGTCCGCTGGTCGAGCGCACGCCGAGCTCGATCAGCGCGCTCCCGACGCGGTAGGCCTTGGTGACCCGGTCCTGTGCGAGGAACCCGCGGAAAGTCAGCGTCGCGAGGATCCGGTGTGCCGTCGACACCGCGACGCCGAGCTCCTCGGCGACCTCCGAGACGCGCACGTCGGCCCGCCCTGCCAGCATGAGCAGGACCTGCATCGCATGGTCCACGGACTGGACAAGATCCTTGGGCTGCTCCGGTGCCGCCTCGAACATGCTTGTGAGGATAGCGAGTGGGCTGCCGTCGCGTTCGCGACGCAGCTCGTAGTCGCCGTCTTCCGGTGAGGGATGCCTGAGGCATCCCGGCCCGTCAATCAGCCGGCTCGTCGCCGCCCGGTTGTGTGACGTCGTCGCCGTCGTTGAGCTCGCGCTCTTCGTTCTGCTGCTGCTCGGCGTTCTGCTGCTGCTCGTCCGGGTCCGCGCCCTCAGCGGGATCCTGGGGGTGACCTGCTCGCTCGTTCTCAGTCATGTCCGGGTGGTACCCGCCTCGGCCAGCCAGAATCGACCCATGCCGAGTTCGTTCACTCTCGTCACCGAGACGTCTCACTCGGCGCAGGCTCTGTTCGATCTCTCGCTGAGCATCGACGCCCACGTCGACAGCATGCGAAGCAGCGGCGAGCGTGCAGTGGCGGGCGTGACCGCGGGGCAGATCGGGCTCGGCGAGACCGTCACCTGGCGCGCGCGGCACTTCGGTGTCTGGTTCACGATGACGTCGCAGATCGTCGAGCTTGAGGCGCCGTACCGCTTCGTCGACGAGCAGCTCGAGGGTCCGTTCGCGCTGTTCCGGCATGAGCACGTCTTCGAGAGTGCGGGCGCGCTCACGAAAATGACGGACACGGTGACCCTCGCGTCGCCCGTCCTGGGGCGCCTCGTCGAGCCGCTCGTGCTGTTGCCGCATCTGCGCCGGCTCATCGTCTCACGCAACCGGCGTCTCGTCGAGCTCCTCGACGCCGCCAGCGACGGTGGCAGGGGCGACTAGGCCTCGGGAATCCGCTCGGTCAGCAGCACCGCGAGCGCCGTGACGTCGGCGAGCGCCTCGGCCGACAGCTCGCCGCCGCTCAGCACGCCCGCGCGCATGGCCGCGTTGTATGACGCGATCAGCAGGCGCGTCGCCTGCTCGGTCGGCACACGGAAGCGCACGCCGATGCGCTCGAGTGCGCCGCCGAGCAACTCGGAGAGCCCGCTGACGACCGTGCGGACGTGCCCCGCGTAGCGCACGGCGATCTCACGGTCGCGCAGCGCGAGGGCTTCGAATTCCGACTCGAAGAGCGCCCAGTTCTGGTCCGCCACGGTGAGGCCGAGCACGCGGGTCACGACGGTCTCGACCGCATCGGGAGTGATCGGATGCCCCGCCGGCAGCGCCTCGGCGAGGATCGCGTCGACGCCCGACTGGAGGCCTGCAGAAGCCTGGGTGTACTTGGCGTCGGCGATGGCGAAGAACAACTCGACCTTGCTGTCGAAGTTGGAGTAGAACGCGCCGCGGGTGAATCCCGCGCGTTCGGTGATCTGCTCGACCGAGGCCGCGTTGAGCCCGGTCTCGGCGAACACCTCGAAAGCGGCATCGATCAGACGCTCTCGCGTGTGCTCTCGGCTGCGCGACGTTGCGCTCGGCTCGACGGTGCTCATTCGGGCCATTCTCTCAGCGAAGACGCCGATACACGAGTGTATCGAGCGGGTACGCTGAACCACAGGGATTCGATACATCTGTGTATCGAAGGTGATGAGCGACGAGGAAGGCCAGGGAATGGCATCCGTTCTGTACGCGATCGGACGGTGGATCACGCGGTTCAGATGGGCGGTCCTGATCGGTTGGCTCCTGCTGCTCGCGCTCGTCGGCGGCGGCGCCGCGCTCTTCAACAAGGGCTTCGACAACTCGGTCTCGATCCCTGGCACCGAGGCGCAGCAGGCGCTCGACCAGCTCTCGCGCACGTTCCCGCAGGTCTCGGGCGCGACCGCGCAGCTCGTCGTAGTGGCACCGAAGGGCGCCCAGCTGGCGGATGCCGACCTCAAGTCAGCCGTGACCGAAGAGGCGTCCGCCCTCGCGAAGCTGCCGGGCGTGGCATCGGCGACCTCGCCCTTCGACCCGCACGGCGGCCTCGTCTCCGACGACGGTCGCGCGGGCATCATCTCGATCCAGATGGCGAAGGGTGAGACGGGCGTGACCGACGCGCAGAAGTCGTCTCTGCAGGACTCTGCGCACGCCTTCGAGAAGTCGCTGCCGCAAGGCAGCCAGGCGGTGCTCGGCGGCTCGCTGTTCTCGACGAGCTTCCCCGCCATCTCGGCCACCGAGGGCATCGGCCTCATCATCGCGATCGTCGTGCTCGTGGTCACATTCGGGTCGTTCCTCGCCGCCGGCCTGCCGCTGCTCTCCGCTCTGCTCGGGGTCGGCATGTCGATGGCGGCGATCTACCTGCTGACCCTGTTCGGGCCGATCACCTCGACGACCCCGATGCTCGCGCTCATGCTGGGACTCGCGGTCGGCATCGACTACGCGCTCTTCATCATCAGTAGACATCTCGACCAGCGGCGGCACGGAATGGAGGTCCGCGAGTCCATCGCTCGCGCTCTCGCGACAGCCGGCTCGGCTGTGGTGTTCGCCGGCGTGACGGTGATCATCGCGCTGCTCGGGCTCGCCGTGGCGAACATCCCGTTCCTGACGACGATGGGCGGGGCGGCAGCGCTAGGCATCGCGGTCGCGGTGCTGATGTCACTGACGCTCGTGCCGGCGCTGCTCGCCTTCTGCGGCGAGCGCCTGGGCCGCCCCACGGTTCCGAGACGTGCGCGGCGCGCGCCCGTCAACCGTGGGGAGGTTCCGGCCGAGCCGCAGCCCCCGAAGCCCAACCGCTTCTTCCTCGGCTGGGTGCGGGCTGCCACGAAGTGGCCGGTCGTCACGATCGTCGTCGTGGCGGGCATCCTCGCGCTTGCCGCGTTCCCCGCGAGCAAGCTGCGACTTGATCTGACGGACGCGGGCCAGCTGCCAGCCTCGTCCCCGGCGCGCCAGGCATACGACCTGGTCAGCGAGCATTTCGGCCCGGGCTTCAACGGACCGCTCATCGTCACGGGAACGATCGTCACGAGCAACGATCCCGTCGGCGTCATGAACGACATCGCGGGCGAGCTGAAGAAGCTGCCCGACGTGGCGGCCGTGCCTCTCGCGACCCCGAACGCGACCGCCGACACGGGCATCATCCAGGTCATTCCGAACAGCGCGCCGACGAGCGAAGCGACGGCCGACCTCGTGACGCACATCCGCGAGCTGCGCTCGCACCTGCAGGCCAAGTACGGTGTGACCATCGCCGTGACCGGGTTCACCGCGCTCGGCATCGATGTCTCCGCCCGCCTCGCGGGTGCGCTGTTGCCGTTCGGGGCGCTCGTCGTCGGCCTCTCTCTGATCCTGCTCGCGATGGTGTTCCGCTCGATCGCGGTGCCGATCAAGGCGACCATCGGCTACCTGTTCAGCGTCGTCGCATCGCTCGGCGCGGTCTCGGCGGTGTTCGTGCTCGGCTGGGGCGACAGCATTTTGGGCGTGCAGCAGACCGGCCCCGTCATCTCGTTCCTGCCGATCATCCTGATGGGCGTGCTGTTCGGCCTCGCCATGGACTACGAGGTCTTCCTCGTCAGCCGGATGCGCG
>Ga0164242_10008297_pt1 | contig 11273 bp, 13 predicted proteins | sample OricomgcompostMG_FD_108783 | JGI IMG/M metagenome (GOLD analysis project Ga0164242, IMG submission 108783) | Miracle-Growth compost microbial communities from Emeryville, California, USA - Original compost - Miracle growth compost (MG) ...
CAGCGTGACGCCCAGCATGATGGCGCCCATCACCAGGATGTAGTGGGTGTCGCCCTTGGCCACCCCGCCGTCGATGATGTCGGCGTTCAGGCTGGGCAGGTACAGCGAGGCGATGGTGCCGATCAGCTGCAGCACCACGACGGCCAGCAGGGGCCAGGCGTAGGGCCGCAGATAGGTCCGCAGCAATCTGATGAGCATCGGGTCGTCCTTGCGGTGTGGAGTGCGATGGGTGGATCGGTGGCGTTGGGGGAGACAGGCGGTGACGGGCGAGTCCTCGGGCAGCATGCACGGGGTGACTGACACGGCCCGCACGCGCCGCTGGCATCTGGTGTCAAGTCCCCCTCGGGGGCGGCAGCCCGGCCTCGTCGGGGGCGCGGAGGATGCCGTGCAGCAGCACGTCGGCGATCTCGTCGGGCCCGATCGGGTCGTCGTCGTTGATCATCCGGTGGGTGCCGGCGAAGGTGAGCAGCCGGAGCAGGTGAGCCGCCCTGGTCGGTGGACAGGCGAGCCGTTCGGCGTCCGGGGCGAGCACGTCCGCGATCGCCGCCGCTAGTTCGGCCTGCCGCCTCTCGTGCGGGTGGTGACGTCCGCCGCGCTCGTCGTGGTACTTGGCGCTCGGCCGTCTCGCGCCCGCTCGTCCGGCGCCCGGGCGTGCGTCCGTCCGGGCTCGTCCGGGCTTCTCGTTCGGGTCGTCCTGGCGGGCCGGTTCGCGCATGCGCAGCGCGATCATCAGGTCGATCACCGTGGACAGCCGCTCGGCCAGGATGCCGGTGCATTGCCGCACCCGTTCGTCCAGCGGCGCCGCCCGGTCGATGGCGCGGATCTTCTCCAGCGTCTCGTCGACGTCGTAGACCCGGGCGAGGACGGCGTCGATGATCGCCTGCTTGGTCGGGAACGCGCGGAAGACCGTGCCCTCGGCGATGCCGGCGGCGTCGGCGATCTGTCGGGTGGTGACGTCGTGGCCGCTGCGGCGCAGCAGCGGGACGGCCGCGGCGACGATCGCGGCGCGGCGCTCCTCCGGCGGGAGCGCGGTAGCCCGGCCCGACCGTCCGGTGCCACCGGCCGGTGTCCGCTGGGCGCGCCTAGTACCCGTCACGAACCGGAAGCATAACTGAGTGAGTACTCACTCACAACCGATTTCGCTGAGGGCGTGGCAGTGACCCTCCGGTGGCGTTCGGGTGAATCCTCCCACTACCTGCGGCTTTTCCTTGACGAAAGTGGATTCCGGTGGTGCGCTGGAAAGTGGTTCAGCAGTAGAGCCCTCGGGGTTGGGAGGCTGCTGTGGTCGAGGTGGCTCGTAGGAAGCATCAGCGCGAGACGACGGCGACTCGTGCTGGCGGGTCGAGAGTGACCGCGCCCGCGGTGCCGTCGCAACGGACGGCGGAGGCGGTTACGGTGGCGCCGCGGCAGAGCCCAGTCGACTGGGGCGCTTGTCGCAATGCGGGGCCCGACGTGTACTGGACGCCGGATGGTGGCGCAGCGGCCTGATCCGCCAGGACTCCGGATGATGGTTGGCGTTCGGCGTTCGTCACCGGCTCGTTGACGCAGCCGTGCCGCGCCACTGACGACCCATTCGCGCGATTTGCCTGCACGAGGCCGTTCTGTCGGCGGAAGGTCGCGCGGGTCGGCTGCGCGTCGACCCGGTGACGGATGACGGCCGATCGCCTACGGTGGTCCGATGGCACGCTCGCAGGCGCCCGCCGTCGAGGTCGACGCCGCCGGTCGCACGGTTCGCGTCTCCAGCCCGGACAGGGTCTACTTCCCCGAGCGCGGGTGGACCAAGTTGGACCTCGTCGCCTACTACCTGTCGGTCGGCGACGGAATTCTGGCGGCGCTGCTGGACCGGCCGACCACGCTGGAACGCTGGCCGTCCGGGGTGCACGAGGGCATCAAGATGGCCACCCGCACCGATCCGCGCGGCGACGCCTTCTACCAGAAGCGGGTACCCAAGGGCGCGCCCGACTACGTGCGCACCGCCCGAATCGCGTTCCCCAGTGGTCGAACCGCCGACGAGGTCGCGCCGAGCGAACTGGCGGTGGTGGCCTGGGCGGCCAACCTGGGCACCATCACCTTCCATCCCTGGCCGGTCCGGGCCGCCGACGTGGAGCGCCCCGACCAGTTGCGCATCGATCTGGATCCCCAGCCCGGCACCGACTTCGGCGACGCAGCCCGGGTCGCACCGGTGGTGCGCGAGCTGCTACACGAGGTGGGCATGGAGGGCTGGCCCAAGACGTCGGGCGGACGCGGTATCCACATCTTCGTGCCGATCGTGCCGGAGTGGACCTTCGTGGACGTGCGCCGCGCGGTGATCGCCTTCGGCCGGGAGATCGAACGACGGATGCCCGAGCAGGTGACCATGAAGTGGTGGAAGGAGGAGCGCGGACGGCGCATCTTCGTCGACTACAACCAGATGGCCCGGGACCGGACGATGGCCTCGGCCTATTCGGTGCGACCCAATCCGCGAGCGACGGTGTCCATGCCGTTGCGTTGGGACGAGGTGGATGCGGTGCACCCCAACGACTTCGACATCGGCACCGCCCCGAAGCGATTCGCCGAGATGGGCGACCCGTTCGCCGGAATGGCCGAGCAGTCGTACCGGATCGAGCCGCTGCTGGAGATGGCCGAACGCGACGAGCGCGACCGCGACCAGGGCGACATGCCGTATCCGCCCGAATATCCCAAGATGCCGGGCGAGCCGCCCCGCGTGCAGCCCAGCAGGGCCCGCCACCACCAGTAGGGACCTTGGACCCTGGTGCGGCGTGGCGGCCGACCAGGATGATGCGAGCAGGTCGGGCGTCCCCTGGATCGGATGCCGACGCCCGGCGCAGCCGAACCCGTCGGAGGGCGTGATAGCTGTGACCGTTCCGCAGCAACGTGCGACCGTATGGACTGCGGACTGCTCGGCGACGGTGCAGCTGGAACGGTGCGCGGGACCGCATGGCGGCAGCGTCGTGCCACCGTCCTGCTGGACCGATCGCTGCGACTGCCGAACGGAGGCGGCGATCGATCTGTCGAATCCCGCGCACCAGGCCGAGCTGTACGAGTGCCTGCTCAACGGCGGCACGCCGTTCGACATCTATCGATGGATCAACCTGCCCGACCTGGTCCGCCTGTGGCCCCGGCTGCGGCTGCCGGGGCCGGTGCGCGCGGAGTGGTGCGGTGCGCTGGCGGCCATGGGCCTGATGGCGCAGGACGAGTGATCCGGACGATCCCGGTGATCCGAGCGGCTGCCGGAAGTCAGTCCCCGGGCGCCGGATTGGCGATGCGCCCCCAGGTCGACTTGTTGCCCCAGATGTTCTGCCGCAGTCCCTCCAGTTGAAGCACCTGTGAGTGGTCCACGAACAAGTTCACTTCGTTGCCGTAGTTCTTGACGTACCACTCGAAGACCGGCGGGTCTGCCGCCTCGAACATCACGTTGCGCGCGCCAAGCCCGTTCATGATGGCCGCGGCGGCGCCGGTGTTCCATTCGGCAACGTTCTCGGTGATCCCCTCGGACTCGATCATGACGATGCTGGCGCCCGCATCCAACGCCCGCCTACCGCGGTCGACGAGATCACCGATGTCCTTACGACTCTCGGCCGCCAGCTCGGCGATCGTCGAGTCTCCGCCGGAGCCGAACTGGATGCCCAGTTCGGGCTTGGCCCTCAGCCCGGCATCGACCACCTGCTCGACCAGCCTGAGCAGCCCGGCGGTCGGGATCGACAGGAAGCCGGTGGAGATTTCGATGACGTCGAATCCGACCTCCTTCGCCTCTTTCAGGTAGTGCTGCACGGCGTCGGGCCCGTACCGCAGCACGGTCTCGACCCAGCCCCCGGAGGAGATGTAGGCGTCATGCGAATGCGCCAGGTCGGAGAAGGCGCGCACCTGCTCGCGGGGCAGCAGGGCGAACGAGCCGCCCGCCCACTTCACACCATCGATCCATTGACCGGCCACCTCCAGCACGTCGGCAAGGTGCCGGGTGCCGTAGGTGGAGTAGTACGGTCCGCGAACCTCGGTCAGCCCGAATGTGCGCGGCTTGTCCGGCCGGTAGGCGCGGGGGACGAAATCAAAACCGACATCAGCCATCATGGCTCCTTCCTATCCGGGGCGGCGCAGTTGGCCGCCCGATCCGGTGGCGGCAGTGCCGCCACGGGCTCGTCGGTGCTCGCGGGGGACGGCGCCGAGCAGCCGCGTCAGGTCGGTGACCGGTCCGTCGCCCAGATGCACGACCGCGTCGGCGATCTCGTTCGTCAGCGAGACGCCGGCAAATGGCGTGACCAGTCCGCGGTACTTCGCCATCGCAGCATTCCAGTCCAGCGGATCGGAGACCGAGCGGCGGAACGACGACGCCTGCGCCGACAGTCGCGAACCGTCCTCCAGCTCCACCTCGACGCTGCTGGGCATTTCGGCCGGGAACCGGGCGGTGAAGCCGTCGTCGGGACGGACTTCGACCAGGCGCAACAGTCGCTGCACGTCATCGCCGACGATGCGGCCCGGCGCGAACTGGGCGGGTTCGACGGCCCCGTCCAATAGCGCGACGGCGAGCAGGTAGGGCAGCGAGTGGTCGGCCTCCTCCTTGGTGTTGATCGAGTGCTTGTCGCCCTCCTCGCCGCCGCCGATGATGTCGAAGGCGACCTGGAAGGTCGTCACCGTCACCTTTCGCACGCGTTCGGCTTCGAACCCTGGCCTGCGGGCGATCTCCACCGCTGCCTCGATCGCGGTCTGGGAGTGGATCTCTGCGTTGTACCTTTTCACGACCGTGCCCAGCACCCGGTTCAGATCCTCGGCAGCCCAGTCGATCTCGAAGTTTCCGGCGATGGTCTCGCGGAACCCCTTGTTCCCTTCGAAGACCAATCTCGGACCGGTGATGCCCGCCCGCGCGAGCAGCGCAGCGTGCACCCCCTCCTTGGCCACTTGCGGATAGGCCAGGCCCTTCCAGTGTGACAGGTCGCCGGTCCTGGTGACGCGCAATGCATTGTTGGCGGTGCCGGAGATGGCGATCGCGTTCGACGTCTGCTCCGCGGTGAGACCCAGTGCCCGCGAAACGCCAGCGGCGACCGCGTATGCGCCCTGCACCGTGTGGTCGAATCCGCGCGCACGCACCGGCGCCACGTCCGACAGCTGAGCCTGCACCTGATAGGCCACCGCCAGCGCGATCAGGAACTCCGATCCGGACGTGCCCGCCGTCTCGGCGGCGGCCAGCACCGCGCCCAGGTTGTCCGACGGGTGGCAGGTCTCGCCCGGTGCGAGGTAGCTGTCCATGTAGTCCAGATACCGGCTCAGCGCGGTGTTGTAGAACGCCACCCGATCGGGGGCGGACCACCCGCCCCCGATCATGGTGGCGGGTCCGCTGGGCCCGAGACTCTCGGTCAGTTCACGGATCGCACGGATCGGGTGGGCCTCCTGCGCGGCGATCGCGACGCCGAGGGTGTCCAGCACCCGGATGAGCAGTTGTTTGCGGGCGCCCGGGCTCAGCGCGTCTGCACCGACAGCGGTGACGAATTGCGCCAGTCGCTGCACCTCCGACGGTGTAGAGGGCGGTGGTGCGGGTAGCGGACGCGGGAACGGCCGGGCCTTCACTACGGCCATCTCTGGCCTCCTTCCACGAGCTGCCCGGGCGACGACTTCGCCTGCCGCGCAGCTGGAATCACCGACGGTCGGTCGGTCGGGGGCGAGCGGCACCGGGGTCGCACGCTTGCCTCGGGGCCGTCGTGCGACGTGCTGGTTCCATGGTGTTCCCCGGGGTGCCGGGGGTACCAGGGCTCTTCGCCACTTTTTCTACGGTCAGACTCCGGGTAAAATGCGCGCCAGGTCGTAGCCGACCGGCTCCTCCAACTGCGCGAAGGTGCAACTCGCCGGATCGCGGTCGTCCCGCCAACGCCGGAACTGGGCGGTGTGCCGGAACCGGGTGCCCTCCATGTGGTCGTAGGCGACCTCCAGCACCCGCTCCGGGCGCAGCGGCGTGAACGAGAGGTCCTTGCCCGAACTCCAGCGGCTCTCCGCCCCGGGTCGTCGACCCGACGCCGGGTCCTGCCAGTCCGCCCACGGATGGCCGTCGCCGGTGGCCACCAGCGGTACCAGTTCGCCGATCAGCGCCGCCCGCCGAGCGGTCGGGAACGAGGCGCTGACGCCCACGAACTGCAACTGCCCGCCGTCGTCGTAGAGCCCGAGCAGCAGCGAGCCGAGCAGCGGCCGCTCGGCGGTGGAGGTCTTGTGCAGCCGGTAGCCGGCCAGCACGCAGTCCGCGGTCCGCTCGTGCTTGATCTTGATCATGGCGCGCTTGCCCGGCTGGTAGGGAGCCGCCAAGGGCTTGGCGACGATGCCGTCCAGACCGGCGCCCTCGAAGGAGCCGAACCACGCCACCGCGGTGTGGTGGTCGTAGCAGATCGGGGTCAGGTACGCCGACCGGCCGGGCCCGTCCGACGGCGGAACGGATTCGGTGCCCGGCACGGTGTCCTCCAGTGCGCGACGTCGATCCGCGAACGACTCGGCCATCAGCGAACGCTCGCCGACCGCGAGCAGGTCGAAGGCCACGAATCGAGCGGGAATCTGCTCGGCCAGCATCTTCACCCGGGACGCGGCGGGATGGATCCGTTGCTGCAACAGCTCGAATTGCAGTCGTCCGCCGGTGGCCACCACGACCTCGCCGTCCAGCACGCATCGCTGCGGCAGTTCGGTGCGCAGGCCGTCGACCAGTTCGGGGAAGTACCGGGTGATTGGCCGGCCGTTGCGGCTGGCCAATTCCACCTCGTCGCCGTCGCGAAACACCAGGCACCGAAAGCCGTCCCACTTCGGCTCGTACGCCAGGCCGCCGTCCACCGAGTCCGGCTGCGGCACCCCGGACACGGAGCGGGCCAGCATCGGATCGATCGGGGGCATGACGGGCAGGTCCACGTGAGCGAGCATAGGGCTGGTGTCCAGCCGTGCCGGTGCGGGCGTTCAGCCCGGTGGGCGCGGGACGTGGACGATGTCGAGGCTGTAGCGGTGGCTGTTGAGCCAAGCCGCGAATGAGCCCGGTGACGTGGTCGCCTTGGTTGCCTTCTCGGCGAGAGCCGCGTCTTGCGTGAGGAGATGACGCCGCTCGGTGACGGCTGCTGCCACGATCCAGGTGTCGTTGTGCGAGATTTTCCGGCTGAGTGCGGCGGCGATCTGGCCGAACGCCTCAGGCTGGTCGCCGTCGGGATCGAGGGGGAGTGGGGCGAGCTGTTCGCGGGCGAATCGGAGTGTTGCTGCACGCCGGGCGCGGGTGGTCTCGTCGGCGGCTTGGGCGACCCCTCGTTCAAGTTCGCCGATGGTCACTGTGTGGACGCGAGGGCTGCTGTCGGCGGAGTGGTTGCGGAGGGCCTGGATGATCGCGGGGTCTTGAAGCTCGACCCAGCCAATGACTGCCGAGGTGTCGAGGATCAGCGCCATCCGGCGGCATCCTTCGTTTGCTGAGCGTCAAGGTCGTCCTGCTTGCTGTGCATCAGATCGTCGAAGGCACCGGTGTCGCCGGGGGAAAGTCGGTCGGCGAGGTTGATCAAGCGGTCGATATCCGTCTCGTGCACGACCGGCCGGAGCTCGGCCACACGCTTGCCGCGGTTCGTCAGGAAGACGTGATCGCCGGCCTGGACGGCGGCGAGGACCTTCGCAGTGCTGTTGCGAAGGTCGCGCACCCCGTATTCCCTGGTTGCCATCATCCCAGTGTCGCACATTGAGCGAGCAGAGTGCTACGTCTCGCTCGAGCCGGTCCCGGGTCAGTGCCGTGCCCGACGCCGGATCGGGCACGGCACTGCACTCATACCCGGGTCAGGCGTGCGCCTCCGGGTCGTCCGCGTCCTGATCCTCCGGCCAGGACAGTCGGCCTGGCCGTGTTCCGGCGCCGGTGGGGCGGTCGCTGACGGGTTCGTCGGCGACCGGGCCGTCCGCGTCGGGTTCCGCTGCGGGCCTTTCGGTGACGGGCCTTTCGGTGACGGGCTCCTCGGTCACCGCCTCAGCCCCGAGGGGCCGGTCGGCCGCGGGTGCGCCGACGGGCTCGTCGGTGCGCGTCGTCGTCGCGGTGGTGGCCCCGGCCTGCTCCAGCAACGCGGCGTCCCGCTCGCTGCGCACCATCACCCTGGCCAGCGCCCCGGCGGCGAGCGCGGTCACCAGAGCACCGAGCCCATAGGAGAAGCCGATCTGCTCGATGAATCGCTGCGTCCCGGAATCCGCTCCCACGCCGCTGGCTCCGACGGGTGAGTCCCACAGCAGGCTGACGGTGGGGCCGACCACGAACCAGATTCCGGCGGCGAGTGCCAGCCAGGAACCGACCGATGCGGACAACCGGTTCGCGGCGCCGAGCAGGATGAGCCCGCCGATCAGCGCAGCGGTGCCGGGCAGGACGCTCAGCCACAGCCGGTCGGCGGTGAACGTCCAGGACGCCGCGGTGTCCATGCGGTAGCCGAACGTCGGGCCGATGAACGGGATGATGCCGCCCCAGATGCCCAGCAGGACCAGCAGCGTCCCCGAACCAGTTCCGCGGCGGCGTGGCATGGCGAGCGTGCCGATCTCGCGGCGCTGGTGCAACGTCATGGTGTTTGGTGCGTGGTGCAGGTAGGCCATGGCGGACTCCTCACGTGCGTGCCCATCCGGGTCACCACGAGCGGGTGCGCGACAGCCGCCACCGCCGTGGCTTCCGGCCTCGGCCTAGTGATTCCCGGTGCGGGGCCGTCACAAACGCTGCAGCGTCCCATCTTCGGGGACATCGGGTACACCAGGTGCGTTATCGGTCGGGCGTCTCGCGTCGTGCGCGCTCATCGCCGCGCGGCGTCGTCGGCGCGGCACTGCGCCTCGTCTGCCCTTCGGCGTGCTTGGTCGGCCCGCCGGGCCAGCTCGCGGTGAGTTCGCTCGGCGTCGGTGAGCCGGTCCCGGGCCGCGGCCAGCCGGACTTCCTGGTCGTTCAGCAGTTGTCGGGTGCGCTGCACCATGGCCGTCAGATCATCTCGTTCGTCGCGGACCACGGACACCTCCTGGCCCGCCTGCTCGGCGCGACGGGCGGCCTCGTCCGACTGTCGTGCCGCTTCCGCGGCCTCGGTCCGCGCTGCGGCGAGTGCGTCGTCGTGTGCCTCCGCCCGGTGCTGGGCGTGGCCCGTCAGCGACGTCACCGCCAGTGGCACCGCGACAGCGGCGTCGACTCCGTCACCGCCCTCGTCACCCGCACCGTCGCCCAAACCCGCCAACTGCGCAGGTTCCAACGCCGCCACCAGATGTCCGGAGAGCACGGCCGCGGCGGCCGACCGGTTGGCCATCGCCGCGCGCAGCGTGCCGCGCACCTGATCGCTCAGCGCGGGCGAGAGCGGATGCCCCTGCTCGGTGGCCAGTTCGTCGGCCAGTCGCACCATGGCGGTCACCAGCCGGCCGGCCATCTGGTTGATCTCGCGGGCCCGGCTCGTACCGCCGTCCCGGAGCCGATCGGCAAGCGCGAGCAGCCGCTGCAGGTCCGGGCGTCGTCGGCGCAGCAGCAGGTTGACCGCCCAGGCGGCCGTGCTGGGCCTGCGCAGCGTGGCGATCTGCCGGGCGAGATCATCGTTGCCGGACCGCTTCGCAGCTCCGGCCAGTTCGTTGCGAGCACCGGTGAATTCCCCCGGGTCGAGCCCGTAGAGCCGGTCCGCCGCGGCAGGCAGGTCCTGCGGCACCGGAGGAGGCATGGCCCGATCCTGACGTGCGACGGGAGGGCGATCAAGCCCGTGACAGGATCGGTGGCGTGCGCAACGAGCGACGGATGCCGACCCACACGACCGAATCGCGGGCATTCGCCGACCGGGTGAACCTCGTGATGGGGTTGACCCATCGGCTCAACGCGCTGCCGTTCGACGACGTGGACAGCCGCCGGACGCTGCTCACCGAGATATTCGGCGGTGCCATGCCCGAGTCGCTGACGATCCTGCCGCCCTTCTACTGCGACCACGGACTCGGCGCCACGTTCGGCGAACAGGTGTTCATCAACCAGGGCTGCTACTTCCTCGATCTGGGTGGCATCACCCTCGGCAACCGGGTGCTGATCGGGCCACGGGTGACACTGACCACTGCGGGCCATCCGATCGAGCCGCGCGAGCGGTTCGACTTCATCACGCACGCGCCGATCGTGATCGAGGACGACGTCTGGATCGGCGCGGACGTCACCATCACCCCCGGTGTGCGCATCGGGCACGGCTCGGTGGTCGGCGCCGGGGCAGTGGTGGCCAAGGACGTGCCCTCGATGAGCGTGGTGACCGCGACGAGCCACGTGCAGCGCCGCCGGCTGGGCGACGCCGGCCAGTAGCCCTCGACGACGCGCCTCCCCGCGCGTGTCGGGGGTCACGAGCACGGATCGGTCTACAGCAGGTCCGAACGGCCGACGCTGTGCCGGTTGACCGCCCCGTCCCGGTGACGATCATCGGGTGGGGTAAACGGTGTCGGAGATCCGACCCCGCAGCGAACTGCTTTGAGGTGCCGGGACCGTCTCGCTGGTGGTTCCTCTTGCGGTCGCTGGTCTGCTGATATCGCTTGTGAGCACGTTCTGTGGCGCCGCCCGGCCTCGACAACCGTTGAACGACGTTATACACTCGACGAGTGGGCGGCGATGAGGTCTACGACGGCATCCCGGTTCCCGAGCTGACCTTCAGCGAGGTCGACGTACCGGATGCCAGCCACCTGCAGCGCTCCCGCCGGTACCCGGGTGCGCTGGACATCCAACCGCTCGCAGCGATCGAGGCGGCCATGGATGCTAGCGCGCTTGTCGCTCGCGATCCGAACTCGGCAACGGGTGAGGCGATTCGAACCATTGGCTACTCGCCAACCGCCGGCCGGGTCCTGGTCGTCGTGCTCATCCCGGATCGCCACCCACCAGACGGGCGCTGGCACGTGGCCACCGCATGGCCAGCCAACCCGCAGCAGCGCCAGCTCTACAACAACAGCGACGAGGAGCGCACCGATGACAAACCAGAATCCTGACCTCCTGGACAAGCTGTCGGCCGAGGCCGACCAGGCCGAGAAGACGCGCGATGCGAATTTGGCGTATCGACGACGGCGGCCAGGCGGTGGACAGGCAGTCTACGGATTGCGGCTTCCCACGGAACGCATCGCACAACTACGTCGGATTGCGGGCGCTCGCGGCGTCGAACCCAGCGTTCTCGCCCGAAGCTGGGTAATCGAGCAACTCGACCGGGCTGAAGCCGGCGATCGCAACCCCGAAACGGACCGCTGGGAGCGCGAACTGCGCAATGCCACAGAACAGCTGCGTCAACTTCTCGACGAGCGCCCTGGCGCATGACGAAACACGTCCGGAAGCGGATCCG
>Ga0164242_10008298_pt1 | contig 11272 bp, 9 predicted proteins | sample OricomgcompostMG_FD_108783 | JGI IMG/M metagenome (GOLD analysis project Ga0164242, IMG submission 108783) | Miracle-Growth compost microbial communities from Emeryville, California, USA - Original compost - Miracle growth compost (MG) ...
CGGCGCTCCGGCGCGGGCGGCCGCGAAAGCTGGCGTCCCTGTGCCGCGATCCTGACCGCCCGCGTATACCAGGTTGCATGCCTGGCGACGCTCGATTCTGCGAGGCACCCGAAAGGGACGGACGGCGCCTAGCGGGCGCCGGCCGTCGGCCCGCCCGAGGGCGCCGGCAGCGGTACGCCGTCCTTTACCGGCACGCCGAAGTCGGGCGTACCGTCGGCGCGCCAGTGGTACGGCTGCATGCGTGGGGCGCGGCGGGGCGTGCACTTCCAGCCGGGTCCGCCGTTGGCGTGGTAGATGATCCACGACTGCTTGCCATCGGGCGAGGTGAAGAAGCCGTTGTGGCCGGTGGCATAGACCCCGTTCGCTGGCGATTCGGCGAACACCGGCCGCGGCGATTTGTGCCAGGCCGACGGGTCGAGCGGGTCGGCGCCGGCCACTGCGCCGAGCAGGCCCAGCGCGTAGTGGTCCGACCAGCAGGCGCTGGCGGAATAGGTGAGGAACAGCTTGCCGGTGGGGCCTTGCAGGAATTCCGGCGCCTCCAGGATCTTGCGGCCGCCTTGCATCTCCCAGGGCTCGGTGGGATGGGCGATGTCGACCTGCGGCGAGGCCAGCGTCCACGGGTTGGCCATCGGCGCGATCACCAGGTCGCTGTGGTCGCCGACGTAGGCGGAATAGACGAAGTACAGCTTGCCGCGCAGCTGGAATACGGTGCCGTCGATGCCGTTGTAGCGGGTCTTTAGCATGCCGCGTGGGATCCAGTGGCCCTGCGTGGGATCGGCCGAGGCGTTCTCCAACACGAACAGGTGGCGATGGGCGTCGTCGTCGTGCGCCCTGTCTGCCGCGGTGAAGTACAGATACCACTTGCCTTCGAGGAAATGCAGTTCCGGCGCCCACACCGAGGTCGAGTCCGGGCCGCTGGCCGGTGCACGCCAGACCACGGTGACCGGCGCCTTGGCCAGGCGCGCCATGTCGCGCGTCTTCCACAAGGCGATGCGGTCGCCCAGCGTGTTGGTGTAGTAGTAATAGCCGTCGTGCTGCGCGACCCAAGGGTCCGCGCCGGAGGGCAACAGCGGGTTGCGGTAGGTCTCGGCGGAGGTGTGACTGGCGGCCAGCGCTGCCGCCAGGCCGACCGCCAACATGGCAGGCCGTCGCATGCGTAGGTTGCGGTCGTGGTACGGGGATGATGTCGAGTGCATGCGCTCAGCGCCCAATCTGCCGCAGCGGCTTGCCGGCCATAAGATTGCGCTCGATGTGCTCCAGCGTGATGTCCTTGGTCTCCGGCACCAGCAGGAAGGTGAATAGGATGAACACCGCGTTGAAGGCGGCGTAGAGCCAGAACGTGTGGGCGTCGCCGATGCCGTTGAGCAGGTGCGGGAACGACCAGCCGACCAGGGCATTGGCGACCCAGTTGGTGAAGGTGGAGCAGCCGATGCCGAAGTCGCGGCCCTTGAGCGGCTGGATCTCCGCGCACAGCGCCCAGATCAGCGGGCCGGCCGACATCGCGAAGCCGACGATGAAGATCAGCAGCATGCCCACGGTGAAGATCTGCTGGTCGTGCGTGTGGATGCCCAGGTGCATCATCGTGCCCACCACGCCCAGGCCGATCGTCATCACCACGAAGCCGATGTAGAGGATCGGCTTGCGGCCCAGCCGGTCGACCAGGCCGATGGCGATGAAGGTGGCCAGCACGTTGACCAGGCCCACCGCCGCGGTGAACCACATCTGCGAGGCGGTGTCGTAGCCCATGCCCTGGAAGATGCGCGGCGCGTAGTACATCACCACGTTCATGCCGGTGAGCTGCTGCATCACCTGCAGCAGCACGCCCAGCCATACCGAGCGGCGGAAGTTGGCGTTCTGGAAGAACATGTGCAGGCCGCGCTGGGGCGTCTTGAGCTGTTCCTGGATCTCGCCGATTTCCCGGGCGATGGCGTCGCGGTTGCCGACCAGCCGCTGCAGCACCTGTTCCGCCTCGGGCCGGCGGCCCTTCATCAGCAGCCAGCGCGGGCTTTCCGGAAGGAAGGCCACGCCGAGCAGGAACAGCGCGCCGGGAATGGCGATGATGCCCAGCATCCAGCGCCAGTTGCCCGAGTAGCTGAAGGCGGTATCGGAGAGGAAGGCGGCCAGGATGCCGATGGTGATCATCAGCTGGTACAGCGAGATCATCGCGCCGCGGATCGATTCCGGCGCGACCTCGGCGAGGTACAGCGGCGCGGTGAAGCTGGCCAGGCCGATGGCGATGCCAAGCACCACCCGGCCGACGAGCAGCGTGGCTACCGTCGGCGCCGCGCCGCACAGTACCGAGCCGGCCACGAACAGCACGGCGCCGAGGATCATCGTGCGCTTGCGGCCCAGCTGGCTGGACAGCCAGCCGGCGATCAGCGCGCCGAACGCGGCGCCCAGCATCATCGTGCTGACGATCCAACTGACGACCCCGACCCAGGTGTCGTCGGAAATGCCGAAGTCCTTCTGGATGAACTGCTGCGCGCCGGAGATCACGCCGACGTCGAGGCCGAACATCAGCCCGGCCAGCGCGGCCAGGATGCAGACGAAGATGGCGGAGGCCTTGGAATGGGCGACCGGTGGTGCGGTAATGGCGTTCATGGATCTCTCCCCGGATGGGTGCCGTCTGTGCGGTTTTTGTTTTGGTGGGCGCCGCGGCGTTCTAAGGCGCCGCGGCGGCAATGGGTGGTGCGCCGGCGAAGCGCGGCTCGGGCAGGCCGCGTGCCCCGACGTGCGCGGCGAACAGGGCTCCGGCCAGAGGATCGCGGGTCAGCGCGTCGCCGTCCAGACCGTCGCGTGCGCTGGTGACGTAGAGCGTGTCGAGCGCGGCGCCGCCGAAGGCGGGCCGGGTCGGCTGGCGCGCGGGCACCGGCACGATGCGGTCCACCCGGCCGTCGGGCCGGTAGCGCACCACGCGGCCCAGGCCCCACTGCGCGCTCCACAGGCCGCCCTCGGCATCGACGCAGGCGCCGTCGGGCTCGCCGGCGTCGCCCTCGAGGCGGGCGAAGATGCGCGACGGGCCCAGGGTGTCGCCGTAGGCGCAGCAGCGGATCGTGCGCGTCGGCGAGTCGCAGTAGTACATCGTGCCGCCGTCGGGGCTGAAGGCCAGGCTGTTGCTGATCGCCACGCCTTCCAGCGGCAGGCGCTGCAGCGCCAGGTCCGCGCCGAGCCGCCAGAAGCCGCCGAGGGGCCGTTTCGGCCCGCCGTCCGTCGGCTCGTGCAGGGTGCCGAAGACGAAGCGGCCCTGGCGGTCGCAGGCGCCGTCGTTGCTGCGCGTGGGCAGGCCCGGCTCCACCTCGGCGACCGGTACCAGTGTGCCGTCGTCGGGGCGGAAGAACGCCAGCCGCGAGGCCAACGCCAGCAGCAGCCAGCCGTCGGCCTGGCACAGCGCGAACGAGGCCAGCCGCTCGGGCAGGCGCCACGAGCGCGTCTGGCCGTCGGCGGGGCGATGGCGCCACAGCGTGGCGGCGTGGATGTCGGTCCAGTACAGCGCCTGCTCGCGCGGGCACCAGAGGATGCCTTCGCCCAGCGTGTTGGCCGCCTCCAGCGCCGGCTCCATCGGCGCGTCGACGGCAGCGGTCATACCCAGCCCCCGTCGACGATGAAATCCTGGCCGGTGCACATGCGGCTGTCGTCGGCGGCCAGGAACAGCGCCATGCGGGCCAGGTCCTCGGCCATCAGGTAGCCGGGCATGCACTGCACCCGCGCGATCTCGGCCTCGCCCTCGGCGTCCAGCCACAGCGCGCGCTGCTTCTCGGTGATCACCCAGCCGGGCACCAGGCTGTTGATGCGGATGTTCTCCCGCCCCAGCTCGCGCGCCATGCCGTTGACGAAGCCGCGGATCGCCGCCTTGGCCATGGCGTACAGCGGGTAGCCGCCGTTCTTCTTCATCCAGCCGGTGGAGCCCAGGCAGATGATCGAGCCGCCGCCGAGGCCGCGCATGTCGGGGATCACCGCGCGGGTGGCGAACACCTGGTGGCGCAGGTTCACCGCCACGTTGCGTTCGAATTCGGCCGGGCCGACGTCGGCCAGCGCGTGGCGCACGTCGTTGGCGGCGTTGTTGACCAGCACCGCGATCGGGCCGAGGCGCTCGCGCGCGGTGGCGATGGCGCGGTCCAGCGCGTCCAGGTCGGTGACGTCGCAGGGCAGGAACAGCGGCGCGTGCGCCGCGTCGCCCAGCGTATCGAGCAGCGCCTGCGCGCCGTCGCGGTCCAGGTCGAGGAAGGCCACTTTCGCGCCCTGCCTGGCGAAGTGCCCGACGAAGGCGGCGCCGATGCCGGTGGCGCCGCCGCTGATCAGCACGGTGCGACCCTGCAGGCTGGGGTAGCGGGCGTAGGCGGGCATCGCGGCGCTCACCATTCGGCCACGCTGCCGTCGGCGTGGTGCCACAGCGGGTTGCGCCAGCGGTGGCCGACCGCCGCGCGCTCGGCCACGTAGTCCTCGTTGACCGTGATCCCCAGGCCCGGGCCGCCGGGGATGCCGACATAGCCGTTGTCGTAGGCGAACACCGAGCGGTCGCTGACGTAGTCGAGCAGGTCGTTGGCGGCGTTGTAGTGGATGCCCAGGCTCTGCTCCTGGATGAAGGCGTTGTGGCACACCGCATCCAGCTGCAGGTTGGCGGCCAGCGCGATCGGCCCCAGCGGGCAGTGCAGCGCCAGCGCCACGTCGTAGGCCTCGGCCATCGCCGCGATCTTGCGCGTCTCGGTGATGCCGCCGGCGTGCGAGGGGTCGGGCTGGATGATGTCCACCCCGCCGGTGGCCAGCACCCGCTTGAAGTCGTAGCGCGAGTACAGCCGCTCGCCCAGCGCGATCGGCGCCGGCGAGATCGCGGCCAGCTCGGGGATCGCCTCCAGGTGGTCCGACAGCACCGGCTCCTCGATGAACATCAGCTTGTACGGCGCCAGCTCGCGCATCAGCACCTTGGCCATCGGCTTGTGCACGCGGCCGTGGAAGTCCAGGCCCAGGCCGATGTCCGGCCCCACCGCGTCGCGCACCGCCTGCACGTTTTCCAGCACGCGTTCGACGCGGGCGTGGGTGTCGACGTAGTGCATTTCCTCGGTGGCGTTCATCTTTACCGCGGTGAAGCCGCGCGCCACCGCGTCGCGGGCGGCGCGGGCGGTGTCGGCCGGGCGGTCGCCGCCGATCCACGAATAGACGCGGATGCGCTCGCGCACCGGGCCGCCCAGCAGCGCGTGCACCGGCAGGCCCAGATGCTTGCCCTTGATGTCCCACAGCGCCTGGTCGATGCCGGCGATGGCGCTCATCAGGATCGGGCCGCCGCGGTAGAAGCCGCCGCGGTAGAGCACGCTCCACAGGTGCTCGATGTGGCGCGGGTCCTTGCCGACCAGGTAGTCGGACAGCTCGTCGACGGCCGCGGCGACGGTGTGGGCGCGGCCCTCGACGACCGGTTCGCCCCAGCCGCTGATGCCGGCGTCGGTGTCGATGCGCACGAACAGCCAGCGTGGCGGGACCAGGAAGGTGGTGAGTCGGGTGATTTTCATGCGGAGGCTACGTGGTGTGCGGAAGACAGCGCCGCCCATGCCTGGGCGAAGGCCTGGGCGCGGCGGCCCACCTCGGCCGCGTCGCGGCCGGGGGCGTACAGCGCCGAGCCGAGGCCGAAGCCGTCGGCGCCGGCCGCGACGTAGGGTGCCATGGTGTCGGGCGCGATGCCGCCGACCGGCAGCACCGGAAGCTCCGGTGGCAGCACCGCGCGCCAGGCCTTGACCACGGCCGGGCCGAGCTGCTCGGCGGGGAACAGCTTCAGCGCGTCGGCGCCGGCGGCCAGCGCGGCGAACGCCTCGGTGGGCGTGGCCACGCCGGGCGTGCAGTACAGGCCGGCGCGCTTGGCGGCGGTAATCACGGCGACGTCGGCGTGCGGCATCACGATCACCCGTCCGCCGGCGGCGGCCACCTGGTCCACCTGCGCCGGGGTCATCACCGTGCCGGCGCCGACCAGGCAGCGTTCGCCCAGCGCCTCGGTCAGCTGGCGGATGCTGTCCAGCGGCTGCGGCGAGTTGAGCGGCACCTCGAGGATGCGGAAGCCGGCGGCGGCGACGGCGCGGCCGACCGGCAGCGCCTCGTCCGGCCGCAGGCCGCGCAGAATGGCCACCATGGGCAGCGGGTCGAACCAATCGCGGATCATGCGGAAACTCCCTGGGGGTGGGTCCGGCACAGGCCGGCGGCGCCGGCGATGTGCCACAGGCCTTGCGCGGTGGCGCTTTCGAGGGCGTCGTCCGGGTGCAGGCCGAAGCTTTCGGCGGCGGCGGCGTAGCGTGCGCACAGCGCGGCGTCGCCGACCAGTTGCAGCGGCTCGCCGGGCGTGGCCCAGCCGGCCGCCAGCGCCGCGCGCAGTTCCTCGCCGATCAGCAGGCCGGAGAGGTAGTCGGGCACCGCGGCACTGGCCAGCGCGCCGTCGAGCATCAGCGCGCGGGTGGAGAACAGCGCGGACAGCGCGCCGGCCGGGCCGCTGTCGCGCGCCGCGCGCACGCCGCGCTGGAACGCGTCGGGGGCGTCCGGCACCGTGTCGGGCAGGCCGGCGCCGAGGATCGAGTGGCGGCGCAGCAGCGCGTAAAGCTCGCCGGTCATCGCGGTGTGGAAGCGCACCACCGCGCCGTCGCGCACCTGCGCCCACTTGCTGTGCGTGCCGGGCAGCAGCAGGGTGGCGCGTGCGGCCAGCGCGGGACGCAGCGCCAGCGCGCCGACGATCTGCGTTTCCTCGCCGCGCATCACATTGGGGCCGGCCGGGTCGCGCAGGCCGGGCACCAGGTGCAGCGGGCGGCCGTCGGCGGCCTGCACGCTGGACAGGGCGGCGGCGATGGCGGCGGCGTCGGCCGGCAGGTCGAGGTAGGGCACCTCGCGCCAGCCGTTGCGGCTGCCCACCATGCCGGCGGCCAGCCGCGGCGCGGCCGGCCAGCCTTGCACGAGGTCGGCCAGGGCGGCGTCGAAGCCGCCCTCGGGAAGCTGGCGCAGGCCCCAGGGACGGGCGCGCCGCTCGAGCACGGCGCCGTCGTCGTCCAGCAGATAGGCGCGCAGATGCGAAGTGCCCCAGTCGATGCCGATCAGGCCGTGCATGTCAGCTCGCTTTTCTCGGCCGGCGCCGGCGGTGGATGTTGCTGCGCGAGTCGGCCACCATCTTGATCATGGTCTGGCGCGCCACTTCCGGCTGGCGGCGGCGGATCGCCTCGCACAGCTTGATGTGGGTGGGCAGGGAGGTCTTGAAGTCGTCGGCGTGGCGCGCCGACAGCTCGAAGTAGGCGCCCAGGGCGGTATGGATCACCGAGAACAGCGAGGCCATCAGCTCGTTGCCGGTGGCCTGCAGCAGGCTCTCGTGGAAGGCCAGGTCGGCCTCGGTCCACGCGTCCAGGTCCTCGGCGGCGGCCATGGCGTCGCGGGCCTCCTCGATCGCGGCCAGCTGCTCGGGCGTGCGCCGGCGCGCGGCGGCGGCGGCGGCGGCCGGCTCGATGATCTCGCGCATCTCCACCAGCTTGGCGACGAAATCGTCGGTAGGCATGGAGGCACAGCGCCAGGCCAGCACGTCGGCGTCAAGCTGGTTCCAGTAGCGTTCCTCGCGCACCCGGGTGCCGGTCTTCTGGCGCGATTCGATCAGCCCCTTGGCCGACAGCACTTTCATCGCCTCGCGCAATGCGGTGCGGCTCACGCTCATGTGCTCGGCGAGGAGTTCCTCGCGCGGCAGGCTCTTGCCGGCTTCCAGCTCGCCGCTGACAATCTGGCGGCCGAGTTCCTGGATCACCTGGTTGTGCAGGCTGCGCATGGCTATGGGCTTGACCACTCGCTAGTCCTCCCTGGAGTCGATGGCCCGCGGCCGGGCGGCGCGGGACGGATGCCGCCAGGAGGGAAGCGTCAGTTTCCGGGTCCAGCGACGGGTATTATTTGTAATACAAATGGATTTATAGCAGGTTGCACCCGGCGCGTCATCATCTGCCGCCGCGCGGGGGCGCCGGCATTCCCAACACGGCGCGCCCGGCCGGTGGGCGACGGGCGCGGCTAGCGTGACCGGTTTCCTCACGGAATGGCCGGTGCGGCCGATATGCTGGCCGTGGGGGCCGGTACGCGGTGCCGTCGGCCCGCCACTGGACGTGTCCGGGCGCCATCGCCGGCCGGTCGCCGGCGGCGGAGGGACGCGCGCCGAGGGCGTCGGCGGGCCGGGAAACGGCATCGCGGGCACGCGGGAGGCGATCGCCGGCACGGCGCGTCGCCGGCATGCGGCACGAAACCTGCGAGGTAGGGCATGAGCAAAGGGGGCTTGGGCGCGGCATGGGGAGGCGGGCGCCGCCTGTTGCCGCTGGCGGTAGCCACGCTGCTGCTGCTGGCGGGGCTGTTCTGCGCGTGGCAGGCCTGGCTGATCGCGGACCAGGGCCGCGCGCTGGCGCAGGCACACCGTGCCCGCGACCGTGCCGCGCAGGCGCTGGCGGCGATCGTCGCGGACGAGCGGGCGGAGGTGGCGCGGGCGCTGGCGGGCGCCGACCTGGCCGAGGTGCAGTCCGATCCCGCCGGGGCGGCGGCGGCGCTGATGCGGCGGCTGCCGCAGGTGCTGCAGCTGGAGTTCTACAGCGGTAGCCTCAACGAGGTGCTGCATGCCAACTATCGCCAGTTCGGCTATGCCAAGGCGGCGCAGCTGATGGACGCGCAGGACGCCAGCGGGGTGCCGCCGATGCAGACGGTGTTCCATGGCGCGCACGGCCGCCGGTTGAGCCTGGTGCTGCCGGTGGGGCCGCCGGGCCGGCCGCTGGCCTGGGCCTGGGTGGAGCTGCCCTTCACGCCGCTGGAACGGCGTTTCGACGCCGTTCCGGTGGATAATGGCAGACTGGTGCTTCAGCAGGATGGCGATGGAGGCCCCCTGCAACTCAGGTCGCACGGTGGCGGCGCCGGCGAGCTCGAGGCCATCGCCAGGCGAATACCGGGCAGCATGCTGAGCGTGGCCGCGGCGCGGCCGGGGGCTTACATCGTGCTGCCGCACTCGTCGGCGCTGGCGGCCTTGCTGGCCCTGCTGGGCCTGGGCGGCGGTGCCTACCTGGCCTGGTGGCGCGTCCATCCGCGTCGCCGGCCCACGACGGAATTGAAGGAGACGATGTTGGCGGACGCAATCGAGAACAAACCGGCCCGCGGCGCGGCGGATACGCAAGACGCCCTGTCGGCGAAACCCGCGGCCCGGCCTGCGGCCGCGTCCGTCACCGTCGACCCGAGCATCTTCCGCGCCTACGACGTGCGCGGCGTGGTCGGGCGTACGCTGACCGCCCAGGTGGCCAGGCTGCTGGGCCAGTCGATCGGCACGGTGATGCGCGAGAAGGGCCTCGGCGAAATCGTGGTGGGCCGCGATGGCCGCCTGTCCGGACCGGAGCTGGCCGGGGCGCTGGCCGATGGCCTGCGCGAGGCGGGCATCGACGTGATCGACGTGGGCGCGGCGCCGACCCCGGTGATCTATTACGCTGCCTACCGCTTCGAGGCCGGCAGCTGCGTCGCCGTCACCGGCAGCCACAACCCGCCGGACTACAACGGCTTCAAGATCGTGGTCGGCGGCGAGACGCTGTCGGAGGGCGCGATCAAGGATCTCCACCGACGCATCGCCGAGGGCGCTCTGGCCAGCGGCGGCCAGGGCGGCCTGCGCCATGTCGACGTGCTGCCCGACTACGTCGAGCGGATCGCCTCGGACGTGCAGACCGAGCGCCGGCTCAAGGTGGTGGTCGACGCCGGCAACGGCATCGCCGGCGCGGTGGGACCGCAGGTGCTGGAGGGCATCGGCTGCGAGGTGGTGCCGCTGTACTGCGAGGTCGACGGCACCTTCCCCAACCATCATCCCGATCCTTCCGACCCGCACAACCTGGAAGACCTGATCTTCGCGGTGAAGCAGATCGACGCGGACCTGGGCGTGGCCTTCGACGGCGACGGCGACCGCCTCGGCGTGGTGACCAAGCAGGGCGAGATCATCTTTCCCGACCGCCTGCTGATGCTGTTCGCGCGCGACGTGCTGTCGCGCCAGCCCGGCGCCACCATCATCTACGACGTCAAGTGCACCGGCCACCTGAAGGGCCAGGTACTCGACGCCGGCGGCAGCCCGCTGATGTGGCGCACCGGCCACTCGCTGATCAAGGCCAAGATGCGCGAGACCGGTGCCGAGCTGGCCGGCGAGATGAGCGGGCACTTCTTCTTCAAGGAGCGCTGGTACGGCTTCGACGATGGCATCTACGCCGGCGCGCGGCTGCTGGAGATCCTCGCCGGCGACGCCGAGGGGCGCACGCCGGAGGCGATCTTCGCGACCCTGCCCAAGGGCGTGTCCACCCCGGAGCTGAAGATCGAGCTGGCCGAGGGCGAGCATTACCGCTTCATCGAGCGGTTCCAGCGGCAGGCCACCTTCGGCGACGCCACGCTGACCACCATCGACGGTGTACGGGCCGACTGGCCGGACGGCTGGGGCCTGGTGCGCGCGTCCAATACCACGCCGGTGCTGGTGTTGCGCTTCGACGCCGACGACGAGGCGGCGCTCAAGCGCATCCAGCAGGTGTTCCGCGAGCAGTTGCTGGCGGTGGACGCGGGGTTGAAGCTGCCGTTCTGAGGCGCTGTCCCGGGTCGCTTTGCGAGAGCGGCCGGTGTCGCGACCGGGGCCGGCCGCATGAGACGCGGGTGCATGGCCCGGAGGCGGATGGCGCCGGAGCCCGCTACGGGCGTCGATCCGGATCGTCCGCGGTTCCGCCATCCTGCGTCCGTGACTGCGCGGCCTTCAACGCGACATAGTGCTGCAGCTGCCGCGCTTGCCGCTGCGCGGCGGCATCGCGCTCGCCCTGTTGCCGGGCGAGCGTGGCGCGTTGGCCGGCGACCACCTGGCGCTGTTCGGCGATGCGGCCGGTGAGGAAGGGCGGTACCGGTTTCTTGGCGTTCTCCAGGTCGGCGGCGCGGTCGAGCAGGTCGGACAGCGCCTGTTCCTGGCTGCGCAGATTGATGCGCGTGGTGTCGATCTGCTGGTCGAGGTTGTCCAGCGCCTGCTGCAATGCGGCCTTGTACGAGGCCGTGTCGGGATAGCTGGCGAGCAATTGCTGGTCGTCGCGCTCGCGCTGGTCGGCGATGCGTTGCTCGGCGGCGCGCTGCGCGGCGAGCCGCTCGGCGGCGGCGCGCTGCGGCGGCGTCAGCGGCTTGAGCACGTGCTGCACCACCATGCCCTGGCCGTCGAGCACGTCGTAGCCGGCGCGGATGGCGTCGTCGCTCAGGCTGTCGCTGAAGTGCGGCAGGCCCCTGGCGTCGGTCCAGCGGTAGCGGACGC
>Ga0164242_10008299_pt1 | contig 11270 bp, 8 predicted proteins | sample OricomgcompostMG_FD_108783 | JGI IMG/M metagenome (GOLD analysis project Ga0164242, IMG submission 108783) | Miracle-Growth compost microbial communities from Emeryville, California, USA - Original compost - Miracle growth compost (MG) ...
CCGATGTTGTCGCCCGCCGAGAGCAGCGCGACCGGGCCGTCCGCCGCGGCGCGCTGCTGCTCGATCGTGCCCGCGAACTTCACGGTGTTGGCGTCGATGCGCCCGTGGAAGTCGTTGAAGTTCAGGAACGTCAGCGGCACGGTGCCCGCAGTCGGTCCGGCGGAGAGCCCGACGAGGACCGGGTCGTGGTCCGACGAGCGGTACTGGTCCGGCGCGTAGAACAGCGTGCCGTGGTAGTTGTACCGGCTGTACTCGAGCGCGATCGACTCCTCGGCGTTGATCTCCCAGGTGTCCTCGCCTGTCGCCCGCTTCAGGGCGGCCGCGTTGAGCAGCACGTGGTCGAGCGAGCCCGACAGGCCGTCGAACGAGTACGACCACTGGCCGTGCGACAGCGTCGACGCCGCGTCCGAGTAGCCCGCGTCGTACAGCACCTGCAGCGGGTCCTCGTGCGTGTACGAGTTGAAGTCGCCGACGAGCGCGACCGACCGCACGTCGCCCTGGATCGTCGGCACCCAGTCGCGCAGCGCCGTCGCCTGCGCGACGCGGCTCGCGTTCGACGAGCCCTGGCCGTCGCCGGCGTCCGCGTCGCCCGGCAGCGGCCCCGCCGAGCCCTTCGACTTGAGGTGGTTGACGACGACGAGGATCGGCTCGCCACCCCGGACCGGCCGGAACGCCTGCGCGATCGGCTCGCGCGCGTTGGCGAACGCCTCGTCGCCGTCGCTCAGCGTGCCGAGCGCGTGCGACGCGCCGACGCGCTCGACCGCCGCCTTGCGGTAGATGATCGCGTTGGTGATGACGTCCATCTCCGCGACCGGCGGCAGGTCCGCCGACGAGGGCACGTACGACCACACGTCGTCGCCGGCGGCCGCGTTCAGCGCGTCGACCAGCGTCGCGAGCGCCTCGTCCGGGTGCCCGTCGACGACCGCCGAGTTCTCGATCTCCATGAGGCCGACCACGTCGGCGCCGAGCGCGTTGATCGCCGTGACGATCTTGACCTGCTGCCGCGCCAGGCTCGCCGCGTCCCACGCGCCGCGCGGGTCGCAGCCGTCCTTGACCGTGATGCCGTGGCCGTCGCGGTCGGTGTACGCGGTGCAGCCCGCGGTGTCGGCGCCGAGGGTCGTGAAGTAGTTGAGCACGTTGAACGACGCGATCTTCACGTCCCCGCCGACCTCGGCCGGGTGCGCCGTGCGGTCGTTCGCGAAGCTCACGGGCGCGGCACCGCCCGCGACCACCGGGGCCGTCGGCTGGAGCTCCCACTGGGAGTTCCGGTAGTCGACGACCAGAGGCGCGCCGAGCGTCGCGCGCTCGCCGACGCGCACGGGGCTCGTCAGCGAGAGGTACGGCGGGGTCTGGCTCTGGTTCGCCGCGAGCAGGAAGTTCGTCGTGGCGCCGTCGTCGAGCACGACGCCGCGCGCGGCGTCGTCGGCCGCCACCGCGGCGGCCTCCGGGGTCGACGGGCGGGCGACGTCGGTCGGCTGCAGCAGCGGCGTCGTGCCGGTCGCGAGGCCGACCTCGCCGTACTGGTTCGTCGAGTACGTGTCGCTCACCGTGAACGTGTCGGTCGGCGCGAGCAGCATCGACTCGACCGCCTCGCGGCCCGCCTCGGTGGTCGGCCACGCGCCCGTGGTCGCGGTGACGCTCGCGTGCTCGCCCGTGCCGGTGACGCCGCCCGCGGCGACGGTGAGCTCGGTGAGGCCGTTGTACTCGCTGACCGTGCCGGTGACCTGCACGTTCTCGCCGACGGTCACGTCGCCGACCGTCGCGGGCGAGTACACGAACACCGCGTCGGACGCGGTGCGCGCCGGGTCGAGCGCGCCGCCCGTGCCGGCGGTCTGGATCACGTAGCCGTTCAGCCCGCCCGTCGGGTACGCCGCCGTGACGACGCCCGTGGTGACGACGCTCTGGCCGACCAGCGGCGACGCCGGGCCGGTGCCCTGGATCTCGGCGATCGTGTGCGCGGTCGGTCCCGTCGGCGGCGTGGTGCCGCCACCCGCGCCCTGCGGGGTCGGCGCGCCGGCGGAGAGGTCCGCGGCGTTGTCGGCCGTGTTGGCGTGCGCGGCGCTGCGCGAGACGGACGTCGCGTTCGTCGTGCCCGGCGCCGGCGCGGTGCCCGCGTAGCTGGACGCGGTCGAGCCGTAGCCCACCAGGTCGACCACCGACGGTTGCGCCGCGCAGCCCGTGCTGCACGTGAGCGGCGTCCCGGAGCTGACGAGCGCGACCTTGCCCGCGCTGCCGCTGAGGTTGATCGCGCCGTCGACGTCGACGTCGACCGCGGTGCCGTTCGCGCCCGAGGCGCCGCCCACCAGGAGGTACCCGCCCGCGGCGATCGAGCCGGTGAGGTCCGTCTTGTTCACCCACGACGAGCCGGCCGCCGACGCGTACTGCACCGACCACCCCGCGAGCGACACCGCGGACGAACCGGGGTTGAACAGCTCGACGAAGTCGCGGTCCAGCGGCGCCCCGGAGTTCCCTCCCCCGCCGTACACCTCGTTGATCACCACGGGCGCGTCCGGCGAGACCGCGGCCTGCGCCGCACCCCCGGTCGCGACCATGCCCGCCACCACCACACCGAGAGCCGCGAGGCCCCCGGTCGCCGACCTCACCGCTGCACGCACGTCGAGCTCACCTTCGTCGGGGAACACGCCACAGCCGGCTCTCAGGCCGGCTGACGTTCACCCTGACGGGGGATCCGAAATGTCGCAACTACTCGGCGGTAACCACTCGATGAACTCGACAGGCGACCGCCCGTTCACCCGCTCGGCGCACCGACGACGAGGGCTGCGCCGGTCGACACCCGATCGGCGCAGCCCCGTCCACGACGTGGTCGGCGCGCTCAGGCCCGCAGCATCGCCCCGAACCGGCGCGCCGCCTCGGCCACGACGGCCTCGCGCACGGCGGCCGTCTCGGCGGCGGTGAGCGTACGGTCCGCGGCGCGCAGCCGGAGCGAGAACGCGAGCGAGCGGTTCCCGGACCCGACCTGGTCGCCCGTGTACACGTCGAACAGCCGCACGTCCTCGACCACGTCGCCCGCGTCGCTTGCCGCGGCACCCGCGCGCACGGCGGCGAGCACCTCGGCGGCGGGCACGTCGGCCGGCACGACGAGCGCGACGTCCTCCTTGGCGACCGGGAACGCGGAGACGGGCGTCGCCTCGACGGGGCCGTCCGGCGCGGCGGCGAGCAGCTCGTCGAGGTCCACCTCGAAGGCCGCCGTGCGCGCCGGCAGGTCGTGCGCCGCGACGACGTTCGGGTGCAGCTCGCCCGCGTGGCCCACGAGCATGCCGTCGGGCGTCGTCAGGCGCGCGCAGCGACCCGGGTGCCACGGCGCGTGGTCGTCGTTCGTGACGACGAGCTCGACGCCGACCGTGCGCGCCACGAGGAGCGCGGCCTCGATCGCGTCGGCGGCCTCGACGCGACGGCCCGGTCCCCACCACCCGGCCGGCTCCCGCAGGCCCGCGAGCACGCCGGCGACGCGCCGCGGCTGCGCCGGGACGGCGGCGTCGAGCGCCTCGAGCTGCTCGTCGGACGGACGCACCCCGCCGGGCAGGCGCGGCGCCGCCGGGGCGTCGGCCGCGGGACGCGCCACGAGCCCGATCTCGAACACCGCCAGGTCGCCGATGCCCCGCGCGACGTTGCGGCGCGCGGCGTCGACCAGCGTGACCAGCAGGTTCGTGCGGAGGTAGGGCTGCTGCTCGGCGAGCGGGTTCGCGAGCCGCACCGCGCGCCGGCGCGGGTCGTCGGCGGGCAGCCCGAGCGCGTCGAGCTGGTCCGTGCCGACGAACGGGTACGTGAGCACCTCGACGAGCCCCGCGTCCGCGAGCGCACGGGCGACGGAGCGGCGCCGGCGCTGGTCCTCGGTGAGGCCGCGTCCCGCGGGCGCCGCGGGCAGCACCGACGGGATCGCGTCGTAGCCGCGCAGCCGCGCGACCTCCTCGACGAGGTCGACGCCGACCGCGAGGTCGGGCCGCCACGACGGCGGCTGGACGCGCACCCGGCCGGGTGCGACCTCCGTCAGCGCGCAGCCGATCGTCGTCAACGTCTCGCGGACCTCGTCGTGCGAGTACGGGACGCCGACCAGCCGGCCCGGCAGGTCGAGGTCGAGCTCGAACGCGGGTGCCGGCGTCGTCCGGTCGACGTCCGTGATCTCGGCGTCGGGCACGCCGCCCCCGTGCTCGGCCAGCAGCGCGACGACGCGCGCGACCGCCACGCGCGGCAGCTGCGGGTCCACACCCCGCTCGAACCGCTTGGACGCCTCGCTCGGCAGCCGGTGGCGACGCGCGCTGCGCGCGATCGTCACGGGGTCGAAGTGCGCCGCCTCGATCAGCAGGTCCGCGGTGCCCGCACCGACCTCGGTCGCCGCGCCGCCCATGACGCCCGCGACGCCGATCGCGCGCGAGCCGCGCGCGCCGTCGGGCGAGTCCGTGATGAGCAGGTCCTCGGGGTCGAGCGCGCGGTCCACGTCGTCGAGCGTCGTCATCCGCTCCCCCGGCGCGGCGCGGCGCACGACGATCGGCGCCGCCAGCGTGCCGAGGTCGTACGCGTGCAGGGGCTGCCCGAGGTCGAGCATCACGTAGTTCGTGACGTCGACCGCGAGGCTGATGGGCCGCATGCCGGCCTGCTGCAGGCGACGCTGCAGCCACGCCGGCGACGGGTCGCTCGCCCGCACGCCGCGGACGACCTGCGCGACGAACCGGTCGCAGCCGGGCACGCCGTGGATCGGGCTCGCGTCGTCGAGCTCGACCGCGAAGCCACCGCCCGAGACGGGCTCGGTCGGGACGGGCAGCGCCGGGTCGGTGAACCGCGCCCCGGTCGAGTGGCCGTACTCGCGCGCGACCCCGCGCATCGAGAAGCAGTACCCGCGGTCCGGCGTCACGTTGATCTCGAGCACCTCGTCGCCGAGGCCGAGCAGCTCCCGCGCGTCGGTGCCCACGGGCGCGTCGATGCCGAGCGTCGCCAGCACGATGATCCCGTCGTGGTCCTCGCCGAGGCCCAGCTCGCGGGCCGAGCAGATCATGCCGTCGGACACGTGCCCGTACGTCTTGCGCGACGCGATCGGGAACGGCCCGGGCAGCACCGCGCCGGGCAGCGCGACGACGACGCGGTCGCCCACGTCGAAGTTGTGCGCGCCGCAGACGATGCCCCGCGGAGCGCCGCCGGGCTCGTTGTGCTCCAGGCCCACGTCGACGCGGCACCAGTTGATGGTCTTGCCGTTCTTCTGCGGCTCGGGCGTGCGCTCGACGACCTGGCCCACGACGAGCGGGCCCGTCACGGCGGCGGCGTGGATCGCCTCCTCCTCGAGCCCGACGCGGACGAGGTCGGCGGCGAGCTGCTCGGCCGTGAGGCCCGCGGGCAGCTCGACGTGCTCGGCCAGCCACGGCAGGGGGACGCGGGGCATCAGATCTCCATCCCGAACTGGAGGGAGAACCGCACGTCGCCCTCGACCATGTCGTGCATGTCCGCGATCGCGTGGCGCAGCATGAGCGTGCGCTCGATGCCCATGCCGAACGCGAACCCGGAGTAGACCTCGGGGTCGACCCCGCAGGCGCGCAGCACGTTCGGGTTGACCATGCCGCAGCCGCCCCACTCGATCCAGCCGGCCCCGCCCTTCTTCTGCGGGAACCACAGGTCCATCTCGGCGGACGGCTCGGTGAACGGGAAGAACGACGGCCGCAGGCGCGTGCGCGCCTCGGGTCCGAAGATCGCCTGGGCGAAGTGGTCGAGCGTGCCCTTGAGGTGCGCCATCGTCAGGCCCTTGTCGACCGCGAGGCCCTCGACCTGGTGGAACACGGGCGTGTGGGTCGCGTCGAGCGCGTCGGTGCGGAACACCTTGCCCGGGCACGCGATGTAGATCGGCAGGTCGCGCTCGAGCAGCGTGCGCGCCTGGACCGGGCTCGTGTGCGTGCGCAGCACGAGGCCGGTGTTGTCGCCGGCCGCGTCGGCGACGTAGAACGTGTCCTGCATCTGCCGCGCCGGGTGGTCGACGCCGAAGTTGAGCGCGTCGAAGTTGAACCACTCGGCCTCGACCTCGGGCCCCTCGGCGATCTCCCAGCCCATCGACGTGAAGATGTCGGCGACGCGCTCCTGCAGCGTCTCGAGCGGGTGCCGCGCACCGCGCGGGTGCCGGTCGGCCGGCAGCGAGACGTCGACGCGCTCCTCGACCAGCACGCGCGCGTCGCGCTCGGCCTCGAGCACCGACTGCCGGTCTGCGAGCGCGGCGTTGACGCGGGCGCGGGCCGCGCCGAGCAGCCGTCCGGCGGTGCCCTTGTCGGCCGGCGCGAGCGCGCCGATGCCGCGGTTGGCCAGCGCGAGGGGGCTGTGCTCGCCGAGGTGCGCGGTGCGCGCGGACTTCAGCGCGTCGAGGTCGCCGGCCGCGCCGAACGCGGCGATCGCGGCCTCGACGGCGTGCTCGACGCCTGCTTCGTCGAGCGGGGAGAGCGTCTCGAGCGGAGACGGGCTGTCGTCGGACATCCGGGCCTTCCAGGGTTCGGGGGCGGCCCGCCGTCGCGCGGACGAGGGCCGTGGCCGCGCGCTCGAACGGCGCCGCGACCGGCTGGGAAGTCTAGTGGCGCCCGTCCCGGGGCTGCGTGGGGCGTCCGCCGACGACGCGGTCGGGGGACGTGCTCACGTGCGCGTCAGTGGCGCGGCCCGGGAACGGGCCCGGGAAATCGGCGACCACCGCGCAGCGTCATGCCCGCCATGGTGCCACGCGTCACGGCGCGCCCTCCAACGCGATCCGCTCGACCGGCGCGTACAGCGGCCCGCCGCCTCGCCCGGCACCGGGCCGCGACTCGACGAGCAGCACCTCGTCGACCGTCCACGCCGGACCCGCGTACACGGCGAGCGCTCGCGCCACGGCCTCCGCGTCCTGGCCCGGCTCGCCCCCGTCGCCGGCCCGAACGGGACGCGTGTCGGGCCGCGCTCCGCGGTCCGGCCGCGACGCGCGACGCCGCGGCGGACGGGCGCCCGGCCGGACGCGACCGATCGTCAGGTGCGGCCGCTCGCGCGGCCTCGAGTCCGGCGCGGCGCCCGCCTCGGTCCCCGCGCGCACGCACGCGGCCGAGACGGCCCGTTGCGCCTCGACGTCGCCGCCGACGCCCACCCACAGCGTCCGGTGCGAGAACACTCCGGCGCCCCGCAGCGCGAGCTCGTACGGCCGCACGCCCGCCAGGTCCCGGCGGAGGTCGGCGACGAGCCCGGGGACGGCGCCGTCCGGCAGCTCGCCGTAGAACGCGGCGGTGAGGTGCCACGCGTCGCGCGCGCTCCACCGGATCGCCGACGAGGGCCCCGCGGGGCCGCCGCGCACGGTCGCCAGGGCGAGGTCGAGATGGTCGAGCACGTCCTGCGGCGGCCAGACGGCCGCGAACAGCCTCATGGGCGCGGCGCGCGGTGGGCCCGCCCGCTGGCGTACAGGCAGACGGTCGCCGCGGTCGCGAGGTTGAGCGACTCGGCCCGCCCGCGGAGCGGCACGCGCACCGCCGCGTCCGCGAGCGCCCGGTCCTCGTCCCGCAGGCCCCACGCCTCGTTGCCGAACAGCCATGCCGTGGGCCGTGCGAGGTCGGGCACGCCCGCCGGGGCAGCCCCCGCGACGTCGAGCAGGTCGTCGAGGTCGTGCTCGCCCCCGCCGTCCGCCGCGAGCACGGCGAGGCCGGCCGCGCGCAGCGCCGCCACGGCACCCGGCAGGTCGAGGCCCTCGACGACGGGCACGTGGAACAGCGACCCGGCGGTCGAGCGCACGAGCTTCGGGTTGTGCACGTCGACGCTCGCCGTCGAGAGCAGCACCGCGTCCGCACCGGCGGCGTCCGCGGTCCGGATGACGGTGCCCGCGTTGCCCGGGTCGCGGACGTGCGCGAGCAGCGCGACGAGCCGCGGCCCCGCCGCGAGCACCGCGTCCAGCGACCCGTCGAGCTGGTCCACGACGGCGACGACGCCCTGCGCGTCCGCGCTCATGGCGTCGAGCACCTCGGGCGAGCCCAGCCGTAGCCGCGCACCGGCCGCGTCCGCGACCTCCGGGTACCGCTCGGCGGCCGCGACCGTGAGGTAGACGTCGCGCACGCGGGCGCCGCTCGTCACCGCCTCCCGGACCGACTGCGGCCCCTCGACGAGGAACCGCCCGGCGCGGTCGCGCACCGCCCGCTGCGCGAGCGCGCGGACAGCCTTGACCCGTTCGGCGCGCGGGTTCGTCAACGCCTCGGGCGGCTGCGGGGCGGGCGTGGTCACCCGCCCGAGGCTAGTGCCCGGCCCCGCGCGACCCGCTCAGACGAGGCCGACCACGAGCGCGACGCCCGTCACGACGACGGTCGCGCCGACCTCGCCGAAGCCGACGGACCGCGGGCTCGGCCACGGCCGCCGGCGCGGGACGAGCAGCGCGCGCAGCAGCAGCCCGAGCGCCGCGACGACGAGCACCACGCCCGCCGCGGGACGCAGAGCACCGACCAGCGCGAGCGTCACCGCGAGCACGACGAGCAGCCAGTGGTAGCCCTCGGAGACCGCGAGCACGGCCGCGTCGCCGCGCTCGCGCACGAGCGTCTTCACGTACGGCACCGTGCCGAGGAAGTACGCGCCGAGCACGCCCGCCACGGCCCAGGCCGCGCCGTCACCCGCGCCCGGCGGCACGAGCGTCCCGGTCGGGCCCGCGGTGGCGGACGGCTCGCCGTGCGCGCCGAGACCCGCCGCGACGACCGTCATCAGCGCCGCCGCGAGCACGGTCACCGCGTCGTTGAGCCACGACCGGTCGGCGCGCCGCACCGAGCACGCGAGGCTGACGGCCAGCAGCACGGCGTACACCGGTGCCCACCGCAGCAGCGCCGGCGCGCTCACGACGAGCGCGCCGCCCAGCACCGCCGTCGCGATCCCGTAGGCCCGCACGGGCGGCAGGTACCGCGGGCGCCGCGACGCGCGCAGCCACAGCCCGGTCGCATGGAACGCGAAGTAGGCGACGAGCCACGCCGCGAGCAGCAGCGCCTGCCGCCACGCGACGCCGCCGACCACGCCGCCCACGACGACCGGCACGACGAGCATCGCCCACGCACCGTGCTCGCGCGGCACCCAGCCGGGCCCGCGGCGTCGCCTGCAGGCGGTGGCGGCGGGACGGGGCGACGCACCCGCGCCACGCGCGGCCGCACGCGCGGGGCGGACCGTCGCCGCAGCGGTGCTCGTCACGTCGACCATGCGCCCGAGCATCGCCACCCGGGGCGCGGGCGCACCGGGACCTTGGTCCCGGTGCGTCGACGCCCCCGCCACCACGAGGGTGACGGGGGCGTCGACGGTCAGGCGAGGCTCAGGCGGCGGCCTTCGGCGCGTTGACGTCCGCGGGCAGCGCGTCCTTCGCGACCTGGACGAGCGCGGCGAACGCCGGCGCGTCGTTGACGGCCAGCTCGGCGAGCAGGCGACGGTCGACCTCGACGCCCGCGAGCTTGAGGCCCTGGATCAGGCGGTTGTAGGTCAGGCCCTGCTCGCGCGCCGCAGCGTTGATGCGCTGGATCCACAGCTTGCGGAAGTCGCCCTTGCGCACCTTGCGGTCGCGGTAGGCGTACACGAGGGAGTGGGTGACCTGCTCCTTCGCCTTGCGGTACAGGCGCGAGCGCTGACCGCGGTAGCCGCTGGCGCGCTCCAGGGTCGAACGGCGCTTCTTCTGGGCGTTGACCGCCCGCTTCACGCGTGCCACGTGATGCTCCTTGCGTCTAGGGCTCGAGGGTGAGCCGGGGGCGCGGTGGGCGCGCCCGCCGGGGTCACTTGCCGAGCAGCTTCTTGATCTTGGGGGTGTCGGCGGCGGAGACCACCACGTCGCCGGCGATGCGGCGCGTGCGGCGGCTCGACTTGTGCTCCAGCAGGTGGCGGCCGTTCGCCTGCTCGCGCATGACCTTGCCGGTCCCGGTCACCCGGAAGCGCTTCTTGGCACCGGAGTGCGTCTTGTTCTTCGGCATGGCTGCCGTGTCTCCTTCGTTCTCGCCGCACGGGTCCGTGCGGCTCGTTCTCGCGGGCGGCCGGTCGGCCGACCGCCCGTGGTCTGGGTCAGCCGGCCGGCGGTGCCGTCCGTCGGGTCGCGCTCGGGCGCGGCGTCGGCTTGGGCGTGGCGCCCGGCGTCGGCTTGGCGCCGTTCGCCGTGCCCGACGTGGCCGCGCGCGGCGCCGCGGGGCGCGGTGCTGCCGGGCGGGGCGTGGCGGCCCGGGCGGCCGGACGCGGCGCGGCGGGCGCCTCGGCCGGGGCAGCGGCGGGGGCCGCCTCGACGGGCTCCGGCGACGGTGCCGCCTCCGCGGCCGGAGCCGGAGCCGGGGCCGAGGGGGCCGACGCGGCCGGCGCCTGCGCGGCCGGGGCGGGAGCGGTCGCCGGAGCGGGCGCGGCCGGAGCCGAGGGAGCGGTCGCCGCAGCCTGGGCGGCGGGAGCCGCCGCGGCGGGCGCGGACTGCGCGGGAGCGGCCTGGGCCGCGGCGCGACGCTGCTCGCTGCGCTGCTCGGCCTTCTTCTTGACGGGGCCCAGCACCATGATCATGTTGCGGCCGTCCTGCTTCGGCGCGCTCTCGACGAAGCCGAGCTCGGCGACGTCGGCGGCCAGACGCTGCAGCAGGCGGATGCCCATCTCCGGGCGCGACTGCTCGCGGCCGCGGAACATGATCATGACCTTGACCTTGTCGCCGGCCTTCAGGAAGCGCTCGACGTGGCCCTTCTTCGTCCCGTAGTCGTGCGGGTCGATCTTGAGCCGGAAGCGGATCTCCTTGAGGACCGTGTTGGTCTGGTTGCGACGCGCCTCGCGCGCCTTCATGTCCGCCTCGTACTTGAACTTGCCGTAGTCCATGATCTTGACCACGGGCGGACGGGCGTCGGGTGCGACCTCGACGAGGTCGAGGTCAGCGTCCTGGGCAAGGCGCAGGGCGTCCTCCACGCGGACGATGCCGACCTGCTCGCCGGCAGGGCCGACCAGGCGGACCTCGGCGACGCGGATCCGATCGTTGATGCGGGGCTCGCTGATGTGGTGCTCCTCGGGTGAGTCGTGATCGACCGCCGGGAACGAGGAAGGCCCCCGTCCTGGTCACAGGAGGAGGCCTCGGCGAGCCCGCTCGCGGCGTGACGCAGCACGCCGACGGTGGCCGTCCCGGCGAACGCCGGCCCGGCCACGGGCAGGAACCCGGCCCCTGTCGACGGCGCTCTGGCGAGAGCCGTACGGTCGGGACCCAGGTGGGAGAGGTCTCCACTTGTGCGCCCGGGCACGCGGCCCGGGTCAGTCAGTCGTCAAGGCTACCAGACGGGCGCCCGCGGACCGGTCGCGACCTCGGGCGG
>Ga0164242_10008300_pt1 | contig 11269 bp, 6 predicted proteins | sample OricomgcompostMG_FD_108783 | JGI IMG/M metagenome (GOLD analysis project Ga0164242, IMG submission 108783) | Miracle-Growth compost microbial communities from Emeryville, California, USA - Original compost - Miracle growth compost (MG) ...
CCATGTCTATTAACGGTATCGGGGGCCATTCTGTCCCATGTCCCCAAGTGTTAAGTATTGGCCGCTGGTGACTAACAAGGGTGCCATCCCGCCCGTGATTACTATAGCATGAATCGTTCGAGCACAGGCTCCAACCCTAAAATCTTTACTTTCGTGTAAGGTACTGAACGAGTCCATGCTAATATATTCGAGCAAGCGTATTACATTCCTTTTCTAGCAAATAAGCGAACGGGACGCCCTCCGGATAGCGCCGACTTCCAGTCCTCCCGTCTGCCACAACGGAAGCTAACTTGCTGGCGCTATAGGAGCCGAGTTTCTTTCCTGACGACAGGAAGTTGCTACTTGCAGACAACGTTACCAAGCATTGTTAACCGAGTAGTTTGGTCAACGGTATCATCTCGGCTACCCGCGTCGTTGGCGGAGAAAAGGGGGGGGGAAGGTGTTTCGCGGCGTCGAACTTTGCGGCAGGTGAGGTGAGACGACAGCGGCGTGTGGCGGCGCCTTCTTTCCCTTTGCGGTCAGTGCGACCAGTAATAATCGTATGAGGCGTGCTCCCGCAAGTACTACATGCGTACAAGGCTAGACGTACGAATCATGGACTGTAGGCGTAGAGCTCAGGCAGCGGGGTGTTGATTTGGAGTGAGAGGAGAGACAGGCGGTCACATCGAGGTGGTGATCTCATCGTGGCCGCATGATTGGATTTGATGTAGCTAGGTCCCTGATGAGGATAGCCTTCTGTGGCGCATTATTCATATACATACATTTGCAAGGGGATCTACTATACAAGTCTCGCAGAAAACGGAATAAAAGGACAACCAGGGACCGCCACCCCAGACATGTTTGCACATCAAGCTTATGGAATAATGCTTGCTCGATGGTGATGAAAGCATGTACCGCCGGAACGCCGCCTAGAAGCCCGCTTGTATGCCTCCTTAGTGCCTTTTGCACCTTCAATGGTGGAGCGAATGCAAACCGGTTATTCCTTCTCCCATATTAACTCCACGACCTCATCCGGCTCGTCCTTCTCCACGTCACCCTTGTAGACATAAATTTGTCTGAAGGCGCCCTTACCAGTCACCTCGACGTCGGCTAGGCGGTAACTCTTCTTCTGGGCCGGACTTAGACGGTCGCGGAGCGGCGGGAAGCTAAAGTCGAAGTCGGGACGTGCCGGGTTCCTCCACGTGCCCTCCATCTTGTCCAGGTCAATATTGTCGAGGCCATCGGGGTACTGGGTGATGCTGTAGCCGTTGGCGAGGAGGGTGTCCTCGGCGAAACGATGACGGGCAAGGAAGCAGTCGCCGCAGAGCCTCGTCACGGCGGCCATCTCGGGCATCGGCGCCTTGTACCAACTCTTCCAGTGGTGGACGCTGAGCGGCCGGATGCCGCTTTCGAAGAAGCCCGACATATCGCCGTGCGTGTCGTGTTGGTACAGGCCCGGTACCAGCGTGAGCTTAGTGCGCGTGCGCGTATAGATGCAGTCGCGCAGGAGTCCGTCGCCCGTGATGGTCGTGGCTTCCCCGATGCAGTCCTCGAGATGCGGATCCAGCTCCTTCGCCAGGGGTGGGGAGATGAAGACGCCCGCGCCACCGAATGCCATGTAACCCCAGGCCTTTACGCTGCCGAAACTGTCGGACAAGGCGCCAAGCCACAGCGATTTGTTGTGATCGTACGTCTCGAGCTCCTGATCCAGCGGGTACAGCGACGGGAAGAAGGTATCGTCGTCCAATATGCTCAGCCACTTCGTCTTTGTTGTCGTGACATTGAGCAGGTTGCGGATCAACATGAAATGATGCACCTCCACGGCAATGTCAGGATCGTCGGGGCGTTCCTTCTTGACGAGGGGCGGGATGAACGAGGCCCTGACGCCCCGTGCCTTGTATGCCTCTTCGAGTGCGGCAAGGTCGAAGGACTGTGTCGGGTCCTCGGCGTCGGAAACAACGCCGACCAGGAGGGCACCGGAGCCCGCGAGCCAGTGGGCGAAGGGCGCGAGGGAGTCATTGAGGCGGTTGAAGTTGGAGGCGACGCCGAAGATTATGTGGTCGTACTTCTTAGACGGGTAGGCAGGCGGAACTTGCAGGGTGAGGTGGTCGCACGGGATGAACTCGGCATGGGAACACGATGTCAAGTTGACGGTGGTCGTGTGGGTGATCAGCGGGCGCGAGATATTGGCGACCGAGTATCGGTCGTGATGGGGTTCGGGGACGGGTTTGACGCATCGGCGCGAATACACTATGTCGTCGCTGAGGCCGAGCTCGACGCGGCGCAGGAACTCAATCTCGGGACTGCACTTGCCGGGAGCCAACTTTGGGCGATGGATCGGGCGGGCTTCCGGTTCGGGTTTCTTGGACGACGAGTTGGGAGGAGGCTCCTTGGCGTTGAAGGGCAGGAACGGGCCATGGTGCAGCCTCGCGGCGGTCAGCAGAAAAATAAGCACAAAGGCCGCCACCAGCAGGGGCACCGCCCTGGAGAACCTCTGAGGAACGAGCTTGATCAGCATGGCATCGCCAGAAATCCAACAGGCCTGTGAGCCGCTGGTCGCAAAAAGAAAGAATGTGAACGTGTCAGGAGCTGGGTGCTTTTTTCAACTTTGTTTCTTTTCCTGTTTCTTCCCTCCCTTTCTCCCCTTCCCCTTTTGTCCCGCACTGTTATGGAGGTACGTAATCTGTTCTCCTTGGTACCTAGGTACCTGGGTACCTTCCATGACCCTAGCCGCTAGTTGACAAATGGTTAGTGTCACGTGATTCTATGCCGGTTTTGCCTTCTTGAACAGGTGTCCGGCCACTCACCTTGTGTGCGCCGAGGAGCAAACTCATTCAATGCTATGATGAGGTTTGCTCCTCCCTAGGTACCTAATTGCTGCTCACATATTTACCTGCTGTAATTTCCACGGTACCTTTGCCAAAAGAGTTCGTTCAAATATCCAAAGTCTCCCCATCTCTAACGGTTGGGACCTTGTGAGTGCGGGTCCGTGCATTGACAAAAGGCGAGATTGTGAAAGTCACCACTTGTCTCATCTAACGGGCCCGTTTTCTACCCCTAGCAGGTCTGCTGGGTAAAAGGTCTCGAACGTGGGCTGTGGCAGGCGAACGGATCCTGTCCTGTGTGCAGTAACATTGTGAGTGGAGTCAATCCTGCCTGTCATGCAGGCAGCTATGACGTAACCTGCCGCTAACCCATGCCGTCCTACGGATACCTGCCACCTGCTTCCGGGCTTCGTCAACTGCAAACGGAGGCGAACACCACCACATCTTGACCAACAATGAGAAAGTGTTGGAGCCTTTGGAAAGGCACCTGGTTGATGCGATTGGGCAGAAAGCCAGAAGTCCCGGCAACGGGGATTTACAGGGATACGGCCAGGTCGGGTTAGTTGTGTGTAGAATTGGCTTTTACACTGCAAAGCTGGACAAATAATTTACCATTGGCATGCAACCAAAGTATCAGTGGAAGAGGCAAGGTCCGCTGATGTGGTGAGCCGGTGAGAAGTTATGTGGCCGGGCGAGCAACGATAAAGGAGGATAGCGGTAGGGATATTCGGAACATGCAGCGTGGTGAAGCACGTTATGCTTCTGTTGGTCTGTTCCGTGCCGGTGGGTTCAGAATCTTGGGAGCGGCTCAACAGAACTTAGGGGTGAGTAAAGAGATCCCCCACTCTCTTCGCACACCCATCTTAGTCTATATGGTAACGTTAACAATGAAACACTGCGGATGGGTCGAGAGACTGCAACATGCTCGGCCACCAAAATAGCCCAGGGTTGAGTCTAGATTCACTCAACTGGATACATGAGAGTCTACGGAGAGAGGGCTATATGAAGCAATTAATCAGATACTGTATATACATACCTCATGCAGAATCCTGAGGTGGGTACTTGCCTTGGTACACTATCAAGGTAGGCACCTTCTTACGTGGTAGGTACCTACCTAGGTAGGTACGTGGATACAAGCAACGGAGTAATGCAGCTTGACCACTACATGGCTGGCGTCTTATGGCCGTAACGTTTAAAATACCACCCTGGAGCCGCCCGCTGTACAAAAATACCCAGCGAGGGGTGAGGCTGCCAAAGGAGTTGCGAAAAGTCACGGCCACAATCTAGGGTTCCATAACGTCTCACGCTCAAATCACTCACTTATCGCCATCACCTTCATGACTCTCAGTAACCAACATAACATACGCTAGGAAAGAGCGTAACCGAACAAAGCGATAACTATGCTGGGCAGTATTTTTCAGAGTATATGTCTCCATGTTATGAGCTTATCGTGGCCCCCCATTGGCAATGTAATGTAGTCGAACTCTAGGCTGTCGCAATTAACTCCTCTAATCGCATCGCTATTGTCCTGAGCATTGTCTCTTTTTATACCACAATACCTTGAACGCCGACCCATCAGGCATCTCTTTATACTATATCCTCCTCAACCTAGTCGTCACCACGCACCAGTTCTCTTTCTGCTTTTATTCAATGTGTCCTATAGCGGTGGGACTGCCTACTTCGTCCATAACGAACCCCCGACGATCCTCCACTGGCTTAATGTAGGCAAGTTTACCGCTATTCTACTCTATTTCCTAGGATTATACGTCTTATACTAGTTGATACAGGTCTGAGGATTGTTGAATGCTAACTGATCCTACCCAGATTAGCCCTTTGCCTAATATACCAGTCGGATCAACCTCGACACAGCAGACATATTGTTATCAGCACATATATTGTTGTCTTTCTTCTCTACATGATACACCAGATTATAACTCTGGGAGCGCCGAAAAATACCAGGGAGATATTCTTGTTCATGTGGTACTCTTATTTACGTCGGCAATTACTTCATCACGGCGCTAGGAATCGCCTCGTTATTCTTCCAGTGGTTACACGCAACATCACTTAACGCCTCTGGGCTCTTTCTCCGGGCGATTGTATTTGCCCTAGTTGCGGTCTCGTGGGCACTGCTCGTTTTGTACCATGATACGCCGGAAGTTATAAGGTGGAATGGATGGAATGGCTGGTACCAGTGGGTGCGATTTGCAGTTGTTGATAACGCTGTGTTTGCTATTGTTCAGGCTGCACTATACTATAAGTTGTGGCGGGGGCAAAAGGCGGCGATAATGCCGGGGCGAACAGAGACTGAACCGTTGTTGGGCTCGGTTGGAGGCTCGGGAGCTTGAGTGAACTACCTCGTTTGGTTGCGAATAACATCCTGTCCATCTCTATACTTCTATTCAACTCCAACGCTTGCTTTTCCACTGTTTTTTTTATAGATACCTGCCAAGTTAGCCTCTAGATATCGCCGAGCCGACCCCACCGGCTACACGGATCCATGAACAGATGTCGTGCGGTTAAGCCGGCAAAATGGATTGGAGCCCGGCTAACAAATTGTGTAATATGAACCCTATAGGTTAGAAATGGTGATCTGTGATATTGCAAATATCGGTATGCGGTCCAGAGCTTCTTGAATCAGGTAATATGGCACAGGAAAGCTTGGGGGTAGCTATCTGCGTTCAAATAACAACCACTATCGCCCCCTGCACCGACTCGTGAAGTTTCTCTGAACAGTATTTTAGTCTTCTTGCGGATCTTTTGGTGACGTCAGTCCATACCCAGCGGCCTTCACTATGTTTTGGTTTTGTATCCTAGCACTTTCGGCACTTGTGGACCCCGGGGCAACGCAAGGAGGAGTTGACCTCGACGGCCCGATGTTGGGAGGCGGACCGAGGAATAGCCCATCGGCCATGTTGCGATTCGGCTGCTCCCAAGTCGTCATCGAGCGTCTTGACCCGTGCGTCCCCTAGAGAGGTTGAGGAGAACGACTCTGACGGTGTTAGACTTGTGGACCCTAATGCGAACCCGTCTCCGCACATGCACCAGATAGTTGGAGGAGTATGTGCACCAGGCGAAGCTCCCTTCCACCTCCCCTCGTCTACTAATCCTCGGGTCAGAATTCGTTCAATGCCTCAATGCCGGAGACCGACATCTCCAAACTGTCCTCGTGCACCACATGTCACTTCAAAGAGGACTTTTCCAATTATTGGACTGCCAACCTGTACTTCAGAGCTCGCAACGGTAGCTACAAACGCATTCCGCAGATGGCAAATCAGTTTAATGACGGAGACAACGCTGGAATTACCATATACTACACTTCGCCAGGCCCGAATTTAACGACCGCCTTCAAACCGGTAGGTCCACCCCGTCAATGAATGCCCTCGGATTTAGGCTTATGACTGTCCAGGGCTTTCGCATGCTTACTGGAGATTCGACGAGACGCACGTCTGAGGGTTTGGGGAGGAAGATGCAGCAGTGTTACCGTTGCTTCTCGGAGCCCAACTTTGGCGGCAGCCCATATTCTCCCTGTATGGACCCCAAGTGGGATACTGACTACCTCCCAAAGCAGCCGTGCCCTGGGGGCATTCGGTCTAACATTATCTTCCCCCTGTAAGCAACTAACCAGCGAAACACTGCCGAAGAAACGAACGCCTGACTGTACTATAGGTGTTGGGACGGAAAAAACCTTGATAGCCCGAACCATCGCGATCACGTCTCTCATCCGACGGGTGGGCCGACATCGTTCTCTATCGTCAACGACACGTGCCCCGACACTCATCCTGTAAAGATCCCGCAGGTCATGTTAGAGGTATACACTGTCTGGGCTGTTTAGCGGTTTATGAAATACACTCACACCAAAGGGCAGGTCATGTGGAACACCACGGCCTTCAATAACGCAGAGGATTGGCCAGAAGACGGTAGCCAACCACTCGTCCTCTCAACGGGAGACCAGTAAGTTATCTTTAGTAGATGGTACATCTAGTGGATGGTGGAAGGCATTGTCTGACAAGTACAAGGTCCGGATTTGGCCAACACGGCGACTACGTCTTCGGTTGGGAGGGTAATAGCCTCCAGACCGCTATGGACAGTGCTTGCTACCTCCGTAACTGCTCGCAGCTCACAGAGCAGGCGCCCGAGATTAAGAACCAGTGTAACGTTCCTGTTACCGTTGTGGAAAATCGGGATCTAGATGAGTGTAAGTTTTGCCTTCGGCAAGCGAGGTTGATATGGACTGATTACTTTGATAGGGCTGGACGAGCTTCCGGGAGGCGGTAGTGGGATATGACGAAGAAATATTAATGTTAATTGAGTTTAAAAACTGGGTTATTTGGGACATCTCCTGGATTTGCCTCATGTCGTTCCTCGTCATGTTATTGATAGTGGTTGAACCTGGAAACTAAAACTCTCTTGACACGAGCAATCGGCCTTAACTGTTCACTCGGACCTAACCAACGTACGAATATCCATGCTTCTCAACCAATCTCTACTAATTAGCTTCTGACATCGTCGGACAGTAGCATGGCTACCGAGACGCGAGAGCAAGAGCGCGAATCGACGCGAAGCTGCGAATCTGGCTGCGCCGCCACCGGGCCTTGCCGGAGTTCTTCGGCATTTTGCCCCGCTATCCCCGATCTCACCCTTTTGTGCCACGCCAGGGCTAGAGAGGGCATAATCCGCGTCGAGGGATGAAAGCATGCATGTAAGAAAAGCTCGCACGTAAGAATGGAGGGGGGAACTGGATATTTAAACCACTTGCCTTCCCCGATAACATGCTCAGCTCCTCTCCACATCGAAGTTCCTTCACTACAACCAAGCACCATCCGGACAACCCCTTGTCGCTACGTCTATCCTCGCGATCAAACAATAACCACTTAGACCTTCAGTTTATTCCAGCCTTTTATAATGGAAACCCCAACACTTGATGTGACTATCATTGGTGCAGGACTTGCAGGTCTTACCTTCGCAGCCGCCTTGCACCAGCAGTCTATCCCGGTCACCGTCTACGAGTCGCGACCGGCTCCCTTGAATATCGGGGGCGCTGTGATGCTTTCTCCCAATGCTCTCCGGGTCCTTGATTCTCTAGGGCTGTACGATTCTATTAAGACGAAAGGGTACAATTTTGAAACCCTCGAATTCAGGGACCTTGCCGGCGACTGTCTTGAGACGTACGAGTTCGGAGACGAGGAGAAGTACGGCTATAAAGCCCTTCGCATCTACCGATATGTCCTTATCGACACGCTTGTCGCAACATTGAGGGAGAAGAACGTCACTGTCCGATACGGGATGAAGTTCTCCCACATCGTCGAGGATAATGCTGATGGCGTCACTTTTGCCTTCACCGATGGAACAACCTCGTCGACTGCTCTCTTAGTCGGCGCCGATGGGATTCATTCCACAGTCCGGCGTTACCTATACCCGGATCTACAGACCAGGTTCATCGGAATGTCTGGCATCACCGCTGCGGTACCGACGGCGCAGTTAAAGCTGCCTCCTGGGTATCACATTCCGGTCACCATCATGTCACCACGCGGTGCTTTCGTTATCGCGCCCCAGGAAGTCGACGGCTCAGAGGTCTTGATCGGCAAGCAACAGCGCGTCGTGCCTCCGGAAGACAACCCCGGCTGGGAGCGCGCGTTTGTCGCCGACAAGGAATCGGGTATCCAGTTTCTGAAGCAGGACGCGGAGCATTTCCCTTTAATAGTCCAGAATGCGGTCTCACATATCAACCCAAACAAGGTCAACAAGTGGCCTTTCTTCGTGGTGCCGAAGCTTGACAAGTGGACGTCGGAAACCTGCCGCGTTGTTATCCTAGGGGACGCGGCGCACGCAATCCCTCCCTCCGCGGGGCAAGGCATCAACCAAGCCTTCGAGGACGTGTACATGCTAGCCCTGCTGCTCGGCCGGGCCGGCGAAATAAGCAGCCAGCAAGCGGCCCTCAGTTTTTGGCAGGCATACCGCCAGGAGAGGGTCGACAGGATCATGGAGCTCAACAAGCAGATCGACCAGAGGCGGATGCCTGCTGATGATGCAGTTGTTGGAAAGAATAGAACAGTTGCACGGGAGGAATTCGAATTGGGGTGGCTATATAAACCAAACTTCAAGAAGGATGTTGATGAATGGGTTTGCAAGAACGGGAAGTAGCACCTGGGTGTAAAGACTCAAGCCACCCATGTGTGGTAAGGAAAGAAGGACTGGGCATCTACTGCTTCGAACTAGAAAATCCATCTAAATTGGGATACCTGACACTGACTCAGGTAGGTAGCTAGGTAGTCTGCGTACTCAATAACTAATGCCCCGCCGATCGGCCAATACTATGCTTTGAAGGAGCTTGCGTTTCGCTTCGTGAACTATATGCCGTGGATTATGGGCCATTGGATGGTAGTTGGATTGAAACGACGAAGGGTACTCGGCGATAGGGACTTTATTTAATGACTGGCTTCCTCGGAACCGACCAGGAGTCTAGTTGCCACCGACGGCTAAGGCCGAATAAGCGCCGGTTCCTGATATGAATGAAGTATTCGCAAGTGCCGATTGGGAATCCTACCGGGTTATACATGTCTACACTTGGCAGCCTGCGGGGTTTCACATTTTCAACGCGCTCGTTCGTTGGGTTGCGATTGTGGCACTTGGTAATGAAGTACTATATCCGGAATATAAAAGTTTGTGCTACTTAATATACCGGTAGTTCTAGCGGCAAAACTGGCTAGGACTCAAGAGAAAATGAGTATAAACAAACGACTTGGGTGTTTGGTGACAGAGGGGAGGAATCGAGGATTCGGCGACGTCACTACCTGTTCAACCTTCAGTAACTATGGCCTGGTTGGCATTTGCGCTCGTTGCGCTGCTTGCGCAAGATGTATCTGCTCAAACAGGATCTGCTAGAGGAGCGGACTTCCTTCGTTTCGGCTGCTCCCAGCTCGTCATCGAGCGTACTGACCCCCTCGTCAACCCCGGGGTGATCCCGTCGTCCCATATGCATCAAGTCGTCGGAGGAAGCTCTTTCAATGCTTCGGTTTGTTGCACACCTGCCTATTTTTGTTTCGTATCGTTCACTAACGACCCTCTAGATGGACCCTGCGGATCTCGATCCAGCGGAGGCATCGCAGTGCACATCATGCAAGATGTCCGAGGATTTCAGCAACTATTGGACTGCCTCCATCTATTTCCAATCTCCCGAGAACGGCACGTTCAGGCGAGTCCCACAAATGGCGAATGGCCGTTTGAACGGCACTTTGCTAGAGCAGGATGGAGGACTCACCATATACTATATGCAACCTTTCAGCGGTACCAACAAGAAAGTGACGGTAATGCCTCGTGTAAGTGAAAGCTTGGGCATATAATTACCATCCTCTTCCCCCCTCTCTCGCCTGGGCTGACCGCCCTGAAGGGTTTCCGAATGCTTGCGGGGAACCCGACATTCCGCACCAAGCAGAAGGGCAGCATGGCTATTTGCCATCGTTGCCTTGCGGCGAGCGAACGTACGATGGGTGGCAACGGTGCTCCCTGCGACTCCAGTGACACGGCTGAGTTCCCTAACAAACCGTGCCCCGGTGGCATCCGCGCCACTGTCATCTTCCCTTCCTGCTGGGATGGAAAGAACACCGACAGTCCCGATCACCAGAGCCATGTGGCTTATCAACCAGGCTCAGCACTCGCCGGCGACCAATGCCCCACCACGCATCCCGTCCGGATCCCCCAGGTCATGTACGAGATTATGTACGATACGTCGGGATTTGCAGATCCGGCGTACTACAAGGACGGGAAGCAACCCCTCGTATATAGCTTCGGCGATCCGTTAGTTTTCTCCCTACTCATCTAGCGGGGGTTGTTGCTAATTTTGCATACAGCACTGGGTATGGTGCCCACGGTGACTACCTCTTCGGCTGGAAGGATGGCGCATTGCAGCGGGCTATGGATGCTCTAGGAACCAATTGCTTCAGCGAGACCTGCCCTGCCCTAAAACTGCAATTGGGCGAGCTTGCCATTAATTGCACCAAATCACAGCAAGCCAAGGAGGATATTAGCTCCGATATCTGTTCGTGTGATTTATTCCTTGTATTAATTTAATGATGGCTAACATAATTATCCTCTAGGGCTTACAGAACTTCCGGGCGGCATGCCGGTTGAATAAATTGAGATGATGGACCTGTTTGGGTGGGGGATGAGGTTGAGCCTGTTCTTCTTGCTTATCGCTACACCAGGTGATCCAACGTAAAAGGATGAGTCGCCTGGTCCCATTCTTTACTCACGCTCGCTCAACAAGACTCAAATCGACTCGGGTTGACCTAGACAAGTTCTCAGATCCAAAGATAGAAACGGGTCATTTGCGTTGGGAGGAGGGTTATATCCATTAACTTCATGACACATCAAATATTCAACTCCTCTCCTTGCGTGTATTTTGTTGGGACAACCGTATTCCGTTCTTACATGATACCGGGAAAAAGTGTTGAAGAAGGTGATGGCTA
>Ga0164242_10008301_pt1 | contig 11269 bp, 8 predicted proteins | sample OricomgcompostMG_FD_108783 | JGI IMG/M metagenome (GOLD analysis project Ga0164242, IMG submission 108783) | Miracle-Growth compost microbial communities from Emeryville, California, USA - Original compost - Miracle growth compost (MG) ...
AGGATGTTGCGGGCGACGCTCGTTGCCGAGAAGTACAGCAGGAAGAACGTCAATGACGACACGACGAACAGCACAACCACGCCGGAAATGACCCGGCGAAAGATGAATGTAACCATGTCTGCTCCGTTGTCAGTTGGTTGTGAGGAGGGCCCCGACCCGTCCGAGTCGGGGCCCGATGGTTCTAGTTCTTAGGCGCGTAGCTGTAGATGGACGGTACGGCCTGCCGCGCCTGCGGCTGTGTCGTCGTGTTCTTGTCCGTGAAGAACGTGAAGTCCGGACGATAGAACGGCGCGAACCACGCCTGGTCGGTGATGTACTTGTTCAGCTGTTTCGCTGCGGTCGCCTGCTGGCCGGCCGATCCGGTCTGCACCGTGGTGATGAGCGACTCCACCTTCGGGTCCGTCGTGTGGAACGGGTTGTACGTGGCGTTCGGCGTCAAGATCTGGTTAGACGCGGTCCACGGCGTGCCCTGGAACAGCGAGAACCAGCTCATCGCCCATTTGCCCTGCACCATGCTGGAGACGAAGTCCGAGGCTGCGGTGTTCACCCAGTTGACCTTGATGCCGATGTCACCGAGGTTCTGGGCGATTCCGGCAGTCAACGCGGGGTCCATGAACCCGGCGACGGTCGGCATGCTCACCGAGAATCCGTCAGCGTAGCCGGCATCGGCCATCAGCGTTTTCGCCTTTGCCTTGTCATACGAATACGCCGAGTCGAGCGACTTGTCGTATGCGTCGGTGGTCGGACCGAAGACCTGGCTGATGGTTGTTCCCAGACCGAGGCCAACTTGCTTGAGCAGTGTCTTCTTGTCGATCGCGTAGTTGATCGCCTGTCGCACCTTGGCGCTCTTCAAAGCCGGAACCATCGCTCCGTCGCGATCGAAGATCAGCAGTCCCTGCCAGTCGGTGCCGTATGTGTATTCCGTGAAGCCTGCACTCTTAGCCTGCGCAGCGCTCTTCGCGGTGATATCGGCAGCATTCACCTGGCCGGAGATCAGTGCGTTCAGTGTTGCCGTGGTGTCCGTGATCGGCTTGATGACGATTTTGCCGTACTTCTGCAGCGATGGATCCCAATAGCCCTTGGTCTTGTCGAAGGTGTACTTCGAACCGGCGACCGAGTTGCCTGCGTCGTAGATGTAAGGGCCGCTGCCAACCGGCGCGGTGGCGATCTTGCCGCCCTTGATCGCCTTCGGGCTCGCGATGAAGCCGTCTGCGTTGCCCAGGTTGTCCAGAAGCGAGGGGTCTGCCGCCTTCAACGTGATCACGACGGTGCTGGGATCTTTCGCTTCAACGTTCGACACGAGCGCCATCGTCGAGGCATCCGGGCCGTTTCCGGTGCGGAAACGGTCGAGGTTCACCTTGACAGCATCAGCATCCAGCTTGGTGCCGTCGCTGAACTTCACATCCTTGCGAAGTGTGAGCGTCAGCACGGTCTTGTCGGAGTTGTACGTCCATTTGGTGGCAAGCATCGGAACGAGGCTTCCGTCCGGCTTACGGCGCAGCAGCGAGTCGTATACGGACTGGTAGTACTGCTCGGGGTGTCCGATGTGCCCCTGGGCCGGGTCGAACGATGTGACGTCGGTGAGCGCGGCGATGGTGAGTGTTCCACCACTCGCGGTAGCGGTCGTCGAGTTGCTCCCAGAGCCGGACCCGGAGCATCCGGTCAGGGCAAGTGCCGCTGCTGTGACGATGGCGGCCAGCGCCACCCGTGGACGTAACTTCATTGTTATCTCCTCAGTGATTGTTGGTTTTGCTTCATGTTGCTGCTTCGTACTGCTGGCGCTATCGCCGAGTCGTGGAGCGCGGGATGAGAATTGATCATCGGTTCAATGCAATCGGTTGCCATTAACAACAAAAGGTTTTTGGCTCGGATTGCTGTGGCAACCATATATGAAATTAGAACTATTGGCAATCGGTTGTCAAGACGATGTGGTCGCGTCCTGAGCCTGCGGCGTGACGCCGGGAAGGCCGGCGCCGCGTCAGGCGGTTTCCGACGAGTTCGCGCCGGCGGCAAGTCGGTGCGGATATGCCTGGTCGTAGACGTCCTGAATGATGTTCAGCGACTTCTGCGCCTCGCGCGGATCGATCCAGAACGAGCCGTCGTGCCCGAGCTGTTCGTAGAAATCGCGGATCAGCAATTCGTGCGACACGCCCCAGTACGCACGCGCGCCCGGGGCAAGCTCGCGCTCGGGCACGGTCTCGACGCGGCCGTCTGCATACGTCACGGTGAGTTCCCCACGCAGACTGAGCGTGGCTTTCTCTGTGGTGATGTCGATGGATACCGGCGAGTTCACGGCGTTGGAGAGCGTGGCGAAGAACGTGCTCCTCACGCCGTTGACATGTCGCATCAGGAGATCGGCGGTGTCCTCGACCTCGATCGTGTCACCGAGCGCGCGCGTTGCTGCCCCGCCGCGCACTTCGGTCACCTCCCCCACGAGCCATTGCAGTAGGTCGATGGTGTGAATGGCCTGATTCATGAGCAGGCCGCCACCACCCGTTGCCCATCGACCGCGCCAGGGCCGGTCGCGATAATAGTCGGCGTCGCGGTGCCAGAAGACCGCACCGGATGCGCCGAGCACGTCCCCAAGCGCACCAGAGGCGAGAAGCTCATGCGCAGCTTGCACCGGCGCGTTGTACCGATTCTGCAAGCAGATCGCGATGCGCGCAGAGCTCTCTTCTGACGCATCCACGAGGCGCTGCCCTGCCTCACGCGAATGGGCAAGAGGTTTCTCGAGGATCACGTTCACATCCGCATCCAACGCATCAATCGCGATCTGCGCGTGCGTGTGATGAGGCGTGGCGATGTGCACTACGTCGGGGCGGATGTCGTGCAGCAATTGCCGGTGATCGCTGAAACCTGTCACCCCATTGGTGGCCTCGGCGGCCGCCAGCCGACCGGCATCCGGATCGCAGGCCGCGACGAGATCGACATCCGGCATCGTTGCGAGGGCCGCGAAATGGATGGAGGAGATGTCACCGCAGCCGATCACTGCCGCGCGTTTCGTGTCAGTCATTTCGTGGACACCCCGATCTCGGCCAGCACGCCGGCAAACGCCCGCGCCGCCTGCCCGAACGCGGCGGGACCAGAGAAGCCGCCCAGTTCGAACGCCTCGTCCAGATGCGGTTCCAGGGACGCGTAACCGGTATAGCCGTCGTCGCGCAGCGCGGTGAGCGTCTCGCGCAACTGCCCGTCTCCCTCGCCGGTCGGCACGACCACGCCGGTCGCGGCGATCGCATCCTTGACCTGCAGATAGTCGAGATACGGCCGAAGCATCGCGTAGCCGTCCGTGAATGGTCGCACTCCGACCTGCACGAAGTTCGCGTTGTCCCAGGCCAGGCGCAGCGCGGACGATCCGACCGACTCCACCAGATCGAGAACTCGCTCGGGGATATCTCCGTAAATCGCCTTCTCGTTCTCGTGCAGCAGCACGACGCTCTCATTCTCGGCTTCGTCGGCCAGCAGCCGCATACGAGTCATCACCGCATCCCGGATGTTCTCGACCGGCACACCGTCGCCGCGGAAGAAGGAGAACACCCGGATGTTGGGAGTCTGAAGGGCGTGTGCCACCCGGATGACACGACGCAACCGCGCCACTTCGCGTTCTGGCTCGAGCACGACGTCCACCTTGCCGATCGGCGACGCGACCGCCGAGACCGACATGCCCTGCGCGCGCACGAGCGCTGCCAACTCGGCGAGTCGTTCATCGTCCAGATCGACGACGTTGATCCCCCACGCGCTGCGCACCTCGATATGCCGGGCGCCGAGTGCCTGCAGCACCGCGATCTGGATGCGCGGATCGGTGTCGATCTCGTCGCCGAAGCCCGAGAGGGTCCATGTTGTCGATTCCTGCCGTGTCACTACGGGGCCTCCTGTTGGCGTGTTCGCTTCGTCGAGAACCCCGCAGATGAACCGTGGGGCCCCGACACAACTATAGGTGGGCGATTCATCCTTTGGCAATCGGTTGACAAATAGCGCACCCCGCGATCCAATGGAGGAAGAAAACCCACCACACGGAAGTGACATGACATGGTCGATCTGGCTGCCCAACCATTCAATCTCGACACCGACGCGGTCGCCTGGGTGCACGAGACGATCGATTCGCTGAGCATCGAGGAGAAGATCGGACAGCTCTTCATCAATCTCAACACCTCGTTCGAGCCGGAATACCTCGATGGCATCCTTGAGAATTTTCACGTCGGCGGGATGCGGTACATGGGAGCGCCGTCCACTCGTGTGCAGGAGCACGTTCGTTACGTGCAGTCGCACTCGAAGGTCCCGCTGCTCATCGCATCCAACCCCGAGATGGGCGGTTTCGGCAGCGCAGACGACGGCACTCTCGTGGCAACCCACCTGCAGGCCGGATCTCATCCGGATGCATCGATCGCACGGGGGATGGGACGAGTCGCCGGCGTGGAGACGGCAGCGATGGGCTGCAACTGGGCGTTCGCGCCGATCGTGGACATCCACTACAACTGGCGCAACACCGTCATCGGCACGCGCTCTTTCGGCAATACTCCGGAGATCGTCATCGAGCGGGCGAAGGAATACTTCGACGGCATCAGCGAGTCGAAAACGGTCTGCGCGATCAAGCATTTCCCCGGCGACGGTGTCGACGAACGCGACCAGCACGTCGTGACCACGTGGAACACGTTCGACTACGAGAAGTGGAACGACACATACGGTCGGGTATACCGCGAGATGTTCGCCCACGGGGTGCAGTCGGTGATGATCGGCCACATCGGCGCGCCCGAACTCAGCAGGCACTTCCGTCCTGGCATCGCGGATGCCGACCTCAAGCCGGCGACGCTGGCACCTGAACTGCTGCAGGATCTGCTGCGCGGTGAGCTCGGTTTCAACGGCCTGGTCGTCACGGACGCCTCGATGATGATCGGCATGACATCGGTTATGAAGCGCAGCGAACTCGTCCCGGCCGCGATCGCCGCCGGCTGCGACATGTTCCTCTTCTTCCGCAACCCGGCCGAGGATTTCGGCTACATGCTGGATGGATACCGCAGCGGCGTGATCACCGAGGAGCGGCTGCGTGAGGCGCTGGAGCGCATTCTGGGCCTGAAGGCCTCGCTCGGACTACACGTGGCGCCGCGCAACGAGCTCGTTCCACCGCCATCTGCGTTGAGCGTCGTGGGCAGCGCCGAGCACCATGCCGTCGCGGCCTCCGTCGCCGACAAGACGGTGGCCTTGGTCAAGGACACGCAGGGTACGCTGCCGCTGAGCCCCGCCACGCATCCGCGAATTCGGCTGTACGGGGTCTCCGGCTCGGCCGACTTCACTGGCGTCGACCCGAACGGCTTCGTGGCGATCGCCCAGCAGGAACTCGAGGCTGCCGGCTTCGAGGTGCACGTCTTCAAGAACGCGCAGCAGCGCATCGCCGAGGGCGAGGAGGGCGTCTACTTCCACACCGTGATGGCGGATGAGGCGAACGCGGCGTACGCAGACAATTACGATGCTGCGATAGTGTTCGCGAACGTGGCGGGCTTTGCGCAAGAGGCGACCGTGCGCATCCGCTGGTCGACGCCGATGGCCGCAGAGATCCCCTGGTATGTAACCGAGGTGCCGACGGTGTTCGTCTCACTGAATCAGCCGAACCACCTGATTGACGTGCCGATGGTGAAGACCATGGTGCACGCCCACAACCCGAGCCGCGAGGCGATCCACGCGGCGGTGCAGAAGATCGTCGGGGCGTCCGAGTTCCAGGGAACGTTCAACGACAACGTGTGGTGCGACACCTTCGCAACGCGCCGGTAGCAGGACTGGTGCACGGTCGCCACAAGAACTACGACCGCCACCCGCGTTCGCGCCACGACACGAATTCAGGTGAGACGCCACGCCGAACGGACTATCCAGTCGGCGGCACGTCTCACCTGAATTCCGGTTGGACCGGAGTGTGTTGGTTCCGGTTGGACCGGAGTGTGTTGGTTCCGGTTGGACCGGAGTGTGTTGGTTCCGGTTGGACCGGAGTGTGTGAGAACAGGTCGTTAGAACAGGTCGGCGAAGCCGAGTGCCACGAGGTTGTCGTGCGAGGTCTGCAGGCATTCCAAGGGTGTGCGGCCGTACTGATCGTCCTGCTCGACGAGCAGGTACTTCGCGCCGATCTCCTGGCTCACGGGCACGATCGAGGCGAAGTCGAGGTTGCCCTCGCCCACCTCGGCGAACTGCACTACACCCGTGAACGCGCCCATGAACCCCGTGAAGTCGCCGGCCTTGAGCAGTTCGAAGGCCTCAGGCGGAATCTGCCCGATGCGGTAATCCTTGAGGTGCACCATGGCCACGCGCTCGCCATATTTGCGCAGGGTGGTAACCGGATCGAGACCGCCGCGCTGCACCCAGTGCACATCGACCTCGAGCCCCATCAGCGGCGCCCGATCGGCGATGATGTCGAGCAGATATTTTCCGTCGTACTTCGCGAACTCGATGTGGTGATTGTGATAATAGAGACCGATGCCATGCTCGGCAAGGCGCTCGGCCATCTCGTTGCTGCGATCACAGAAGTCGAGCACCTTGTTGAGGCTCGCCATCGCGTCGAACGGCAGCATGCCCATGCGGATCATGGATGCGTCGAGCGCATCGGCATCGGCGACGATCTTCTCGAAGTCCGAAGTCAGCGACTCCCCCGGCATACCGGCTGGGGTCGTCAGCGAGGCCGAGAGCGAAGCGATGTCCATGCCGAGCTCCGCGCGTGCACGGCCGAGTTCAGCGACGTTGTCCGCCGTCATCGGAATCTGCGAGATCTCGACGGCGTGGTACCCGATCTCGCTCACCTGCCGCAGCGTTTCGAAGGGACCGACCTCCGCGAAGTTGTTCTTGAGCATCATCGCCTGTACGCCGATCGTGGCCATGTGGTTCCTTCCTTGGATACCGAGTAGATGTGCGCCGTGGCAATCGGTTGCCGTCACTTTCCTCAATCATACCCCTCCCGCTCCTGCCTCATAGCGGTCGCTCCCGCTCCTGCGATTCCTTCGCACCTCGCCGGCCAGTGGTCCTGCGAGGTACCCCGATTGGGACGAGGTACCCCGTTCGGCCAGCGGATCTCGTCCCCAGCGGGGGTACCTCATCCGAAACGCAGCAGGACTTTTCCTGACTGTGCCGAGTCTCGTGCCATCGAGAACGCGTCGAGCGCCTCGGACACCCCATACTCATGCGTGACGACCGGGTCGACGGCCAGAGATCCGTCGGCGAGCGATGCGATGACGTCGTCGATCTCGTCGTTGAAGCGATATGACCCGAACAGCTCGAGTTCGCGCGTGATGGCGAGCGCGATCAGAACGGGCTGCTCTCCCGAGGGCAGGAGGCCGACCATGACGACCCTGCCGCCGCGGCGCGCACCGCGCACTGCCGATTCGAGGCCTCGATAGCTGCCGGAGGACTCGAAGACGACGTCGGCGCCGATGGCGGCAATCGCGTCGGCGGCCCGTGCGTTCAGCGTCGCCGTCGCGCCCACGGATCGAGCGATCTCCAGCGGCCGGTCGTGCATGTCCACGGCCGTGATCTCTGCCGCGCCCGCACGCTTGAGGATGGCCACGATCAGCGCGCCGACCGGGCCGCTGCCGATCACGAGTGTGCGTTTGCCTGATACCGGCCCGGCACGGCCGACGGCGTGCCACGCGACAGCGGCCGGCTCGGTGAGCGCAGCCGAGCGCAGGCTGAGCCCGTCTGGGAGCGCCCGCAGCATCCGCGCTGGAAGATTCGTATACTCGACGAACGCGCCCTGGGTGTGAGGGTAGTGCGCGGCACTGCCAAGGTATGTCGAGCCGGGTGACAAGTTCGGGCGATCGGCCGGATACGGCGAGCCGTCTCCGGCGCCCGGCGTCGCCGGGTGCACCGCGACCGGTGTGCCGACGCTCGGGCCGGTGCCGTCCGCTGCCGTCTGCACGACGGTGCCGACCACCTCATGACCGAGCAGCATCGGCTCGCGCAGGATCGACTCGCCGGCCGCGCCATCCAGCCAGTAGTGCAGGTCGGAACCGCAGATACCGCCGTATGCGACCTGTACGACGGCCTCTTCCGGCTTCGGGGCTGTTCGCTCCACCGTCTCGACCCGCAGGTCACCTTTGCCGTGCGCGACGACGCCGAGTGAGGATGCCGGAAGAGTGTTCGTCATTGGGTGGGTCCTCTCGTCCACGATCGAGCCGGCTCGTCTGCACCGGGTGGCCGCGCATAACTCAGGCTGTTCCGCTCGTCGTCGGCGCGACATCCGCGTATCTCCGGGATGCGGGCCGGCTTCCCGGCAGAACCAGCCTGAGTTATGCGCAGCAGGACGGGGTCATCGGATGCCATACGGAGGAGCAACGCCACGCCCATCAGACCACCACCGTCATGCCGCCGTCGACGAAGATCACCTGGCCGTTCACATAGGCGGACGCGTCTGAAGCCAGCCACACAGCAGGTCCGACGAGGTCGGCAGTGGTTCCCCAGCGGTGGGCGGGGGTGCGACCGAGGATCCAGTCGTTGAACTCGGTGTCGTCGACAAGGTTCTGCGTCATCTCGGTGTGGATGTATCCGGGAGCCAGCGCGTTGATCTTCAGCCCGTGCTGCGCCCACTCCGCCGTCATCGCCCGGGTGAGATTGCGGATGCCGCCCTTCGACGCCGTGTACGGAGCGATCGTCGGGCGAGCCAGATCCGTCTGCACCGATGCGATGTTGATGATCGAGCCGCGTCCGCGCGGAATCATCGCGCGAGCGGCCTCGCGACCGACCAGGAACGCACTCGTCAGGTTCGTCGTGATCACGCGTTCCCAGTCAGTGACGTCGAGTTCGAGCATCGGCACGCGATGCTGAACGCCGGCGTTGTTGACGAGGACGTCGAGCGGACCGACGTGTTCTTCGATCCACTGGATGCCGTCACGGGCAGCCTCCGCATCTGTGACGTCGAACGCGCGCGAAAAGACGCGATCCGCATCGACGCGCTCGAGCGCGGCACGGCGCGCGCGCTCCAGGCGATCCTCGTCGAGTCCGTTGAGCACGATGGTCGCGCCGGCGTCGGCCAACCCGAGTGCGATGGCATTGCCGATGCCACGGCTGGACCCGGTGACGAGCACAACACGGCCCTGCAGGTCGAACATCGACGTTTCGGTCATCCGAGCGCTCCTTCTTCGGTCACGGCTTTCACGCGCTGGCGCCGCTAGCGTCACCGTGCAGGTCGGCTTGGTGTTGACGCCGGGAGACCATCGCAGTCGGCCGGCTGGAAACGTCCTCGCCGGTGTCGTCGATCGCATCCGTGAGCAGGTTCAGATCTCGAGCGCGAGTCTCCGGGGTGACGAGAGTCGCCCACAGCGTTATGCCAGAGAGGACGATGACGTAGATCGCGAGCGGCCACCATGAGTCGGTGAATGCGCCGAGAAGAAGCGACCCGATGAACGGCGCGATACCGCCGGCGATTACCGCGCTGAACTCACGTGAGATCGCGACGCCGATGTACCGGCGCTGGTTGCCGAAGAGCTCGGGCAGCGCAGCGCACTGGGCGCCGAGCATGACGTTGACTCCGATGCAGTAGCTGATGGCGAGCACCGGAATGACGAGCACGGGGTTGCCCTGCGACAGCAGCCACCATGCAGGGATCGCCAGCACGATCTGGATGATCGCCCCGATTCGGTAAATGAGCATGCGTCCGAAGCGGTCGCTCAGGGCGCCGGCGAACGGGATCACGAAGATGCCCAAAGCCGCGCCGAGGGCGATGGCCAGCGGCCCCACCCACGGTTCCACGTGCGCCACGTTCGTAATGAAACTCACCGCCAGCGTCTGCCAAATCGCCGAGCCCCCGTTCTCGGCCATCCGCAGCCCGATCCCGCGGAGAATGGTACGGCCGGACAGTCGGAACGCATCCCTCAACGGTGTCTTCGCGACCTGCTCCTGCTTCTCCAACGTGATGAACGTTGGCGATTCGCGCAGGCGCAGCCGGATGAACAGCGCGAGTCCAATCAGGATGATCGACGCCAGGAATGGGATGCGCCAAAGCCAGTCGTGCACGATCTTGGGCTCGACAAGCCCGAGCAGGAAGAACACGACGGAAGCGATGATCGTTCCGAGCATGATGCCCACGAACGGCAGCGCGGAGAAATAGCCCCGACGGCGCACAGGAGAGTACTCGGCCATCAGTGTCGTCGCCCCCGCCTGTTCTGCACCGGCACCAAAGCCCTGCAGCACGCGGAGCACGACGAGCAGGATCGGTGCCCAGAACCCGATGGCCGCCCCTGTGGGGAGCACGCCGATCAGCGTGGTCGATCCGCCCATCAGGGCGATGGTGATGATCAGAACAGTCTTGCGGCCGAGCTTGTCACCCATCGCACCGAAGAACAGACCGCCGAATGGTCGAGCGAAGAAGCCGACGGCATACGTAGCGAATCCTGCCGCGACGCCTGCACCCGGCCCGAGCGCCGGAAAGAACAACTTGCCGAAGATCAGTGCGGATGCGAGCCCGTACAGCGCGAAATCGTAGTACTCGAGCGCGCTGCCCACGCTCGACGCCAGAGTGGCGCGACGCAGATTCGCCGCATAGTCAGGATCGGACGATCCGCGTGGAACGTCGTGCCCCGCCGAAGTGCTGCTCATGGTGTACCTCTCCCGAACGTGACCGACAGCCGCAGGTGACGTTCGCCGTCATCATTGACCGAGGTTGATCCGAGCCGACGTAATTTCGTCGACCTGTTCACGAAGATAACACCATGCTGAACAGAGTTCAACAGAGTGAACGCCACTCAGGCGGATATTTCCGTCTCGACAGGCTCGGTGGCGAGATTCATCGGGTTCGACATGCGGTGCGCAACGACCTTGAGCTCGTCAACGACGACCTCGATGCTGTGATCATCGGCGCGCGACTCATCCAAGGAGGCACCGAGTGCGATCGGGACCTCGCCACTGGACTGCGGCGGAACAACCACAGCGGCGCCGGCCAGACCCGGATATACCTCTTCGTGGTCGATGCTGTATCCGCGCTCGCGTATCTGCTGAAGCTTGACCTGCAGCTGTGTCAGATTCACTGTGGAATGTTGCGTGAACGATGGGCGCGTCCTTTCGTCGGCGAACCGGCGCGCCACCTCGTCCGGGGACAACTCGGCGAGCAGTGCCGTCCCGACTGCGGTAATCGATGCTGGGTACCGGGACCCGATGCCCGCGGACAGCCTGAACGGTGCTCGACCGGCGTGGGTTGCCAGGTAGAGCACGTGGACTCCGTCGAGAACAGCGAGCTGGCATCGCTCGGTGCGCAGCACATCCGACTCGGCACACGCATGGTAGAACTCGAGCACAGGGTCGAACG
>Ga0164242_10008302_pt1 | contig 11268 bp, 10 predicted proteins | sample OricomgcompostMG_FD_108783 | JGI IMG/M metagenome (GOLD analysis project Ga0164242, IMG submission 108783) | Miracle-Growth compost microbial communities from Emeryville, California, USA - Original compost - Miracle growth compost (MG) ...
GACGGTCTGACCCTTGATCTCACCGGTCTCGCCGTTCATGAACTCGGCGGAGACGTAGAGCGGGCGGGAGTAGGTGAAGTCCTTCTCCTTGCACTCGTCCTCGGTGTACTTCGGGTCGAGGAAGACCGGGTTCTCGAAGGACAGCTGCATCGTCTTCGAGAAGTCCTCGATCGGGGAGATCTCTTCGAAGATCTCGTGGAGGCCCGACTTCTCCGAGACATCCTCACCGGCGGCGCGGCGCTCGGCCACGCGCTCGGTCCACTTCTCGTTGCCGACCAGCCAGTCGAAGCTGTCGGTCTGGAGAGCGAGGAGCTGCGGAACCTCGAGGGGTTCGGCAATCTTGGCGAAGGAGATTCGGCGGGGGGCGGCGATGGACTTGGGGCGCTTGGCGGCCAAGAGGGGTCCTTCCGAGGCTCACTGTGTGGCAGGCGGCACCCACCACAAACCAGCCACCGGACAGGCCAGACGCATCTGAGGGCGCACGCGAAAGATTATCGTACCCCACAGGCACAACTCGTTACAACAGTCAACCCTGCTGGGCTCGATTGCGTGGAAATCAGCGGGAGCCACCGGGACTGCTGTCGGTCCGCACACTATGCGGCACGCCGTACGTCCGGGTCAAGCACCGGGCCGGAGCGGCGGGATAGTGCGGCGCGCTCAGCTGGTCTGGAGGTTGTCCACGAGCCACTTGCCGCCCTGCTTGACCATCGACACCTTGACCCGGTCGTGCAGGACGCAGGGACACTCCTGCTTCTTCGAGCCGGCCTTGTGGACGACGGTCTGGTCGGCGAAGACCAGCACGTTGACCCGCTCGGCGCTGGCGTCCATCACGGCGGTCGAGGCGACGGAGGCGGTCACGATGGTCTTCGTCTGGGCGACGGCCGAGGGGGCGCCGTTCTTGCTGGCGGTCAGCAGGTTGAAGTTGTCGGTGAAGGTCTTGGCATAGGACGGGGTGAGGTAGTTGAGATCGTTCTTCAGGTCCGCGTCCATCGTCTTCCACGAATAGCCGAGCAAGACCCCGACCGCCGTGCGGGCCGCCGCGGAGGCCTCGCTGCGGGCGTCGTCGATGTGCGCCTGGTTCTTGTGGTGCGCCTGGTAGAAGGCCCAGCCGAAGGCCGCGATGTTGAGGACCAGGAGGACTGCCGCGGCGATGATCGCGGCGCGGAACACCGAGGACATCGAGGACACCGACGAGGTGGCACCCGTCGCCGAGGCGGCGGGAGCCTCGGCCGCGGGCGCCGCGGGTGCGGCAGGGGCCACGGCCGGCAGCGAGGCGTCGTACTCAGCACGGCGCTCCGGATTGAGCAGGGTCTCCGCGGCCTCGTTGAGGCGGGCGAACTCCGGCGAGCCCGGGCCGGCCTTGCGGGTACGACGGCGCCACGCCTTGCTGATCGTGGCCGCGTCGGCCGATCGCTCGACGCCGAGGAGCTCGTAGAGGGTCGTCTCGTCCGTCACTGGGCCTGGCTCCCTGACACCTCGGGCGGGAGATCGTCGACCAGCCACGTCTTCCCGATCTTCTTGAGCGTGACCGTCCAGCGGAAGTGCAGCGACTGGTTGCTTCCGTTGACGCCCGCGTCATGGGCGACGAGCACCGTGGCGGAGTCGGAGTCGATGTCGCTCACCCCGGAGTAGACGATGCGACCGGTGGGCGCCTTGGTGCCCGCAGCGCTCTGCTTCGCGGTCGGCTGCGTCGCGGTGAAGACCTGGCCGATCACCGACTTGACCTGGGCGAAGTCGGCCTTGCCCTTCGTGGTCAGCATCTCCTCGATCCGCGACTCGTACTGCTCGGCCGACGGCGCCTGGAAGTCGTCCATGCGCAGCGCGAACTGCTCGGCGGCCGCAACGGCGGCGGAGCGGTTCGAGTCGCTCACCGTGGTCTCCGAGGCGTCGCTGCGCGAGTGGAAGCCCCAGACGAGAGAGGCGACGATTCCGAGGACTTCGACGATCAGCAGGACCGCCACGGCCACCAGGGCGGTGGTGCGTTTGGAGGTCAAGAACTCACCCCTGCGAAAGCAGAGCCGGCTGGAGCAGCATCCACTTCCACGCGTCCTTTCCATACAGTTCCGGCGCCTGCGCCGAGGACATCTCCACCGGTGCGTGGTTTGCGCCGGTGTTCCAGGTCAGGTGGCCCGTCTTGACATCGTACGAGGCCACCGGAGCGCGGTAGTTCGCGCCCACGCGCGGAGCCATCTGCGCCCCGCGGGGAGCGAGATTGCCCGACGTGTCGGTACAGCCCGCGGTCATGTCCATCGGCAGGTCCTTGAGGTCGCCGTTGCCCTTTCCGCCGTAGACCTCGCCGTCGTTCGCGCCGGCGGAACGGACCTGGTTCTTGTGGTAGCCCCCGTTGTTGTTCGAGTCGCACACGTTCGGCGCCTGCTGCAGCACCAGGCCGAAGCGCACGTCGTACGGCGCCGGGTAGACGCCCTTCTTGTCCGGGTCGGTCGGGCTCGTCGGGTTGCCGGGGTTGTCGAGCTGTACGACGGAGAAGCTGCCGGCGACGACGTAGGGGTAGAGCACCAGGATCTGTCGCACTCCGGGCAGTCGCGCATAGGTGATCTTGCCCGTGGTCAGCAGGTTGGAGATCAGCCGACCGAGGTCGACGTCGTTCTGCTGGAGGAAGGTGCGCAGCTCTGTCGCGGTGGCCGATCCGCTCTCGATCACCTCGCGCAGCTGCTTGTCGTGACCGGCCAGGGTGTCGGTGAACATCGACAGGTCGCGTGAGAAGTTCCTGATCGCCGCGGTCTCGTCGACCTGCGTCTTGAGGACCGTGTTGGAGTCGCGGATCAACGCCGTGGTGGTGTCGAAGTTGTCGTTGGCGGTGCGGATGAACGAGGTCGAGGTGTCGATGATCTTCGACAGTGCGGGGCCGGTGCCCTCGAAGGCCTCGCCGAGCGAGCTGACGACGGTGCGCAGCTTGTCCTGCGGGACCGATCGGACCAGCGCGTCGAGGTTGGTGAGCAGCGCGGTCGTCGAGACCGGCGTACGGGTGTCGGCGGTGTCCACCACCGAGCCGTCCTTCAGGTACGGCGATCCGGCCGTCTTGGGCTCGAGGTCGATGTATTGCTCGCCGACCGCCGACCGGTTGGCCACGATCGCCATGGTGTTGGCGGGGATGTTGTCGTGGCCGTTGTCGATCGAGATCACGGCCGTGACCCCGTCGCGGTTCAACGTCATGTCGGTGACCTGGCCGACGTTGACGCCTCGGTAGTCGACCTCGGCGCCGGTGAAGATGCCGCCCGACTCGGCCAGGTGGACGTTCACCTTGTAGCTGGTGTCGTAGAAGAGGCTCCCGAGCTTCGCATACTTGGCGCCGACGAACGCGACGCCGAGCAGGGTGATGATGACGAAGACGGCGAGCTGCTTCTTGGTGCGTGCGGTGATCACGAGTAGACCCCCTGGAGGAGCAGCCGGCCGGCGCCCGCCAGGCCTTCGAGTCGGGTCATCGCCTGATCGGCCTTCTTCTGGTCGTAGCCCGTTGCCGGGCGGCCCAGGCCGAGGCTCGCGAGCAGGCCGGCGAGACCGGTCTTGGTCTGCGGCTCGGCGGATGGCGAGGCGCCCGGTGGGGCCGTGGTGCCCGGCGTCGACGTGCTTCCGGTCGCATTGGACAACGCTCCCATGATGCTGCCGAGCAGGCTCTTCACCTGGTTGATCGCATTGGCCTCGGCGGCGGGGTCGAGCGTGCCCGGTGCCGCACCACTGGAGGAGCCCTTGCGGCTGCTGCCGGCCGCGGCGGCGCTAGGCGCGCTGCCATCGGCACAGAGCGGGCTACTGGCGACACCTGGGATGGCACAGATGCTGTTGACGACCGACTGCAGGGCGAAGCACTGCTTGCCGGCGGCCTCGGGGAGGTTGCCACAGACGATCGAGGTCAGCTGTCCGAGTGTCTCCATGGGCAGGCCGAGGCCCTTGGCCAGGGTGTTGAGCTCGAGGTCGAGCTGGGCGTTCAGGTTGACGTAGTCGCCCAGGTGGAGGTTCTTCGCTACCTGCGGGCTGCCACCGACCGCGGCGTCGAGGAACGGGAAGGTGAGGACGATCTGAAGCGACTTCGGCAGATCCTGACCGGCATTCGCGAAGGCGGTCAGCACCGGCGCGAGCGATCTGAGGCTGTCGATGGTGGACTGCTTCGAGGCCTTGATGACCCGCACCCCGACATTGCTCAGCTTGCTGAGCGCGCCGAGCAGCTTGCGCAGGTCGGCCCGCTGGGTGTTGACCGAGCGCAACGCGCTGGGAAGGTCGGCGAGCGTCTGCTTGATGGTGCCGTCCTGCTTGCGCAGGGACTTGGCCAGATTGTCGACGTGGTCCAACGCGCCGACGATCTGCGCCTTGTTGGCGTTGAGAACGCCCATGAAGGAGTGGATCTGGTCGAGAACGGCGCGCACGTCCTGCTCGCGCCCACCCACCGCGGTGTTGAGCTCGTCGGCGATCTTCTTGATCTGCTCGACGCCACCGCCGTTGAGCAGCGCGGCGAGTGCGGAGAAGACCTCTTCGACCTCGGGATTGCGGCCGGTCTGCGACAGCGGAATGGTCGCATTGTTCTGCAGTAGCTGTGCGCTGGGCTCGGCCGGCCGCTTGAGGTTGATGAACTTCTCGCCCAGGAGGCTGGTCTGGTCGATCGTGGCCTGCTCGTTGACCGGGATCTTCATGCTGCTCGGCACCTCGACGGTCACGTCGGCGACGTAGCCGTTGAGCTTGATCTCGGTGACCTTGCCGACCGTGACATCGTCGACCTTGACGGTCGACTGGGGCACGAGGTCGAGGACGTCACGGAACTGCAGGTGCAGCTTGAGCGGGTTGCTGCCGACATCGGCGCCACCGGGCAACGGAATGTCGTAGACCGAGCAGCCGGAGAGAGCAAGCATGCCGGCGACCGCGGCGAGCAGGACGCGCGCCAGCGGGCGGCGGCGGGACGTGAGCGCCGTCATCGGTTCACCGCCACGAGTCCGGCGAGCGTGGGGTCGAAGTCGTTCACGGGCCGCGGGACGCTCGCACCGAGAGGCGCCGTACGGGGGCTGGCGCCGGTACGGGCGGACGCCTTGCTGCTGCCGGCCGCCGGGACCTTCAGGCCGTTGAACGGGCAGTTGTTGCCGAGGAGGCCCCCGAGGACCGCGCACAAGACGGCGCCCGGGTTGCTGGTCAGCTGGGCGACCGACTCGCCGAAGTCGGCGCGGGTGTCGAGGGAGCCGACGTTGGGGTCATAGGCGAGTGCCAGGTTGTTCAGCGCGACGGGACCGTACTGGAGCGTCTTGTCGAGCGCGCCGCGATTCTTCACGATCGTGTTGGAGATCCTGGTCAGGCCCTTGATATTGCGGGTCAACAGGCTCCGGTTGTCGTGGACGAAGCCGCGCACCTGGGTCAGCGCCACCGACAGGTTGTCGAGTGCGGTGCCCAGCGCCTGCCGGTCGTCGGAGAGCATCGACGAGCCCGATGCCAGCGACTGGGCGAACTTGCGCACCGTCTTGTCGTTCTTCGCCAGCGAGTTGACGAACTTCTCGACCTCCGCCGAGGCGCCGAAGAGCTGATCCTTGTTGTCGGCCAAGGTGCTGGTCAGCTTGCTGACGCTCTTGATCGTCTGGTTGAACTTCACGCCCTGACCGCCGAAGTTGGCCGCGGTGTTGGTGAGCAGGCGGGTCAGCGCACCGACGCCGTTCTTGCCGGGCTTGTTGGCCCCGTTGGGGCCGAGCGCCACGTCGAGGTCGTTGAGGTTGCCGAAGATCTCGTCGAGCTCGAGCGGGGTGCCGGTCCGGGACAGACCGAGGTGCGCATTGTTCGGGAGCGTGGCACCGCCCTTGTACGCCGGGCTCAGCTGGATGAAGCGGTCGCCCACGATCGAGGGCGAGACCACGAGCGCCTTGGCATCGGCGGGGACCTTGTACTTGTCGTCGTAGGAGAACTTCACCCGAACGTAGGTGCCCATCGGCGTGATGGAGTCGACCGAGCCGACGTGCACGCCGAGGATCTTGACGTCGGAGCCCTTGTAGACCGAGATCGTGCGCGGGAAGTCGGCGACGACGTACCTCTTGCCGGAGTGCGGGATGAAGACCCACACGAGGGCGACGATGACGGCCACCGCGGCGATGACCGCGAGCAGGGGGTTGATCCGCTTGAAGATGTTCACTTGACGCCCACCTTCACCGTGCCGACCGGCGGGAAGTTGCCGATCCAGTTGTCGAACCACGGGCCATTGCCGAGCGTGCCGGTGAAGACCCGGTAGAAGGGCTCGAGCAGCCGCAGGCTGTCGTCGAGGTTCGACTGGTTCTTCAGCAGGACGTCGACCACGCCGCTGAGGTTCTTCAGCGCGGGCTTCAGATCGGCACGCGACTGCTTGACCAGGCCGGTGAGCTGCGTCGACAGCTTTCCGGTCGACACCAGCAGGCGATGGATCGCCTGGCGGCGCTCGACCAGCGCCTGCAGCAGCACGTTGCTGTCCTTCATCAGCGAGACGATGTCCTCGTCACGGTCGGCCGCGATCGCGGAGACCTTCTTGAGGTTGCGCAGCAGGGTGTTGATCTGGCCATTGCGCGCGGCGAGGTTCTCCGACAGCCGTCCGACCCCGGTAAGAGCGTCGCGGAAGGACTGGGGAGTGGTCGCCGTCGCGTCGGCCAGGGTGTTGAGCGACTTGCGCAGTTGCGGAAGGTCGATCGCCCCGGCCCGATTGGCGAGTCCGGTGAAGGCCTGCACGACGTCGTACGCCGACTGGGTGCGCGAGACAGGGATCGTGCTGCCCTCCGACAGCTGGCCCGGTCCGGCTGGATCGAGAGACAGGAACATCGCGCCCAGGAGCGTCTTGACCTTGATCTCGGCGCCGGTCTGGGTTCCGAAGCGCGAGTCGGTCTTGATCTTGAAGCCGACCCGGACGTAGCCGTCCTTGAGGCCGATCGAGGTGACCTTGCCGACCCGGACGCCGGCGATCCGGACCTCGTTGCCCTTCTGCAGGCCCGAGGAGTCCTTGAAGGTGGCGTAGTACGTGTCGCCGCCGCCGATCAGCGGCAGGCTGTCGGCCTTGAAGCCGGCCAGCAGGAGCAGGGCCAGCACGACGATACTGACCGCGCCCACGATGACGGGATTGCGCTCACGGAATGGCTTGCTCATGACAGGGAGCACCTCTTCGCAATGGCGGCGTAGTTGATGCTCAGGTGCTTCGAGTCCGACGAGAGGCCGAGCGGGACGTTCACCACGAGGTTGCACAGGTAGAAGTTGAAGAACGAGCCGTAGATCGCCGTACGGCCGATCTTGGTGAGCTTGATCGGCAGGATCTGGAGCGCGCTGTCGATGTCCTTGCGGCCCTTGTTGAGGTTGGTGGCCACCCGGCGCAACTGCTTGACGTCCTTGACGAAGGACGGGCGCAGACCCTGGGTCAGGCTCGCCGTCTCGTCGGTCAGCTTCGACACCGCGTCGAGCGGGTTGAGCAGCGCGTTGCGGTCCTCCTTGAGCCCGTGGATGAAGGACTGCAACTGGGTGATCAGGTTGTTCAGCTGCCCGTCGCGGCTGCCGATGGTGACCAGGACCGAGTTGAGGTTGTCGATCAGCGAGCCGATCACCTGGTCGCGGTTGGCGAGCGTGTTGGTCAGCGAGGCGGTGTCCTGGAGCAGGCCCTGCAGGTTGCCGCCCTCACCCTGGAAGACCTGGATGATCTCGTAGGACAGCTGGTTGATGTCCGACGGCGTCAGGGCGGTGAAGAGCGGCTGGAAGCCGTTGAAGAGCGTGGTGAGGTCCAGCGCCGGCTGGGTGCGGGAGATCGGGATCGTCGAGTCCGCGGCGAGCCGCGCGGTGTTGCCGACGCCCTGGTTGATCGAGATGTAGCGCTGGCCGACCAGGTTGCGATAGCGGATGTCGACCTGCGAGCTCTGCGTCACCGTGGCGCTGGTGGCGACCGAGAAGGTCACCTTCGCCTGGTTGGTGTCGTAGATCTGGATGTCCTTCACACTGCCGACCCGCACACCCGCGATGCGGATGTCGTCACCCTTCGTCAGCCCGGTCGCGTCACTGAAGATGGCGCTGTAGGTGCGGCTGCTCTGGAAGGTCATGTTGCCGATCAGCACGGCGAGCACGCCGGTGGCCAGTGCGGTCACCACGAGGAAGATCATCAGCTTGACCAGGTCGACGCTGGTGCGCTTGTCCAGCAAACTCATCGCGCACTCACCTCCGTCCCGGCGGCGACGGGCGCGAAGAGCAGCCCGGTGACGTCGGGGACGTCCTTGGCGTCGACACCGAGGGCCGGCGCGGTCAGCGCGGCGATCAGGGCCTTCTGCTCAGGAGTGCCGGCGTTCATCTGCGCGACCCGGTCGAAGCCGGTGGCCGGGCGCTGGCCGTCGCCACGACCGAGCGTGCCCCCGTTGTCGTCGACGCCGTCGACGAAGTTCGGGAACTTGTAGAACGGGTAGGTGGTCTTGCCGTTCTTCACAACCTTGCTGCCCATGATGTTCGGGTACTGGTAGGGCGGGTTGGGGTTGTTCAGGCCCAGACACACCGGGGCGTTCTTCGCGCCGAGCTTCGGCTTGTCCTTGCCGTTGTAGCCGCGCGGCTGCTTCGGCAGGACGGCCAGCTTGATGTGGAAGGTGAAGTTCCGGAAGGTCGAGGCGAAGCGCGGCGTGAGGTTGTTCAGACCGCGCAGGAAGCAGGAGTACTCCGGCGAATAGGTGGCGAGCAGTTTCGCGATCGGCACGGTCACCTTGCCCAGGGCGATCAGGTTGTCGCCGTTGGTGTCGAGGAAGCCCTTGGCCGTGTCGGAGAAGGACCGCGCCTGCTGCAGGAAGGTACGCAACGCGCCCTGCTTCTCCTTGAGCGTGTTGGTCGTCTTCACCGTGTTGCGCAGCGTGTCGGCGAGCTGGGGCATCACGCTGGAGTAGGTGTCGCTGACCTGGGACAGCTGGCCGAGGTCGTCGACCAGGGCGGGCACCTGCGGGTTGATCCGCGCGAGGTAGTTCTTCAGCGTCACGATCGTCTGGCCGAGCTGCTCGCCCTTGCCGTCGAGCGCAGTGGCCAGTGCGTTGAGGGTGTAGTTCAACTCGGCCGGCTGGAGTGCGCGCAGCAGGGGGTAGAGGTTGTTCAGAACCGACTGCACCTCGACGGGTTGCTGGGTCTCGCTGATGTGCCCCCCGGGGGAAATCGAGCCGTTGGTCACCGCGGGGATGTTGAGCTCGACGTACTTCTCACCGAAGAGCGTCTTGGGCAGGATCGACGCGGTCGCATTGGACGGGATCAGCTTGATCTCGTCGGGGTCGATCCCGAGCGTCAGCGTGGCGCCGTTCTCCCCCGCCTTCGTATCGAGCACCTCACCGATGAGGACTCCACGGATCTTCACGTCCGCCCGTGCCGGGAGTTGCAGGCCCGCCGTGCCGGTCGACAGGGTGATCTTGTCGAATGAGGTGAACTTCTGCGTGAAGACGCCGTTCACGAGCCACACGCCGAAGACGAGGAGGGCGATGAAGACGACACCGAGCAAACGGTTGCTGAAGATCTTCGCCATCAACCCGCCAACCTCACGGTCGTGCTGGCGCCCCAGATCGCCATGCTCAGGAAGAGGTCGATGACATTGATCGCCACGATCGACGTACGCACGGCCCGACCCACCGCGACACCCACGCCGGCCGGACCGCCACTGGCGTTGTAGCCGTGATAGCAGTGGATCAGGATGACCACGACCGAGAAGACCAGGACCTTGCCGAAGGACCACAGGACGTCGCCGGGCGGTAGGAACTGATGGAAGTAATGGTCATAGGTGCCGCTGCTCTGCGCGAAGAAGGCAGTCACGGCTAGTCGGGTCGCGAAGTACGACGCCAGCAGGCCGACGACGTAGAGCGGGATGATCGCCACCAGGCCGGCCACGACACGGGTCGCGACCAAGAAGGGCATCGAGGGGATCGCCATCACCTCGAGGGCGTCGACCTCCTCGGAGATGCGCATCGCGCCGAGTTGGGCGGTGAAGCCGCAGCCGACCGTGGCGGCGAGTGCGATGCCGGCCACCAGGGGGGAGATCTCGCGGGTATTGAAGTAGGCGGACACGAAACCGGTGAAGGCGGCGGTGCCGAGTTGGTTGAGCGCGGCATAGCCGGACAGGCCGACCTGGGCGCCGGTGAAGAAGGCCATCGCGGTGATGACGCCGACGGTGCCGCCGATGATCGCGAGGGCACCGCTGCCCAGGGTGACCTCGGCGAGGAGGCGCATCACCTCACGGGGGTACTGCACCACTGACCGCGGCGCCGCGACGAGCGCGCGGATGAAGAAGCGCAGTTCGGAGCCCAGGTCGTCCAGGGCCCCCAACGGCTTCTCGTAGATCTGCTTGACGTCAGGCATGGTCATCCCGTCTTCGGTGGGACGATCTGGAGGTACACGGCGCTCACCACGAAGTTGACCACGAAGAGCAACATGAAGGTGATGACGACCGACTCGTTCACGGCGTCACCGACTCCCTTCGGTCCGCCGCCGGCATTCATGCCCTTGTACGACGCCACGATCGCGGCGATGAGACCGAAGATCAGTGCCTTGATCATGCCCTCGTAGAGATCGGGCAGTTGGGCCAGCGCGGTGAAGCTGGACAGATAGGCACCCGGCGTACCGTGTTGCAGCACGACGTTGAAGAAGTAGCCGCCGCAGACGCCGACGACGCTCACCATGCCGTTGAGGAAGACGGCGACGAGCATGGTGGCGAGCACCCGGGGGACGACCAGGCGCTGGATCGGGTCGATGCCGAGCACCATCATGGCGTCGAGCTCTTCGCGGATCTTGCGCGCGCCGAGGTCGGCCGCGATCGCGGAGCCGCCGGCACCGGCGATCAGCAGCGCGGTGCCGATCGGCGCCGCCTGCTGGACGACCGCGAGCACCGAGGCCGATCCGGTGAAGGACTGGGCGCCGAACTGCTTGATCAGACTGCCGACCTGGAGCGCGATCACAGCACCGAAGGGAATCGCGACGAGTGCCGTCGGGATGATCGTCACCGAGGCGACGAACCAGGCCTGCTGGATGAACTCGCGGGTCTGGAAGGGCCGGCGGAAGAGACCGCGCGCCACGTCCAGAGCGAACGCGAAGAGATTCCCGGCTGCGCCGATAGGGGCGACGACCCGGGATGCGACCGAGGACGACATGAGCGCTCAGGCACCCACAGTCATCGCCATGTTGGGCTGGAAGGAGCCCGGCGGCGGGGTGATCCCGTTCTCCCGGCACCATTCACCCGGGGGACGCTGGGAGCGGCGCGGGATGCCGTTGGACGGCTCCAACTGCAACGGGATCGGCGGCAACGGCGGCAGATCCTGATCCTTCTCCGCCTCCAAC
>Ga0164242_10008303_pt1 | contig 11268 bp, 10 predicted proteins | sample OricomgcompostMG_FD_108783 | JGI IMG/M metagenome (GOLD analysis project Ga0164242, IMG submission 108783) | Miracle-Growth compost microbial communities from Emeryville, California, USA - Original compost - Miracle growth compost (MG) ...
GCCCCCATCGACTGCACCCACACTTTCGGCCACAAGAGTCGGTACCGCATGAGTGGCGGCTGTGCCTCGCGCTCGACTTGATCGTCGTTCACCATGCCGACCTTGAACGTCGTGCCACCCATATCAATTGCGAGGACAGACGTCGAGTCGACTTCTCGCCACGTTGTGCGCGCAGCGATAACCCCAGCAGCTGGGCCTGACTCCACTGTTCCGATCGGCACACGTCGCGCCGACTCAACACCGAGCACCCCACCGTACGACTGCATCACGAGCGGAGGATTACGAAGGCCGCGACTCGCCAGTTGTGCCGCGAGCGCACTCAAGTAATCGTCGAGGAGTGGGCCTATATATGCGTTGAACGCTGTCGTAGCGGTTCGCTCATACTCGCCGAGGAACGGCGCGACCTCCGTGGAAAGGGAGACGTAGGCCGTTGGCGCCAACTCATTGATGAGTTCCTTAAGCCGCTGTTCGTGACGGGGATTCGAGAAAGACCAAAGCAAGCACACCGCGAATGCGCTGACTCCTTTGGCAAGTAGACGACTAATTACGTCTCGCGCCTCGTCGTCATCTAGAGGTACCAGGACGTCGCCGTTGCTGTCGATCCTCTCGCTGACCTCACCCGCGAGGCGACTTTCGATGAACGGCTCCGGCTTCGCCACAGCGGCAAGGTGGGCCGCCTCCTCTTCCTGCAGGCCAGTGGTGAGGTCGCCGCGCATCATCTCAAGCGTCTCGCCGAAGCCCTTGGTCGCGAGCAGAGCTGTCCTCGCGCCTGTACGGGTGTAGATCGCGTTGTCGCCTACGGTGCAGCCATGAAGGAATAAGCTCGTCGACGCCAGCAGATCATTCTCAGACCCGAGCCCCAGCCTTTGTGCAGCCGCCCTGATCGCGTCGATCGCGCCTTCGGCGAACGACGGCGGCGTGGACGGCGCCTTGGCGAGAGTGATCGAGCCCGAGTCGTCAAGGACTACGCAGTCGGTGAACGTCCCGCCGATGTCCACTCCGATCATGTAGGTCGGCATACCTTGTCACCTTTCTCAACGGGGCGTTTGTCAGGGATTCTCGATAAAGGTCGGCGAGGCGTGAACCGGACATCGCGTATGAGGGTGTGAGACGCACAGCGCCGGCCGCAGGTGTGACAGGTCGTGGTTTCTCGATAATAGTCTGATGGTCAGCCCATTGCAACTATCGGATCGAGCACGAGTCACCTCGATCGCGCTCCCGCTGGCAGTTCCGCCGACACCTCGGCTCCGTTCGCCGTAAGGGAGTCGACGGCCGACTTCTCCTCAGGTGTCAGCTCCCAGGCGATTCCCTCCGCGTTGCGCTCAAGTTGCGCAACCCGACTCGCCCCCGCGATGACGGTCGACACGACGTCGGATGCCGCCAACCAAGCAAGCGCCAGGTCGCCCACCGAGTGGTCTCGCTCACTGGCAAATTGTTCAAGCGCTTTCAGAGTCATCCAATTAGACTCGGTCATGATCCTGGCAAAGGTATCCGTCCGCGTGGCTGCACGAGTATCTGCATGTGGGACCTCGCCTGGGTGATACTTTCCTGTCAAGAAACCACTCGCCAACGGGTAGTACGGGATCAGGCTTAACGCATACTGGCGGCAGCACCCGACTAGCTCCCGCTCCACGTGCCGACTCAGTAGATTGTAATGTGCCTGCACCGTTGTAAATCCGGTGAAGCCATCCTGGTGCGCGACCGCCAACGACTCTGCGACTCGCCAGGAAGCATAGTTCGAGCAACCAATCGATCGGACCTTGCCGGATGTGACAAGCGCGTCGAGAACCTCGACGACGTCGGCTGTCTGAGCGGCCGGATCTGCGCGGTGAATCTGGTAGAGATCGATGTAGTCTGTCTTGAGGCGCCGCAAGCTTGCTTCGACGCTACGTGTGAGGTGATCTGCAACACTTAGCTCGCCTCGATCGAGGGTATGTCCTTTCGTCGCGATCACTACCTGATCGCGGTTGGCGCCTAGTGCGGCGCCAATGATCCTTTCCGATTCGCCACCAGTGTAGTTCGCAGCCGTGTCAATAAAATTGATGCCAAGATCTAGAGCACCTCGGATGATCCTGGTAGAGATATCTGCACTCATTCGAGGTGGTCCGAAGGAATTGCCCCCTAGACCTAGCAGCGAGACTTCGAGGCCCGACCGCCCGAGCATGCGGCGCTTCACAGGACCCTCCAACTTGGGCTCACGGAGCCGGCGCCGCCACGACAACCATCGTTGGCTCGGCAGAAGCTCACGCGATGTCCAAAACGCTGAGAGCCGTGACAGGCTTGCCGCACTCGAGCCAAACCGCGCCACCACCGTCATTGTCGATCCGCCAGATCGAACCATCAGTCAGGCCGACAAGAAGCAGGTCTGGATCTTGAATGGCCCACGTTGCGGCGTGGGCCCCGGCAGCTATGAAATCGGGATATCCCCGCTCAAGACGTGACCATGACTTCCCATAGTCGTGGCTAAGGTAGAAGGCCGTGCCCGCACCCTCGCTCCGCCTCCAGAACCGTGGCAAGTTGTGCGAAGCGACAGCAAAGACCATGCCCGGCCGTTCGGGATGGGTCAACACGTGGGTGACGTAAGGTCGATCAACGTCGTCGCATCGTGCGAACGTCCGACCACCATCCGAACTCCGGAACATCCCCGTACCCGTTGCCGCGAAAACCACCGCAATATCGCCTGGGCAGATCGCGACCATGTGGACGTCGCCACCGAGACCCTCGCGCTCGCTGTGCCACGTCTCACCTCGATCGTCGGTACGGACGATCCAGCCTTCTTCTATGCCACAAACGACGACGGGCTCCGCCTCTGCGATAGCGATGCTCCTGACGCGGGCGTAGAACGGCGCCATGTGCAAGAACCAGTCCGCCCGCGACGGCATCGCTCGTAGCGCTTCGAACTCTACCCATGAGCCCGACGCATCTTCAGATTTGTAGACGCCTACTGGGCCGGTGCCGGCGTAGATCTCGCCACTCGTCGGATGCTGTTGCAGTGCCCAGACTTCCTTGCTGACCAGCCCTCGGTTAGCTTCCTGCCACGATGCGCCAAGATCGTCGCTGCGCCAGACGCCCGAACGTGTGGTCGCGACGAAAAGGCGCCCCTCACGAGAGGCGACGACGGGCGAGCGAATGGCTCCCACATCGGATCGTTCGAACCCCACAAGATCCAGTTGATAATCACGGTCGCCGACGATGCCAGCGACAAATAGCCCCTGTGCCGTTCCCACATAAACTTTCGTCATCACTCGCCCTCCCACGCCGCTCGCCAAACCTATTCTCACCGTCGTACGCAGCCCGCGGATGTCTTGGGTCGGCAAGCCAAGGCAGCCACCTGACGAATCATTGGGTTCGTCATCTGCAGCGTCCGAGACGTTTCGACACGATAGCGAGCACTCCTAATCGCACTTCCGTGCGGGCGGCTTAGGGACTATCTGTCGCCGAGCCGCCAGAATCACCGCCGCTCCACAAACATAAGAACACCGTGCTGCTCCTTTCGCAGGTCGACGCGGCCACACTTTAACGTCTAAGCAGGCGGCCGCTAGCCGAGGCCAGGTACGAATAGATCCTTGATCGTGACGCCATGATCGATAAGCCCCTGAGTTGCCGCATACCCGAGGAACGTCTCAAGCGTTGTGCGGTTCGGCTCGATCGAATATGTCCACGGATCGACACCAAACAGCTGAGTCTCCTCTTCCTGCAAGCTGCCATACCAAAGTAGATTCGAGTGACCCGCATGCCTGGAATAGGCACGGGAGATTGCCTTCGACTGCTCCCAAGCCTGGAGCAACAACGTCGGCGACTCAGGATGCTGCTCCAAGTAGCTGCGCCGGATCACCACCGCATGGCTGATGGGCAGTATCTTGGTTCGCTCGAAGTAGGATCGTTCGACGGCACGATAGTCTGGGAATAGTCTCGCTACCGAAGACTGTGGATCCCAAATCGGCTTGATGGCGGATGGGACGATAAGCGCGTCCAGAGCACCGTCAATCAGCATCTCGACCGGCGATGCCTTTGACTCACGCCTCACCACGTTTACATTTGTGCCTAGGCGGGCGCAGATGTCGGGCTCCAATTCCGACCGCACCGACCACTCAATCTCCGAGATATCGACACCATAGTCGTCCGCCAACAAGCCTCGAACCCAGACGCCCGCAGTGTTCACCCATGCGGCTACACCGACCCGCTTCCCCTCAAGATCTTTAGGTCGTCGAATGCCCGCGCCTTTGTTGATGTAGATAAAAGAATGCCGAAATCGCCTGTTAGGGAAGACAGGTATTGCCTTATAGTCACCGCCCTCCTGGCAAGTGCGCGTTGCGATCGCGAGGGAGAGTTCACAGCTGTCGAACTCGCCTCTCAGGAAGCGATCGTGCCGCTCCCCGTCGTTCGAGAACGTTGCGACCTGAAGATCGAAACCCGGGATCGGCACCCGGCCTTCGGCGAGGGCCCGGCCCCGCTCGTGTTCACCAACGGCAAGTGCGAGTGAATACGTCATGCCCGAACGCTCCCAGCAATGCTGTCGAGAATCTCTGCGGTGCTACGCACCGTCGCAAACCCCGCGTCGCTCATAATGCGAAGACAAGTCTCTTGGAGCTCCGGCGAGTCGGCATAGGTGGCGTCGCTGGCGACAGCGCAGGCGAAGTCACGGCTATGTGCTTCGCGCACGGTCGATTCGACCGCTCGCGGAGTTGAGATGCCTGCGACTACAAGTAGAGAACACTTGGCCGCGCGGAGGACGATCTCAAGATCGGTGCCGTAAAACGCGCCGACGCGCCGCTTGACGACCACAATGTCATCCGGCCGTGGGGCTAGCTCGTCAATAATCGCGCTGCCGGGAGCGTGCTCCTGAAGGCTGCCGCGCTTTCGCGCAGGCGCGTCGGCGTGTGCGTCGATGTACGAGTCGCGGTAACAGACTCGTGTATAGACGATAGGCCGGGCCGCAGCACGAAAGTGTTCACAGAGGTGGCGCGTCTGATCGATCATGCTGGCCAGCCGGCTATCGGGAGGGGCACCTGCCCGGCGACCGCCACGGACTATGTCGTTCTGCATGTCGAGAATCAGCAAAACGGACTGGCCAAAATCGTCGTCGTTCATCTAGGTGCCCAAGCGGCTGCCCCGGGCCTGAGAAGGCGTGGCACCGAGCCTCGCCGCTCATCCCCGTATCCTCTGCTGAGGAGCACCACCCTTACCTGCCTTTCGTCGGTATACGACGCGGGTTCACGACAAGCGGTCAATCGTCGTGGAGATGCCGGACACCCCAGTCCAGGAGCCCCTTGTCTGATTCCTCACGGTAGAAGCCGAATGCTTCGATCTGGGGCAGGTCGCTCAACATGAAAAAGACCGCACGACCCTTATCACTTACCTCGAAGTGACGCCAACTCCAGTTAGGAATAGCAAAGAAATCACCCGGCGACCACTCAAGCTTCACATCGCCGACTTGTACCGTGCCGGAGCCTTCAAGCACGTGGTAGATGCCTGCGGAGGTTTGTCGTATCGGTCGGCCCTCGAAGCCGGGCGGCATAGCTTGCGCGAAGCAGGCCAAGGTCGGGAGCGTGTGCCCATTAGTCGTCGGATTAGCGTATTCCAACAGCGCCCCGTCATAAGGATCAAGCGCCTTGCCGAGCGCTTCCTCCAGTTGCGGCTCCACCGCCTCCCACGGGTATCGCAACGGGAGGTCGAGCGATTTGACCCGCACCTCGTCGGGATAACGGAGAAGACCAAACCTGACCGGGCCGCCGCGGCGGCGGTCGAGTTGCTGCTGCCTCTGCGGACCGTATGGCTCCTGGAATCGGATACCCAGATACTGAATTAGTGGGCTATCCAAGCCGTCGAGCCAGACCGTCTCATCGGCCCCAGCGTTCACGTGGTCATGCCAGGTCCACTTCGGGGTAAGGATAAGGTCGCGGGGGTGCATAGGCATGGGCTCGCCGTCGACGGTGGTGACCGTCGAACGACCTTTGAGGGCGAAGCGGATCGCCCCCATGGAGTGGCGGTGAGCCGTCGCTACCTCGCCTGGATTGACCAACTGAACTGACGTGTGCACGGTATGCAGCGTGGTACGCGTTGTCGCGGCCGTCGCAGGGTTGATGAGGCGTATCGTCCGGCGCTCGGCGTCTTCGGCCAGGGTAATGAGTTTGGCGGCACTCTGGAGGTTGCGATAGAGGTCGTCCCAGTGCCATAAATACGGCTCGCAGCGAGGATGTGGCTCCGACGACGAACCGACCTTCACTCGCTGCCAGTGTCCTTCGAGACTCAGCCCCCGCAACTCCTCGTGAAGCTCCTCGAGTGTGCCGGCTGGCGGCGCATCTTGACTGCGGGCCTGACTCTTCGAAGAAGATTCTGTCCCCAGATTGTTCGACACAGTAGTCCTTCCTATTCGCGAGGAGCTGTCATCCACGTGCGAGTGCTGCCCCCCCGGCTGCGCGAGCCTTGTCAATCGCCTCTTGAAGGGACACGGCCAGCTCGGCGGGCACAGTGCGCGTAGGCCAACGCGGGTATTTCACGTCGAATCCGAGGTGGCGCAGCCCTACAGCGTGGGCGGCACGGCCATATTCGCGCAGGCTATGCAGCACGCTGATGTAATCGTTGATGGCACCCTGGAGACTCTCGACCTGCGCGGCATCCTTGCGCCGTATCGCCGCCATTGCGGCCACCCCGAGTTCGGGCGCTAACGCCAAGGGTGGGCTGATGCTGCCGTTCAAAGCTCCTGAGCCCAGCCCCTCGCTAAGGTTGTTGGCCGGAGCAAAGAGTCGGATCCCGTCACCGAAGGCTTCACGGTATGCCTGTGCCTCGGCCAGCGTGCCTTTGGCGATTTTGACACCCACGAAGCCCGAGGTGCGGTCGGAGATCTGCCGTACCTGAGAGGCACTGAGCGGGTAGCCCTGGTACGCCGGGTTATTGTAAAGGAATAGCGGTGTCGTAATGGCGTCGTCGACGAACTTGAAGTGCAGCGCCAACTCTTCAAGCGAACGATCAGAGTAGTAATACGGCCCAACCATCGCTACCGCTGTGACTCCGAGCTGATCAGCATGCATCGCGAGATCCCGAGCCGTGTAAGGGTCGACCGCGCCGATGTGGGCGACGAGGGGAAAGTCCGTGCCGACACTGTTGACAACGGTTTCGAGAGCGGTCTTGCGTTGATCTGGCCGTAGGGCCGGGCCTTGACCGAACGAGCCCAGCAAAAAGTAGCCGTCTGCGCCCTTGTTCACGTAGAACTTGCTCATTTCGGCAAGCTGGGCGACATCGACTTCGCCGTCGTCTTTGAATGGTGTAGGCAGCGGTATAACCATGCCACCCAGATTTTCGATCGCGGCCATTTATCAGGTCCTCTCAGTTCGCTACGTCAGATGGGCCAGCACTGCAGGTCGGGGCAGAGGCTCGACTGGAGTATGCGCCGTACGCTTCGACGTCACGAGGCCGCGACGTCGCTTGATGGTCTTGATGTGCTCCTTGACGGACCCGGCCGCGAGCGTGCTGACGCTTGTGTGGTCGGCCGTCGAAGCTGCGGGCATGTCGGCCTAGAGCATGGCCTGTGATCGCCGCTGCTCGGATAGGATCTTGTTTGCGCCTGAAGCATAGTCGAGTCTCGCGTTCAGGTGATCGAGATCCAAGCCGTATGCCTCCCAGGCTGAACACGTCCTCGTTGAAGCAGGTTGTGGTCCGAGGCAGGTAGTTGTTAAGCGCCTTCGCGACCTGCTCGGCGCAGAGACGACCTACACGCACGACGTGGGGAGCGAAGTGGCGAGGCGGCGGCACGACCGCCACGACGTCCGTCAGAGCATCGCCCCCGACCAAAGCTGCCGACGTATTGGGGGAAGCAGCCCGCTCGCCACGCGCAGGCGGTGCGTCGAGCGGAGACACGTCGCGCGACGCCCGGACCGCAAGGTCCGCGGCAGCGGCAGCGGCAGCGGCAGCGGCTCGCATGTCGATCTCGGACGCCGCCTTCGCCGCAAGCGGGTCAACGTCGTGGACGACGGCTTCGCGACCAGCTCTGAGGTGGCATGACATCGCGCGCCCCGTACCGCCGAAGCCCACAACGCCTACCACGCCACCCATGGTCGTCCGTTCTCTTCGTGACCAACGAGAGTCGTCGACTGCACTCGCGACCCTGCGACGCCTCGTTTCCTGCTATGGCAGGAACATTAGACCATTCAGGCCAAGGGTGTCAACGCATATGTGAACCCAGATCTCGCATTCGGCACAACCATCGCCGGCCGGCGAACCGGCCTGACGCGCCGGACGAGCCGTTCCCCGGCGACAACGCCGAAGGCGATGTGGACGAACGGCCGCCCCGGCCGATCAACGGGGAGCGTCACCGCAAATGGTGATGCCGCCGCCGAGCGCAGAAGCTAACGCACAGACGGCCCGCAACTAGCTCGGCGCGTTCTCGAAGTAGTGCACATTGTCGTACCCGAGCAGCTTAAAGATCCGATTCTGCGCAGACAGCAATCGCAGCGGCGAGCCGTCGGCGGCAAAGTGCTGCACGACTGTGTTCTGCGGCACATAAAGCGTGTCGCCCTTGCTGATCGCGTGCCGGGTCGGCTCTTTGGCGATGCGGGCATAGTATTTCTCTGCGATCTCCGCTTCGACTTCCCAGTGGAGCGAGTACCCCTCGCCGTCGAGCACGTAGAACACCTCGTCGGCCATCTTCCAATACTTGCCCGATTGCCCACCCGCAGGGATCGCGAGTTCGAACACGTCAATGCTGAACTGGCGCAAGTCATCTCGGTGCATGCTGTTGAGCACACGCACGTGACCCATCGGTGTGAACTGCCAGTGCGTGTCGTCGGGTGTCACGACCTTCTTGCGGTCAGCAACCCCCTTCGTCCAGATAGCAGACCAATCTTCCCGGGGGCCGAATTGCTCTTCGCGCTCAAGCGGGCCGCTTCGCCCTTGCTGGAGAAGGCCCATGAACATCCACGTACACTTCGCCTTCATGACGAGAGCGACAGCTTTCTCGTCATACGGGTTGAAGTGCTGATGCACAGAGTCGGTGTGCACGAAGACGAGGTCGCCAGCCTTCCAGTCGTAGCGCTGCCCGTCGTGTATTTCGTACCCCGCACCTTCGAGGATGTAGAACGTCGCCTCGTTCTGATGCCCGTGCCCGTGGTTCGAACTCTGCGGGGGCAGCTCGACAAAATGCACTTGGAGCGTTTGCGTAAGGAACTCTTGGTCGCCGGGTCCGATACGCCACCATGTCCGAGATTGATCCGAATCCGCCGAGTGCGCAACCTTGCCGTCATCGACGACGATGGCGTCGTCGCGTACACGTGTGGCTGCAAGCTGGTTCGCGCGAAACTCTCCGAGCCCATAGGTCTCGGAGGTCAAGCCCCGAACGAACACGCGCCCTGCTTTGCTCATGCGTCTCACCCTTCTTCGGCCTCTCGTGACCAGCCGCTGGAGCCGTCAAGGTACTCTACCAGAATCGGTCCAACTGTCCTACCAATGATGAGGTTGACCATGAGCAAGCTGCGGCTGAGCATCGCGACGACCGACTACGACCACTTCCGTGACTTTCGGCTCGGCCACGTGCGCGCCGAAGGCATCGACCCTGTTTGGTCCGTGCTCGGGCATCACGAGATCTTTGCGCGTTTCACGTTCAACCGGGAATGGGACGTTAGTGAGCTATCGATCGCGAAGTTCGCAGCGCAGGTGACACGCGACACCACCGACATCATTGGGCTGCCGGTGGTGTGCTCACGGTTGTTCCGCTTCGGCGCGTTTTATGTGAACCGCAACAGCGGGATCCGCACCGCAACTGATTTGCGTGGGAAGAAGGTCGGCTCGCCTGAGTGGGCCCACTCAGCCGCCGTATACATGCGCGGCTGGCTTCACAACGACGTCGGCGTAAGCCTCCAAGACGTCGAGTGGGTGCAGGCTGGCGCAAATGCGGCGGGTCGCGTGGAGAAGGTCGAACTCAATCTACCCGAGGGCGTCCGGCTCACGCGGGTCTCTGACCGGTCCCTTTCTCAGATGCTCGCGTCGGGCGAACTAGATTGCGCGATTATCGCGCGACCACCGACATGCTTCCTCGAAGGGCATCCGGATGTCGTGCGCCTCTTCCCTGACTACCAGCCGATGGAGGAGGAGTACTACAAGCGGTCCAAGGTCTGGCCGGTGATGCATATCATCGCGATGCGACGCAGAGTGCTCGACGAGAATCCATGGGTCGCACGAAACCTCTACAACGCCTTCCTTGAGTCGAAGCGTAGGAGCGTTGAACGGCTGCTCGACCCCGCCGTCTCCCGCTATCCGCTGCCATGGCTGCCGACATTTGGCGCGCGCGTTCGCGAGATCTTCGATGGTGATCCTTTCCCGTACGGCGTCGAGGAGAACCGAGCCACGTGGGAACAACTTCTTCGCTACACCTACCAGCAGGGCATCGCGCATAGGCTCGCGTCTCCTGAAGAGATCTTCCCAGCAGGTGTGATGACGAAGGTCGTCATCTAAGAGCGTGATGCTCGACCGTGACACGCTCAGCGCAAGGGGATCAGCCCACGACCATGGCGACCACGTCGGCGAGCGACCGCACATGCTCGTGATGCCCAGCTGGATCAGGGCAGTCGCCAAACGGATCGAGATGCAGTGGTCGGACGCCGGCCGCGTGCGCGCCGTCGACGTCGGCCCGCGCGGTGTCGCCCACATGGACGGCGTTGTCGGCGGCCACGCCGAGCTTCTCCAGCGCGAAGGCAAAGATCTCCGGAGCAGGCTTCGCGAATCCGACGACACCGGAGTCGATCACGATGTCGAACGAGATCTCGCAACGGCGCAGCGCAGCCTCGACCGTGCCGTCGGAGTTCGAGACCACGGCGATCGCCACGCCGGTCGCCGCGAGATCGCGCAACTGCTCCACGACGCCTTCGGGAACGGTGTTCCACAGCGTGGTCGCGGGAGCGGTGTAGATCTCCGCCAGCCCCGCCATAGCGTCGGCGGCGCGCGGCTCGGGAACGCCGGCGAACCGGATCAAGACCCGGTGGTAGCGGCGCCAGTCCCGATCGCGGGCGGCGTCCATCGCGGCGGTGCCGGCGTAGTGCGCACGCCGCACCGAATCGATGTCGATCGTGCCGCCGGCCGCGCGCAACACCGAGGCGATCGCCCACGGATTCGGCAACAAGAGCACGCCTCCGGCGTCGAGCAGCACCGCCTCGGGAGGCGTCACGCGCGCAACCACGATGCGACCTCTGCGGCCCAGTAGGTGAGCACGATGTCGGCGCCGGCCCGCCGGATCGACGTCAGAGTCTCGAGGATCACCGAAGACCGGTCAAGCCAGCC
>Ga0164242_10008304_pt1 | contig 11266 bp, 8 predicted proteins | sample OricomgcompostMG_FD_108783 | JGI IMG/M metagenome (GOLD analysis project Ga0164242, IMG submission 108783) | Miracle-Growth compost microbial communities from Emeryville, California, USA - Original compost - Miracle growth compost (MG) ...
GTAACCGGCGCCAAGCTCGACGGTACCTACACTGTCAACAACAGCGTGCTGAAGCACATCGACATGGGGGTGAGCTTCCTCAAGCGCCAGAAATCGCGCCGCGATATCTCGAACGACTGGACCAACGGCTCGAACCAATACAGCACGCTTTACAACACGATGCCGGGTCAACCTGGGCCGATCACCTTTGCTTCGATGGGCCAGGACGTCATCTCGACGTTCAACTTCCCCAATTATTTCGCCGGTGCCGGCGGCAATTTCCCGCGCACGCAGGTGCTGATCAACGCGCAGAACCTGCTCGCGGGTTTGAAGTCGCTTGACGGCACCCCGAATTATACCTCGGGCGAGGGCGTCTACAATTTCGCCGACACACTGCCGCAGTTCAATCCGACCAACTCCTATGTTGTCAGCGAAAAGACCATCTCGGGTTACATCGAGGGATCTTTCAGCGGCTATGGCTGGACCGGGAATATCGGTTTGCGCCTGGTTCATACCGAAACCCACGCGGCGACGGCAATCAACAAGATCATCTCGGTAACGGTGAAGGACACCGCGAACCCGACCGCTTCTGCTGTAACGGAATATTCCGAAGCCACACCGCTCAGCGCGAACGGTAGCTACACGATCCCGCTACCCTCCGCGAACGTCAATTTCGCGCTGACCCATAACCTGCACCTGCGCGTCGCTGCCGCGCAGACGATCGCGAGGCCCGACCTCAACCAGTTCGCTCCCACCGAAACGGACGACACGAGCAACCAGAATTACGTTGTCACCTATGACGGCAACGCCTCGCTGAAGCCGATCAAGGCCTGGCAGTTCGATGCCTCGCTTGAATGGTATTATCACGCCAACGACATGCTGTCGCTTGCAGTATTCGGCAAGAAGCTGCGCGGCGACATTACCACGATCGAGCGTAACGGCGTCGATATTGGCGCGGTCGGCTGCTTCAATGGAAACCCGTGCACGCCGTTGCTGTTCAGTGTCATCGAGCCAATCAACGGCGACAATTCCCGCGTCTACGGCGTCGAGCTCGCCTGGCAGCACATGCTAAAAAACGGGCTCGGTATCCGCGCCCAATTCACCCATACCTGGAGCGAATCGACCGTCGAAGGCCAAAATGTCGGCACCATCGCGGGAATTTCGCCGACCACCTTCTCGATCAATCCCTTCTATGAGAAGGGTCCCATTTCGCTAAGCGTGTCATGGGATCATTCGAGCGGCTTCACCTACGCAACCTTCACCGAGATCGACGGCGTGCCGGCAATCGCCAAGGCTTATGACTGGGTGACCGCGACAGCCTCGTTCGACATCACCAAGCGGATCAAGCTGACGCTAGAGGGCCGCAACCTGACCAACTCGATCGTCCGTACGTACCTCAACGGCGATCCCGACATTATCTGGGCGTCGGGCGCGACGGGCACGAGCAGCAGCATCGGCGCGGGCTATACTGCCTACGGCCGCACCTTCACCGCAGGCGTTCGCTTCGGGTTCTGATCGGAGCGATGAAAAGGAAAGGCCCGCCGCCACTTTCGGCGGGCCTTCATTGTGACGGCTCAAGCGATCGCAAAAACGCGCTACCTACCGCGCAGATAAATTCGGTGGGCGTTCTTGTAGTAGAGCTTGTCGATCACCTCGCGCGGTAATCCAAGGCCCTTCACATCGGCGTTGAGATCGTCGACATGCTGCGCCAGCGGCGTTGCGAGATAGCGCCAGTCGGAACGCCAGGTGCGATCGACGTCGGCTTCGAAATTCGCGTTGCTCACCGGCGGGTTCTCTGCCGGTGCGTTGGGATTGGGCGGATTGTCGGCGATGTCGGTGCCGTACATCAACCGATCTTGGTACTTGATGAAGAAATCGCGGACCTTCTGGTAGTCGTGGTCCGATTGGTATTGGATTTGCGTGATCCTGGCGGCGATGTCGACGTTCGCGTTTGGAAAGCGGTCGAGGAACACGGCTAGGCGGTCGACGCTCCATTCAAGGCTCGCCATGTGTGCGCCGACGAACGACAGCTTGGGATGGAAAGCGACGAAGCGGTCGCGCGCCGCCATCAGCATCTCGTAGCTCGGCTCCTCCGGGTGGAGATACATGTAATATTGGGGGTGATCCTTGAAATAGCTGCGGTCGTTGTCGGTTGTCATTTTGTCGAGCGGCAGCCAGCAGTTGAGCGGCTCGCCTTGGTGGGCGATCAGCGGGATGCCGAGTTGCTGGATGTGGGCCATGACGCCATCGAAGCGCGGATCGTCCAGGAAGATGTGCTTGCCATTCTTGTCTTTCACCACCATGCCGATGTTTTTCCACACCTTTACCGCCACCGCGCCCTTTGCGACGGCAGCGTCGATCGCCGCGTTGGTGCGCTCGGTCCAACCCGGCTCTCCGAACCCCTTCATCGAAAAGGCAGTGGCAAAATGGAAGTGCTGCGGATCTTCGCCGTGGTGACGTACCGCGGCCTCGGCCTGGAGCGGTAGCGGGGGGAAATCGGGATAGTCGACGTTGATCGACAGCAGCTCGAAATTGTCCTTGCGAGCAATGTCGAGAAAGGCGCTGCGATCGACATTGTCGTGAACGTGCGCATCGAATTTCGCGACGTGCGTGAAATCGGCTTCGCTATAATTATCCTCGGCCGCAGCCATCGTCGCCAGCGAGGCGAGGGCGATACCCGCAAGCATGATAATCCCTTTGCGACGCATGTTCCCTCCCAATCTTATCTGCAACGAAACTTGTTTTATGCGTCTTCTAGCGCTGAATGATTGCGTTATATATCGTTTCGTTGCAACCGAAATCGCTGAGATGAGCGCGGGGATATCGCTGGCCTGTTGATGCGCGCCGCTTTTTTGCCGTGCCTCAACGGAATGAATGCGAAGGGGTTATCAATTCCGACCAACCCACGAGCCGCAACAAAAACGCATGGAGCGGCGCTCGTTTTCCCGCTAGATCGACAGCTGGAGGCATGATGCGGGATACAAGTCGGCGACGTCAGGAAATCATCGGGATGCTCCACGACAAGGGTAGCGTTCAGGTGCTGGCGCTTTCCGAACAGTTCGGGGTCTCGACGCAGACGATCCGGAAGGACCTAGCGTTCCTGGAGGAGCGCGGCGTTTCGGTGCGCTGTTACGGCGGGGCGGTTGCGGCCGGCGTAATTGGCGTGGTCGACGAAGACCCGGTTGATGCGAAGCGTGGGCTGCACATGCCGGAGAAGGAGCGAATCGGCCGACTGGCCGCCTCGATGGTCAGGCCCGGCGATGCGATCATACTCGATTCGGGAACCACCACTGCGCAGATCGCCCGCTTCCTGCCCGAAAAGGGCGACATCGTCGTGCTGACCAATGATGCCGGCATCCTCAACCAGCTGATGCGGCGCGACAATATCGAGATCGTGTTGCTAGGTGGCCGCTTGCGGCGCAAGAACATGGCGTTTTATGGCGGTCAGACCGAGGCTGCGCTCGACAGTCTGCAGGTCGACCGGCTGTTCCTCGGCGTCGACGGCATCGACCTGCAGCGCGGCATTACCACTCACTTCGAAGGCGAGGCGGTCCTCAACCGCAAGATGGCTGGGGTCGCCCGCGAGGTCGTCGCGGTGACCGACAGCAGCAAGTTTGGCCGCACCTGTCTCCATCGTATCATGGGCCTGGAGGAAGTGAACGTGCTCGTCACCGATGCCGGCGCGCCCGAGGAAAGTCTTGAACAGGCGCGTCGACTGGGCTGCGACATCCGTATCGCTTGATTGCCAACGCGCCGCTTCAGCTCTCCACTGTCAGTGCTTGAATCCAGAAATTGAACCGCTCGAGCGTCGACGTCGTTTCGGTGATCGTCAGGCCGGCGAACAGGTAGCCGGGGAGGGTGAATTTCGCGCCGGATAAGCCAGCAAGCCATTGCTCGAGCGCACGCGACGGCAAGCGGTCCCATGGTTGGAACCAGCCAAGGTCACGCTCGTTCATCGTGTCGTAATCGGTTACGTGACGGCGACGTCGGGGCGGCTTGTCTCAAGTGCGCGGGCCAGGCGAATTGCGCCATCGAGATCGCGGCTCACCGCACATCTTCCCCGGCAAGGAATCGCTCGATGCGCGCTGCCGTACGGCGCCTTAGTTCGCGGCCGTTGCGCAGGTCGCGCACCAGTCGCGGGTCGTTGATTGCCAGCCGGCCAAATCGAGTCTCCGGCATATTCGTCGCGCGCAGAAACCGTTCGATTCTTATGAAAGTCGACATCCTCCGAGTACCTCCGAGTCTTGCAATTGACGTTCTCTAATTGTTCCAGCGTTTCCAACCTGTCTAGGAAAAATCCTATGGCTATTACTCGGCGATGTCGGCACACGATCCTCGCGAGGCTCTGGCCGCGCTGATCGAGCGCGGCGGGACAAGCTATGCCGCGCTATCGCGGCTTATCGGACGCAATGCTGCCTATTTGCAGCAGTTCGTTGTGCGCGGTTCGCCCCGCCGGCTGGCGGAGCGCGATCGTCGCCTGCTCGCGGCCTATTTCGGTGTATCGGAGGAGGTGCTCGGCGCCGATGTTGGCGGTCCGACCGCAGTCATCGTGCCGCGCCTCGATGTCGTTGCTTCGGCCGGCGGCGGTGCGCTCATCGATGCGGAAACTCGGTTGGGCGAGCTCGGCCTCGATTTGCGCCTCGTTGCCCGGCTCGGCGCACGCCCGGCCGATCTGTCGATGATCCGCGCCGCTGGCCACTCGATGGAGCCGACGATCGCCCACGGTGATGAACTGCTCGTCGACTGCGGTGATCGCCGCGTCGCGGCGCCTGGCGGCATTTTCGTGATCCGCGTCGACGGCGCGTTGATGGTCAAGCGCGTATCCGGTGAGGCAGGTTGCTACCGTGTCGCCAGCGACAACCCTGAATTTGCCACGTTCGAAACCGGTTCGCTCGACGTGATCGGGCGCGTTGTCTGGCTGTCACGTGCTTTGCGCAAAAGCGAATATTACTTCCGATTTATTCGTTCGTGTGGATAGGCGTCGAGACGAGGTTCGCTTGGTTAGCCTGTCGATTTCCTTCCGGCGAGCGGTTCCGGCATTCGGCTGGCGGCGCAAACTCAGCGACCCGTCCGCCAGATGAGCAGCGCCACGGCTACGCCGATCGCAAGTCCGACTAAGAAACCGATCGTCGGCTGCTCGACGATGAGCCCGATGATCGTGCCGAGCAGAATGGCAAACGCAAGAGGCGCGCCACCACCAGTCGTCGGGCGCGAAGGGAATGGGGAAGTCATGGCTAACGCCTGCCACGTCTCGACGCGGGACGCCAGCGTTCCAGCACGGGACGCACGGGACGGATTGGAGCTCCATGGCAAATGCGTATTTACCACCACGATCGGTGCAAAGCCGCCAATCGGGTGCTTGTGGCACGATCGTTGAACGGGTCGGGTACACATCACGGGACAATCTTCATGCTCGCTTCGCCTTTTCTCGCGCATCGCGACGAGGTTTCCGCGGCGTCCGATCTCATTGCCCGGTTCGGGACCGAAGCCAGCTTCGAGGCTGCGGCTCGCGCCGACCGCAGCCGCGATATCGGCAACGTCACGCATTTCTGCCGCTGGCGCCAGATCGAGAGATTGATCCTGCTGCTGTCATCCAAGCACGCGATCGGAACCGTTCAATAGCAACCCCTCCGCGCCGGGCGGCTGCCCTCCTGCGGCGCGCCGAGTCGTACATGATCTAAGTGACTGTTCCTCGTGGCCCGCTCGGGCTAGACGATTAAAATGTATTTTGTCGCGCGGGGCGGCGCGGTAATTGCCGCGACAATTGTTGTGATCGGTGCCGTGAGGCCGGCGCCGGCACACGCCCGGCAAACGCAGCAGCCTTCCACATCGACAGTCCCGCCCAACCGAACCGATACCGGCCTCGACGCCAATTCGCCGATGGCGCCCCTGCCTGGGATGGGTGTTGACTGGCCCAATCTCGCGACTGCCCCCGGTGCCGGCGAGACAATTGCTCAAGAAAGCACCGAAGTTGCCGACACAATCCATTATTCCTACCAGGTGAAGGGGCTGGAGACCAAAGCGACCACGCTGCTTAGGCAGCGCTTCGATGATCTTTCGGTGCTTCGCGCCCATGAACGCGATCCGGCCAACGCAGCGCAGCTCGACCGCCGCGCGCGCGAGGATGCCGACCTCTTGACTACATTGCTCAAGGCGCAGGGCTATTACGATGCCCGGGTCGACACCGACGTGACAGTCAAGGGTCCTCAGGCCGTGGTGACGTTGACGGTAACGCCGGGCCAGATCTACCATTTTCGCGACGTGTCGCTGCCCGGCGTTGCCACGGCGGACGGCAAGGCGCCAGCGCTGACAAAGGCGTTCGGTATCAAGCCGGGCGATCCGGTCGATTCAGATGCGATCGCCGCGGGTGAGGGAGCGGTTAAAACGAAAATCGGGCGCGAGGGTTTCCCCTTCGCCAAGGTAAGCTCGCCCCATATCGTCGTGGATCACGCGACGCAGACCGCGACATTGGAAATGCCAGTCCAGCCGAACGGCGCCAAGAAATTTGGCCATATCGTCGCCACTACCGGCAAGGTGTTCGGCGCTCACCACATCCAGGAGATCGCTCGCTTCAAGCCTGGCGACCCCTATGATGCCGGCCAGATCGACGATCTTGATCGCGCACTGATCCAGACTAGCCTGGTTTCCTCGGCTAAGATCACGCCGGTACAGTCGACCGATCCCCGCACCGTCGATCTCGACGTGGCACTGGAACCGGCGCCACAGCGGACCATCGCAGGCGCGCTCGGCTACGGCACTGGCCAAGGCGCGACCGCCGAGATTGACTGGACGCACCGCAACCTATTCCCGCCCGAAGGGGCGCTGACCCTGAGGAGCATTCTCGGCACGCAGGAACAACTTGGGAGCGTGATCTACCGACGCAACAATTTCCACGCCCGCGATCATGTGCTGACCGCGCAATTCGACGCCTCGCACACCAAGCGCACTGCTTATGACGCGCGAACCTTCTCGCTTTCCGGTAGCCTGGAACAGCAAACCAACATCTTCTTCCAGAAAACCTGGAGTTGGTCAGTCGGCGCCGAGCTGACCGCCTCGGATGAACGCGACGTGATTGCCTCGACCGGGCAGCCGCGGCGGAGGACTTATTTTATCGGAGCGCTGCCGACCTCGCTCACCTACGATGGCTCGGACGACCTGCTTAACCCGACGCGAGGGTTTCGCCTCGGCGCGCGTGTTTCGCCCGAGCTGTCGCTGGAAGGCGCGGCTTTCGGTTACGCGCGCGTCCAGTTCGATGCCAGTGCCTACCAGCCGGTCCGCGCGGGGCTCGTGCTCGCTGAGCGCATCCGACTTGGCTCGATTCTCGGCGCACCACGCGACGCGATCGCGCCGTCACGTCGCTTCTATGCGGGGGGCGGTGGATCAGTACGCGGTTACGGCTATCAATTGATCGGGCCGCGCGATCCCAACAATGACCCGATCGGTGGCCGTTCTTTGAACGAATTTTCGATCGAAGCCAGGGTCCATGCTTTTGGAAATTTCGGGGTCGTACCGTTCCTCGACGCCGGTAATATCTACACTTCCGCGTTGCCCGATGCGACCGGGCTGCGCTTCGGCACCGGGCTGGGCGTGCGATATTATTCGAGCTTCGGGCCGATCCGCGTCGATGTTGGCACGCCTATCAACCCGCAAAAGGGGGATTCGCCGATCGCCATCTACGTTTCGCTGGGGCAAGCCTTTTGAACGACGTGCCCGACACCTTGCCCGAGGTCGAAAATGCCGCGCCGCCGCGCCAGCGCTGGTGGTGGTGGCTGGTCGCCGCATTGCTGGCGCTGGTCGGGCTGATCGTCATCGCGGCCGCCATCGTCGATACCGGGATTGGTCATCGCATCGTCACGGATCGCATCGCGGCATTCCGGCCCGCCAGTGGACTCAGGTTCCGCATTGGCCGGATCGACGGATCGCTTTACGGCACGGCGACGCTGGTCGATGTGCGCGTCTACGATTCGCACGGTCTGATCCTGTCGGTGCCGCGCGCCCGGCTCGACTGGCGGCCGCTGGCTTGGTTCGACAACCGGCTGTCGATCACCAGCCTCGATATCCCGCGCGCGCGGCTCGCCAAGCTGCCGCAACTCACACCGACCGGGCGGCGAGGCCCGATCCTGCCGGGCTTCGACATTCACATCGGCCGGCTCGCGGTAAATCACTTGGCGGTCGCCAAGACGGTGACGGGCGTGGAGCGGCAAGGGAGCTTGCTCGGCCACGTCGACGTGCACGCGGGTCGCGCAATCGTCACGATCGACGCTTCGGTGCAGGGCAGCGACCGGTTGCGTCTCGCGCTCGACGCCCAGCCGGATCGTGACCGTTTCGATGTTGATCTCCACGCTCGCGGCGCGGCGCATGGGGTGCTCGCCCAAGTCAGCGGATTGCCGGGCCCAATCGCGCTCGACGTCGGCGGCGTCGGGAGCTGGACGCATTGGGAGGGTCGCGCAACCGCCGATATTGGCAAGGCGCATGTGTTTGACCTTGCGCTCACCAATTCCAGCGGCCGTTATGCGTTGTCGGGCATAGTTGCGCCAGCCAGCGTCACCCACGGCAAGTTGCAACGACTGACCAGCCCGCGCGTGCGGGTTGCGGGATCGGCCACCCTCGCGCATCGCCGGCTCGACGGCAGCTTGTCGCTGCATTCGGCCGCGCTCGCCGTCGACAGCACCGGCACGATCGATTTGGCTGCAAACGCCTATCGCAACGTTCGAATCAACGCTCGGCTGCTTCGCCCGTCGGCTCTGTTTCCCAACATGACGGGGCGCAACATCGAGTTGCGGACGATCCTTGACGGAGGGTTCGGTGCCGCCAACTTCGACTATCGACTGGTCGGCGAGCGGGTGGCGTTCGACAATACCGGCTTCAATGGAGTCCACGCGGCGGGCAGCGGGCATTTCTCGCGTGCCCCGGTGATCGTGCCGATCACGCTTACCGCTGCCGAAGTAACCGGCGTCGGTGATGTCGCGGGCGGCATTCTGCGCAACTTGCGCCTCAACGGCGCGCTTCACGTCACCACGCGTGAGTTGACCGGCACTGGACTCGACGTGCGCTCGGACAAGCTCAACGGCAAGATCGATCTGCTCGTTGATCTCAGGACCGGCCGATATCAGGTAGGCCTCAGCGGAGGCCTGCATCGTTATTTGGTCCCTGGTTTTGGCGTTGTCGACGTCAGCTCCCGGCTCGAGGCGGTACCCGGCCCGGGGGGCCACGGTACGCGCATCGTCGGCGCCGGCACCGCGCAGGTGGTGCGACTCGACAATGCGTTCTTCCGCAGTCTTGCCGGAGGCCTGCCCAAGATTGTCACGGGGCTGGAGCGCACCCCGGATGGCATCCTGCTGTTCCATCGTCTCGTTCTAACCGGCCCAGACATACGTATTACCGGCGAGGGTTTTCGCCGGCACGACGGCACCTTCCATTTCGAAGGAACGGGCGAACAGCGCACCTACGGCCCGCTGACAATCAAACTAGATGGCAAGATCGACCACCCGACGCTCGATCTCCATTTCACAAGTCCAAACCGAACGCTCGGACTGGGTGACGTGCAAGCGCATCTCGATCCCGATCCGCAAGGCTTCGCTTTTCAGGCAGCGGGCAAGTCGCGCTTGGGCCCCTTCGCGGCCCGCGGCGCGATCCTGCTTCCACCGGGGCGCCAGGGAACGATCGCCATCGCTGCGCTCGACGTAACCGGCACGCGGGCGGCGGGCAATCTTGCCATCGTCGACGGCGGATTTGACGGCAAGCTTGACGTGGCGGGCGGCGGGATCTCGGGCCAATTGCTTTTCAGGCCGATCAGCGGCGTTCAGCGAATCGAAGCGCATCTCGATTTCGACCATGCCAGCCTGCGCGATATGGCGACGGTGGCGAAAGCGCATCTTGATCTCGCGACGATGCTCAATCCTGGTGGGACGATCCTCCAGGCCAGCGTGAAGGGCTTCGGCCTGCGCCATGGCGCGATGACTCTGGCCAGGTTCAATGGCAGCGCCAACCTCAATGCCAATACCGGCGAGATTAAAGCCGAGATCGCCGGCTCGCGGGGCCGAGCCTTCGATGTCGAGACGGACACCCAAATCAGCAATGATAGCTATCGAGTGATGGCGCAAGGAACCATCGATCGCCGCCCGCTCAGGCTGGAGACGCCGGCTATATTGAGCCGCGAGGGCGATGGCTGGCGGCTGGAGCCGACCCAGCTCAGCTTCGCCGGCGGCGAGGCGAAGATTGCCGGACATTTCTCCCCCGCAGGCGAGGCGATCAACGCCACGCTTGACAAGATGCCGCTGTCGATCCTCGATATCGGCTTTCCCGGCCTAGGTCTCGGCGGCACTGCTTATGGTACGCTGAGCTACGCTTCGCACGGAGACGCGTCACCGACTGGCAAGATCGACATGACGATCCGCGGTCTCACGCGCTCGGGTCTCGTGCTGTCGTCACGGCCGGTCGATGTAGGTCTCGCGGGTGTCCTTCAGCCAAGTAAAGCAGCCGTGCGAGCGGTCGCCGCATCAGGCGGACAGACGATCGGCCGAGCGCAGATGCTGCTGTCGCCTTTGGGAACGGGCGACATCGTCAACCGCCTCGAGCATGCACCCTTGTTCGCGCAAATCCGCTACAATGGTCCGGCCGATACGCTATGGCGCCTGACCGGAGTCGAGCTGTTCGATCTCTCCGGACCGGCGCAGATCGCTGCCGACGCCACCGGCACGCTCGCCGATCCACGCATCCGGGGCCGCGTCGCCAGCAGCAATGCTCGGATCGAAAGTGCCATTACGGGGACGGTGCTGACCAATGTTCAGGCGAGCGGCAGCTTCAGCGGATCAAAGTTGGTGATCGACCGCTTCGCGGCCGATGCGGGAAAGGGCGGCCATGTCACCGGCATTGGGTCATTCGATTTTGCCGGCGCCCATGGTGTTGGGCTCGGCCTCAAGATCAACGCCGACAATGCCGTGCTGATCAACCGCGACGATATTGGCGCGACGGTAACCGGCCCGCTTGCATTTCAGTCTGACGGCAGCGGCGGATTGATCTCGGGTAACGTCAGGCTGGTCAAGAGCCGCTATCGGCTTGGCCAGGCGACCGCCGCTACCGCCGTACCGCAGCTGGATATCACCGAGATTAATTTGCCTGGCGGGGGCGAGGAGGATGAGACACCCGCCAAGCCCTGGCGGCTCAAGATCCATGCCCGCGCCCCAAATTCGTTGATTGTCTCGGGCCTGGGGCTAGACAGCGAATGGTCGGCCACGCTCGATCTTTCCGGACAGCCAGACAATCCGGCGATTACCGGTCAGGCTAA
>Ga0164242_10008305_pt1 | contig 11265 bp, 8 predicted proteins | sample OricomgcompostMG_FD_108783 | JGI IMG/M metagenome (GOLD analysis project Ga0164242, IMG submission 108783) | Miracle-Growth compost microbial communities from Emeryville, California, USA - Original compost - Miracle growth compost (MG) ...
GTCGAAGAACCGGAAGCGCCGCGCGGCAGCAACGTGATCGACCTGATGGCGGCGCTGAAGAAATCGGTTGGCGGGCCGGAGAAAGCGCCGACGAAGAAAGCCGCGGCGAAGAAAACCGCGGCGAAGAAAACCGCACCTGCGAAGGCGAGGAAGCGGGCATGACGCTGACGTTGCATCAATCGTGCCTCCCCGAACTTGCGATGGGGCGAGATCGGTTGCGCCGCTGATGGCCAGCACGAACCTCCTCGCCGAATACAACCGCAAGCGGGATTTCAGGAAGACGGCAGAGCCGGCCGGGAAGATTGCTCACAGCGAAGGCGGCAACCGCTTCATCGTCCAGAAGCACGAGGCGACCCGGTTGCATTGGGACTTCAGGCTGGAAGCCGACGGTGTCCTGAAGTCGTGGGCCGTGACCAAGGGCCCGTCGCCCGATCCCGACATCAAGCGGCTGGCCGTGCGCACCGAGGATCATCCGCTGTCCTACGCCGAGTTCGAGGGGATCATTCCCGCAGGTGAATACGGTGGCGGCAACGTGATGTTGTGGGACAAGGGCACCTGGGAGCCGGTGCCGGGAAAGAGCTGGAAGGACCTGGAGAAAGGCCATCTCCATTTTATCCTCCACGGCGAGCGGATGAAGGGCGAGTGGCTGCTCGTTCGCCTGAAGAAGAAGCCGGGCGAGAAGCGGGAGAACTGGCTGCTGCGCAAGCTGAATGACGAATATGCGCAGCCAGGCGATCCGCTGGTCGAGCAGGGGCTCACCAGCGTGCTGACCGGCCGCACGATGGCAGAGATCGCGAGCGACAAGAAGGGCGAGTTCTCGCTCTCCGGCAAAAGCGATCGCGCGTTCAAGGCGCAGATGAAGAAGGCGGCCGCACGCAATGCCGAAGTAGGGCGGGGCGCCAAGGCCCCGAAGCGCAAGGCCACCGCGCTGCCGAAGTTCCGCGCGCCGCAGCTGGCGACGCTGGTCGACGACGTGCCGGCTGGCAACGGCTGGATGCACGAGATTAAATTCGACGGCTATCGCGCGCTGGTTGCCTGCGCCGGCGACAAGGTGAAGGTCTACACCCGCAAGGGTCTCGACTGGAGCGACAAGTTCTGGCCTCTGGTCGAGCAATTCCGAAACCTCAACCTACCTTCATGTCTGATCGACGGCGAGATCGTCGCTTATGACAAGGAGGGGAATCCCGACTTCTCCGCGCTGCAGCAAGTGCTCAAGCGCGGCCACGGATCGCAGAAGGCGGGCGATCACATGGCCTATCACGCCTTCGACCTTCTGGAGCTCAACGGCAAAGATCTGTCTCGTCTGCCCCAGATCGAGCGCAAGGAACGGCTCGAGGCGCTGCTTCGCCAGGCCAAGCCGCCGATCCATGTCGCGGATCATCTGATCGGTGCTGGCGAGAAGCTCTACCGCACGATGTGCGATGCCGGGCAGGAAGGGATCATCTCGAAGAAGATTGACGCCCGGTACGAAGTCGGCCGGCGGACCAGGGCCTGGGTCAAGGTCAAGTGTACCCGCCGGCAGGAGTTCGTCATTATCGGCTGGAAGAAATCGAGCGCACGCGGGCGGCCGTTCTCCTCGTTGCTGCTGGCCCAGAACGAAGGCGGCAAGCTCACCTACAAGGGTAACGTCGGCACAGGATTCAACCAGGACAGCCTGCAGGAACTGGCGGCCAAGTTCGCCAGGCTCGAACGCAAGACCGCGCCCGCCGATGTAGGCCGGCCCGAAAGCCGCGGCGTCACCTGGCTGGAGCCGCAGCTCGTCGCCGAAATCGCCTTTTCCGAGTTCACGCATGACGGCAGCGTTCGCCACGCCAGCTATCTCGGCCTGCGGGGCGACAAGGCGGCCGAGGAGGTCGTGCCCGAAGTGGCCAAGGAGGTGCCGGACGACGATCCCGCCGGAGAGGTGAAGATCTCCAACCGCGATCGCGTGATCTTTCCCGAAAGCGGCCAGACCAAGGGCCAACTCGCCGATTATTACGCTGCCGTCGCCCCGCTGATGCTGCCGTGGCTCGCCGGCCGCCCGATCAGTCTTGTCCGCTGCCCCCAAGGCCGCGCCAGGAAATGCTTTTTCCAGAAGCACGACAGCGGCTCGTTCGGGCCGAGCGTGCATCACGTGCCGGTCACCGAGAAGCGCGGCAACGTCGAGGACTACCTCTACGTGAACGATGCCGCCGGACTGCTCATGTGCGTGCAGATGGGTACGATCGAGTTCCACGGCTGGGGCAGCCGCGCGGAGGACGTCGAAGCGCCTGACCGGATGGTGTTCGATCTCGATCCGGACGTCGGCCTCGATTTCGAGGACGTGAAGAGCGCCGCCGCCGACATCCGCAAGAAGCTCGCGGACATCGGCCTTGTCAGCTTTCCGATGCTCTCGGGCGGCAAGGGCGTGCACGTGGTCGTGCCGCTCACGCCCGGCCACTCATGGGACGCGCACAAGGACTTCTCCAAGCGCTTCGCCGAGGCGCTTAGCATCGCCGAGCCCGAACGGTTCGTCGCCACCATGAGCAAGGAAAAGCGCAGGGGAAAGATATTCATCGACTACTTGCGTAACCAGCGTGGCGCGACCGCGGTGCTGCCTTACTCGGCCCGCGCTCGCGCCGGAGCACCGGTCGCGGCACCGATCGCCTGGAGCGAGCTCAAGGATTTCAAGGATGCCCACCCGTTTTCGATCGGTGACGCCAAGCGGCTGATCGACCGCGCGGCGAGCAAGACCCTCGCCGGCTGGGGTTTCGCCGAACAGGCGCTGCCGGAATTCTAGTCGCTATCGGCAGCGGTGGTCGCCTCCCGCTTCCGGCGCAAGCGCCGGAAATGGCTTGGCCGGCGCAGGCCTTTGTCCGACCAGTGGCCCAAGCTCGGCCAACGGCGCTTGGCGCGCACATACAACCGCTTGGCGACCTGGCTGCCCTGGAGGGTCAGCGCTACGCCGGCCAGCAGCACGAGCAGCCCGCCCGGGCCGGGTATCAGGCCGACGACCGGTGATACGACGATCAGCGTCGGACCGAGGGCGAGCATGAGGAGCCGCTTGCCCGGCTTGCGCTGCCCGCTGTTGCTCGCGTCTCGTTCCATCTTCGCCATGGCTCAGAAGTGGGGGAGGTTCAGCCGCATGACAAGGCAGCCTCGCCGAGCGGGCGTCGGCGCACGATTGACACCTGCCGCCGGGCCCGGCTATTTCGCGCCTTGCGTGCAGGACGCAACCAGTCCGCGGTAAGGGCCGTGCCCACCTGTCAGCTGTAAGCTTACCCGAATACAGCCGAGTTTCTTCCCAGCCTGCCATGCGGACGGCAGACCTGAACGGAAGGAATTTCGCGATGGCAGCCAGGCGCCTGCCCATTAGACCCGATCTCGAGCAATACCGCCGTCAGGCCAAAGCCCTGCGCAACGCCTTGGCTGCGAACGATCCCGCCGCGCTGGAGCGACTGCGGCAATTCCATCCACGGGCGGAACAAGCCTTGCCCGCCAAACTGGCCGATGCGCAGTTGGTTATCGCGCGCGAGCATGGCTTTCCTGGCTGGCCCGCCTTTGCCGTCGAGGTCCGCTCGCCGCGGGCCGGGTCAGCGCCGGGTTGGCCGGGGAGCGTTGCTTGCGAAAAGGGCTCGCTCGCCATTGAGATCGTGGGGACGGAAGCGGCGAGGGCGCTCGTCCTGTTCGTGCTCGCCGGCAACGCCGGACGCGGGCATCGCGGCATTCGCCAGATCGCGGATCGTCTGCGGAACGCAGGTCATGGCACTGTGCTGGCCGATCTGCTTACTCGCGAAGAAGCGGTACGGGATGCCATCGACGAGGAACTGCGGTTCGACGCGCAACTGCTCAGCGCGCGGGCCGAGCTGATCCTGGAGGCTATCGCGGCCGATCCTGCCTTGTCGCGCCTGCCGCTGGCATTGTTCTGCGCCGGCACCGGCGGCGCGGCCGGCGTAATCCTCGCCGCCCGCCATCCTGAAATGGTGAGGGCCATGATCAGCGCCGGCGGCCGGCCCGATCTTGCCGGCTCGGCCATGGCGCGGGTGCGGGTGCCGTCGCTGTTCGTCGTTGGCGGCGAGGACCCGGTCGGGCTCGGCTTTACCAGGCTGATGCTGGAGATCTTCCCGCGCGGCGTTGCGAGCAAGCTCGAGATCTTGCGAGGCGTCGGGCTGCGCTTTGAGGAAGGGCCGGTCGCGGCCCGGGCAGCCGAGCTCGCCATCGCCTGGCTGGAGGACCATCTTCCCCGCCGGACGCAGTCGGAGCAGGCGGCGTGAGCGCGCAGTGGGAAGCCCTCATGCCCGAAGCCCTGCATGGCGCAGTTCGTGAAGCGCTCGCCGCGACATACGGTGGCGCCGAGGTCGGATGCCTGGGTGAAATTACCGGTGGCGCGTCGGGTGCGGTCGCCTTGCACCTAGGCGTGGGCTCGCACCGGCACCTGCTGCGCATCGAGGTGCGGCGGAACCCCCTTCGCAACCCGCATCAATATGCCTGCATGGCTGCCGCGGCGGAGGCCGGGATCGCTCCGCCGCTGCATTATGTCGATGCGGAGAACGGCGTTGCGCTAATGGATTTATCGACGCAGTGCCGCTCGGCCGCTTTCCGGGCGGAGAATTGGTGCGGGCGCGCGCCTTGGGCGAACTCGTTCGGCGATTGCAGGAGACGCCCGCCTTTCCGGAGCTGGGCGATTGGCGGGCGATCGTCGGCCGCCTGCTGAATCTGCTGGAGAGCCGGGCCGTGAGCGGTCTCCTCGATCCGCATCTCGCGGCTTACGAGCGGCTGTGCGAAGCCGTGCCTTGGGACAGCGCGGCACACGTTTCGAGCCATAACGACCCCAATGCCCGCAACGTCCTGTTCGATGGTGAGCGCCTGTGGCTCATCGACTGGGAAACGGCTTACCGCAACGATCCGATGATCGATGTGGCCATCCTGGCGGACAACTTGGCCGCTTCGCCCGAACTGACCGGCGAACTGATGCAAGCATGGCTTGGCCGCCCTGCTCAAGCCGAGGAGGTGCAGCGTCTCGCAGTCGTCCGCCGCTTGACGCGGCTTTATTACGCCGGTCTGCTGATCGGATTCGGTGCGCCGCCGGACAGCCGCATCACCGATCTTTCCGCGCCTTCGAAAGCAGAGATCGAGGCGCGGCTCGCGCGCGGTGAAATGAGCGAGGTGACGCCGGAGAACCTTCTTATCGCCGGCAAGATGAGCCTGGCGGCGTTCCTCGAGGAATAGCGCCGGCTACGGTTTCCACCGCGGCTGCAGGTGGCTCGCGGTCAGGTTCACCTTCACGCCCGGCCCTAGGTCACGCGAGCTGTGGCCGACGCGGAAGATGTATTCGCCCGGCGCGCGCGACCAGCCCGGCGTCGTTGTGTCCCAAACCGCCAGCAGCCGCGGATCGACAGGGATGCTGACTCTCGTGCTGTGACCGGGCCAGAGTGTCACTTTGGCGAAGCCAGCAAGCCGCTTCGGCGCCTCCCAGTGCGTTCCCGGCGGGGGTGAGACGTAGAGCTGCACGGCATCCCCGCCAGAGCGCTCGCCGGTGTTGGTCACAGTTACGGCCGCCACCACGCCACTGCCGGTTTGCGTAATCTCGAAGCCGCTGTAGGTGAAGCTCGTGTAGGACAGCCCATGGCCGAAGGGGAACTGCGGCGTGAGTCCCTTGGCGTCGAACCACTTGTAGCCGACCGTGGCTCCCTCGCTGTAAGTCGCTTCCTTCTTGCGCGGCTCTCCGGGATGAGGAAGCTGATCGAGGCTCTTTGGGAAGGTCATCGGTAAGTGGCCGGAGGGATTGGCTTTCCCGGTCAGCACATTGGCGATCGCCGCGCCGCCCATCCGGCCGGGGTACCAGGCTTCGAGAATGGCCGAGACTTTCGCCGCCCAGGGCATGAGGATCGGGCCACCGGTTTCGAGCACCACGACGGTGCGCTTGTTCGCCGCCGCGAGTGTGCCGATCAGCGCGTCCTGCGCCCCGTCAAGATGCAGCGGTACGTCGATGCTCTCGCTCGCCCACTGCGTGCCGAAGACGATGACAAGGTCGGCATCTTTCGCCAGCCGCGCGGCCGCGGCGGGATCTTCGCCGTCGGCGTAATCGATCCGCGCGTCGGGCAGTAGCTTGCGCAGCTCGTCGAGCGGAGACGAAGGGTAATAGACGACCGGCCCAGGCCAGCTCGTCGGTTTGATGCCGGGCACGGCGTTCTCGCCGTCTGGGTAGACCTGGCTCGATCCGCCACCCGAGATCACCCCACGGTCGGCATGGCCGCCGATTACCGCGATGCGCTTCGCCGTCGCCGCGATCGGCAGCAGGTTGCCGCTATTCTTCAAAAGCACGATGCCCGCTTCGGCGTCGCGCTGGGCGACGGAGCGGTTCGCCGCGAAGTCAGTCGGCCCAGTGGCGCTCGTTACCGGATCGTCGATCAACTCGTTGGCGAACATCGCGGTGAGCACGCGACCGGCCATCAGGTCGATGTGCGCGGGATTGATCTCACCCTTGGCGAGCGCCGCCTTCAGCTTCTCGGCACCGAACCAGCCGTCACGTTGCAAGCCGAAGCCGGATTCCTGATCGAGCCCGGCCCTGGCCGAAGCGGCGGTCGAGTGCGCGGCGCCCCAGTCGCTCATGATATAGCCTTGCCAGCCCCAGTCGCGCCGCAGCACATCGGTCAGCAGAAACGGGCTTTCGCATGCATGGATACCGTTCACCAGATTGTAGGAACACATGACGGAGCCCGGCTTGCCTCGCTCGATCGCCAGTTCGAAGGCCAGCAGGTCGGACATGCGGAACGCGGCTTCATCGATGATGAAGTTGCCGGTGCCGCGATCGGTTTCCTGGTCGTTGAGCGCATAGTGCTTGGCGGTGTCGATGACGTGGTTCGACTGCACTCCGGCGATCTCGGCGCCCACGATCGTTCCGGCGAGCAGCGGGTCCTCGCCAGCATATTCGAAGTTGCGCCCGTTGCGCGGCTCGCGCAGCAGGTTGACGCCGCCGCCGAGCATGACGTTGAAGCCGTAGGCGCGGGCTTCGCCGCCGATCATCCGGCCGCCTTCGTAAGCCAGCGCAGTGTCGAACGTGGCCGCGGTCGCCGGGCCGGATGGCAGCGCGGTGGCGACACGCTTCTGCTTGGCGGCACCTTGCGAGGCGACGCCGAGGCCGGCGTCGGTTTGCCATTGCGGCGGAATGCCGAGCCGCGGGATGCCAGGCACATAGCCGGCGGAGCCTTCGCGAGAGCCTGCTGGTGCGGTGAATCTGGCCGGCGCGAAATCGGTGGCGAAATAGCCTTCGAGCAAGGTCAGCTTCTCGGCTTCGCTCATTTGAGCGAGCATCAGGGCGGCGCGTTCAGCCGGAGTGCCGTGGGTATCCTTCGCCAGCGTAACGCCGACCGCATTCTGCGCCATAGCCGGTGCGCCGGCCATTAAAGACAGGAATGCCGATGCGGCGAAGATCGTACCGGTGCATGTTCTGGCCATCGCTGCCCCCTCCACGTCTGGACGATAGCAGCGCTATGGAGCCACTGCCAACGGACGTTGTTTTTTTGCAACAGAATTTCGCTCAGCGCATTCGTTCGGAACGATACGGCCATTGGCGGCTTTTAAGCGGCAGTTGCGGCCCCCCGGGGTCGGTAACGACTGCCGGGCGGAATTAGCCGCACGGAGCTCTCCAGCTGACCCTTTTCGGGGCAGCGCCAAAGCTGAGGGAAGTATCGATGATCAAGAATATAAGCCACTTGCGAAAAGCGGCACTGGCCGCCACGGTCGCCGCGTGTGCGCTTGCCGTTCCTGCCCAAGCGCGTGACGGCGCCGGTTATGTCGGTCTCGACGCGGGCCTGGTAATCCCGCAGGATACGAAAATCGACGTCGGAGCCGCCAACAACAACGCCATCATCGTCGATAACAAGAAAGGCTGGGATGTCGATGTCCTGGTCGGCTACGATTGGGGCTTCCTGCGTACCGAGGCCGAGCTCGGCCGCAAGCAATGGAAGGCGAATTCGCTGGATGTCATTGCCCCCGGCATCGCCGATCCAGCCGGCGGTGCCGGCGTGGTCGTCGGCGGTTTCGACGCCAGCGGCAAGAGCCGCATCACTACGGCAATGGCTAATGCCTTGCTTGATTTCGGCGGCAACGGCGGCGTCGGCTTTTCGGTCGGTGTCGGCGCAGGCCGGGCCTGGAACAACGCTAGTCTGGGTACTGCGGGCGGACCGCGCTTCCTGAAGGATCATGACAATGATTGGGCCTGGCAGGGCCTGGCCCAGCTCCGCGTCCCGGTCAGCGACAATGTCGAACTCGGACTCAAATATAAATACCTGAACACCCATCGTTTCGAGATGGTCGATGACCTCGGCCGCACGAACCGGTTCGATGCCTCGTCGCATTCCATCATGGCCAGCTTGCTGGTGAACTTCGGCGGCGCTCCGGAGGCTGCTCCGCCGCCTCCGCCACCTCCGCCGCCGCCACCGCCTCCGCCACCCCCGCCGCCGCCTCCTCCGCCGCCTCCACCGCAGACCAAGGCCTGCCCGGACGGCTCGACGGTCGACGTGAACGCCGAATGTCCGGTGCCCCCGCCGCCGCCGGTTGCTCCGCAGGGCGAACGCGGCTGACGGACGGAACCGCTGTCAAAGAAAGAGGGGCCGGAGGAGCGATCCTCCGGCCCCTTTTTATGCGGGAAGGCGAGGTGCGCAGATCAGGCGATCATTTTCACCGCCGAGACAACGAGCATCGCCGCAAGCGAATAGCGCACGAGGTTGTCGTTGACCTTACCAGCCATGAAAGAGCCGAGCACGATACCCGGGATCGAGCCGATCAGCAGGCTGCCGAGCAACCAGGCATCGACGTTGCCGAGCCAACTATGCCCCAGCGCGGCCACCAGTGTCAGCGGAATGGCGTGAATGATGTCGGTGCCGACGATCTTCTTGGCGTCTAGTCGCAGCGGATAGGCGAGTGCCAGCATCACCGCGATGAGCGCGCCGGCGCCGACCGAGGTGAGGGTCACCAGCGCGCCGACCGTCGCTCCGCCGAGGACCGTCACCGCGACTTGGACGAAGCGCATCTTGCGGATCACCGGCTCGAGCTTGGCGCGGGCGTGGCGCAAGGGCCGGATGATCTGTTCGCGAAACACCATCAGCGCGGCCGTGAAGAGCAGGGCCGCGCCGAGCAGTTCCATCAGCACGTCCGACTGGAGATGACCCTGATGATACTTGCCGAGCCATAGCAGGGTGACGATCGCCGCTGGCAGGCTGCCCGCCGCGAGCCGCCCGACGATCTTCCAGTCAGGCGAGCCGAGGTGATGGTGAACTACGCCGCCGACCGCCTTGGTCAGGCAGGCGAACCACAGGTCGGTCCCTACCGCCACCGCCGGGTTGAAGCCGAACAGCAGAATCAGCACCGGCGCCATCAGCGAACCGCCGCCGACACCTGTCAGGCCGACCAGGAAGCCCACGAACGCCCCGGCCAGCGAATAGTAATAGATGATGTGATCCATCTCAGCCGGCCGGCGCCATCGCCCGGAGGGCAGCAAGCACCGGCTCGGCCCATTCCGGCCGGCAGATGAGAAGGTCGGGCATGTAGGTGTCGCGCCGGTTATAGATCAGCGGGCTGCCGTCGATCCGGCTGGTGTGCAGGCCATGCGCGCGGGCGACGGCCACGGGGGCGCAACTGTCCCATTCGTATTGGCCGCCCGAATGGAGGTAGATCTCCGCCTCTCCGCGGACCACGGCCATCGCCTTGGCTCCGGCGGAGCCCAGCGGGACCAGCTCGGCGCCGAGCGTTTCGGCGACCGCCAGCGCTTCGGCCGCGGGACGAGTGCGGCTGACCAGCATGCGGGGAGAGCCCGAATGTCCAACCAACTCGATGGGCAAGTCGCTGCGCAGCACCAGTCCGCCGTCGAAACCGGGCAGGGCCACCGCGCCTACTACGGCGACGCCATCAATCGCCAGGCCGACATGCACGGCCCAATCGGCCCGCTCTTCGCCGTATTCGCGCGTGCCGTCGACCGGATCGACAATCCACACGCGGGATTTATCCAGGCGCTCTTCGGTGTCCTTGCTTTCTTCCGACAGAAGCCCGTCCTCGGGATGAGTGGCGCGCAAGGCATGGACAAGGAACTGGTTTGCGACCTGATCGCCTGCCTTTCCGAGCGCCTTGCCTTCGAACACTCCGCTGGCGCGCACCTCCAACAGGATGCGTCCGGCACGCTCGGCGAGGTGGGCGGCCAGCTCGGCGTCGGTCATTTCGGTCGGCCCCATCGTGGCGCCGCTAGCCTATGACCTTGTCGATAATAAGGTCGGCGGCTTGGTTGGGCGTCAACAACGTTGTGTCGATGCGGATCTCGGGCCGTTCGGGTTCCTCGTAAGGGCTGTCGATGCCGGTGAAGTTCTTGAGCTCGCCGGCGCGGGCCTTCCTGTAGAGGCCTTTCACGTCGCGCGCTTCGGCCACCGACAGCGGCGTGTCGATGTGCACTTCGATGAACTCGCCTTCCGGCAGCATCTTGCGGACCATCTCGCGCTCGGCGCGGAAGGGGCTGATGAAGGCGGTGATGACGATCAACCCGGCGTCGGCCATCAGCTTGGCGACTTCGCCGACACGGCGGATGTTCTCGATGCGGTCGGCCTCGGTGAAGCCGAGGTCCTTGTTGAGGGCGTGGCGGACATTGTCACCGTCGAGCAGGAAAGTGTGCCGGTTCATCCGGTGAAGCTTCTTCTCGACCAGGTTGGCGATGGTCGACTTGCCCGAGCCGGAGAGTCCGGTGAACCACAGCACCGCCGGCTTCTGGTTCTTGAGGCTCGCGTGCTGTTCGCGCGTGATCTCGAGCGCTTGCCAGTGCACGTTCTGCGCCCGGCGCAGGCTGAAGTGGATCATCCCCGCGGCGACCGTCGCGTTGGTCAGCTTGTCGATCAGGATGAATCCGCCCAGCGTGCGGCTGCGCTCGTAAGCCTCGAACACGATCGGCCGGTCGGTGGTCACCTCGCACACGCCGATGGCGTTGAGGCCCAGCGTCTTGGCCGCCAGATGCTCCATCGTGTTGACGTTCACTTCGTACTTCGGTTCGTGAACGGTCGCCGAAACGGTCTGCGTCGCCAGCTTGAGCCAATAGCCGCGCCCCGGGATCAGCGCGTCGTCGCTCATCCACACCAGCGCCGCCTCGAACTGGTCGGCGGCTTCGGGCGGCGCATCGGCGGCGGCGATCACGTCGCCCCGGCTGCAGTCGATCTCGTCGGCGAGGGTGAGGGTGACCGATTGGCCGGCGACGCCTTCGGCGAGATCGCCGTCGAGCGTCACCACGCGCGCGATCGTGCTGGTCTTGCCCGAGGGCACCACGCGCAC
>Ga0164242_10008306_pt1 | contig 11264 bp, 8 predicted proteins | sample OricomgcompostMG_FD_108783 | JGI IMG/M metagenome (GOLD analysis project Ga0164242, IMG submission 108783) | Miracle-Growth compost microbial communities from Emeryville, California, USA - Original compost - Miracle growth compost (MG) ...
TGACCTCGGGCAAGAAGTTCGAGTCACGTCAGCAGGAAGTCTCGGAGTTCTCCCGGTCGCTGAAGCTGATGGCCAAGGAGCTCGAGGTTCCGGTGGTGGCGATCTCTCAGCTGAACCGTGGTCCCGAGCAGCGGACGGATAAGCGTCCGCAGGTGTCCGATCTTCGTGAGTCGGGTTGCCTGACCGCGAATACCCGAATCCTGCGGGCCGACAACGGTTCTGAGATCACCTTCGGTGAGCTGATGGCGACGGGGGAGCGGCCGCTGGTGTGGTCGCTCGATGAGCGCAAGCGCATGGTGGCCCGGCCGATGACCAACGTGTTCTACAGCGGTCACAAGGAAGTGTTCCTGGTGCGCCTGGCGTCGGGACGGCAGGTGGAGGCCACGGCCAACCACCCGTTCATGACGTTGGATGGCTGGACGGCGTTGGGCGACTTGGCCGTTGGTGACCGGGTGGCGACGCCGCGGCGGGTGCCCGAGCCGGTGCAGACCGAGCGGATGGACGAATCCGAGATCATCATGCTCGCGCACATGATCGGTGACGGTTCGTGTGTTGCGCGCCAACCGGTTCGGTATGCATCGATCGACGAGGCGAACCTGGTGGCGGTGACCGGCGCCGCGGCGCACTTCGGGGTGACCGCGGTGCGCGACGAGTATCCGGCGGCCCGGGTGACGACGCTGCGGATGCCGGCGCCGTACCGGCTGACCCACGGCAAGCGCAATCCGATTGCCGCGTGGTTGGACAAGCTGGGGCTGTTCGACAAGCGCAGCTACGAAAAGTTCGTTCCCAAAGAGGTTTTCGCGCTGCCCAATGATCAGGTGGCGTTGTTCCTGCGGCACCTGTGGGCCACCGACGGATCGGTGCGCTGGGATGAGAAGGCCGGCCAGGGCCGGGTGTACTACGCCACCACCAGCCGACAGCTTGCTGATGACGTGGTGCAGTTGCTGCTACGGGTCGGGGTGTACGCACGGATCAAGCGCGCCAAGAAGATCGGTTACCGCGATTGCTGGCACGTGCTGGTCTACGGGGCGGCGAACCAGCGCCGGTTCCTGACGCTGGTTGGCGTGCACGGCGAGCGCTGTCGGAAGGCCGAGGAGCTGTTGGCGCAGTTGCAGGACGTCAAGTCGAACACCAATCTGGATACGGTGCCCAAAGAGGTTTGGCAGCAGGTGAAGTCGGCGCTGACCAGCACTGGCATGTCGCACCGCGAGTTCGCCGATGCGATGGGGACCAAGTTCTGTGGCTCGACCATGTGGAAGCACGCGCCGAGCCGGTCTCGACTGCACCGAGCTTCCGGCGTATTGAATGATGTTGAGCTACATAACCTGGCCAAGAACGATGTGTTCTGGGACGAGATTGTGGAGATCACCAGCATCGGTCATCATGATGTCTATGACGGAACCGTTGATGGAACACATAACTTTGTGGCACAAGGCATTTCACTCCATAACTCGCTTGAACAAGATGCGGATATGGTGATGCTGTTGCACCGGCCAGATGCCATCGACCGTGAGGACCCGCGCGGCGGTGAAGCCGACATCATTCTGGGTAAGCACCGTAACGGCCCGACTGCGAATATCACTGTGGCACACCAGCTTCACTTCTCGCGATTTACGAATATGGCGAAGTAGGCCGCTGCCCCGTTGCAGCTGAACTAAAGCGCGGTCGGCGGTCTGTGTGGGCAGTGGTGGGCGGCTCGTTGGGGGCCGGTGGGCTGGGTGATGCTGAGGTGTTGGTCGATGATGGCAGCGGGTGTGGGTTGGAAATTTGGCTGCAGTAGTGCTGATGTGTCCTCAATGGCATTGGTGGTGGGGCGCGTAGCGGCGCAGCCGCTCTGGTGGTGAGGCCAGCAAGAGTTCGTTGCGGGTGGTCGCCACGTGAGCCGACACTTCCGAGTGGTCGGTATCTAAAAGTATGAGGGTCGAAGTAGCCGGGTCCGGGGAAAGAGGCGAGGTCACCGCCGCCATCAGGCCGCCGCGCGGCGGCGTCGACGGCCGCGACGGAGCAACTATTACGGCAGCCCACACCGAAGCGTGACGCCAGCCCTACTGCTGAGCCGCACCTTCTCGGTATCCGTAGTCTTCGGGGTCGATGTCCGCATCGTGCGTCTGCTCTGCGTACTCGGCATCGCGCGCGTTGCGCCAACCATCGGCCTCGTCGTCGGTAGCCTCGTCGTGACCGAGGTCGAGCGTGTATTCAACGTCGGTTAGCACCAGATGCTCTTGGTCCAGATGCAGGTTGCAGACCGGGCATTCGGCATGCTCGACCGTCCCGGACACGATGGCGTAGAGGCTGAAATCATGGAAATCCGCCTCGGCGACTTCGATCTCGCGCTGGACGTCGTACACAACCCACATGTAGTTGCCGCAGGCCGGGCAGTTGTGCCGCCGGGTGGTTTGATCATCGTCAGTCAATGGAGGACGCGCTTCAAGTTCGCCGACAACTCGATTGCGCTCGCTCTCGCCGAGGCCAGCGACCAGCCGGATGTAATCCTTTTTGGCCGCGGTAATCTCGTCGCGGAAGTACTCCACGAGACTGTCGTAGCCGGCCTTGCGACGCGCTTCGACGAGCGTGAAGTGTTTTGGCGACCAGAACGCGGCCAGATCGGCCGATTGCGCCAGGGCGGCGCGAACGTTGAAGACCCCATCGACCATGGTCACCAGTTCGGTGAGCGCGGTGTCGAGGACCTTATCGGTCGGAGCCAATGCCAGGTGCTGGGCGCCGTGCCGGATCTCGAACAGCTCCTTGGGCTCGGCCACTGCGGGCGCTCCAGTCGGTCTGCAGTCGTTGAGACGCCGCAGTGCGTCGGTGCCGCCGATGGTCGCCACCTTTCCTTGGGGCAGTTTCCGCGCGATGCCGGTCAACGCCCATAGGGTGTGGGTTCCGCTGTTCTTCTCCGCGATCAACACGGGGTCGATCTCCACTAGGGTTGCCTTGATCAGCATTTCAGCGGCCTGTCCGATCGCCGCCATACGAACCCAACGATCGAATCCAGGCTGGTCTGCGGGCGGCTCCTCGATGGCTCGTCTGGCGCAATCTGCAGCCAGTTCGAATAGTGCACCGGCAAGGTCGGGGTGCGCCTTCTGGCCGTAGATCGTGTTCCATGATCTGTGGGTTGGCTGGAATGGATTCTTCATCACATGCCACGCTAGACGCGGGCTGCGGTGCGAACCAATGCATTTCGCGAGCGTGACGAATGACATCGCTGGCTATGCCGATAGATGTCAAGATATCGCCCATGACTGATGGTCCACAGTCCTCTGTCAGGGATCCTCAAGCGCAAGGCTTCGTAGAACGGCGCTGGCATTGGTGGCTGAGTCGAGTAGGGATTCCGCTCCTCGTGGCGGTCGTGGCGGCATCCGTCGCGATCACTGTCGCCAGGATGACTCGCGGTACCTCGTCCACGGTGACGCCACCGGCGCCGGGCGCTTCGGTTGACTGTTCCTCTGACAAAACAATGTTCGTGTACGGATGGGGGCCGGATCGACCGACGGTTGGTCCGAGTGATTACACATCTCAACCGAGTTTCAACGTCGAACGTGAGAATCCCAACTATGGCGATGAGAGAGGATTCTTCAGCTTGAAGGAAGCCTCGTACCAGCACGCCGGGGGTTGGTCACAATCGCTGGAAGTGCTGCCTGGCCAGGTGTACCTAGCGCGCATCTACCTCCACAATGGTGCCCGCGACGCTGACGAATACGCCGCGGTGGACACCCATGTGCGCCTGGCTCTTCCGAACTGCTCTGGTCGCAGTCTCGTAGTGCGAGCCTCTGTTTCGTCCACCAATGCGTTCCCGGAGACGGTTTGGGCGACGTCTGTCGTCCGCAGCGATGTGCCGATCCGCGTTGAGTTGGTTCCTGGTTCGGTCGAGGTCGAGACCAATTCGACGTCGGGACCGGTGCAACTTCCAGATAGATTGTTCGCCCCAGGTGGGGTGAAGCTGGGAAACCCGAATGTCACTAGTGGTGTTTTCCGTGGCGACTATGCAAATTCAGCAGTAGTCACGGCACAATTTCGCACTGTGGCCGCCTAGCGAGCTCAACCCGGGCGGATGGTGAAAGGTGCTGCTGCCGCCGCAGCTGCTTCTTGTTGTTGACACGCCAACTTGTTTGGCTAGTTCGTTTACCCGCTGCTTGCCACCCACCCTCAACCCCGGGTCTGACTGTTACTGCCGGTTTCCTTCGGCTTCGACGAACGAAGCTACTCCTGACCGACGACGGCGATGCCCGGCAGGAAGGGTTCGTTCGGTGCGGTGGTTCCGCGCTAGTCGCCGGGGAGTGTTTCAAGGTTGGCGAGGTCGAATGCGATCTCGCGGCCCTCGACAGTGACGACGATGCGCGCGTGGGCGCCTGCTGCGATGACGTAGCTTGCCAACGTCGACAACAGAAGATCGCGTTGGTGTTCCACCTTGGACACTGCGGCCTGGCCGACGCCGAGTCGTTCGGCCAGCTCGACCTGAGTGAGGTTTGCGGCGTTCCGGATGAGCGCGAGGTTCATGGCGTATGCGCGGTCCTCGTCGCGCATACGTTCGCGGATGTCGTCGATGCGGGCTGCGCGTTCGGTATCGGTGCGGAGTTTGGTCAGGCGGGCGCCACCGCGGTCTTGGAGAGTCATGATCTGTCCTCCTTGCTCCATTTGTCGATTACGGCGTCTGCGCGCGTGCCGACGCTGTTGTAGAACACGTCGCCCATTCGGGCCTTGTCGGTGGCAAATAGCGCGATGACCGCATGGTTGTCGTCGGGAAACCAGACGATGAGTCGCACCGCGATGTCGGGGTCATACGGATGAGATAGCCGCCACACGAGGTTGTTTCGTGATTGGCGGACCCGTTTGAGTGTGGCGGTGTCGTCGGTTGGCGCTTCGGTGAGTTCTTGAAGGCGTGTCAATTGTGCGTCGATGTAGTCGCGTCGTCGCGCGCTGATCGGATCGTCCTGGGCGGCGACATCGAGCCGGTCGAGCCAGGTGTTGAACTCGTCGGTCCAATCGATCAGCACACCAACGATATTACTTACAGGAAATAGTCGTTACAAGGCATATTGGGTGCGGAGTACTTAGGTCGGCCGGGTGGGTGCCGGTGACGACGCTGGGAACCGGGATCCGCGACCGCGATGTGAACCAATCTGATGACAACAAGAATGTGAATTGCATACACATATTGACATGTCTGGCAATGGCATGCCATGCTCTTGTCATGTCATTCACAGAACCGGGACACCGCTGCCCGCAGAAACGCACAGCTGGCCAGCGCCGCATCGTGCTGGTGGATATCGAAAACGTCGTCGGCGGTTCCGCCTCCGTGCACGACAACATTGAGTGGGCAAGGGCGACAGTGGAGCGCCTGGTGTCAGTCGACCCCGGCGATCACGTGGTGATTGGATGCGGTCCCGGTGGGCTCCTGGATCTCGGCTGCACCTGGACTCACGTGCGGTATGTGATGCGTTCGGGACTGGATGGCGCCGACCTGGCCCTGCTTGACGTGCTTGGTGAGAACATCGCTGCTCGGTTCACGGAAGTCGTTCTCGTGTCCGGCGATGGAATCTTCGCGGATGCTGTCGCAGTCTTTGGTGCACAAGGCCTTCATACGACCGTCATTGCCCACCGAGATGGCCTGTCGCGGAGGCTGGAGCTCGCCGCAAATACCGTGAAGTTCCTTCCCGACTGCCCAGCACCGCAGCCCGACCCGGCTGTGACTCAGAAGGATGCGGCCTGATGACCACTTCGACTAAGGCACTGCTCACACCGAGCCAGATCGCCGAATTGGCCGGCGTCTCACGAGGCGCGGTCACCAATTGGCGGAAGCGCCCCAGCAGCATCCCGTTCCCGGAGCCCGTTCCAGGCTCCGAGGCCAAGCCGCTGTACGACCGGTCAAAAGTCATTGCGTGGCTGGCGGCCGCGAAGCCGGAAATTCAGATTCGACAAGACCACGGACAAGCTGCGCTGACGCATGCGTTGAACGCTTTGCGAGTCAGTGTTCCTACCTCCGAGGCGACCGAACTCGCCCTCGCATTGTGCTGCGCGCGCAAGTTGTCCGCCGGGGGTGATGATTCGAATTGGCGGCGAATTCGAGTTTCTGATCCGCTCCAAATGGTTGAAGCGTTCCGCGAGGTAGCCGATCAGGCAACTGCTCAGGACGTGCGCTGGCGTGACATATCGGCCGTGGCCGACGAAATTGGCCGTTGGGCACGCTCCCCCATTGCGATTGATGCGATCAGCGCAATCGTGGGGGTCGTCGATGCTGTCGATCCGGAGTATCTGGCGGAAGCAGCCGACGAAGTACTCAGGCGCGTTACCGCCGAACGTGGTCGCGCGGCTGGCTACGGGCTTGGGGAACACGGGCTGGTGGGGTCGCGAATCTCCGAACTCTTGTCAAATCTCGCGTCGCCCGTCAAAGGTCTCGTCTACGACCCTGCGTGCGGAATCGGCGAGGCACTCATCCAGACCTGGACAAAGAGCGCCGGCAAAGTGCAGACCGTCGGTCATGAAATCAATGAGCAGGCGTTGCGCATTGCCCGGATGCGTAGTTCACTGCACGGAATCGATACAGAGTACGTCCTTCAAGATGTGCTGGACAGCGACCCGTGCCCGGACCTTCGCGCCGACATCGTTATCGCCGAGCCGCCATTCGGATTGGACTGGTCGCGGTCGCGGAACATTGCCGATCCGCGGTGGGCCTTCGGCGTGCCGCCAGCGAACAACTCTGAATTGGCATGGATTCAACATGCAATTGCGCATCTGAAGCCGGGTGGTTGCGCGTATGTCGTTACTTCTGTCAGCTCGCTGTTTGCGCGGCACAGCGCTGCGATCCGGGCTGAGCTGTTGCGGTCGGGGTGGATAGAAGCGGTAATTCTATTGCCGCCAAAAATGCTGCCACACACCGGTATTCAACTGGCGTTGTGGGTCTTACGCCAGGCCGATCGCCCGTCCGGCGCCGTTCCAGTCTTGTTGGTTGATGCGTCAGACGCGGTGAGCCCGGAAACTCTTGCAGCCTCTTGGCTAACGCTCGGCGAGGGTGGCGCCGTAGATGACGCGCCCCCATATGCGTTAGTACAGACCATGAACCTGCTCGCCGACGACGCGCAGCTCGATCCCCGGCGCTGGGTGCAAACGCCCGGCTCGGACCCGGAGGATGTGGCAGCCCGTTTCAGGGATTCGCAGGAAGCCCTGAAAAGTGCTCTCGCCGCATTGTTGGATCATGCCGGGGTGCCAGTGATTCGCGGGCCGAACGCGACACCACGCGTCCTGACCGTGAAAGAACTCGTTCAACTCGGGGTGGCGTCGATCCAGAACGGTCGGGCCAAGGTCGATGATCTCGACGACGAAGACCTCGTCTTGTTGGTGAAGCCCAACGACGTCCGCGACGGATTGCCGGTCCTTGTTGAAGCGCCGACCTCTGAACGGGTGACCCCAATCTACGAACCCGACGACAGAACCCATGCAGGCGACGTGCTAGTTACGACATGGAACACGGTGCGGGCCGCAGTCGATGAGCAAGGTGGACGCATTCTCGGGAATGGTGTGCATCGAGTCAGGGTCGACGAAAAGCAGTGCAGCCCATACTTTGTGGCGCACTGCCTCGGCGGTTCCTGGAACGAGCGTTTCAACAGGGGCGCGACGACTCAACGAGTTGACCTGCGCGACTTAGAGATCCCCATGCTTCCGCTTCCGGAGCAGGACCTCCTTGTCGATGCACTGCGTGAGGTCGAGCAGTTAGCCCGGGAGGCCGCGACGATTGCCGAGGCAGCAGCAGCCAACGCCGCCGCGATTCTTGACGCCGTGCGCTATGACGCTCGGATTGGCGAAGACAGGTGATCCGGTTCAACCCCCAAATTAGGGTGTCACACTCATGTGACACCCACGTTGAGTGCAGTTTTGAGAGGACAGTCGGTTGAGCAAGTTGGGCAACTTCGTGTGGGGCATCGCCGACCAGCTCCGCGGCGTGTACAAGCCGCATCAGTACGGCGGCGTGATTCTCCCGTTCACGATCCTGCGACGCCTAGACTGCATCCTCGAACCCACCCGCGACGAGGTCCGAACGCTCGCCGAGAAATACACCGGCGGCGCCCTCGATGTGCAAGTGAAGCGCAAGACTGGCCTCGCCTTCTACAACACCAGCCCGTTCGACTTCAAGCTGCTGTTGGAGGACCCAGAGGGCCTGCGGGCGAACCTTATGGACTACATCACCGGGTTCTCGGCCAACATCGACGTGTTCGAGCGGTTCAAGTTCGAGAACGAGCTCGTGACCCTCGACGAGAAGAACCGACTGTACCTGGTCACCTCGCAGTTCGCCGAGGTGGACCTGCACCCGGGCGTGGTGTCCAACGCTGAGATGGGCGACCTGTTCGAGCACCTGATCTACAAGTTCGCGGAGGCCTCCAACGAGGAGGCCGGCGAGCACTACACGCCACGCGACGCGATCCGTCTCATGGTCGATTTGCTGTTCGCTGAGGACAACGAGGCGCTGCTCGAACCGGGAACGGTGCGGACGATCTACGACCCCACCGCCGGCACCGGCGGCATGCTCTCCGTTGCCGAAGAGCGGCTGCTTGAGCGCAACAAGAGCGCGCGCCTGCGGCTGTACGGGCAGGAGATCAACGACCAGTCGTACGCGATCTGCAAGTCCGACATGATCGCCAAGGGGCAGGACGCCGGGAACATCAAGCTTGGCGACACCCTGGCCGATGACCTGTTCTTCGACCGGACCTTCGACTTCTGCATGTCCAACCCGCCGTACGGCGTGGACTGGAAAGCCTCCCAGGAATCGGTGAAGAAAGAATCGCTGGCACCGAATTCCCGGTTCTCGCATGGGCTTCCGGGGATCAGCGACGGGCAGATGCTGTTCCTGTGCCACCTGGCCTCCAAGATGCGGCCGGCGCACGACGGCGGTGGCCGCGCCGGGATCGTCCTGAACGGCTCGCCGCTGTTCAACGGCGGCGCCGAGTCGGGGCCGTCGCAGATCCGGCAATGGCTCCTCGAGTCGGATCTGGTAGAGGCGATCATCGCGCTGCCGACGAACATGTTCTTCAACACCGGCATCTCCACCTACATCTGGATCTTGGACAACACGAAGCGTCCGGAGCGAGTGGGCAAGGTGCAGTTGATCGACGCCACCACGTTTTGGACCAAGATGCGCAAGAGCCTGGGCGCGAAGAACCGTGAGGTCGACGCTAATGCCCGGGATCGGATTCTGACGCTATACGACGCCTTCGACGAGGCCGACCCCGAGTACTCGAAGGTGTTCACCGCCAACGAGTTCGCGTGTTGGACGGTCACGGTTGAGCGGCCGCTGCGGACCACCGCGGGGAAGGTGTCCACGGACCGGAAGGGCAACCCGAAGCCGGACCCGAAGCTGCGGGACACTGAGAACATTCCGTTCACCTACGGCGGGAACGTCGACGGTGACGCTGGCCGCGCGGATACCATCAAGTCGTACTTCGACGCCGAGATTCTGCCCCACGTGCCCGACGCATGGATCGACACCGCGAAAACCAAAGTAGGGTACGAGATCCCATTCACCCGGCACTTCTACAAGTACGTGCCGCCGCGACCCCTCGCCGAGATCGACGCCGACCTGGAGAAGCAGGTCGCCAAGATCATGGATCTACTGCACGAGGTGGAGCAGTGACCGACACATTGGGCCGGTGGACCCGTTCGAGGCTTCGCTACTGCCTGACGGTCGACCCTCCCGCACCCTCGACGCTCCGCGACAACCCTGGGCTTCCGGTTTCGTTTCTGCCGATGGAAGCGATTAGTGAGCGCGGAGAGCTCCACCTTGATCGTGAAATCTTGGTAGGAGACGCTGCGTCTGGTTACTCGTTCGTCGCTGATGGAGACGTCCTTATCGCGAAGGTCACCCCCTGCTTCGAGAATGGCAAGGGCGCAGTTGTTGCTGGCCTCACGAACGGAGTTGGCTTCGCGACCACGGAGGTCTATACGCTGCGTCCGGGGCCAAACATGGACGCGCAGTACCTCGACTACCTGCTGCGTTCATCTGTCTTCCGTCAGTACGGGACGGCTCGGTTGACAGGGGCTGGTGGGTTGAAGCGTGTGTCATCGACTGACCTGCGAAACTTCTCAGCCGCCGTCCCGCCGCTCGACGAGCAGCGCGCCATCGCAGACTTCCTGGACAGGGAGACGGCCCGGATCGATACGCTCATTGAGGAGCAGCAGCGGCTCATTGAGCTGCTGCGGGAGCGGAGGGTAGCAATCGCAGAGGGGGCGGTCGCTGAGTTGTCATGGGCGACCCCGCTCCGCAGTGTTGCGGTGCTGATTCAGACGGGCCCGTTCGGAAGTCAGCTCAAGTCGGACGAATACGAGTTTGGCGGGACGCCCGTCATCAACCCGTCGCACATGGCCAAGGGAGAGATCGCACCCGACGAGGGTGTTGCGGTGAGCGCGGACAAGGCGGAGATACTGAGCCGGCACGCGATGCGTGCAGGGGACCTAGTTGTGGCAAGGCGCGGCGAACTAGGCAGGTGCGCAGTCGTTCGCAAGACTAACGCCGGGGCCCTGTGTGGCACCGGTTCTGCGCTGATCCGACTCGATGAGAAGAAAGTCGATCCGGACTTCCTTGCGCTTGTATTCACGAGCCGAAGGAACCGCGATTCCCTATCACTGTCATCGGTCGGTTCGACGATGGACAACCTGAACGCTGACATCATCGGATCACTGCGGATACCTGCACCTCCGCTAGGCGACCAGATTCGGATCGTTGCCTCAGTCGCACAGGCAACCGCGGCGGTCGACACCTTGATCGCGGAGACTGAGCGGTTTATCGAGCTCGCACGGGAACGTCGGACGGCGCTGATCACCGCGGCGGTGACCGGGCAGATCGATGTGCGCGGGGAGGTGGCCTGAAACATGGCCCAGCACAATGAGATTGAGTTCGAGAAAGAGATCGCCGAGTACCTGGCCGCCCACGGCTGGTTGTACTCCCCGGATGACACCGGCTACGACAAGGAGCGGGCGCTGTTCCCCGAGGATGTCCTCGGGTGGCTCGCGGACGCCCAGCCCGACCAGTTGGACAAGGTGGTCAAGCCGGGTTCGAAGGACCTGGAGAAGCAGCAGGGGCAGCTGCTGGACCGGATCGTGAAGGTCCTGAACGTGCCGCTGGAGAACGGCGGCGGCACCCTGAACCTGATGCGCAAGGGGTTCTCGCACCTGGCGGCGAAGTTCCAGATGTGCGTGTTCCGTCCGGAGTCGACGCTGAACGCCAAGCGCAACGCCGACTACGCAGCGGTGCGGCTGCGTGTGATGCGGCAGGTGCA
>Ga0164242_10008307_pt1 | contig 11264 bp, 15 predicted proteins | sample OricomgcompostMG_FD_108783 | JGI IMG/M metagenome (GOLD analysis project Ga0164242, IMG submission 108783) | Miracle-Growth compost microbial communities from Emeryville, California, USA - Original compost - Miracle growth compost (MG) ...
CATCGATGCTCCACAAAGCAGGTGATTGGCTGTTTGCCGTGCTGATCGGCCTGGATGTCCTACTGAACGCCCTCATTGGAGGCAAGCCATACATGACGGTGAGTTGCCGGATCGGGCTCTCTATCCAGTCCGGCGGATGGGCGTCGCATGTGCCGTGGCCCGGCTGGCTGCGACAGCATTTCATGGTCTCGGTTTTCGAGACGGTCGTCTAACCATCAGGGCCTCCGCGCCCGCCTGATCCACCAAGGCCCGGCCGATCATTCGGTCGGGCCTTTTCGTCTTTCCAAATGGAGACAATCCATGACCGATCCGATTTTCGGCATCAGCATCAACCGGACCGATGACCAGGCGCTCCCGGCGGTAACGGCCGACATGGCCGTCGTCGGCCTTGTCGGCACCGCCCCGGGCGCGAATGCGCAGACCTTTCCGCTCGACACCCCCGTCCTGATCTTCTCGGACGACGCTACGACCATGACGGCGCTCGGCACGACGGGCTCGCTGCCCGACCAGATCACGCTCATCAATGAGCAGCTTGGCGACTTTCAGGTCGCCTCGCGGATCGTGATCGTCCGCGTCGAGGAGGGCGCGGACGAGGCGGCTACGATCGCCAACCTCGTCGGCGATCCCGCGCTCAAGACGGGCATGTACGCCCTGCGCCTGGCCGGCCCTCAGCTTGGCGTGGTGCCGCGGCTGATCGGCGTGCCCGGCTATACCCATCAGCGCGACACCGGCGTCGCAACGCTGGTGATCGCCACGCCCGGCACGGGCTATGCGGTCAATGACCCGATCACCGGGACCGGCGGCGGCGGCACGGGCTTTGCCGGCAAGGTGTCCGCCGTCGATGGAACTGGCGCCATCACGGGGGTGACGATCACGTCCGGCGGCTCGGGCTATACGGGCGTGCCGAACCTCACGATTACCTCGGCCGAAGGCGCCAATGGCAATATCACGGCGACGATCGCCGACCTCGCCAATGCGGTTTGCGCAAACCTGCCGGCCCTGTGCTCCGCGCTCCTCGCGCACGCCGTCGTCAGCGGGCCGCATTCGACCCTGACGGCCTTCACCGACTGGCGGGAAACGCTCGACAGCGAGCGCCTTATCCCGGTCGAGACGTGGGTCAAGGGCGGCACGCTTGGCACCGAAATGGACAGCGTGGGCGCCATCCTCGGCTTGTTCGTCCGACGCGATCACGAGAACAATGGCCGGCCCTTCAAGTCGGTCGCCAACCAACCGATCTACGGCATCCTCGCGCCGAACAGGTATATCGAGTTCTCGCTGGACGATGGCGCAACCGAGGGCCAGCAAATCCTCGCGGGCAATGGCGGCGTGATCCTTCGGGGCGAGGCCGGTGTCGAGACGGCGATCGCCTCGGGCGGCTTCATCTTCGTGGGCACGGACAATGCCGGCTCCGATGACCTCTGGCGGTTCTACAATGTGACGCGCGGGCGCGACTATATGCACCTGCGCTTCCTGATCACCGCCCGCGGCTATCTCGGCAAATACAACATCACCGGCCAGACGATCCAGGCGATCATCAATACCGCCAAGTCCGAATTCCGCGACTTGCAGGCCGATGGCGATATCCTGGGCTACAACGTCACCTTCGAGCGCGACCAGAACAGCCCGGACAATCTGCGGCTCGGTCGCTTCAAGCTGACCTTCCAGGCCGAGGAAGCGCCGGTGCTCCGCTATATCGGCGTCAATTCGGGCCGGTATCTGCCGGCGCTCGACGCCCTGCTCGACGATCTCACGTCGCAGCTGGCGACGGCCACCTAGGCCGTCGCCGTCCCGCCCGCCACCAAGCACTTCAACCTGAAATCGGAGGCGCGCCATGAGCGGCACCTTCTACACCATGCAGGCGGTGAACCTGTTCTGCAACGACCTCGATCCGAACGAGCATAAGGCGCTGACGATCGCGGAACTCAAGCTGCCGGACCTGACCGAGAAATATCAGGACCATCACGCCGGCGGCGCGCTGGTCGCGATCGAGGTCCCGCTCGGGGTCGACAAGCTCGAAGCGACGTTCAAGCTCAACGGCATCGATCCCAATCTGCTGGTGGCCTTCGGCCTCGGCTCGCAGGTCCGCCGGACCTTCACGGCCTACGGCGTCGTCATGGATCAGAAGACCGGCCAGTCGATCGAGGCGATGGCGATCTTTCAGGCCCGCCTCGGGAAGATCGCGCCCGATGCTTTCCAGCGCGGCAATCTGATGGGCCACGAGTATTCGATCTCCTCGATCGTCCACTACGAGTTTTGGTTCAACAAGGCGCCCAAGATCGAGTGGGACCATTTCACCGCCCTCTGGCGGATCGATGGCGTCGATCAGAACGCCGACGCCAACGCGATCCTGCGCATTAGCTGATCGCCCCTCCTGATGGCCCGCCCGGCATTGCGCCCGGGCGGGCCTTTTGCCGTTTCCACGGGAACCACGAGCCCATGACCGACACCGCGAATGCCGCGCCCGTCTGGCGCGAAGCCACCTATACGCTGAAATTCCCTATCAAGATCGACGGGCAGGAGCCGATCACCACGATCCGGCTTTCCGAGCCGGACGCCGAGGCTCTTGAAGTCATCGACACGCAGGGCGCCATGAACAAGGGGCGCATCACCGTGACCGGGACGATCGCCATCATTGCCGCGCTCGCGCGGCTCCCGCTGGACACCGTTCGCAAGGTCCATCGCGACGACTTTGCGGCGCTCGCCGAGCTTGCCGCCCCTTTGGCATTCGGGACGCCGGCGGAGGGCCAATAGTCGAACTCGTCGAGTGGTATCGCGTCCATGGCGATGCCGCCGTCGCCCTCGTCGCCGCCGTCCTCTCGACGCCCTATCCGGTCGTGCGTAAGACGCCGATCACTCTTTTCTTTCGCATGTACGAGCAGGCCGCCCGGCTCGCTCGGTTACGGGGACCGTTCTGATGGCAACCCTCAGCACCGAACTTATTGTCAAGCTCCTCGATCAGGTGACGGGGCCGGCGAATAAGGCGGCCGCGTCGCTTCGCCGGCTCCAGAATTCGACCGGCATTGAGGGCATGGGCGACAAGTTCTCGGCCATGATGGAGCGCAACCAGTTGGCGCTCCAAAGGGCACGCGGCGGTATGATCGACGCCATGGGCGGCCTGTTCGCGCTCAAGGCGGCCATCGCTGAGCCTGTGAAGGCGGCGATGGACTTCGAAAGCGCCATGCAGGACGTGCGCAAGGTCGTGAATTTCCCGACCCCGAAGGCCTTCTCGGACTTCAAGGCACAGCTCCTCGAAATGTCCAAGACCGTGCCGCTCTCGGTAGAGGGGCTGGCGCGGATCGCGGCCGCCGCCGGGCAGGCCGGCATTGCCGACAAGGACATCCTCAAATTCACTGAGGATGCGGCCAAGGTCGGCGTGGCCTTCGACATCACGGCCGATCAGGCCGGCGATGCCATGGCCAAGATGATGACGGGCCTCGGGCTCAATGTCGATCAGGTCGTCAGCCTGACCGACGCCATGAACAATCTGTCGAACAATCAGGCGTCGTCGGCGGCCGACATCCTCGATGTCGTCCGGCGCGTCGGCGCCCAGGGCAAGACATTTGGCTTCACGGCCGAGCAGGTCGCGGCCTTCGGCTCGGCCATGGTATCGGCCGGCGCCGAGACAGACGTGGCGGCGACCTCGTTCCGCAATATGGGCAATGCGCTGACCAAGGGCGCGTCCGTGACCAAGCGCCAGCGCGAGGCCTATAAGGAGCTTGGGCTGTCGGCGACCGATGTCGCCAAGCGCATGCAGAAGGATGCGGTCGGGACGACCCTCGATGTGATGGAGCGGATCGCCAAGCTGCCAAAGGCCGAGCGCAATTCGGTTGCGACCAATCTGTTCGGCAATGAGGCCCGGGCGCTGCCGATCCTGCTGACGAACCTGCCGCTGCTCAAGGAAAGCCTCGGCATGGTCGCCGATAAGGCGGATTATGCCGGCTCGTCCTTCAAGGAATTCCAGCTTCGGTCGCAGACCTTCGCCAACAACCTCCAGCTATTCCAGAACCGGCTCACCGCTCTCGGGATCGCTGTCGGCAATGCGCTGATGCCGCCGCTCAATGACCTGATGGACAAGCTCGGCCCGATCGTCGAGGACATGACGAAATGGGCCGGCGAGCACCCCAAGCTGATCGCCGGCATCCTCGGCACCGCCGCGTCGCTGATCCTCTTCAAAGCGGCCATGAGCACGCTGACGTTCGTCGGCCTGATCGGCAAGGGCGGCGCGCTGACGATCCTCGCCGGCACCTTCAAGACGATCGCCAAATACGCCAGCGCGGCGAAAGAGGCCGTGGCCCTGCAAACGGCGCTGGCCGGCATGGAGGGGCTCAAGCTGACGGGCATCGAGGCGTTCCTTGTCGGGCTCGGCGGCGCCGCCCGCGCGGCGCCCGGCGTGGCCGCGCTTTCGGATGCCTTGGTGGCGATCGGGGCGGCCATAGCCGCCCTCTCGCTGCCCGAGCTTGCCGTTGCGGCGGCGGGCATCGCCATGTTGGCGGGGGCTGGCTATATCCTCTGGACGCAATGGGACAAGCTGTCGAACCTCGTCTCGGGCTTCGCCTCCGAGCTTGGCGAGCGATTGCAGCCCGCCATTGAAAAGCTGCAACCGCTGCTCGCGCCGTTTCAGGCGGCCTGGGATGGCATCGCCAGCGCTCTCGACGGCGCCAAGTCGGCGGTCGGGAATTGGGTCGGGTCGCTGGTGTCGATGCTGACGCCGAAGCCGATGGACGATCGCACCAAAGACGCCTGGCATTATCTCGGCGTCCAATATGCGAACGCCCTGGTCGATGGCTTCACCTTCGCCTTGAAGGGGCTTTGGGATGCGGTGGCGGCGATACCCGGCAAGATCGCCGGGATGCTGTCGAACATTCATATCCAGCCCTCCATAGACTGGAGCTTCCTTGGCCTCGGGGGCGGCGGTCAGGTGCCGACAGGTCCGGTCGGCTCGCGCAATCCGTACCCGTCCGGCGCCACAACCATGACGCCGCCGCACCGCGCCGGCGGCGGCCCCGTCTGGTCAGGTGGCTCCTTCCTCGTCGGCGAGAAGGAGCCCGAGGTCATCAGCCCACGCGGGTCCGGCACGGTCACGCCGCTGGGCAAGCTCGGCGGGAATACCGTCAATCTCACGCAGAATTTCTATGGCGTGGGGCCTGATGCCGCCGCGATCGGGCGAGAGGCAGGGCGCCGCGCCCGCGAGGAACTATCCTCGATCCTGCGCGGCCTGCATGCGGACACGGAGGCGCGCTACTGATGCTCTATCAGCTTGGGGCGCTGGCGATCGAGGTCGCGCCCTTCAACGTCCATGAGGTCAGCGAAAGCGCGACGACCGAGTACGCCACCAAGCCTGTGGTCGGCATCGAGCCGCCGCAGGAGTACGTCGGCGAGGGCTCGCATGAAATGACGCTGGCCGGCCGGCTTTTCCCGGCCGAGTTCGGCGGCTTGGACGAACTTGCAACCCTGCACCAGATGCGGGCCTCGGGGCGCCCGCAATATCTGATGCGGGGCGACGGCACGCCGCTCGGATGGTGGGCCATCACCCAGGTCGAGGCGAAATCCACGTATCTCGACCGGCAGGGCGTCGGCAAGTTCGTCGAGGTCACGATCACGATGCGGCGGGCGCAATCGCCCGCCGCGCAATCCTACTTCGCGCTCTTGGCCGGGGTGCTGTGATGAGCACCTATCGCCGCCTCGCGGCGCCGGTGCGCGCCACCTTCATGGCCGCCGCCGATTTTATGCGGGCCTACGAGAACGATGCCGCGCTGCTGCCCGGGGCCTTCTGCCTGGGCGATGACTGGCTTCGGTATTGCTGCCCTTGCGGCTGCGGGGGCGTGGGGAAGATCAGGATAGGCCTCCGCGGCAAGTCCATGCTGCGGCCCTATTGGGAATGGAACGGCCTGACCGACGCCATCACGCTCTGGCCCTCCGTCCATCATGTCGAACACTGGCACGGCTGGCTCACGGACGGATATTGGAGGCAGGCATGACGACGACCGGCGAAACCACCGAGACGATCGTCGTGGCGGGCGAGGGGCTGACCGCCTCGCTCCTGATATGGCGCCGCTTCGGCAAGCCGATGCCGGGCACGCTGGAAAGGCTCTACGAGCTTAATCCCGGCCTCGCCGCGCTCGGGCCTTTCCTCCCGGTCGGCCGATCGATCACGGTGCCGATCCCGCCGCCGGCGGCGTCGCCGACCGTCACGCCTGTGCGGCTTTGGGGATAGGGTATGTCGAAGCGCGCCATCTATTCGGTCGTCGTAGCCGGGCAGGACATCACGTCGGTCCTGACGCCGATCCTGATCAGCCTGTCCGTCACGGACAAATCCGGCGAGGCCAGCGATCGGGCCAGTATCGAGATCGACGATACCGATGGGGCGGTGGTGATGCCCGAGCCCGGCGCGATCGTGGCGATCTCGCTCGGCTGGGAGGACACCGGCGCCGGCCTCGTATTCGTCGGCACGGTTGATGAAGTCCGGGCGAGCGGCAGCCGATCAGGCCGGACGCTCTCAATCAGCGCCAAGGGCATGGACACCCGCGGGAAGGCCAAGCAAGCGCAGCGCCAGCACTTCGACAATTCAACGGTCGAGAAGGCATTGCAGGCGGCAGGCCAATTCGCCGGGGTTGACGTGAGCGTCGATCCCGACTTTGCCTCGATACAGCGCGAATATTTGGCGCTGGACGACGAGAGCTTCGTCGCTTTCGGCGAGCGCATGGCGGCCGAGGTCGGCGGGACGTTCAAGATCGACGGCGCCACCGCAGTTCTTGCCAAACGAAACGGCGGGACGAACCCCGGCGGCGAGACGCTCCCGACCGTGATGGTGGCGTGGGGCGACAACCTCCATCAATATTCCATCAGCCCGATCCTCGGACGGCCGGTCGAACAGCAGACGCGCGTGCGCTGGTATGATCGCAAGTCGGCCAAGTGGAAAGAGGAACTTGCCGACACTGGCACCGCCGGCGGCAAGACCAGAAAGACCTCGATCTTCCCCGACCCGGATCAGCCGGTCGCGCAGACGCGCTCGAAAAGCCATGCCGCGGAGCGCGACCGCAAGGCCGGCGACGGCTCGGTGACGATCGAGGGCAATATCGACGCGCAGCCTGAGGGCCTGTGCATCCTGTCGAATTGCCGCCCCGGCGTGGACGGCACCTATCGGATCGAGAGCGTCGAGCACCGCTATTCGCGGGATGGGTTCATCACCGCCCTAGATCTGCGCCAGCCCAAGGGCACGGCCGGCAAGGACAGCCGCTAGGCCCACCAAACCACCAGGGGATCAACATGCAATTCAGCCTCTCCGGGGCCGTGTTCGTGCGCGGCTGTGAAGGCTTCGTCGGCCATTGGTATCTTGACGCCGGCGGGGTCGGCACGATTGGCGAGGGCTTCACTTGGCGCTCGGCCGCCTTCCGTAAATGGTGGGCCGAGCATCGGGCCGGCGAGGCCTTCGGCCCCGGCGCCACCATGACGCGCGAGGAGGCCGATCAGGTTCTCATCCTGATCATGGAGGAGGAGGTCGGCCCGGCGGCCGATCGCGCCTTCCATGGCCTGACGCAATTCCAGCGCGATGGCGTCTGCTCGGTCGGCTACAATGCCGGCACCGGCGCCTATGCCGACCAATGGGCGCAGGCCCTCGCCGCCGGCGACATTGCGCGCGCTGCCGCGCTGCTCAAGACCGATCGCATCACGGCCGATGGCAAGCGCATCGCCGGGCTGGTCAATCGCCGGCGCGACGAGGCCGAGCTTATCCAGTTCGGGGACTATACCATCGGCGCCTTCGCGCCTGATGCCATGGCGGATGGCATCCTGCGCCGCGGCGAGCGCGGCCCGGCCGTGACCGACCTCCAAGAGAAGCTTGCGGCGATCGGCGTCTACAGCGGCATCGTGGACGGCATCTTCGGATATGGCACCGAGGCGGCCGTGCTCGCCTATCAGCGCTCGCGCAAGCTTGGCGTCGATGGCATCGCCGGGCAGGAGACGCTCGCCTCGATCGCGGGGGTGCATACCTGATGCTGGATTTCCTCTCGGGCTGGAAAGCCATCGCGAGCTTCGCCGGGCTCGTCGTCGTGGCCGGCCTCGTCACCTACGGCCTGATCACGGTCGAACAGCACGGCGAGGCCGCCGGCCGCGCCGAACTACAGCCGAAGCTCGATGCGGCCAACGCGGCGCTTGGCAGCCTGTCGGCGGCCAATGCCGCCCAGGCCAAGACGATAGCCGACCTCCGCGCCAATGATGCCCTCAATGGCGCGCTGATCGACGACCTCAATGCCAAGATCGCCGCGTCCGCCCAACAGGCGGCCGACCTCGCCTCCACCATCCGAAAGCTGCAATCCGATGATGCGACCGTGGACGCTTACCTGCGCGCTCCTATTCCTGACGCCCTGCGCAGCGTGCTCAACAATGGAGGGGCCGTCGCCGGCGCCGGTCGTCCAAACTGAGACGGTGACGGTCCTTCCGCCCAAGCTCGGCGACTGCGACCAGCATCGGCTCCAATTGGCGACAACGGGCGACATCGAGGCGGATCGGGAGTTGGCCATCCATGAGCTTGGCGATTGCGGCGCCAAGGTCCGGGCGGCCGACGCCTGGCGAGCCAAGCACTCGGGGGGCTAGAAAATGGATGCGCTGATCACCCAACTGCTGTCCTATGGGTGGGCCGGCATCGGCGCGCTTGTCGCCGGCTATGCCGTCATGACGCTCTATAAGCGCAACGAGACGCTGAACGACGCGTTGCGCGAAATGAGCGCCAAGAATGCCGAGGCCATCGCCAGCAATACCGCCGCGCTCAATCGGCTGTCCGATGTCCTCGGCGTCAAGAGGACGGACGCATGAGCATGATGAAGGTATTGCGCACCCTGTTCACCCGCCGGGACGACGAAACGCAGGCCATCCTTTCCGCCGATGCCGAGCATCGTCGGGGACTGGAAAAGGCCAGGGATCGACTTGTCAGCGGCCTCAATGACCTCATGGATTTTCCGGCAGTAAAGCCGCCGCCCCGGCCGCAGCCGATCCGGCACGTCCGGCACTGATATCGAGATCGCGCTTCGGAACCCTGGGCGGGTCCGTCGAGCGCGGCCGGCCGGGGGTCGTGGCCCCGGCCGGCACCTATCCGCCCAACGCAAAGGCCCCCTCGCGCTTCCCGGCGTGAGGGGGCCTTTTGTCGTTTCTGGCGGCTATCGATAAACCGAGCGGCGCGGCTTCTTGCGGGCGTGGCGTCGGTTGGCTGCGCTTCGGTTGGCCTTGAGCCGGTCATCGTACGGGCCGAAGCTATTTAGCGGCATGTTGTCCGCGGGGTCGCGCTCCGTCACATACCAAGCGGCATGTTCATTATCGAAATCCACGGTGAATATCGTCATCGCTGTCCCCTTATTCATTAAGCGGCGCGGCGCGCGCCGGTGGTGCAGCAGTTAGGGGAACTGGTGTAGAAGGGAAGGGAGAAACCCCGCCTTTTCTGGTTAGAAGGCCGGCCCTGAAGCCCGCGGAAATCGGCGGCCCCGATCGGGCATTTCGGGGCCGCCCATCTGTGCTAACCTATTGGCGTCCGGGCGTTTCGGCAGGACTGCCGGGCCCACCAATTCTCAATGACTTAGCCGATTTTCACCTGTGCATGCGGGTTCATTGGACTCGCCCGACTCGGCGTCCTGGTGAAGCCGGGATGGCGGCTTGCTGGCGCATGTGGTCGGGCGCCACGCACGCATGAATCCGCCCGCGGCGACGCCGGCGCGCTCGTCAGCTGTTAGAAAATTTTTTCTTAACGCTCAGTAATATCCGATCGACTTGCTGAACAAAGAAACGATCTTGCCGAATGTTTGTCAGCAAGATGGCGTTGCGCTGTCGTTAAGTAATACATCGGCACAACAACTGATTTCGGCGGCGGGTTTTCATTCCGAACCGAGGGTTGCGTTACCTCGGGGTGTCTGCCTATGGTCTCGTCCATCGACATGGACATTCTGCAATATATTCTCTCAAACGGGCCGCTGATTGCCAGCCGGACCGGGGAGCACATAGCTATTGTCGCCGTCGCCGTGGGGGTCGCCGTCCTCACCGGCGTGCCGATCGGCATTGCAATCAGCCAGCACAAGCGGTCGGCGGACGCGGTGCTCTACGCCGCCTCGATGATGATCACCGTTCCTTCCATCGCGCTGTTCGGGATCATGATCCCGGTCCTGTCCCTGATCGGGCAGGGGATCGGCTATCTGCCGGCGGTTATCGCGGTGCTGCTCTATTCGCAGCTGCCGATCATCCGGAACACCTATTCGGCGATGTCGAACATCGACCCCGCCCTCAGGGAGGCGGCGCGCGGAATGGGCCTGACCTCGCTGCAGAGATTGTGGCAGGTCGAGCTCCCTATCGCCCTGCCGGTCATCATGGCGGGCGTCAGGCAGGCCATGGTGATGAATATCGGGGTGGCGGCGATAGCCGCCTATATCGGGGCCGGCGGGCTGGGTGCGTTCATCACGCGCGGCATCAGCCAAACCGATCCCCGGCAGCTCGTCACGGGCGCGCTGGCGGTCAGCATACTCGCCGTTCTCGCCGACTTTGCGCTCCTGGGCCTGCAGCGGCTCGTGACCTCTCCCGGACTGCGGCAATAGGACCAGCATGATCAGACTAGAACAGGTCTCCAAGACCTTCCCCAGCACCACCGTGCCGGCGGTGGACCGCGTGACCCTCGAAGTGCCGGAAGGCGAAATCTGCGTGCTGCTCGGCCCTTCGGGCTGCGGCAAGACCACGACCATGAAGATGGTGAACCGCCTGATCGAGCCGAGCTCGGGGGAGATCTTCATCAACGGCCGCAGCACGGCTTCCTACGACCCTGTCGAGCTGAGGCGCGCGATCGGCTATGTCATCCAGCAGATTGGGCTCTTCCCCAACAAGACGGTCGAGCAGAATATCTGCCTCGTCCCCGACATTCTGGGTTGGGACGCCGCGAAATCGCGCGCCCGGGCGGCGGAACTGCTGGAGATGGCGGGGCTCGAGCCGGCCACCTTCCTCAGGCGCTATCCCAAGGAGCTGTCGGGCGGCCAGCAGCAGCGCGTGGGGGTGCTGCGCGCCATCGCCGCCGATCCTCCGGTGCTGCTGATGGACGAACCGTTCGGCGCGATCGATCCGATCAACCGAACGTCCATCCAGGACGAATTCCTGCGCATGCAGAAGCAGATCAAGAAGACGGTGCTCTTCGTCAGCCACGATATCGACGAGGCCGTGAAGATGGCCGACCGCATCGCCATTTTCCGCGAGGGAAGGCTCGTCCAGTACGACACGCCGGACAATATTCTCGCCCATCC
>Ga0164242_10008308_pt1 | contig 11264 bp, 11 predicted proteins | sample OricomgcompostMG_FD_108783 | JGI IMG/M metagenome (GOLD analysis project Ga0164242, IMG submission 108783) | Miracle-Growth compost microbial communities from Emeryville, California, USA - Original compost - Miracle growth compost (MG) ...
AGCGGCTCGCCGTCGCACTCGCCTTCGCCGCGGGCAACAGGATCGTGATCCTCGACGAGCCGTTCAACTGGCTCGACCCGGTCGCCGCCTTCGACCTCAAGGCGGCGCTGCAGGCGATGGTTGCCGACGGCCTGACGCTGCTCACCGCGCTTCACGATCTTACTACGCTGGCGACTTGCTGCGATACCGGCGCGATGCTCGCCCGCGGTCGCGTCGCGCGCCGTCTCGATGCTGCCGCGCTAGTCACGGCTGCAAACAACCCGGTTCGCTTCGAACGCGAGACGATCGACGTGCTGCGCGAGAGCGGCGAAGCTATTTAAGCCCCGCCGCGGAGGCCTTCAATTTTCCGCCGTGCTCGCCGAAACGACCGGCAGCAGCACCGCGCTGGCGCCCGCACTTCCGTGCTCGATCGAAATCGTCGCTTTCTTGTAATCCTCCGGCTTGGCGAAGAAGATGTTGGGCACGTAAGTCTGCGGATTGCGGTCGTATAGCGGGAACAGGCTCGACTGGATCTGCACCATGATCCGATGGCCGGGTTTGAAGATCCAGTTCTGGGTCGGCAGGCGGAACTTAAATTCCTGCACCTCGCCCGCCGGAATCGGCGACGGGTCCGAGAAGCTCTTGCGATAGCGGCCGCGGAAGATATCCATGCTGACCGGCAGCTGATAGCCGCCCATTTCAGGCTGTTCGGGATAGGCTTCGGGGTAGACATCGATCAGCTTGACGACGAAATCACCGTCGGTGCCGGTCGTTTTGGCGAAGATGTCGGCGATTGGCGCCCCCTCGATCTTAACTGCCTTGGTCAGCACCGGCGTCTCGTAGCTCAGCACGTCCGGGCGTGTTGAGACAAAGCGCTGGTCCTGTTCCAGCCAGGTCCGCCAGCGGTCATTCTTTTCGGGAACCGGCGGGTTGAGATAGGGCACCGGCTTGGCCGGATCGGAGACGTAGCTGTCCTCGCCAGGCGCAGCGGCACCGAAACCAAGTCCCATGTCCGCCTGCAGATAAAGCGGTGCCAGCTGCTGCTGTGAAGCGACCTTCCAGTCGGCGAACTTGTCCCAATGGTTCTGGACCGGGTTGTAGATCAACGCGTCGGGGAACGGCTGAGGCATCGGCGTGCCCCGCAGATAATGGTCGAAGAACGGGATCAGGTAATTCTTGCGGAAATCGGCCGCCGTGTCACCGTTCCACTTGAACGGGCCGAGCTCCCAGCCGGTGCGGTTGACCTGACTGTGAAACCACGGCCCCATCACCAGATGGTTGTTGGCGCCGAAGCCGGCCTTCTTGAGCTCCTCCCAGGTGTGGATCGCGCCGTACATGTCCTCCTGATCCCACAGGCCCTGGAGCCAGATAGTCGGGACGGTCGAGGCGTGTTCGGGCACCAGCTTGTCCAGCGCTTGGAGCTGCCAGAAGGCGTCATAGGCTGGATGAGCAGAAAGCCGGTTCCACCAGGGGAGCTGCTTGAAGCCGTGCTCGTCGGCCCAGTTCCCTGCCGAACCGGCGGCCAGGAAGTTCTGGTAATCATCATAGCCTTCTCGCGGCACCGTCTGTCCGCCGCCCCGCCGCGCCGATTGCTCGGTGAAATAGTCGAGGTTTACCTGGCGGAAGGTGCCGTAGTGGAACCAGTCATCGCCCATCCAGCCGTCTACCATCGGGCTTTCGGGTGCCGCGGCCTTTAGCGCCGGATGCGGGTGGAGCAGCGCCATCGCCACCGTCCAGCCGTCATAGGACGAGCCGATCATGCCAACCTTGCCGTTCGACTGCTTTACGTTCTTGACCAGCCAGTCGATCGTGTCCCAGGCATCGGTGGTGTCGTCGGTCTTGGTTGGGTTGAGCGGCCCCATCGGCGGGCGCGTCATGACGTACTTGCCCTCGGAACCATATTTTCCGCGAATATCCTGGTCGACGATGATGTAGCCATCGTCGACCCATTCGCGCTGCGCCGCCCACACCGCCTCGCGCATGTGGGGGCTGTTCGTGCTGTTGGTGCTGGTCGCGTCATAGGGCGTACGTTCAAGCAGCATCGGGGCATCGTGCGCGTTCTTGGGAATGATAATCACGGTGTGTAGCTTCACCCCGTCGCGCATCGGGATCATCACCTCCTTCTTGACGTAATCGAAATTGTTTTCTGGCTGCTGCCAGTGATCAGGGATGTCGCTGCCGGTCTGGATCATGTCGGGCGTCACCTCGCTCGACTGCTGCGCCGGCGCTGCGACGGCGAGCGTGAAGGCTAGCGAAACGAGGACTCCGCCCAAGGCGAATGATTTCATGGCACCGAGGCTCCCTTTTGTGGCTCCGGCGCCTGGCCGTTCACGACTCTATGGCAAACCGGAAGATGGCGGGCGCCTTCATGGAACGGTGTCGCACAAATCGCAACAATCGAACGCGCGGCGGCAATTTTCGAGCAGTTCCATAGCGTCGTCCCGGCGAATACCGGGGATTTCGCGGAAAAGCGAAGGGACGGCGCCGAGAAAAAATCTCGTTTTCCAAGGGAGCCGACCATTTCATCTACAAGCGACGCCGACCCGAGTGAACCGCGCCTACTCGATGACGGCCTTCAGGTTCATGAATTCGTGAAGTCCGTATGGCCCCAGCTCTCGCCCATGGCCCGATCGCTTTACGCCGCCAAAGGGCGCCGCCGGTGCGCTCGCCAGCAGCTGGTTGATCGCGGTCATTCCCGCCTCGATGTCGCGCACGAAGCGCGCCTTCTCGGCTTCGTCCTCGGTCCACACGCTCGACCCAAGACCGAACGGCACGGCGTTGGCGATGCGGACCGCCTCATCGAGATCGCCCGCCTTGAACACCATTGCCACCGGACCGAACAGTTCCTCGTCGGCAACCGGATCATCGAGTGGCACGTCCGTCAACACGCCCGCCGACATGAACGCGCCGGCACCCGGCAGCGCCTCGCCGCCGACCAACGTCGCTCCGGCCCGCCGAAGCTGATCGACTTGATCGAGCACCGTCTGACGCTGCTCCTCGCTCGACAGCGGTCCCATGTCGGTGGCGGGATCCATCGGATCGCCCGCCTTGACCGCATTCATGCCGGCGACGAACCGGTCCATGAAGGCATCGTAGACGTCCGCGTGGACGATCATCCGCTTGGCGCAGATGCACGACTGGCCAGTGTTCTGGATGCGGGCCGCCACCGCCGTCTTGGCTGCCTCGTCGACATTCGCCGAAGGCATCACGATGAACGGATCGGAGCCGCCGAGCTCGAGCACCACCTTCTTGAGCGCGCGGCCCGCCGCCTCGGCAACCTTCATCCCGGCATCCTCGCTGCCGGTCAGCGTGACAGCGACGACGCGATCGTCGGCGATCAGGCCTGCGACCTTGTCGCTCTTGACGGCGAGATTTTGGAACAGGCCCGCCGGCCCGCCGGCCTCGACGATCGTCTCCTCCATGGCCGCCGCGACACCCTGGACGTTGGAGGCGTGCTTCAGCAGGCCGACATTGCCGGCCATGATCGTCGGCGCGGCGAAGCGCACGACCTGCCAATAGGGAAAGTTCCACGGCATCACCGCCAGTACCGGCCCCATCGGCAGCCAGTGCGCCGTGGCGTGGCCGGTCGCCACTGCAACGCGGCGGTCCTCCAGCATCGCCGGGCCGTTCTCGGCATAATGTCGGAAGGCGGCGGCGCATTTCTCCACCTCGGCGATCGCCGACTTGAGTGTCTTGCCCATCTCTCGCGTCGCGATTTCAGCCAGCCGGCGCTTGTCGTCCTCGAACGCATCGGCAATTCGTGCCAGCAACTCGGTGCGCGCGGCATAATCGGTGGTGCGCCATGCGCGAAAGGTGTCGATCGCGCGCTGTACCTTGGTCTCGATCCCCTCCGCCGTCAGTTCGTCATAAGTGGCGATCGTCTCGCTGGTCGCCGGATTGATGCTGGTGAACATGCGCGCTCCTGTATCTCGCTCCGGACGACCAACGCGCCCACGATCCGTCGGTATCCTTGACCGCGATCCCGCCCCTGCCGCATAGCGGCCCGATGCAAGCCGACCGCCCGATCGAAGACCTAAGCTTCGAGGAAGCCCTCAAGGAACTGGAGCGGATCGTCGCCCAGCTTGAAAGCGGGGAGACTCCACTCGCCGACGCCATCGAGCTGTACGAGCGTGGCAACCGCTTGCGCAAGCGTTGCGCCGACCGACTCGACGCCGCGCAGGCGCGGATAGAGGCAATCCGGTTGGATGCAGAGGGCCGGCCGACCGGGACGGCGCCGTTCGATGGCGGATGAGGCGAGCGTGACGCGCACCTCGTTGCCGCTCACCCAGGCATTGAACCAGGTCTCGGGCGAGATCGACCATCGCTTCGACGCGCTTCTGACCGTGCCCGGTGACCCTCGCGCCGTCCTTTACCGTGCGATGCGCCACGCATCGATCGGTGGCGGCAAGCGCCTTCGCCCGCTGCTGGTTTTCGCCACCGCGCGTATGTTCGGAGTGGATCGGGATTGCGCGGCACGCGCTGGCCTCGCGCTTGAATGCATTCATGTCTATTCGCTGATCCACGACGATTTGCCGGCGATGGACAATGACGACGTGCGCCGCGGCAAGCCGACGGTGCACAAGGCATTCGACGAGGCGATCGCGATTCTGGCAGGCGATTCGCTGCAAACGCTGGCGTTCGAGATCGTGGCCGATCCGGCGACTCACTCCGATCCTTTCGTTCGCGCCGAGCTCGCGCTGGAGCTTGCCCGCGCCGCCGGTCCCGGTGGCATGGCCGGCGGGCAGATGATGGATATCGAAGCCGAGAAGGCGAGTTTCGACCTCGCCACCGTGACGCGACTTCAAGCGCTCAAGACGGGCGCGTTGATCGCCTGCGGGGTCGAGTTCGGGATGATCCTCGGCCGCGTGCCGCCCGAGGCTCGCACCTCTCTGCGTGGCTACGCTCGCGATATCGGCCTTGCCTTCCAGATCGCCGATGACATCCTCGACGCGACGGGTGACGAGGTTGCTGTCGGCAAACGCGTGGGCAAGGATGCGGCGGCGGGCAAGGAAACCTTTCTGACGCTGCTCGGCCTCGATCGGGCCCGCGAGCAGGCAAGGCTGCTGGTCGACCAGGCGATCGCCCATCTTCACGGCTACGGCGAAGAGGCCGACCTGCTGCGCGACCTGGCCCGATTCATATTGGAACGCGATCGGTGACACCGCCCATCCGTTCGCGGCGAAGGAATTGGAGACTCGAGAACTGGCGGACGCCAGCCTTGTTCGGCTGCGCTCGAAACGAACGGACATGCTCATGACTCGCACCGGCGTTTATCCCGGCACCTTCGATCCGATCACGCTTGGTCACATGGACATTATTCGACGCGGCGCAAAGCTGGTCGACCGACTGGTGATCGGCGTAACGACCAACCCGTCGAAATCTCCGATGTTCTCGGTCGAGGAGCGGATGGCGATGGTGCGCCGAGAAGTCCAAGGGATTGCGGGAGAAATCCATGTCGTCAGCTTCGATTCGCTGTTGATGGACTTTGCCGAGCGCGAGGGAGCCTCGATCATCGTCCGCGGCTTACGCGCCGTCGCCGATTTCGAGTACGAATACCAGATGGCGGGGATGAACCAGCAGCTCAACAATCGCGTCGAGACGGTGTTCCTGATGGCGGACGTCGCCCTGCAGCCGATCGCCAGCCGACTGGTCAAGGAGATCGCGCGGTTCGGCGGCGATATTACCAAGTTCGTAACGCCCGCGGTCAAGGCTGACGTAATGGCCCGGGTGGCAGGTGGCAAAAAGGCGATTTGAGCCTCGCCAACTCACCTGCACTCAATGTCTCGCCTGTCGCCCTCATGTTCAGTTTGGCGCCAGCCATGATTTGCTTTAAGCGACGCCCATCGAGAGACTCCGCGGGGAAGTGATGCGTTTCATCCTGAGTGTGTTTACGCTGGTCGGCGCGCTGCTGGCCGGGCCGGCAATTGCGCAAAAATCGCAGCTGATCGACCCCAATGTCGCCGCTCGTCCGCCGGTCGCCTCACCGACCGATCCGCAGAACCTGCTCTATCTCGACCTGTCGACTGGCGGCCGCGTCGTCATCTGGCTGAGACCCGACGTCGCGCCGAAGATGGTCGAACGGATCAAGACGCTTACCCGCCAGCATTTCTACGACGGCCTCTCCTTCCACCGCGTGATCGACGGTTTCATGGCGCAAACCGGCGATCCCAAGGGCGACGGCACCGGCGGCTCGTCGCTGCCCAACGTGCCGGCAGAATTCAATTACCTCCCCCACGTTCGCGGTGCGGTGGCAGCCGCGCGGTCGAGCGCGCCTGACGGCGCCAGTCCCGAAGAGGTAAAGAAGGCCGAGGATAGCGCCAACAGCCAGTTCTTCATCATGTTCGAGCCGCATCTGTCGCTGGACAAGAAATATACCGTGTTCGGCCGAGTCATCAGCGGAATGCAATATGTCGATGCGATTCACCGCGGCGAGCCGCCGGCCGATCCCAGCCGCATCCTCCACGCCTATATCGCCGCCGACAATCCACCTCCCTATTCAGCCGAAACCCCGACAGCGACTGCCAAGCCGGATCTCGGCCCGCCAGTGACCTTGCCCGGCACGACGCCAGCGCCGGCGACCGCGTCCGGCAAGTAATAACGCCGCTCCGTCGATGAAGGTCGACGCATTCGACTTCACCTTGCCGCCCGAGCGGATTGCGCTGCGGCCAGCCAGCCCGCGCGATGCGGCTCGGCTGCTGCTGCTCGACGGCGACGAGACGCGCGACTGTACGGTAAGGGACCTCCCCTTGCTGCTGCAGCCGGGCGACTTGCTCGTCTTTAACGATACGCGCGTCATTCCTGCCCAGCTCGAGGGCAGGCGGGGCACCGCCACTATCGGCGCGACGCTGCACAAGCGCGAGGGCCCGCGCCGCTGGCGTGCCTTCATCCGAAACGCCAAGCGGCTGCACGAAGGCGATACCATCGATTTCGGCAGCAACGTCATCGCCATCGCAGATGATCGCGCCGAGGACGGCAGCTTCATCCTCGATTTCGCCGGCAACGAGCCGGTCGAGCTGCTACTCGAACGTGCGGGCCGGATGCCACTGCCGCCTTATATCGCCAGCAAGCGCCCAACCGACGCGAGCGATGCCAAAGACTACCAGACGATGTTCGCACGAGAGGCTGGCGCCGTCGCCGCGCCGACCGCAGCGCTGCACTTTACCCCCGAACTGATCTCGGCGCTCAACGCGGCCGGTATCGAGCACGCGACGCTGACGCTTCACGTCGGCGCGGGCACGTTCCTGCCGGTCAAGGCTGACGATACCGACGATCACCGGATGCATGCCGAATGGGGCCGCATCGACGAGGCCACCGCCGACCGCCTCAACGCCGTCCGCGCCGGCGGCAAGCGCGTGATCGCCGTTGGCACCACCAGCCTACGCCTGATCGAGAGCGCCGCGGGCGAAGATGGCGTGATCCGACCATTCGAGGGCGACACCGCGATCTTTATTACCCCCGGCCACCGCTTCCGCGGCATCGACGGGCTGATCACCAATTTCCACCTGCCACGCTCGACCTTGTTCATGCTGGTCTCGGCGTTGATGGGGTTGGAGCGGTTGCAGGCCGCTTATGCCCATGCCGTCCAGGCAGGGTATCGCTTTTATTCTTATGGTGACGCTAGCCTGTTGCTGCCCAAAGGGAGGCCCTGATGCTGCTCGCCGCGCTCGTCCTGGCCCTGCAGAGTGCGCCCAACCCCGACCAGCCCCCCGACCAGACGATGATGGTCGAGCCCGCCGCGATGCTGATCGCGACCTTCGACTCCGATGGCGACGGCAAGATCACCCGGGCCGAAATGGCCGCCGGCCTCGCACGAACCTTCGCCGCGACCGATACCGACCCCAAGGGTTCGATCGGCTATATCCAGTATGGCGATTGGGCGCTGGCCTGGCTCGGCGATCGCAACGCGTTGCCCAGCCCCTTTGAGGTTGATGGCGATCACGACAACCGCATTACCTTGGCCGAGCTGCAGGCGCGGTTCGATCGCACCTTCGTTCGCCTTGACGCCAATCACGACGGCGCATTGAGCCACGCCGAGTTGCTCACGATCCGGGCGGGTACCGGAGACTTCGGAAGGCGGCGACGCCACTGAACGCTCAGCACCCGCAATTGCCGTTTCTATTGAGCAGCTCTAGAGCGCCGTGGATCAAATCGGATCCGCTCGCCCCGAGCAAAGTCGAAGCGCGCCCCTTGCCCTTCTTTCTGGCCTCGCTCGGCATGCACGGATCGGATAGTCCCGACCTAACACAAGCAGTTTCGATCTTCGGCCAATGACCCGCTTCGCCTTCAACATCATAGCCACCGACGGCCGCGCCCGCACCGGCGCGATCGTGATGGAGCGGGGCACGATCCGCACCCCCGCTTTCATGCCGGTCGGTACCGCCGCGACCGTGAAGGCGATGAAGCCCGCTGACGTCGCGGCGGCTGGCGCCGACATCATCCTCGGAAACACCTATCACCTGATGCTACGCCCCACCGCCGAGCGCGTCCACCGGCTCGGCGGCCTGCACGAGTTCATGGACTGGAACCGGCCGATCTTGACCGATAGCGGCGGTTACCAGGTGATGAGCCTCGCCGACCTCACCAAGCGCTCGGAGGAGGGCGTCGCCTTCAAATCGCACCTAGACGGCGCGCGACACTTGCTCTCTCCGGAGCGTTCGATCGAGATCCAGCGGCTATTGGGCTCCAACATCGTCATGGCATTTGACGAGCTTGTCCCGACCACCTCCACGCGCGACGTGCAAGCCGCCGCCATGGAGCGATCTATGCGGTGGGCGAAACGCAGCCGCGCCGCGTTCGACGCGGGCGGCGAGCATGCCGAGCACAACGCGATCTTCGGCATCCAGCAGGGCGCGCTGGACGAGAGGCTGCGAAAGGCCTCGGCCGACGCACTGACCGACATCGGTTTCGATGGTTATGCGGTCGGCGGTCTCGCGGTGGGCGAAGGACAGGAGGCAATGTTCGCTTGCCTGGACTATGCACCGCAGCAACTCCCCATCGACAAGCCCCGCTATCTGATGGGCGTCGGCAAGCCCGACGATATCGTTGGTGCCGTGGAACGCGGTATCGACATGTTCGACTGCGTGCTTCCCACGCGATCGGGCCGCACCGGCCAGGCATTCACCCGCTCCGGGCCGATCAACATCCGCAACGCGAAGTTCGGCGAGGATACCGGTCCGCTCGATCCCTCATGCCCCTGCCCGGTCTGCGGTAGCTGGAGCCGCGCCTACCTCCATCATCTCGTCCGCGCCGGCGAAATTCTCGGCGCGATGCTGATGACCGAGCACAACATCTGGTTCTACGAAAGCCTGATGGCCGACCTGCGGCTTGCTATTTCCGAAACTAGGCTTGCCCAATTCGCGCGTGACTTCCGGGAGGGATATGCTGCAAGCTCCACGCGTTGACCAACCTTAGCCCAAGCAACGGAAACAGCATCGTGAGCGAAGACGCCAACGCCCCCGTCAACGAGATCACCGCCGCCGCCCGCGACGCGAAGCGCTGCGCCGAGGGCGCAGCGGGTACTACCGAGCCGGGAACGCGCCGCTTCTGGCCGCTGGCTGCGATGGGGCTCGGCATCGGCTCGGCCGCACTGGCGGCGGCGATGCTGTACGCCGACAGGAGCCGAAACCGGCGGCGATCCTGATTGGCGAGGATGAGCCTGCTGTAACCACTCGTTACTAGCGCAAGCATTCGTCCCGCCGCAGGACAGGCCGGAATCGGGGACTCAACCGCGCCGCTTTCCTGTCGTATGGCAGGGGGGTGATCGCCCGCGCATTCTCCACCCGGCAACGCCGCGAAATGGCACTCGTCGCGAGCCTTGCACTGCTCTGCCTCGCATTTTCCGCCCACGCCGCACTGCGCGCGATCCGAGCACAGGATGCGCCCGCGACCCTTGTCACAGCGCTCCCGACCGGCTTCGAGGCCGAGGATCATTTCCCTGGTGCCGCCTATTTCTACGCGGTCGATGACGATGCCGCGCCATCGGCCGGCACGACGGGCACGACTGCGCTGCCCGATCCGCCGGTACCCTCTTCGGCCGCGTTCGACGTCAATGATGGCACGGTCCACCCAGCGCATGCCTTCTCGATGGCTGCCGCCAGCGGCATCGATCGCGCCCGCGCGCTGCAATGCCTTGCCGATGCGGTCTATTACGAGGCCGCCTCGCAGCCCGACGACGGCCAGCGCGCCGTGGCACAAGTCGTACTCAACCGCGTGATGCACCCCGCCTTTCCGGATACTGTGTGCGGTGTCGTTTTCCAGGGCGCAGAGCGCGCGACGGGTTGCCAGTTCAGCTTCGCCTGCGATGGCGCGATGGCGCACCCACCCGTCGGTGCTGCGTGGGAAAAGGCGTTGCGCTTCGCTGCCGAGGCGCTCGCCGGCTATGTCTTCGCGCCGGTTGGCCTCGCAACGCATTACCATACCTATGCTGTCACCCCGGTGTGGAACCGGCAGATGGTGATGACCGACGCGATCGGCGCGCATTTCTTCCACCGCTGGGCTGGCTATTGGGGCACGCCCGCGGCATTTGACCAGGTTTATCGGGGCGGCGAGCCCGCGCCTGTCGACTATCGTCGGACTGTGCCTCTCAAGCTGGTGCCGACGTTAGCCGGCGCCACTGCGGCGATGTCCGTCAACCCGGCTGTGCAGCTGCCCACCAAGCCGCAGCCGACGACGCTCGCGAATGTCCAGCCTGCTTACGCGGAGAGTGGCACGCTCAAGGCCGCCGCGTCCGACGCTGCGGACGCGTTGCCGCAATCGCAGATACTGGACAAATGGAAGGACAGCGGTCAGCCGCTGGGGTGATTTTCACCAATTTTCCGTTCAGTGGAAGGCTTTCCTCGGCAAAGCCGGACGGCCGAACACTCGTTGAGAACCGCGCCTGCGACTACAGGCGGGTCGGTCGCCTGGCAAGGCGACGGGACCCGGCTCGCGCATCCGAACAGGTTGCGCGATCTTCGCGCCTCTCAGATTCGGAGAAATTATTGACGAAATGAACTGGTGAACAAATAGTCCAGTTTGGTGAAGCTTTAGCCACCCGGTACGATCGCAAATCTCCATTTGCGCCCGCGCCAGAGTCGCAGGCAGCTTACTTTTTTAAATACTTGTCGAACCACGCGATCGTCCGCTTTTCGACATCAGCGCGATGATCGGCACCTCGGATGCCGTGACCTTCACCGGGATAGATCACCAGGCTGACGGGCACGTGCATGTCCTTCAGCGCGTGCCACCACTCAACTGATTGCGTCGGCGGCACCTCGATATCGCGCTCGCCGACGTAGATGAATGTC